>Ga0180008_1000613_pt1 | contig 27860 bp, 24 predicted proteins | sample MM_PW_MetaG_FD_121121 | JGI IMG/M metagenome (GOLD analysis project Ga0180008, IMG submission 121121) | Groundwater microbial communities from the Aspo Hard Rock Laboratory (HRL) deep subsurface site, Sweden - MM_PW_MetaG | ecosystem: Environmental > Aquatic > Deep subsurface > Groundwater... | reverse complement strand
ATCAACAAGGGATCGACCCTTACGAAAAGCTGCGCAATTACGAACGAGACACTCGTATGGATCGGATGCTCCGGGATGTGGGACGCTATATCCCGGAGGTATTGAAATCTAAACACATCGACTCGTTATTCGAGATTAAAACCGTTTTAATGAAAAACGAAGGCGATGACGGAAGGCCGATTCTCTTTGAGAAGCACGCAGAGTTGCCAGGCTGTTATTCGGTGCTTGGAAGTAAAATTGACAATATTTATGACGTTCTTGAAACGCTTGAAGCAGAAAACCTTATCAGTATCGATGATCAACAAAACTCTACATTTGGAGAGGTGAATGTTTAATTCGCTTATTGGTTATTCGGGTTACGTGGGCGGTACCCTTCTTAAACAGGAAAATTTCACATCGCTTTATCGCTCAACCAATATTGGTGACATCAATAATCAATCGTTTGATACCGTAGTGTGTGCCGGTGCTCCAGCGCAGAAGTGGGTCGCCAACAGGGAGCCAGAAGCGGATCGACAAAAAATTGAGAAACTGATCGCACACCTTAAAGCCATCCAGTGCAAAACCTTTATTTTGATTAGTACGGTGGATGTCTTTAAGAATCCCATAGGTGTTGACGAGGACACCCCTGTCGATGAGTCGGGCCTACATTCCTATGGTCTGCATCGTCGATTGCTTGAGACATTCGTCGAAGAGCATTTCCCGAACCACCTGATTGTTCGTCTGCCAGGGTTGGTTGGCCCAGGCCTGCGCAAGAACGTCATCTTCGATTTTCTGAATGCCAACAACCTTCAAGCAATTGATAGCCGGGGGGTTTTCCAATTCTACCCGATGGTCAACCTTTGGTATGACATTCAAACGGCACTCAATGCCGGTTTGAAATTAGTTCACCTCACGGCAGAGCCCGTTGGTGTGGCGGACATTTCCGAGCAGGGTTTCGGTAAATCCTTCACCCATACCTTGGCCTACCCCGCTGCGACCTATGATCTGCAGACCAGACATGCCCAACTATTTGGCTCGTCGGGCTGCTATCAATACAGCGCCCGCGAAACGATCTTGGCGGTTAGGGCGTACGCGCAGTCCGAGCCGCTCACGATTAAAGCCGATTCGGGGACGAGCGCATGAGGTTGGCGATTTCCAATATTGCGTGGGACACCGCCGAAGATGAAGCGGTCGCTACGCTGCTTCAGCGGTTTGCGGTTGATGCTATAGACATTGCACCTGGTAAGTATTTTCCAGAACCTACCAAAGCTACGGATGGGGATATTGCTCTAGTCAAATACTGGTGGGCTGAGCGTGGGATTGAGATCACCGGCATGCAGGCGCTGTTGTTCGGCACCACGGGGCTAAATGTCTTTGGTTCCGCTGAAAGCCAAGCGGCCCTGTTAACTCATTTAGCGGCTATATGCCGTATCGGCTCTGGCCTTGGGGCGACTCGGGTGGTCTTTGGCTCACCCAAAAATCGTGATCGCAGTGGGTTAGATGATCAAGACGCTTTGGAGATGGCGATTCCTTTTTTCCGGCAGTTAGGGGATATCGCTCAGGCTTCCGGGGTGACTGTCTGTCTGGAGCCCAACCCCACCTGTTACGGCGCTAACTTTATGACCACCAGTGCGGAGACCGCTCAGGTGGTGAGGTGCGTTGCGCATCCAGCTATCCGGATGCAACTAGACACCGGTGCGCTCACTATTAACGGCGAAAATCCTCTGGTGGTCTTACACGACTGTGCTGCGCTGATTGGGCATGTACATGCCAGCGAACCCGACCTGTTGCCTTTAGGTGATGGTGGTACTAACCATGGACAAATGGCAGATACACTATCGCAGTATCTGCCCACCCATGTGGTCTCCATCGAGATGGTGGCGACCAAGGATGAATCGCATGTGGCCTCGATTGAACGAGCCCTCCAGGTGGCGACGCAGCATTACCGAAAGCCAGATATTGAGGTGCGCATATAGATGAACTGGCTCATATTGATGCTAGGCATTCTTTCTAATGCCTCGGCCAGCGTTCTGGTCAAAATGGCCATGATGCCGCCGCGTAAGTTTCCTTCTCTCGGTGACCCTTTGGGGACATTGAGTAATTGGCCGTTCTGGTTAGGTTTGGGGCTTTACGGCGCGGCCTTTCTACTCTATGCCGCCGCTTTGGCCCGCTTACCGTTGAATGTAGCACAACCTGTTTTGACCGCCGGAGCAATCGCCACCGTAGCCTTGCTCTCCGTATTGATTTTTCGTGAATCCTTCCACTGGACAACAGGGGCAGGGATCGTATTGGTAATTGCTGGCGTAGCGCTGATCACAGCTCGCGTCGCTTAATGGTAAACATGATGACATCCCTTGATATTCCTCCAGCTGTCCGTGGCACTTGGCAAGTTCCCTCCTTCGACACTCCGCTATGGCTTGGCCGTCAGCACCCTTGGTGTGTAGTGATTCCGGTCATTAATGAAGGTATTCGAATCCAAAGTCTGCTGGCCAAAATGGCTGCGATGAAAGTTGACGGTATTGCCGACATCATTGTCATGGATGGCGGGAGTAGTGATGGCTCCTTGGGGCTAGATAAGCTGCAGCAGGTACGAGTTAGGGGGCTATTGGTCAAGACAGCTCCTGGGAAATTAAGCGCCCAGCTTCGCTGTGCCTATGCCTTTGCACTCGACCAAGGCTATGAGGGCATCGTCACAATTGATGGCAATGATAAAGATGATCCTGAAGCGATAGCGCGCTTTATTGACGCGCTGAAACAGGGCGTGGATTTTGTGCAGGCCTCGCGCTTCGTGGCAGGTGGCGCCGCTGAGAACACACCAAAGTCACGAGATTTTGCCATTCGATTCATTCATGCACCAATGCTGAGTTTGGCATCCGGTTTCAAATGGACTGACACCACTCAAGGCTTTCGTGCGTACAGTCGAAAATTACTGCTTGATCCGGAACTGGCGCCGTTTCGTGATGTATTTATGACCTATGAATTGTTGGCTTATCTTTCTTATCGAGCCCCAAGGCTGGGTTATCGCTGTGTTGAACTACCTACAGTTAGGCGATATCCAACAGGTGAGGTTCCGACAAAAATTAGTAGCGTTAAGGGTAACTTATTAGTTCTAGGCGTTCTGTTAAAAGCTTGCGTTGGACGTTACAGCTTAAAAAAAGGCTCAAAAAATGATTTCTAATATTGGGGTGCGAGCTATAACAAAAGAAGCCTATAAAATAAGTCATTCTTTCAGAAATAAATCAAAAGAATTATTTGTGTTTTTAGCTGTGTTTGTCGTTGTTTTTTCCGCTCTAAAATTAGGCACGGGCGTCGGCTCAGATGGTAATGTGGAGCAATGGATAAACCTAACAAATCAGATGTTTTATGGTAATCAGGATTTTCTGTTTAGTTATGGCCCGCTGTATTGGTTGGCGGGGGGGGCTACCACACAGTACAATTCATATACATACTGGTTGGCTGTTGTATTTTTGAGTTTTTCAAGTGCGTATTTTTGGGCCATTACTGTTACGTTGAGTTGTAAAGCTGGTGGTTATATTTTATTTGCCATTGCATATTTTCTATTTTTCAATGATTTACGTTTCCCGGCAATATTATTTCTTTGGGCGTTTGCATCTATAGCTTATTTGGAGTTTTCAAAGCCTAGTCCTATTGTTCTTGGTCTAAAAAGTTTAATGGTTTTAGGCGTTTTGGTTGGGGTTTCTTTTTATATTAGATTTTTTTATGGTGTAGTTAGTCTGGTTGCATTTTCAGCATACTTTGCTCTTGGTTTTGTTAGTGGAATAAAGATTCGTGAGGCACTATGTTTTTTTGGTGGTGTGTTCGCAAGTTATTTCATTTGGGGGATGCTGATTTTTCATGATCCAAGTAGTATTGTAAACTATCTACTGATTAACAAGAGTTTGAGTTTTGGCAACTCTGTTGATATGACGCTGGATGTCATAAATACAAAAGCGAGTTTAGCTGCGGTGGCTCTTGCCGCTATGTTTATAAATATTTATCTGGTTTTTGAAAGGCGATCTTTGTTTCTTCCGGTTAATGCATTGTTGATTTTATTTTTCAAACTTGGGTTCAGCCGGGCAGACCACTATATAGGGTACTTCGTAATTCCAGTGGCTGCATTAGCTCTTATAATGCTTTTTGAGAAGAGCAGGCTTTCTAAGGCTTTGTTTGCGCTGACTGCTGGTTGTCTTTATTATCTGTCATCGCATCAAAGTTATCCCGGTAGCCCGGTTCGCGATCCGCTAATTACTCCAGTTGATTTTGGCGTAGATTATGCTGAGCGACTTCAGCGAGTATATCCTGGCTTTAAACTTGATCAAACTTTTCTCAAAAAAATTGGAAATTCAAAAATCGATGTGTATCCGTACAATAATGAGTATGCGTTCTCTAATAAACTGAACTACTGGCATCGCCCTTCATTTCAAAATTATATGACGCTTACGCCTTCCCTAGATTTGATGAATCAAAAGTTTTTTGAGTCGTCTAGCCGTCCAAGATTCATTCTCTGGACAGCTGCTTGCGTATCTGCTCCTTGTAACGTATTCGACGGGTTTGATCAAAAGCTTTCGCTTAACGAGGATCCACTAACGTCAAGCACTATTCTAATGAATTATCATTTTGTTGATGCGCAGAAAGGGAAGCACGGGGTTCCTCTGGTCCTGTTGGAGGAGAATAAAGATTATAAAAATTACTCAGCTTCAGTGGTTTCTGAAGAAAAAATGCGTTTTGGGCAATGGTATGACGTCCCTCGCACGGAAGATCAAGTAATCAAGTTAGTTCCAGATTTGAATTTTACACCTTACGGAAGCCTTAAAAACCTGCTGTTTAGGGGGGGGATATTAAAAATTAAATATAAGCTAGTGTCCGGTGAAATTAAAGAGTATAGGGTTAATATTTTAAACTCTAAGAGTGGCATATGGGTTTCTCCTCTGTTGGATAGTTTTGATCTTTCCGGGCAGGTGGTTGAATCTATCATGTTAGAGTCTCAGTCCTCTGGTTATCTTCAGTCAGAATTTATGTCTACTTGGATTGCAGTTCCGATTCCTGGAGTAAAAATTAAGCGTCCGCCTGATTCAATATTGAGTGTGTCACCTAGTTTTGAGCGCGAGGCTAAAGTTAGCTGTAATGGAAATATTGACTCTATAAATGGAGTTTCCGCAAATTCCCTTGATATTCAGTCATCCAAGTCCTTGGAGATATCCGGATGGCTTGCCTTATCAGCTGAAAATGGAGTGGTTTTCGATAAAATATTCATAACCCTAACAGGTCATGATGAGAAAAAATTATTTATGACAACGGATGAGCAATATAGACCTGACGTTGCGGCAGCTTTCAAGCTTCAAGAGCTTAGTGCTGCAGGTTTTCATAAGAAGGCTTTTCTCCCTAGCCTAAATGGTAAATACACGTTAGGTTTGGCCGGAATTCGCGGTGCGGAATTGTATAGTTGTAGCCAGTTTTCAATTCCATTAATAGTTAAGTAAAATATTGCGCTGGCAATTATCAACAAGCTGTACGGTATTGAGTAGCTTCCAGAATGGCGATGAGCATCATCGACGAGGTCATGCGTACCGCTTATTTCGAGCAGGATATCGAGTGGAGTGCGAAGATATGAGTTCACACGTAGTGCAGCAATTGGTTGATGTGGACGCCGCTACCCGCGCTCGGTTGAAAGGGCAGAAGCCTGTCGCCATCTGGCTCACCGGGCTAAGCGCGTCTGGCAAGTCCACCATTGCTAATGCGCTAGAGGTCGCACTAGTCGAACGTGGGCGGCATACCTACTTGCTCGACGGGGATAACGTACGGATGGGGCTGTGCCGCGACTTGGGCTTCACCGATGCGGATCGGGAGGAAAACATCCGTCGTATTGCCGAGTTGGGACGATTGTTCGTCGATGCCGGATTAATAGTGGTTACGGCGTTCATTTCCCCGTTTCGTGCCGATCGAGCGTTGGCGCGAACCATTATCGGTGAGGACGCATTCGTCGAGGTGTTCGTCGATACGCCTCTGGACGAATGCGAGCGACGGGACCCCAAAGGCTTGTACGGCAAGGCGCGTGCGGGGCTGATCAAAAACTTTACAGGCATTGATTCGGCCTATGAGGCACCGCTGAGCCCCGACATTCGGCTCGAGACGCTTGGGCGGAGCCTTCCTGAGGTGGTAAGGCAGATTTTGGGTTATCTCGACGAGCGCTTTGCGGCAACTGACCTAACAACCTCTCGCAGTGCCGCCAACCGGGAGTAGGTGTGCATGCCCGATCCGTTGATGATGGCGGGATTGGGTGTCGGTATTCTCGTCGGCCTGACAGGAGTGGGTGGCGGTGCTCTCATGACGCCACTGCTCGTCCTACTGTTCGGCTACGCGCCTGGTGTTGCCGTCGCCACCGACTTACTGTTCGCCGCTGTGACCAAGGCCTGTGGCGTTGCTGTTCATTATCGCGCCGGGACGGTCGATCCGGTGGTGCTGCGCCGTCTGCTGCTGGGCAGCCTGCCGGCGGCGTTGCTCGTAGGCCTGGGCCTAGGTTACCTGGGCACGGAGGGATCGAGCGCGCTGGATCTAGTGATGCGTGACGCGCTGGGTTGGCTGCTTCTGTTGTCCGCAGTGGGGATTTTCTGCCGCAATCGGCTTCACAAGCTAGGGACTTCATTACGCCTGGAGCGCGCCGAGCAATTCAAGCGCTGGCAGGGAGGGCTCACGGTAGCGGCTGGTGCCTTCATCGGTATTGCCGTGAGCGTGACCTCTGTCGGCGCCGGTGCCCTAGGCGCCGTTGTCTTAATGTATCTATATCCCTTTCGCTTGCAGGGCGTTCGGCTGGTGGCGACAGACCTAGCGCACGCTATACCGCTGGCGTTTGTGGCTGGAGCGATGCACTGGATGATAGGGGCAGTGGATTGGGCGCTTCTAGGGGCCCTGCTCACGGGGTCGGTACCGGGTGTATTAATCGGTGTCTGGCTCAGTCAGCGGTTATCAGTCCAGTGGCTGGGCAGGGCGGTCGCCTGTTTGCTTGCGCTAAGCGGAATCAAGTTGCTGAGCGGGTGAGTTTCGATTGCTCACAATGGGCCGCTTTTTAAGCGGCGTAGGCTGAAGTTAACAAGAAACGCCTTCCTCAAACGGGACAGCACTCACAATGATTGGTCTGCGTGGAGATTTGCCATTTCTAAAAGAATTTTACTCACCGGTGCCACCGGTTTTGTCGGGAAGGCTCTGTTAGCTGAGCTTGCACGGCAGGGGCATGCCATCGTCGCCACGTCTCGTCAGGCACAGCAGCTAGCCGGTGCTGAGCGTTGCATCCAAATGGACGATCTGGATGGCGATATCGACTGGCAACAGGCATTGCTCGGGATCGATGTTGTGATTCACGCAGCTGCGAGGGTGCACGAGCTGCATGAGCAGGCCGCGGATCCGCTGGCAGAATTTCGTCGCGCCAATGTGGACGGAACCTTGTCCTTGGCGCGCCAGGCTGCCGAGGCGGGGGTCTGCCGCTTCGTATTTATCAGCTCTATCAAGGTGTCGGGTGAGCAAACCTGTCCAGGTACCCCCTTTCGCGCCGATGATGTTCCGCGCCCTATCGATCCGTACGGAATATCAAAGCTGGAAGCGGAAGTCGGTTTGCTGGCGCTGGCAGCTGAAACGGGTATGGAGGTGGTGGTCGTCCGCCCGCCATTGGTTTATGGGCCGGGCGTAAAGGGTAATTTTGCGAGCATGATCAAGTTGGTAGAGAAAGGGCTTCCGCTCCCGCTCGGGGCTATTCACAACAAGCGCTCCCTGGTGGGGATTGGTAACCTTATTGATCTCTTAGTCCGCTGCCTCAATCATCCAGCCGCGGCCAATCAGGTGTTTTTCGTAAGCGACGGCCAAGATCTTTCCACTACCGAGTTGCTGCTGGGCGTAGCTGAGGCCATGGGTAAGCCCGCACGGTTGATTCCGGTGCCGGCTGGCATGCTTCAGTTCGGCGTGAAGTTGCTAGGGAAGAAGGCGATGGCTCAACGGCTGCTGGGCTCGTTGCAGGTGGATATCAGCAAGACGCGCGAGGTGCTGGGCTGGACGCCACCCTACACGGCGAAAGAAGAGCTGCGGCATTGCTTCGATCCCTCCTACCGGTCTATTACTAGGTGAACCCTTGATTCGAGCTTTGGACGTTGTTTTTTCGCTGCTGGGCCTGATGCTTGGTTTTCCGGTGTTGCTGTTGCTGACAATCATTGGCCTATTCGATACGGGCTCGCCGATTTTCCGGCAGGTGCGGGTCGGGCGTGACCAGAAGCCTTTTACTCTGGTCAAGTTCCGCACCATGAAGATGGATACCGCGTCGGTCGCCACGCATCTTGCCAGTAGTGCTTCGATCACCCCTTTCGGGCGTTTTCTGCGCAAGACGAAGTTGGACGAGCTGCCCCAGCTGTGGAACGTGATGAAAGGCGAGATGAGCCTGGTCGGGCCGCGGCCAGGGCTGTTCAACCAGCTTGAGCTGACCGAAGAGCGTGCCAAGCGAGGGGTTTTCGTAGTTCGCCCCGGGATCACCGGGCTGGCGCAGGTGAGCGACATTGATATGTCCACACCGGCGTTGCTGGCGGAGACTGACCAGCGAATGATTCAGACCTTGTCGCTGGCGAGTTATTTTAAGTACATCTTCATGACGGTGGCCGGCAAAGGCGCGGGTGATCGGGTTAGGTGAGATTGGTAGGCTTCGCAAAACAGATTGCGCCCCTACAGCTCGGTGGGGCTGTTTACGCCGCTGGTGTCCTCACAGGGAGCAGTGTGGGGCTGCTGCCTACAACGTTCGCTTCTGAGTGACGTGTGCCCGTGAAGGTAGTTTTTTGGCAGCAGCCTGTCAGGCTGCGCTCGCCGTCTGTGAATCATGTTCGCTGTGAGGTGCCCTGTTTAGTTCTAAGGCTGTCGCATGCGGCAGTCATTTGTATTTTTCACAGATAACATGCGGCACCTTGTCAATTTAGCGATGCAGCTGGATCTTCGGTGATCTGCCCGTTGTCTGGAGTGAGTCAAAGAAATGGACTGTTCTGATTTTGCTTGTTTCCTGGGCTCTTGCTGCGCCTGGATCTGAGGTACATGAATGCTTAGGCTCGCTGAAAAAATACGTTGTTTGTTGGTCGCGCTTCCACGGCGACAAAAGCGCCTGATCCAGCTAGCAGTGGATACATTGCTCGTCTGGGTGTCGCTCTGGCTTGCATTTTTTGTCCGGCTAGGCGAAGCCGATTTCGTCGAGCCGCTGGGCGGGCACGCCTGGTTGTTTGGAATAGCACCTCTTCTGTCGCTTCCTTTCTTCATCCGTTTGGGTATGTACCGGGCAGTGATGCGTTATTTCGGAAACGACGCGCTGTTTGCAATCGCCAAGGCAGTAACCCTGTCGGCCCTGTTATTAGCTCTAGCAATCTATTGGCGAGACGATGCACCCAAATTGATCCCTCGTTCCATGGTGTTCAACTATTGGTGGCTGAGTTTGGTATTGATTGGCGGGCTCAGGCTTTTGATGCGCCAGTATTTTCTTGGTGACTGGTTTGCGGCAGGGCAACCGCTCAGCATGAGTCGACGGGATGTGGGCCTATCGAGGGTTGCGATTTACGGCGCGGGAACAGCAGGCAATCAGCTGGTTGCAGCACTCCGGCTCGGGCGAATGATGCGGCCGGTCGCTTTCATCGATGATGATCCTAACCTCTTCAACCGGAGTATTGCCGGGCTACGAGTGTATTCGCCCAAACATATTCAACAGATGATCGACGAGACGGGGTGCAACGAGATTCTCCTCGCGATTCCCTCAGCATCGCGAGCTCGCCGTCGCGAGGTGTTGGAGACGCTGGAACAGTATCCGCTGCATGTTCGCAGCGTGCCGGGCTTCATGGACCTGGCCAGCGGGCGGGTTAAAGTCGAGGACATTCAGGAAGTGGACATCGCCGACCTGCTTGGGCGCGATGCCGTGCCGCCGCAGCAGGCGCTGTTTGAAAAGTGCATTCTCGGCAAGGTGGTGATGGTGACTGGCGCGGGCGGCTCGATAGGTTCGGAGCTATGCCGGCAGATTCTTTCGAACAAGCCGAAGACGTTGCTATTGTTCGAGCACAGCGAATTCAACCTCTACAGCATTCATATAGAGCTGGAGCGGACGATCGAGCGGGCTTCGCTGCCGATCAGGCTGGTCCCGATTCTGGGCTCCATTCGCAATTCGGATCGTCTGTTAGATGTGATGCGCACTTGGCAGGTTGAAACCATCTACCACGCCGCTGCCTACAAGCATGTGCCAATGGTGGAGCACAACGTTGCTGAAGGTGTGCTGAACAATGTGCTGGGCACCATGAACACGGCCCAGGCCGCTGTGCAGGCGGGTGTAGCCAACTTCGTACTGATCTCCACAGACAAGGCGGTGCGGCCTACCAACGTGATGGGCAGTACCAAGCGGGTGGCCGAGATGGTCTTGCAGGCGCTGAGCCGCGAGACGGCACCGGTGCTGTTCAATACGGATGGGGCGGTGCATCACGTCAACAAGACTCGTTTCACCATGGTCCGATTTGGAAATGTACTAGGCTCGTCTGGGTCGGTTATACCCCGGTTCTATCAGCAGATTCGTAGCGGCGGGCCGGTGACTGTGACTCACCCGAAGATCACGCGCTATTTCATGACCATTCCCGAGGCGGCGCAACTGGTGATTCAGGCGGGCTCCATGGGGCAGGGTGGCGAAGTCTTCGTATTGGATATGGGCAAGCCGGTAAAGATCGCTGAGCTGGCCGAGAAGCTGATCCACCTGTCTGGCCTGAGCGTGCGTTCGGAAAAGTGCCCGCATGGTGATATCGCTGTTGAATTCACCGGACTGCGCCCTGGTGAGAAGCTCTACGAAGAGCTGCTGATCGGCGACAACGTGAGCCCTACCGAGCATCCGATGATCATGCGGGCTGATGAGGAGTACGTCACCTGGGATGCGCTGCGTGGCGTATTGAAAAAGCTGCTCAAAGCCGTGGAGCAGGATGATTATCCCCAGGTTCGGGTGCTGCTGCGTGAAGTGGTGAGCGGGTATGTGCCGGAAGGGGAGATCGTCGATCTGATCTATCAGCAGCGGCGCTTGGGGGCGACTGAATAGCGGCTTTGGTGGCGTGTTCGCCCGCGTTCGCTACGGAGCGGGCCTCTCACTTTAGCTGAAGCGGTGCGGCCTTCTTTGGCGAGCCACAAGCATTCAATCTTCCTACGGCCCTACGATGCGCTAGCTTGCTGCCTTGTAAAATAGCTTCCCGACTCGGTCGATGTGATCGATGAGCTGCGGATTGTCGAGTTGGTAAGTGGGGATAGATCGATCTTGTAGGGCAGCAGTAGGCCATCCAACGCCAGCTCTATATCGAGTAGATCCTGATGTGAGAGCTCGTTGCCTATCAAGGTCGATATCTGATCCGGGGCGGTAGTTTCCTTTAGCGCGGGACCCGTAGAGGATCGCTTCGCTGATTCTTGGGAAACGTCGAAGCGTTTGTTAGACCGAATTAACATCATCTCGGGAGAGCCCAGTGCTCTCCAGCATCATGCGGTTTGCTCGGTTCGGCTGTGCATGGTTTGCTCAAGCTCCTTGAGCAGCAGGTGGTGCTTCAATCGGATATTGCTCAAGATTGCTTCGGCGGTTTCCTCGTTGTATGTATGCGAGGTGCGGTTGTGGTCGGTGAGCATTTGCATCTAGGCGTGACCGTCGCTGATTAGGCCCTTGCTGAATGCCTCGCGAATGGTGTCGCGAGAGCCTACAATCCCATCGATACCTTGCCAGACGAGGAAGTCTTTCAGCGTATTCCAACCAAGCTCATAGCAATATTCGAAGCCTTGGATAACGCCGTGCTTTTCCATAAACAGACATGAGGCGGTGGGCTGAAGCCCACCCTACGACCTGCTTGCAGACCGGTAGGATGGATGAAGCGCCACCCATCCTCCGTTACCAAGGCTGATGGTTGGTGCGTTGGCCATCGCATTTTTAAGGCTGTCACGGTGGATGAAAAAAGCGTCATCCACCCTACGGGGCGGCGTGTTAGATGACTCCCCTTTCGCGCAGCCCTTGAACCTGTGCGTCACTGAGCCCAAGTCCAGCTAGGACATCTTCAGTGTGTTCGCCCAACTTTGGACCGCCCGTGCCAAGACGGCCAGGGGTGCGGCTGAGCTTGGGGAGCACGCCCGGCACCTTGAGCGGCCCAGCAGACGTCTGCACCTGCTCGATCATTTGCCGCGCCAGGTAATGTGGATCCTTGACGATATCGGCAGCGGTGTAGGGATAGCCGGCCGGGACGCGCGCTGCCTTCAGCGCCTCGATGACCTCGTCGCGACTGTGTTGAACGGTCCACTCGCCAATCGCCGCATCGATCAACTCAGCGTGCAAGGCGCGACCATCGTTGTGGGCGAAGCGTGGGTCGTCGGCTAGGTCCTGGCGGTCCATCAGTGTCATCAGGCGCTTGTAGATGCTGTCGCCATTGCCAGCAATGATTACATAGGCGCCGTCGTGGCAGAGGTAGGAGTTGGACGGCGTGATGCCGGGCAGTGCGCTGCCGGCCGGCTCGCGGATGTAGCCGAAGGCGTCGTATTCTGGCACCAGGCTTTCCATCATGGCGAATACCGATTCGTAGAGCGCCACGTCGATTTCCTGGCCTCTACCGCTGCGGTTACGCTCCTGCAGGGCGAGTAGCACCCCGATCACGCCATACAGCGACGACAGCGAGTCGCCAATGCTGACGCCCACTCGCACTGGGGGCTGACCAGGGTAGCCAGTGAGGTGGCGCAGGCCGCCCATGGCTTCGCCAATGACGCCGAAGCCGGGCAGGTCACGATAGGGGCCGGTCTGGCCGTAGCCGGAGATGCGCAACATTATGAGGCGGGGGTTGAGAGCCGACAGTTCATCCCAGCCCAGCCCCCATTCTTCGAGCGTGCCTGGGCGGAAGTTCTCCACCACCACATCGGCTTCGGCGACTAGCTGACGGACGATCTCCTGGCCTTCGGCGGCTTTCAGATCCAGTGTCAGGGACTGTTTGTTGCGCGATTGGACGTGCCACCAGAGTGACGTCCCGTCCTTGAGCTTGCGCCATTTGCGCAGCGGGTCGCCAACGCCCGGCGGCTCGATTTTGATCACCTCGGCGCCGAACTCGCCGAGCATCTTGCTGGCGAAGGGGCCGGCGATCAGCTGGCCCATTTCTATGACCTTAAGGCCATGAAGGGGCAAGCTGTTGTCATTCTGTTCGTTCATCGCAACACCTTATGCCCGGTCGTTTTGTCTTCGAAGGATGACCGAGCGGCACCCTGGGGGCAATTACGGAATAGCCATGGAAGGCTTCCGAAACGGAGGAGAGACGATTGGCACATCGCGTCGCTTGCAGACCGGTAAACGGGCAAGTCGGTCCGATCTGACTAGGTAGCCGAAGAGGCCAGCCAGGCGCAGTGACTACCCCGCCTGCCGCACCGGCCACTCGCTCAGTCCGTGGAGCTCCAATACCAGCCTTTGACACTGGCGCCCGCCGAGCCGAGCCAAGCTGTGCTAGTCAGTTGGTCTCGTTTGGCGCTCCCGGTCGATCGGCAGAAGCGCTACGGCCGGTAGTCTGAGCTGAAGTTCCGCCACGCGCTCGATCACTTCGTTTACTGCTTGGCGGTCACGCGGGTTCCCGACCTTGGCATCAGCGTCGTCTCGCAGGGCTCGAATTTCGTCATGAAGCGCTTCCCGCTGCGCGTCGCTTGGGTTGCCATGGAGCGCGTTCTTGAGACACTGCAACAACGTGACCAACACCTGCGGGTCATGGCCACCGTAGATGCGGATCGGTGCGATGATGGTCTGCAGCATGTGGGGCATCTCGAGTTGCGGATAGAAAAGCCGCGTACGACCTCCATCGCAGCAACCGACGTCAAACGGGGGAACGCCGCCAAGCCGTTTTAGCAACACGCCGAGCAGATTGATTGCCCGTATCGCCGTGCCCGGATCGTTGATCGCTGGGCTGATCGCTTTGACCGCTATTTCCGAAATCTGCCGCATGCCGTAGGAGACGTTGGCGCCGGCGAATTCATTGTCGTGAAAGTCGAAGCAATCGAGCACTTCGCTTGCGTCTGTGTCGCTTAGCCGAGTGCTGAGCTTGATCAGCGGATGCCCTTCGATCAGGAAGAAGCCCGGCTCTACCTGAATCATTGCGGTCAGGTTGTGCTTGCGCAACACCTTCCCCAGGCGGTGTTCGTTTACCTCGCGCAGGTAACCCGGTCGAGCTGCGGGCAGGCTCCACCAGTCAGTGGCGTCGGGAATGTCAGCGACGCCCGCGATGCGTTTATTGCGCTTCTTTAGATTGGCCGATGCGTCTTTGTAGAGCTGGCTGAGGATCCATTCGACTTGAATTGATTGCGAGACCGAGCGAATGAACACGACGAATAGCGCCATGCAGAACATGCCGAACACCAGTGCCAGCAGTAGCCCGAGTGCAGGCACGCTTGCTGGAGCCTTGCCGTTCAGCGTGCCGATCATCACCAGGCAATAGACGATGCTGCCCAGATAGATGCCCAGTATCACTTGGTTCCGCACATCGCTAACCAGGCCTGGCAGCACTCGGGGTGACAGGCGCGCCGCGGCACCATTGAGGACGACCATCACCATGGAGAAGCTGAATACGGTAAGGGAAATGATGCCGGTAATGAGCGTGCTTAGAACCTCCCGGCTGTTGTCTGCATCGACCAACCCGGGCGGCAGCCTGTCGCGAAGGGCGGGAGCAAGGCTGGTTGACTCGAACGCCAGGACCAACATGGCTAGCACCGCATAAACAGCGGGAATCAGGACGGGGTAGAAGGCGATGCTTTCGGTTACGCGTTTGACCGCACGAAAGAACATATTAGCTGGCGCAGACATGACTGAGACCTGGCGTGACGGGCGTTTGGCCCTGGCAGGTATATGACCACGGAGCGGGAGGGAGTACGCCTTCGCCGAAGCGTCTATGCTCTATAGCAGCGATGTGTTCCGCTACGGCTTAACGTCTTCGGAACGCTGTTAGGCCCGTGTAGCTCGAACGTAAAGTCGCTCAGGCGCTTGGTTTGATTCGTATGGTTCGCCTGTGAGGCAGGGTTATTCGAGACGATAACAAGACCGACGAATGAGGTGTTCGCCATGAGTGCTGCGTCCCTGTATCCGGTAAGTCCAGAGGTGGCGGCCCAGTCGCTGACCGATGAAGCCACCTACAAAGCCATGTATCAACAGTCGGTCGTCAACCCCGACGGCTTCTGGCGCGAGCAGGCAGCGCGCATCGACTGGATCAAGCCTTTCACCCGGGTCAAGCAGACTTCCTTCGACGATCACCATGTGGATATCAAATGGTTTGCTGACGGCACGCTCAACGTGTCCGCCAATTGCCTGGACCGCCACCTGGAAAAGCGCGGCGACGAGGTGGCGATCATCTGGGAAGGCGATGATCCCTCCGAGCATCGCCTGATCACCTATCGCGAGCTGCATCATGAAGTCAGCCAGTTCGCCAATGCGCTACGCGGACAGGACGTGCACCGCGGCGACGTGGTGACCATCTATATGCCGATGATTCCCGAGGTGGCGGTGGCCATGCTCGCCTGCGCGCGTATCGGTGCGATTCATTCGGTGGTGTTTGGAGGCTTCTCGCCCGAAGCGTTGGCCGGCCGGATTATCGACGGCAGCTCCAAGGTGGTCATTACGGCGGACGAAGGTTTGCGCGGTGGGAAGAAGGTGCCGCTGAAGGCAAATGTCGACGAGGCGCTGACGAATCCGCAAACGGGCTGCGTGCAGAAGATCATTGTGGTGCGGCGCACTGGCGGCGACATCCGCTGGCACCCGCATCGCGACATCTGGTACGAGGACCTGATGCGCGTGGCTGGGGATGTTTGTGCGCCGAAGGAAATGGGCGCGGAAGAACCCCTGTTCATCCTGTACACCTCGGGCTCCACCGGTAAGCCGAAGGGCGTGCTGCATACCTCCGGTGGTTATTTGCTCTACGCGGCCCTGACCCACGAACGGGTATTCGACTACCGCCCTGGTGAGGTCTATTGGTGTACCGCCGACGTCGGTTGGATCACCGGGCACAGTTACATCATCTACGGTCCACTGGCCAACGGCGCCACCACCCTGATCTACGAGGGTGTACCCAACTATCCGGATGTCACGCGAATCGCCAGGATCATCGACAAGCATCAGGTGAATATCCTCTACACCGCGCCGACTGCGATTCGTTCGATGATGGCCGAAGGTCCGGCTGCGATGGAGGGGGCTGATGGGTCGAGCCTGCGCTTGCTCGGTACTGTGGGGGAACCGATCAACCCTGAGGCCTGGCATTGGTATTACGAGACGGTCGGCAAATCGCGTTGCCCGATCGTCGATACCTGGTGGCAAACCGAGACGGGCGGCATTCTGATCAGCCCGTTGCCAGGCGCGACCGCGCTGAAGCCAGGCTCCGCAACGCGCCCCTTCTTCGGCGTAGTGCCCGGCCTGGTGGACAATCTCGGCAACCTGCTCGAAGGGGCAACGGAGGGCAATCTGGTCATCCTTGATTCCTGGCCTGGGCAGATGCGCAGCATCTATCGAGACCATGATCGCTTCGTCGATACCTACTTCAAGACCTTTCGCGGCATGTATTTCACTGGCGATGGCGCCCGCCGTGATGAGGACGGCTACTACTGGATCACCGGGCGGGTCGATGATGTGTTGAACGTTTCCGGACATCGCATGGGCACCGCGGAAATCGAAAGCGCGATGGTCGCCCACCGCAAAGTGGCCGAGGCGGCGGTGGTTGGCGTACCGCATCCGCTCAAAGGGCAAGGCATCTATGTGTACGTGACGCTGGTGGCGGGAGAGGAGGCTTCGGATCAGTTGCGCCAGGAATTACAACAGTGGGTCCGTAAGGAAATCGGGCCGATTGCGGTGCCCGATGTCATCCAGTGGGCGCCGGGCTTACCCAAGACGCGCTCAGGCAAGATCATGCGCCGCATCCTGCGCAAGATCGCCACAGACGAACACGACGCATTGGGGGATATTTCGACCTTGGCTGATCCCGGCGTAGTGCCGCAGCTGATCGAAACCCACAAGCAAATGCGTCCGATGAATTGAACGGTCGGCGGCGATCGGCTCTCGGCCGGTCGCCGCCACCGACTGTCAGCCGTTTGTCAGCGAACGTTGCGACTCCTCGTTGGCGGCCGGTTTTTCCTTCGGAACACCGGCAACCGTCACCTCGGGAAAGCTGCCACCGATGAACTCGACACTGCGGGTCGGGAAGGCGAATTGCAGGCCCATCTCACGGATGCCGTCGAGCAGCTGCAGGTTGATCTCTTGCTGGGCGTCCATGTAGGCGTTGTAGTCCGAAACCTGCATGATGTACACGACTTCGAACGTCAGCTGGCTGTCATCGAAGGCAAGGAAATGCGCCCGGTCAAAGTTCGCATTCTCCACACCATCAACGATCCGCCTCACCAGCGCCGAGACTTCGCGCACCTTGTCCGACGGCGTGTTGTAGGTAATGCCAAACTTGAACACGATACGGCGCGTGTTCATGCGCTTGTAGTTGTGCAGGATCTGCTTGAGCAGATCGGCATTGGAACAGACGATCTGTTCGCCGCTGAGGGCGCGAATTCGTGTCGTCTTCAGCCCGATGTGCTCGATATTCCCCGCGACTGCACCAAAGACGACGAAGTCGCCGATCTCGAAGGGCTTGTCGACGCCGATCGACAGCGAAGCGAAGATATCGCTGAGCAACGTCTGTACCGCAAGGGCAATGGCGATACCGCCTACGCCAAGACTGGCGACCATCGCCGTGATGTCGACGCCTAGGTTCGCCAAGATCGAGAGCAACATCATCGTCCAGATCACGATGCGGATCATGATCCCGATGATCGTCGTAGTGACTGGGTTTCGAGCTTTGCCGTCGTGGGTCAGGCTTTCCATCCACAGGCGAACGGCCGTATCCATCCATAGTGCAATCTGGAACGCGAGCGCGATGAACCAGCCGTGGGACATCGCCGTTTCCCACCGTTCTGGCAGCTCAACGACCTTGAGGGCGATCAGCAGCGATAGGGCAATCAGCAGTATGTGGCTGGTGCGGCTGAGCATCTCCGCGGCAAGACCAACGAAACCGCTTCTGGAGCCCTTTGCCATCTTGCGAAGGCGGTTGGTGATGATCCGCAGGATGGTCTGCAGGATGAGATAGCTGGCAATCGTGATGCCAGCAATTATGGCGATGTTGATCCAAAGGCCTTCGTTCAACACCACATCCCAATTCATCAAGTGGTTTCCTCCCGGTATGCGCGACCAAGCGCTTAAGCAGTGGCTCCTTTTTCAGTAGCCACTGCGGCGCATTAGTTCCCACGATAAGGGTAGGCGAAACGAGGATGGGGCGCGGTGGGGGCGCGTGCTCTCAGCGAAGCGGCACGAGCCCGTTCAGATCCTGATAACCGCCAGCGTTGATCACTTGGCTATAGCCCAGCTCCTGAAGCAGATCCTGCGCGGCTTCCGCTCGGCGGCCGCTACGGCAGTAGAGGACTACGGGAGCATCTTTGTCCGGAGCAATCGCGGCAATGCGCTCAGCAAGATTCTCTGTCTCGATACGTGTTGCACCGGGTAGGGCACCTTCGGCGAACTCCTGTTCGGTGCGCACGTCGATCAAGACGGTGTTCGCGTGCTGCAAGGCTTTCAACGCGGCAGACTGATCGACCTGGGCAGCAATGGCTGCAGTGGTCGTTACCGTTGCCATCAATGCAATCAACAGTCGGTACAGGTTTTTCATTGGTTCCCTCATTCTTGCAGTCTTAGCTGATCAGTCGAGTGAGGTTCGGCAGGATCAGAATCACCGCGGTGGCGAACAGGATCATCGTAGCCTGCCTGACCTTTTTGTGTTTAAACATGATGGCGGCCTTTTGATTTTTCTGATTGTTCTGGCGGAGCAACTTAGCTGTTACAGAGCGGGCGCTAGCTTGGCGAGTTCTGGTCTAAGCTTCAGCTTAAACAAAGCAATATGCGGGCCATGAAAAAAATGATGAGGATGTACCGAACGTTGTCGTTCGGGCGAAGGTTCGCGGGCGAGCGGGCAGGTGCCCTGGTTTCGCCGCGGGGCACTCTGCCTGTCAGGGCGGTTCGGTTCAGAGCGCTGGTGCACCTGGTCTGCCGCTGACGCTGGTTTTATACGGGGGCGTCGTCGGGACGAGGCTTTTGCTCCATGGCCTGGCAGAAGCCACTCGGGATGTTCGCTTGCCGCATCGCCAACTCAAATGGCTACTGGCTCGATTGGAAACGTCTACTTTTTTGCAGCTTCAAATACGGGTGGAATCGAAACACTAAAGTAGCGGTGGGGCCGTTCAGCGCTGCGCTCATCCGGGATGAATGGCCCAGCCTATGACCGGCAGCTGAGCGTGATTCGCGACGAATTCTTTGCGGCAGAAACGACAAAGCCCCGACAGGCGGGGCTTTGTGTTTGATCTGGCGGTGAGGGTGGGATTCGAACCCACGATACGATTTCTCGTATACACACTTTCCAGGCGTGCTCCTTCAACCGCTCGGACACCTCACCGGGTCTCGAAAGACGCGATGTCCTTCGAGGCGCGCTAATGTAGCGGAAGAGCATGCGGATGGCAAAAACTTTTTTAGTTTTTTCATGCGCTTAAGGGCTTGTTTGAAATCCGGATAGGCGCGCATGGCAATGAACCTATCGTTGCTCTAGGGTTCAAACTACAAAGAAATGCTGTGCCTGTGCGCAATCATGCGTGGTGAATATTGAGAGCCAGGAAAGGCTTTGATGAAGTTATTCAAAACAAAGCGTAAACGGCCGGAGGTGGTAGAGATCGCTACCAAGCGTCGTCTGCACGTCAGCCACTTAGAGCTCGGGATGTATATCTGCGAGCTGGATCGCCCGTGGCGGCAGACAGACTTTCTCTTTCAAGGCTTCCCCCTGCTTAAGCTGGAGCATATCCACGCGGTGCGCGAACGCTGTGATTACGTGTTCGTTGACGACACACGGCGCGTGCTAATCGATCAGGGGCAGATGATTGTGCCAACGGCGACTCCGCTGCGCGTTACGCGCAAGATGACCCGCATTCCGCTCTCGCTTGAAGTGCAGGAAGCACGAGAGGCCTATCTCAGCAGTAGCTTGGTTCTGGATCAGGTGCTACTGGACGTCCAGCAAGGGCGGGCGATCGATACCAAGGCCTGTCAGGCACTGGTTAAGCGAAACCTCGAAAGCATGCTTCGTAACGAAAGCGCCATGCTCTGGCTGACGCGCCTGAAGTCACAAGATCTCTATACGAGTCTGCATTGCCTTTCTGTATCCATTCTTGCCATGGGATTTGGCACGCACCTTGGGTTGGCCGACGATAAGATCGAGCTATTGGGCATCGCTGGGCTGCTGCACGACGTGGGCAAGATGAAAATCGACCCGACGATCCTGAACAAGCCAGGCAAGCTGACCGAGGAAGAATTTCAGCACATCAAGCTGCACCCGACGTTTGGTTATCAGGCCTTGTGCAGCCAGGAAGACATTCCTGCCGCTGCGATTCAGGCGGCGCACGGCCATCACGAACGGTTGGATGGAAAGGGTTATCCGCAAGGGCTCGCGCATTACCAGATCCCGTTCACGACCCGGGTGATCACCATTGTTGACGCCTTCGATGCGATTACCAGTCATCGGGCTTATGACGACGCACGCCCGATCCAGACGGCGTATGACGTGTTGCGCAGCAGTGCCGGGCAGCAGTTCGACGAAGCACTGGTGCATGAGTTTATCCGCTGGCTCGGCGTGTTTCCGGTCGGAACTCTGGTGGAACTGCATACGGGTGAGGTTGGGTTGGTGCTTGAGAAACACCCACATTTGCACCTCAGGCCGAAGGTGGTCGTGTTACGGAGTTCGAACAAGACGCCTTGCGAGCCTCGTTATCTGGATCTGTCCCAGTTGACTGTCGATGCCGATGGGACGCCATACCGGATCAGTAGCGGGATCCCGGATGGGTCCTACGGACTGTTCATTGCTGATCCGCAATTGCAGAGGATCCTGCATCCCGAACTGCTCGCCGTCCTTGAGCTCGAGCCGGAGCCTGTCGACGACTAACCGTGCTCGCTATTCCCGCTGATGCCTGCCCAGCGAAGGCTGCGAACCATGACTTGCCGGTCAGTCACGATGCTTTACCTCTTGGGTTCTGCTGGGTAACGTCTGCGAACTTTTAACAAGGAATATTCATCATGAGTGATCTGGTTTCCTACGAACTCGAAGACGGTATCGCCACGCTGACGCTGAATAACGGCAAGGTCAACGCTCTGTCTCCGGCCATGTTCGACGCGCTCAATGCGGCTTTCGACCGTGCCGAGCAGGACCGCGCCGTGGTGATCCTCACTGGCCAGCCGGGCATCCTGTCCGGTGGCTATGATCTCAAGGTCATGACCTCAGGGCCAGAGAACGCCATTGCGCTGGTGACCACGGGCTCGAAGTTCACGCTGCGAATGCTGGCTCATCCTTTCCCGATCGTCGCGGCCTGTCCAGGGCACGCGATTGCCAAAGGCGCCTTCCTGCTGCTCTCGTCGGATTACCGCATTGGTGTCGAAGGCGCGTTCAATATCGGCCTCAATGAAGTACAGATCGGTATGACCATGCACCATTCGGGTATCGAACTGGCTCGAGACCGTTTAACCAAGCCTGCCTTTCAGCGATCGGTGATCAACGGTGAGATCTTTAATCCGCAAGCTGCAGTCGAGGCGGGTTTCCTCGACAAGATAGTCCCGGCCAATGAGCTGATGGATGCCGCCAAAGCGGCGGCGGCCCAGTTGAAGAAGATCAACATGACCGCGCACAAGAACACCAAGCTCAAGGCACGCAAGGCCTTGCTCGAAACCTTGGAATGGGCCATTGAACTCGACCAGCAGCATTCAGTCGTGTCCTGAAGAGAATTTTCGCCGGGCCGCCCATTGCTGGCGGGCCTGCGTTTAAACTGCGCATGCAACGCCCCGCTATGGCGGGGCGTTTTATTTCCTATCCGTGTCGCATCCCAGGAGAGTCCTGATGTCCGCCCCGCACACCCCGGTAGAACGCGCTGATTTCGACCAGGTCATTGTTCCCACTTTCGCACCCGCCGCTTTCATTCCCGTGCGTGGCCAGGGTTCACGAGTCTGGGATCAGAGCGGGCGAGAGCTGATCGACTTTACCGGTGGCATTGCCGTCAATGTGCTCGGTCATGCCCATCCGGCGCTGGTAGCAGCGCTGACCGAACAGGCTGGCAAGCTCTGGCACATCTCCAACATCTTCACCAATGAGCCGGCGTTACGTCTGGCCAAAAAGCTCACTGCAGCGACCTTTGCCGACCGGGCGTTCTTCGCCAACTCCGGCGCCGAGGCCAACGAGGCGGCCTTCAAGCTGGCGCGCCGCTTCGCGCATAACAACCACGGACCGGAGAAGTGCGAGATTATCTCTGCAATCAATAGCTTCCACGGCCGGACGTTGTTTACCGTGACGGTGGGCGGCCAGCCGAAATATTCCGATGGGTTCGGGCCCAAGATTCAGGGTATCAGCCACGTCCCCTATAACGATCTCGATGCGCTCGCCGCGATGATTTCGGACAAGACCTGCGCCGTGGTGCTGGAACCGATTCAGGGCGAAAGTGGTGTTGTGCCCGCTGATCAGGCTTATTTGGAAGGTGCTCGCAAACTGTGTGACCAGCACAACGCATTGTTGATCTTCGATGAAGTCCAGACAGGTATGGGCCGTACCGGCGAGTTGTACGCCTACATGAACTATGGCGTCACGCCGGACATTCTGACCAATGCCAAGAGCCTTGGTGGCGGCTTTCCGATTGGCTTGATGCTGACCACCGATGAGATCGCTGCGCATTTCAGCGTGGGTACTCATGGCACCACCTATGGCGGCAACCCGCTGGCGTGCGCCGTGGCCGAGGCGGTGGTCGATATTGTCAACACGCCGGAGGTGCTGAGCGGCGTGAAGGAACGGCACGAGCGCTTCAAGCGTGGTCTGCTGGAGATCGGCCAGCGGCATGGCCTGTTCAGCCAGGTCCGCGGCATGGGCATGCTGATCGGCTGTGTACTTGATGACGCTTGGAAAGGTCGCGCGCGTGAGATCTTCGATGCGGCTGAGCGCGAAGCGCTGATGATCCTGCAGGCCGGACCCGATGTGATCCGCCTGGCCCCGAGCTTGATCATCGAAGAGGCCGATATCGCTGAAGGGCTGGCCCGTTTTGAGCGTGCTGCGGCAAAACTGAGCCAGGCCTGAGGCATAGGCTTTGAAACCGGCAGGGCAGTGATTTGTCCTGCCTTTTTTTCCTTATCGAGAGTGTTGAGTATGAGCGACAGCCTGCAATTGATTCTTGAAGACGTAGACGGCACCCAGCTTGAGACGTCGTGCACCCGTTTTGCCGTGATGTGGCAGGGTCGGGAGGTCTGGATCCAGCAAGTCGGCAACAACCAGCTGATGATCGGTGTCGACGTGGAGGACGGCGACACTGAGTACGCCAATCTGCTGCTGCGTCCGCTGGCGACCAACTTGGTCAGCCTTGAGCTTGAGATGGAGCCGGTTGAGTCCGGCGAGGATGAGCACGTTCATGGTCCAGACTGTAACCACGACCACTGACGGCTCCGAAATGCCGACGCTGGGTCGGCTATTGGCGCTGACGGTTTCGGGTGAGGTGCCGGCGGAGAGCGTCCAGTTCACTGATGGCGGGGCCCGGCTGCAATGGCTGGGAGAGGGTGCCTTAGAGGTCACTCCGGCGCGCGGTCAGGATGTGGGACTTGATCTGGTGCTATCGGCGGGCGTGCATGGCTGTGAAGTCATTCCGATTGAGCTACTGGATCGCTTGATACGGGCGATCGCGCGCAACGAGATTCGCCCCCGCGCGCGGCTGTTGTTGCTGTTCTGCAACCCGCCCGCCATGCGGCAGGGCGTGCGTCGTTTAGGTCAGGATCTGAATCGGCTTTTTTGTGGCAAGCACGCGGCGAGCGAACCTGGCGACGAGACGCGCCGCGCGGCGCAGCTGGAGGAGTGGGTTGCAGCGTTTTTCCAAGAGCCTGGCCGTCGGCGCTGGCATTACGACCTGCACTCGGCCATGCGTGCATCGGTGCTGCCGCAGTTCGCCGTCTGCCCTTGGGTAGACGGTCGCGAAGTCGCCCCGCAAAGCCTGACACGTCTTCAGCACGCTGAGGTCGATGCAGTGCTATTTCAAGAAAAGCCTTCCGGTACCTTCAGTGCTCACACGGCGACGCGACATGGAGCTGAGGCTTTTACGCTGGAAATGGCCGAAGCCCCAGAGGGCGTATGGCCTCAATGTCTAGACGAATTCCTGCAGACCGCTCGGGGCTGGATCGAAGCGGTTGAACCGATACGGGACGAATCGCACCATCGACCCTTGCTGAGGTTTCGGCTGGCGCGTGAAATCATCAAGCAGAGCGATCAGTTCGTTCTGCGGCTCCCTGCTGACATCCAGAACTTTACCCCGCTGTTGCCCGGCACTCTGCTGGCGGAGGACGAGCAAGGTGTGCACTGGCTGGCAGAGGAGCGGGATGCGAGGATCCTGTTTCCGTTATCGGATGTTGCGATCGGCGAACGTGCCGGGCTGATCGTCGTTCCACGTGACTGAGCTGCGATCTATTTGATCTCTTTACGGCGTAACTGTCTCAACGCGAAGCTTTGGCTTTCGCTTCGAATTGGCGGTAGCCGCTTTGAAAGACCTACCGCCCCAAGGCGCGCCTTTTACACAGGGCTCGGGAGCGGTTCTGCTTTCTGATTAGTGTAGAGGGATGCAGGCCAGCAAGACGGCCCGCTAGCGCTGGCGGGGCGAGCTCTCCATGCGAGCGGGTTTGGAGCAATTACCGCTCGCGTAGCAGAAGCCCGATCAGACGCCCGCTCGCGGATTGTCGAGCGAGTCGTTGCCGGTCACCGTCGCAGTGCCGGTGGCCGCCTGGGCGTTGGTTTTCAGGCGCACGTCATCTGCCTCACTGCGCTCGAGCGGCATGCTTCGTGAATTGCCCTCGGCCATTCTGGCTTGTTCGTTCACCTCACTGAGCATGCGCTTGGCTTCGCACTGGCCGGAAACGCCTCTCGCCAATGCCATCCCGCCTACCGCCAGCTGCAGGACGCCACCCAAGCCGCCGCGCCCAAGGCCTTTACCAAGGAAGTACAGGCCGCCAATGATCGATGCTGCGCGCTCCCAGCCGTGCACGTTCTGTGAAGCCTGGTCAGATGTCCTGCTCATGGGTAATCACTCCGAAACGATGGTGTGATAGATGACCCCCGCGCGCGGGTCTCGTTCCGACCGCAAGTCGGCAAGGCCGCGCCGCCAGCAAGGAGCGGGCGGCAACTGTGCAGCACCGCTGCTAGCGGGTTGTCCTGTCAAAGACCTTGAGCACAAAGGCATATTCCAGCGCCACGTCCTTCAACGCCTGATAACGACCGCTCATGCCGCCATGTCCGGCACCGAATTCAGTTTTCAGTACCACTAGGTTGTCGTCAGTCTTTTGGGCGCGCAGCTTGGCGACCCACTTGGCGGCCTCCCAGTACTGCACGCGGCTGTCGTTGTAGCCAGCGACCGCAAGGATTGCCGGGTAAGGTTGACTGCGTACGTTCTCATAGGGCGCGTAGGCCTTGATGCGCGCATGCACCTCCGGCTGATTTGGGTCGCCCCACTCGTCGTACTCGGTCACTGTCAAAGGCAGGTCGGCGTTGAGCATGGTGTTCAGGACGTCGACGAAGGGCACTTCGGCGATCGCCGCACCGAAGAGGTCCGGCCTTAGATTGAGCACGGCGCCGATCAGCAGGCCGCCGGCGCTCCCGCCGCTGACGGCGAGTCGAGCCGGTTCGGTGTAGCCGTCGGTTATCAGTTTCTCGGCGCAGGCAATGAAATCGCTGAAGGTGTTCGGCTTGTGCTCCAGCTTGCCGGCCCGGTACCAGGCCTCGCCAAGGTCGCCGCCGCCTCGGACGTGGGCAATGGCGAAAATAAAGCCGCGATCTAGCAGTGACAGTCGGGCATGGGAAAACCAGGGGTCCAGGCTGTGGCCGTAGGCGCCGTAGCCATAAAGATACAGCGGCGCGGGTTTGCCAAATTGCTCTCGACGACCGACCAGGCTGATCGGCACCTGAGTGCCATCGTCGGCTGTTGCCCAGATACGTCGGCTCTCATAGGCATCGGCATCGAAGGGGCCTTCAACCGGAGTCTCCTTGAGTACCTCCTGCTTACCGTCGGAGAGGTTCAGCTGGCGAATCTGAGCCGGGCGATTCAGTGCTTCGTAGCGCAGCCGGATAACCGGGCTATCGAATTCAAGCGTGTTGTGTACATGGAGGCTGTAGGCTGCATCCGGCAGTTGCAACCGGTAGGGCGCCCCGGTTGATGGGCGAACTTCGATAATAGGAAGCCCGGCCTCGCGCAGGCTCAGCGTGACCGCGCCGGCGTTCAGGCTGATGTCTTCCAACATTACCGAGTCACTGTGGCCGATCAGCTCGTTCCAGTACTCGCGCTGCGGCGTGCACTCCGGAGCCTGATACAGCGCGAAATTGATGCCTGCCTGGTTGCTGCGAATCAACCAGCTCCACTCGTCATCGAGAAGGCCATGGTCGGGGTAGTACTCGTGGTCGTCTTGGCGTGGAGCAAGACAAATCCAGTTTCCGTCGGGCTCATCCGCTGACAGCACCCAGGCTTCGCTGGTTGTCTTGCTGTTCGAAAGGATCACCAGTTGGCGTTCGGAGCTGGTCCGGTAGCAGTGCACGAAATAGCGCCCGTCCGGATCGTGATAGACCTCCGTGCGCTCCTTGTCGCCCAGCCGGTGACGATAGATCTTGTGGGGTCGATGGGTGTCGTCCAGCTCGCCGAAGAACAGAGTGCTGCTATCGTTAGCCCATGTCATGCTGCCGTCGCAGTCATCAAAGGGCAGGGCGGTCACTTCGCCTGTGCTCAGATCCTTGACGAACAGTTGATAGATCTCGTCGCCCTGAGTATCGAGGCTGTAGGCCAGTTTGCAGTGATCTTGGCTGACACTGAACGCACCTAACGAGAGGAAGCCACCTGCCGCCAATTCGTTGGGATCAAGCAGCAATTGCTCCTGATTTTCATCGACATTGAATGAGCCATCTGCCGGCCGTGGGCATCGGTAATGACGCGGATACTCATCACCCGCCGTGGTGCGCTGGTAATACAGCCAAGGGCCCCAGGGCGACGGCAGCGAAAGGTCAGTCTCACGGATACGGCCTTTAATCTCTTGAAACAGCGATTCACGCAGTTGAGCTTGGTCAGCCAGCTGTTCTTCCAGATAGGCGTTCTCTGCCCTCAGGTATTCCAGCACCTCGGGTGCGTCGCGGTTTTCCAGCCATTTGTACGGGTCCGGGCCTGTATCGACGCGGGCAATGGGGGCGGACATGCATAACTCCTGAAGCGCGGCTGCGAACTTGCGCAGCTGTACTAAATTTGGATAACAGCGCCGAGTGTACAAGGTGCCCAGACAGTTGTGACGGTGCGTGAAGGCGGTGGTCTATCAACGATGTGGCTGGCGATCAGCTGCATGAATGACCGTCCATGCAATAAAAGCTGGGTTTGCTGGCCGCGCGCGAGCCTGGTCTTAGCTAGGCTTATTGGTCTCGTTCGGGGTGAAGCGTCTTTGCAGCTTGGCCTGTCGATTGACATTCCGGTGCTTTTCAAAGAAGGTGTGCTCACCCAAATCAAACGGGCGTATGAATCGAGCGTTTGCCACGCAAATGCCGTCAGCCCGGTTTATCGTGTCGGTGGGTGTCGTTTCACCGGTAACGGTGACGGTCTTCGGACCGATGACGTGCGACACGTAACGTTCAGCTTCCATACCGTGGAGATCAGTTGATGATTTACGAAGGTAAAGCCATCACGGTTAAGGCTCTTGAGAGCGGCATCGTCGAATTGAATTTCGACCTCAAGGGTGAGTCCGTCAACAAGTTCAATCGCCTCACCCT
>Ga0180008_1000612_pt1 | contig 27868 bp, 46 predicted proteins | sample MM_PW_MetaG_FD_121121 | JGI IMG/M metagenome (GOLD analysis project Ga0180008, IMG submission 121121) | Groundwater microbial communities from the Aspo Hard Rock Laboratory (HRL) deep subsurface site, Sweden - MM_PW_MetaG | ecosystem: Environmental > Aquatic > Deep subsurface > Groundwater... | reverse complement strand
AGATAGCCATTTATAGGCTTTGTTGGGATAGTATCAAAAATCGGTTTAGTAAAGTAATGCCTTCAATTTTCAAAAAACTAGCTAAAGCTGGCTTTAATGAATGGCTAGAATATTGGAATAAGCTTTAATAACTACATTTACTTTACTTTGTATCTACTGTTAGGAGGTGAATTATGAAACAAAAAGAGATGAGCCTTCAATCATTGGTAGGCTTACTACTTACTTATAGACGGGCAGGACATAAGGATGCAGTGGAGTGGATAGAGGGAAACTTCCCCTATAGGATGCCAGTAGATGGCAGATTTATTGATGAAAGTAAGTTGCAAGCTCAAAAGAAGGAGTGGGGGCTATGATGCCTTATAAAGACACAGATGAGATAATTACACAGGGAGAACTTATATATTATTCCCATAATCTAAGCACTGAGTTTGATGAAGTTAATGTGATACCATTATCTGATGCTCACTATGGTAATCCGTTGTTCTCAAAGAAACACTTTCTTAGGACTATTAGTTTTCTTGAGAAACCCAATGTCTATGGTTTTTGTAATGGGGACTTGTGCGAATCGGCACTAAAGACATCTAAGGGTGAGATTTATAAACAAGTAGGAGCACCCGAAGACCAGAGAGACCAGATGATTGAGTGGCTATACCCCTATAAAGAGAAAATACTAGGGATGGTGGACGGAAATCACGAAGGGCGTATCTGGCAAGAGGCAGGGATACATATAGTTCGAGATATTGCTAAAGCATTGGGTGTTCCTTATAGACCTGAAGGATTATTGCATAAGATTTCCTTTGGCAGTGGTAACTCAAGGCATAAAGATAAACCTTTTGTGTTTTGGTTTTACCATACACACGGGTATGGTGGTGCTAGAACTAAGTCAGCTAAGGCGGTTAAGGTGGAGAGAATAGCTGCCCAGATTCACGCTGACTTCTATGCTATGAGTCACGACCACGTAGTCAACATAGCCCCTGATGTCTACTTAATACCCGACCCTAGAACTCGTAAAGAGGAGGATAAGAAAGGTAATGAGACTGGTTTTGAAATCGGTAGGGTTAGAGCACACAGAAAGATGCTGATAAAGACCAACGCCTACTTGAAATGGGGTGGTTACAGTGAATTTGGGGGGTTCCCACCAGTCGATTTGGCTACTCCCCTTATAAGATTATTAACACCTTACTCTAATCATTGGGGTGATTTGCCAGATAAACCTACGCAGGCTGTGAAAGTGGAGGCTTAAACGGCAGGCTCTAAACAAAAGGTGAGTATATGAGTTTAAAAGTATGTCCGATACAAGAAATCTGCCAGAAGTATGAAAACGGAACTAAGCACAAAGGACACCTTGTCCGCCTTACTAATCCTTGCAAGGCTTTCCTTGATATGTCCTGTGAGATGTCCATAGAGATACAATTATTTCTAGGTGAAACTTTGGCGTGCAAGATTGATAAACATTCCGCTATTATTGAGAAGATAAAGAAAGGAGGATAGATGACCAGGGAAGAATATGTTATTGAAAATATGGCAAGTGTTGGCTACCAGACAATGCACGATTCACGATGGGATAATCTACCTGAAAACTCTATAGAACGTGCGTTGTGGTCACAAGTAGCTTCAAGTATGCTAAATGAATTGAGGCGAGTATGGGAAGAGGCCAAGTTAAGAGAGTGATATAGAACTATAAAGGAGGATAAAATGGTAAAGACTTGGAGACCTAAAGGTTGGGAGAAGATTATAAAACAAATAGCTGAAAGGGATTTCATGGGATACACAGCAGCTAGTGAAATTGCTGAAGCTGGTGCAGATGCAATACTTGAGAAAATAGAGCACGGCTGTGTGATGAGGAAGTAAACCTTGTACTACCTATGAAGGGTCGTAAGGGATTCCACTTTTTTATTATTTGGGATGAGGAGAATTAAAATGGAACTATTGAGCAAAGAAGAAATGACAGCAATAAATAATGCTCAACCGTCAGAGGCAAAATATGGTGATGTATTCAAAGCAATAGCCCAAGCCCAACGTGACAAGGACTACAAAGCCATAATGGAATCTCGCCCCACAGAAGAAGAGATTAAAATAAGACTACTAGACCCCCTGTTGGGTGGAGGGTCTGTACCAGAGTTATTAGACTGGTTGAAAGAGAAGTTGCTTATTAAATAGTTTTGAAGAATACAGAAATCACTTGACAACAACTGTGGTAATAGGTTAAAATAGTAGTATGAATAGCAAACAGCGAAGTATCATCCAAGAAAGGTCAAAGGGGACTTACCAACGCAATCAATATATCAGGTCGCTTTATACTCAGTATGGGAATTATGCTGAGATTGCACGGCAGTTCCATATATCAAGGCAGGCTATCAGGAAGATAGTAATGAGGGGTGATAATTGATTCCTTGTAAAGATTGCATATTAGGTATGCTACCTCACGACCCTAGAGTAAGGTCTGGTAAGTATGGACTATGTAGTTGTGATTATTGTGACAAGCCAACTTATAACAGAGAGATAGAAGCAAACGACTTAGAAGATAGGGTTGATAATTTAGAGGAAATCTCTTCTCAAAAAGGTAGTATCCCCCGAAGATACTATGATGAGCTTCAACAATTAAAAGCAGGGATACTTTATTTTAAGAATAAACTGGTAGAGAAAGAGCAAATCATAAAGGAACACAATTATAAGGATGTTAAGGTATGACCAACAAGCCAACGATAACCGATAAGATTAGTGGGTACGTCTTTAATTGGGATGACTACGGCATATCCATAACCACCAACCGTATCAATGTCCATAAGACAGACGGTAGAGTAACTGGTGAACTGTTTGTTGACGCTGTGAACGGTAATGGTGAAATGGTTACTATCTATCCACCGACATCCTATAACTTCTCATCTGATAGGACACGTAATCAGTTAGCTAAGAGTCTACTGATTAAGAATTCTAAAGTGCCTTGGGCTGATATGGTAGACCAGTTATGCTTTGGTGTTCAGGATAGAGCACGAAAGGGCGAGCCAGTACAGGAACTACAAACCTCTGGTGATATTAAACCACCAGAGTATTTATTAAACCCTCTCATAATTAAGAACTATCCCAACGTGATATTCGGAGACCCTAGTTCTTCCAAGAGTACACTAGCGGTCATCCTGACCCAAGTCCTTATGCTACCTTGGGACGATAATCCTATGGGTCTAATAGCTCCTGACAGGTCAATCAAGGTCTTGTATCTAGATTGGGAGACTGACGCTGACACAATAAGGTGGCAGACCACTATGTTACAACGTGGTATGGATGCAGGTGTGCTCTTTGTCTCTTATAGGCAATGCTCTCAACCATTAGCTTCTGATATAGAACAAATCAAAATGCGTATATCCGAGACCGAAGCAGAGGTTGTTATTATTGATTCACTAGGTTTAGCCGCTGGGGGAGAACTTAAAGAGACACAACCAGCCTTGGGATTCTTTTCCTCTTTAAGGGAACTAAAAGTTACTAGTTTGATTCTAGCCCACAACTCAAAGGATAGAGAATCTAAAACTAGATCAATATACGGCAATCAATATTACACAGCACAAGCTCGCAATGTGTGGGAGGTCAGGAAGAACCAGGATACCGATAGTAGCGAAATGGATATTGTCCTGTTTCACCGAAAACCACCTCCATTCGCAGGATTACACAAGTCGCTAGGTTTTAAGATAGTATTTGATAATGAAGCTGGTGTTATGAACATATCTCCCAGCGACCCCAAAAGAGTAGCAGAGTTCTTAGAGCAGATGGGTACGAAGCAACGCATATTGGAACTACTCAAAGAAGGTTCTTTGACCAACGATGAGATAAAGGATAGCCTAGATATATCACGGAGTAATACTGACCAAACACTAAAACGCCTAAAGGATAAGGAGTTGATAGTTAAGGTTGGTAATAAGTGGGGTATTAGGTATAACAATGATTTCTGACAGTCTGTATGACAGGGGTATATACTATACCCCCCTTTGTCAGTCAGATGGATATGACTGTCATATGACAGGTGTCAGATAGTTAGATATAGGAGGAAAGGAATGAATAAACCAATAATAGTTACATTGTGTGGCTCTACAAAATTCAAAGATGCTTTTACCAAATGGCAATTAAGTGAAACTTTAGAAGGGAAAATTGTCTTAACTATTGGTTGTAACTTGAAATCCGATACAGAAATCTTTAATGGATACTCCACAGAACAATTAAGGCTAGTAAAGGCGAAGCTAGATATATTGCACTTACATAAAATAGCTATCTCAGACGAAATCCTTGTCTTGAATATCAATGGCTACATAGGTGAAAGCACTGAAAGGGAAATAGTCTATGCTCAGAGTATTGGCGTGAAAATTAGATATATAGAACCCACAAAAGAGAAGGACATTAGCCCCTATTAGTTAGTAGGAGGAGTATGGATATGATAAATTGGCTGACGAGATTATTCAGAAAAAAGGATAAAGTTGAAACATTTAATGGTTGTAATTTATGTTACGATTCTGGTGTAGTTGGCCTTACTATGCAGAATAGGCATTTTAGTGGTGGCGAGTACTACAGAAAATGTCCGAATGGATGTAGCTTGACAGAGTATGGAAGGGGAAAGCTCTGGCAGAATAATCCACTCCATCTTGAAGGAGAGTAGTTAGTAGGAGGAATAAAGAGGGATGAAAAGTCTTTGGGAGCAAATCTGGCTATCACAGAATAGAAAGTGTACTAGTTGCGGGAAGTTTGTATCCTTAGAAAATACTGCTAAAAGTAGCTATTCGTTCAAGATAGTATGTCAAAGATGCTATGAAAACCCGCATCGTTTTGTAGTAATACTTGATGAGTTAGCCCCTATTAGTTAGTAGGAGGAGTATGGATAAGGTTTTACTTCTCAATATAGATAGTAAGTTGCCTAATATAGCACTTCACAAGATTGCTTTATATCATAAGCGACAAGGCGATGATGTTTTGTGGGGCTCACCAATGGATATTTACACCGCTGATAAAATCTATGCATCTTGTATCTTCACCAAGAATAAGTATAAGGTGGATAATCTTTTAGGCTTACGCCCTGATATTATTGTGGGGGGAACTGGCTATGATTGTCACCTTAAATTACCCCCTATAATAGAGAATGAACAAGCACGAATCAATTATGGTTTTACTTTGAGGGGTTGCTTCCGCCAATGCCCATTCTGTTTAGTTTGGCAAGCAGAAGGTATGCCCAAATTTGATGGTGATATTTACAGTATTTGGGATAGGCGAAATAAATGGGTAGTTCTCTTTGATAATAATCCCTATGCCATACCTGAGCACTTTGAGATGATATGCCACCAAGCTATAGAAGAAGGACTGGCAGTTGATTGGAATCAAGGTATGGACATTCGTATTTTAACCCTACGAATAATTAAATCGCTCAATGAGGTCAAGCTGAAAAGTGGTGTGAGGTTTGCCTTTGATTACCCCGAGTTAGAACCAATCATAAGGGAGAAAGTTGCCTTGCTCCGTCAGTATTATAAGCGTAAATATATCTTCTTCTATGTGTTAGTTGGATTTAATACCACCTTTGAGCAAGACCTTCATCGTTGTAATGTCTTGAGAGAATTAGGTTGTCGCCCCTATATTATGAGGCACGAAAATACGCCCAAAGAAAAACGCTATATCAGATTAGCTCAATGGTGTAATCAATTCTGGACATTCGCCAAATATGACTTTGAAGCTTTCTGTAAGGCATATAAGAGTAGGTAATCTAGGTTAGTAGGAGGAGTATTCAATTTATCAGTATAGGAGGGAAGGAATGAAAGATTGGTGGCGATGGCGCTGGTTACGATATATTAGGTTTTATTGGTATAAGTATATCCGTAGGCTAGATATTATAGGGTTCTTTATGGGGGTGCCTATTATTAGGAGTAAGTATTTAGTGGCAGAGAAAGACATAATTCCCACAAATAAGGAGTGAGATGAATAAAATCAGGATAGACCCACTGGATAAAATCTTTAATTTGTGGTATAGTGAGTTTGGAGGTGAGTTACTATGCCACAACTGGGAGATATTGCAAAGGGTAACGAACTTGGTTACAAGCGCAATCATATACACATTTGGCAAGCCTGCGAGGTTTGTGGGAAGGAGAGATGGATAGAATTCTTTTTATTCAAAAAGGGGAAACGTAGATGTTGCCCCTCTTGTAGGAATATTCTTTACAAAGAACGTTATAAGTATCTATTAGGACAGCGTGGAGAGAAGCATAATGCTTGGAAGGGTGGTTACACAAGAAGCTTTGGTTATTTATTTATTTGGGTTGACCCAGATGATTTCTTTGCCCCAATGAGGAATAGTACAGGTTATGTGCGAGAGCATCGTCTAGTTATGGCGAGGCACTTGAATCGTTGCCTACTACCTTGGGAAGTTGTTCATCATAAAAATAGCATTAGGGATGACAATAAATTAGAGAATTTGGAACTCTTACCCCATCCTCGTCACCATCTACCAGATTCTAGGCTAAGGCAATATGCTAAACAACTAGAGGTAGAGAACGCGAAACTTAAGGCAAGAATTGAGGAGTTGGAATGCGCATTAAAATAGATGCAACGGATAAGCTTTTCAGTCAAGTAGTGAGGATGAGCGTCTACTCTGATGGTGAGGCAACCTGTGAGTATTGCGGTAAGGTATTCTATGACACCATCAAGGATAATGGGGAGACGTTTCCATCGTGGATGCGCCTTGAGTGTAGCCACTTTAAGGGTCGGAGAAGAGTATCAACCCGTCACGATTTTGATAATTGTGCTGCTCTTTGTAAATCCTGCCATCGCTATCTTGGGGAGAACCCTGATATTCATTCAGAGTTTTTCAAAAAAAGATTGGGTAGCGAGAAGTATGAGAACCTGCAAGCTAGGGCAAACACTATCTGTAAGCTGTCTAAAGCAGATAAGGAAGAGATTAAGAGGAAATTGAAAGAAAGGTTGAATTTATTAAAGGAGGAATAAAGAGGGATGAAATGGGCTGTCGTTGAATTATCAGATGAGGAGAAGAAATACTGGTATAAAACCTATTATTGCCCTCATTGTAAAAAGGCTACTAAATTCTTGAGGTGTGATAACTGTGGCAGGTTTTATTGTGCAGAACATGCTATAAAAGAAAATGACAGCACATGGGAAATGCCTGACCAACCAGATTACCTTGTATGTTATCACTGTTGTAAGTTTTGGTATGAGTAGCCCCTATTAGTTAGTAGGAGGAGTATGGATATGGATAAACCTCAATTACTAGACCTATTCTGCGGTGCTGGTGGAGCTAGTATGGGATATTATCGTGCTGGCTTTGAGGTAGAAGGTGTAGATATAAAACCACAGCCTCACTATCCATTCAAGTTCTATCAGGCTGATGCTTTGGAATTTCCACTTGAGGGTTATGATGCTTACCACGCTAGTCCACCTTGCCAGAAGTTCTCGGTAATGCAACAAATACATCATAACCAATCAAAACACCCTGACTTGATAGACCACATACGCCAACTGTTAATTAAAACTGGTAAGCCGTATGTCATTGAGAATGTTCCTAAAGCACCTATCAGAACTGATTTAATGTTATGCGGAACTATGTTTGGGTTGAAAATGCCACGCCATAGAATATTTGAAAGTAATGTCCCTCTGCCATGGTTGACTTTATCGTGTAATCATACAGACGTTTATGACCCCTATCATGGCGGTGAGATGGCAAGAAATGAAAAGGTAAAATTAGCAAAGGCGATGAGGATAGACTGGTATATGACTAGACCCGAAGTAAGAGAAGCAATCCCCCCAGCCTATACAGAATACATAGGCAAATATTTAATTCAATTTATCAGTAACGTAGGAGGATAGAGATGTTAAAGCAGATAATGTGTTTGATTAGAAGTATACTTTGCAAGGAAAGCAGTGACCTTCAACTACTGGTAGCTAACCTAAAGACACAGAAGACAGAGCTACTTAGTGAGAATAAAGAACTCAAGATTAAAGAGGCTCAATTATTAAAGCAACTAGAGAAACCGCAAAGACCAAGTGTTGTTTATTCTATGCCTTTTCAGAACTTAATAACTGAACTGAAGGAATGGGGTATAGAGTGGATGTGCAAAACGCAGTATCGCCCAGACCGAAAGGTTCTCTATACCAATAAAGAAGAGTGGAATAAGATAGTGCCCTTCTTGGTGTCACCTGCTGATAGATATGTCGCTGAAGGCTCGGACTGTGATGACTACGGCAAGATGGCCTCAGCTAAGACAGCGATTGACTTCGGCTTGAACGGGTGTATGGAGTGTTGGGGTGACTCCCCACTGGGTAGACACGGGTTTAATCTACTCATTGTAGGGACAGAACATTGTAGACAGTATCGCTTGATGGAGCCTAATGCTGGATTTTTATTCGCAGGGGAACTATTCCCTATATCCCAGAACGGCTATCACCCCGACAGTTGGAAGTAATATGAAGAAGTATCAGAAAGGAGAATGGGATGAAAGCATTGGTATTGTATAAAACATTGTGGGCTTTCTGTAGTTATCCTGATTGTAAGAGGTCTTACTCTGTAGACTGCTTCGATAAGCGTGATGGTATTAAGAAACTTCGTGAACGTAGTTGGGCTATTTACAACATACATTTAGCTTATTGCCCACGGCATAGAGCAAGGGCAATAAAAGAGTAAGATTATGAACATAGATGATAACAGCTTTGATAAGGTGATACAGTCTAAGTTAGTATTGGTAGACTTCTGGGCTGATTGGTGTAAACCATGCCTAGCTCTTAATCCTATACTAGATGAACTGGCTAATGAATACAAAGAGATAGAGTTTGTAAACATTGACGTTGGAAAGTATACAAAAGTCGCAGCTAGATATGGTGTAATGAACCTTCCTACTATGATTCTATTTAAGGACGGGAAGCCTGTATCACATATAGTAGGGTTTAAGTCTAAAGCAGATTTAAAGAGGAAACTGGAGGAAGTATGAATAAGTGGGAGCTATCTATAGAAAATATGGGAGACGACATTTATAATGCTCTCAAGGAAATAGAAGTAGAAGAACAAGTAAGATTATCTGACAAGGCTTTCATCGCAGATTGTTTGAGTCAGAAACTCCGTAAACTTGGCTACCGCACTAAAAGAATACTAGAGATGATGTAGGAGGGAGAGCTTTCTTGATTCTTGGAGTAATAGTCTATATTGTGGTAGGAGCATAAGATGATATGGGTAATACCGATAAGCACACTCATTTATTGTGGAGGGCTGCACTTCTTGCTTGGTTCTTCGGTGGCGTTGGTGGTATCCTTGTTGATACTGACCATATTCTATCAGCGGCTACACAAGGCAAGATACCGTGGGCTTTTCTACACCAGCCTGTTACTGTTATCGTTCTCATTGGGTGCGTTATCGCATCTTGTTGCGGACTTCTTACAGCCTTGGTTTTAAGAAAATGAAAACACTATTACTTATAATTCTGAAGGAGTAATATGAAGAAGATACTATTACTTTTAGTCTTACTGATTATGCTTACAGGTTGCTCGGTATATAAAGACACTGGCTCTCTTATCCAGATAGAAGTATGGGAAACAGGGGCTATACAGCACCCAGTAGACTTCCTATCTGGTGACAGGTGGAAGGTGGAATTTAACGAGGATATGTTAGCCGTTATAACTATCCACTCTGGGCATAACTTCTGGAGGTGTTATTATACTGGCTTGCAAGTAGGTACTACCGACCTGATAGTCACACACTCTAATGGTAAGTCTATAACCTATAAGGTGGAGGTAAGATGAAAGCTAAAATTATCAGTTGCACTACGGTTATCGCTCTATTTATCTTTACTTGGATATGGGCAATGTATAAAGTGCCCTGTTTTAATGAACCAGTGGTTAACTTTGCTAGATTGGCTGGCTTAGGTATGTGCTTAATTACAACCTCAAGTTTTATCGGGGTGTTTACATTGACGTACCTTACTGTAAAGTGGATACTTAAATAGCCAGTGAACTATAAGAGGTGAAGGCATGATAAAATTAACACCAGAAGAAAAGATACAGTTAGTAGCCGATGAACAGTCACGTAGGGTAATGAGGCAACTCTTTCCACGTTATACGCCTATTTATTTATCAGGGAAGAAAGAAGCTCACGAAGGGGACAAAGGAGAGCACTCCTATTTTATAGTCCATACCTGTGATGTTATGAAGATACGTAAAGAACTAGGTATGGCTGAAGTATGGTGAGTGTTAAATAATTTGACACAGAAGGAGGAATAATGAGTTATTGCAAAAAGTGTGGTTTGGAGACAGATACTATCAAGGAAGAGTTTAGGTATTTTGACGAATGTACAGGTCAAGCTATTTGGGCTATCCGTAGACGTTGCGTAGATAAAAAACATTGGTGGGATTCCCATAGTGATGATTCGTGGCTCGTTAGATATGGAATATCTGAACATGGGGAAGAATGAATAGGCTAATAAAGTATATAATTCCCTTAATTAAAGAAGCCCCCGATTGAACGAGGGCCTCAAGGAGGAGATGAACCCTATCTCCCTCCGAGATAGGACATGAGGGACGCTGAGAGCAACGTAGAGCCTATTAAACGCAGGCCTCTATACCAATACCTATTGTTAAGATAGTAGCCTGTATTTCAACGATTTTAGTCTGGTGAGTTACGGCACCCCATTCTTTATTAAATACGTAACCAAACCCCTCAACCTTAACCATCACTCTGAACATATCTTTAATCTTTTTCATAAATCCTCCTTAAAAGAAATCAGCTATTTTAGCCAGTGATGTAGTAACGGCGCTACTGCCAAGTATTAAACCGATAATTAGTTTGTAATTAGTTTTAACCTTTTCTTTGATGTTTTTTATCTCTACCTTATGTTCAGCGATAGCGGTGTCGTGTCGTTGAGTTCTACCATTGATGAGATTGAGCTTTGCCTTAATCTCAGGCAGGTCAGTTTCTTTAAGGTCTTTAACAACAGAACCAACAACCTTGACTTCAGTTAAGACTTCATTTAGAGTTGCCATTACTTCTTCCTTCCAGGCTTCCATCCGTGCTTAATCGCATTTAGTAGCCTCTCTTGTTTTTCAGCTTTAGCTTTTGTGGTTCCTTTTGCCTTTGTCCCACTAGGAGTAGTCACCTTGTACTTATGATTAGTTTTAGTTATTTTAACTGGACTCATCGTAACACCTCTCTCCCTTCTAATGCTAATAGTAGTGTCTGGTCAGTTCTTTCTTTAATGTCATCACCCCAAATGTCCACAACCGTTAATCCCTCTTGATTCTTTAACTGTTCTTTCTGTATCAAGTCGCTACCTTCTTTTGTTACTCCACGATGGTAGTATTCTCCCATAACCCTCCACGCTATAAACAAGTCAGGGAATAAAAAGTCAATTACTGCCCCACCAAGTTGATAGAAGCCACCGCTAAAACTAGTCTGAAACCTGAAGTCTATGTTCCTTCGGGTGAGCCAATCATAAACTATTCTCTCAATGTCACTAAGAACAAGTTGACTAACCATAGTATTACCCACTAAAGACAGTTTCCACAGTCACCTGAATTACTCCTTGCCGAGTCCCAATATTATCCACGTGGAATTGTAACGGCATCGTAGATAGAGCGACATAATGGTCGAACGAAGTCTTGGCAGAGTCCCCAGTCTCATTAAAGACAACAAGGGTTTTCGTATCTCTGATAGCTTCTAGTGCCGTGATAGTAGCCTCAGAGTTCTCATCAGTAGCTACAATATTAAATGTCCAGGCGTTAATTACCGCAGGTCTGGGTAAGTAGTAGAATAGTAAACTCTCTAGTTCAGGGCTATTAGTAGTGCTGGCTGTGGCTCGAAATAATTTAATAGCGAATTGGATAGTATAAAACTCAGTCCCAGCACCACTATTAAATTTAAGGATAGTTGGGTGAGGTGAGGTGAGGAAAGTCCCCAATGACGTAGTAGCAGCAGCACCATTCAATCCATAAAAGACCTGTATGTATTCAGTAGCAGCACTGACACAACTCTTAGTAATAGCCCCTACACCTAGCGCTACTTTTGGGATAACCGCTAACTTCCTGAAAGTGGGTAACGTACCATACCCAGAGTCATCAACGTAAGTATAGGTTGATATTTGTTTGACATTAGACGTAGTATCAGGGAACATCATGTATTTAATACCAGTCCCTTCACCCCACCATAATCTTCCGTTGGTGTATTGAGAAGATGGTGAGTGATGCAAGCAAGCTATGGCGGTATTCGCAGCAGATGTGTAGACCTGTAAGCTACCACCATAAGACGAGTTCCTCTTAAAGATAGAACTCTTATCAGTTGAAGCAGTCTTATTAACACAGTAGACTAGCCAGTTATTGACAGTTGTCATGTCAAAGACACTACCCTGATATGTAGCAGGAAGTCCGTCATCTAAGTCTGGGCCTACAAACGTAGCTAGACTAGGGGTAATCTTAAGTATTCCAAAGCCAGTAGCTACCCATACATTTGCGTTCCAGTAAAGAATCTTGTGTCCTGCATAAGTTAAAGGTGGATATTCCACTTCTTGCTGGTAGGCTATTTCGTTGGTCACGTCAATGGTAAATACACCCTCAGTACCAGAAAAGTATAATGCAGGCGTGCCATCGGCTAATAACTTACCCTCAGTCATATCATAGACTGTGCCAAATCTACCACTTAAAGTAAAGCTAGTCCAAGTTCCATCTATATTATTGGCAGCCGAGCTATATAAGGTAATCCCGTCTGTTGCTATACTCCTTAATTTGGTACTGTAGTAAGCTAGATAACCTTGACACCCTACTAAGTCAAACCAAGTAGCCCCATCTGTGCTGTAAATAGCAGAGTCAGCAGAACTTATAACAAGGTATTCGTCTGTAGTATCTGTTACTGCGATTGCATCAATATATGACCCTATTACTTTACCCCCAGCGTGTATGTCATCAATCCAGAAACTTAATGCTGCTTTATCTACATCTTGCCTGATATACAATTTATCAACAGCAGTCATATCAGATGGGTCAACAATTGTTAATCTAACGTGAGTCCAAGTGTTAGCTGTAAGCGCTGGAATGGCTATGTTTTCTAAAATAGCAGCACCATCATAAATTGAGAATGACCAGTCCGCAGCATCTAATGCCACGCTACTTTTACACCAAAAAGCGATTTCAGTTTCACCACTTATATCAACCTCTGTTATACCTTCACTGGCTATGTTTGCAGAACCACCAATAGCACCAGCTACCACCATCTTAGCTGACGCTGTACCTTCTTTGTAATCCGAAGTATCAGCCGAGCAGACAACGTTAGCGCCTTGTTCCGTGTCCCACGCTGCATCACATACTACCATTGAAATACCAGCGGTAACAGTATCCCAAGCACTAGTGTTATCCCAATTCTTTATAGTAGACGCACTGATAGCATAAGTATTACCTTGGAAGTCAAATATCTTAACAGGGGCAGCCCCAAAAGAACCAGCAGTAGTTACTAGTCCACCTAGTACAGCCTGACCTTCCGTGGTAAAGTCTATTCCTTCTGAGAACTGAAGTCTGGCATCTGAGCCAACACCCCTTACTTTACCTATACCATTACGGAAGTCGTGGTATTCCTCTAATTGAGCATTAGAAGCGTCATCGTAAGTAGTCCCACCAGAAGAGACTTTAGCTATCCAAGGATTTATGGCACGACTTACTATCTCTCCTTTTACCTCATAACGTACTGAATTAAGTAGTATCTCATTCATTCAATTACTTTCCTAGCTCTTGGGTCAGGCCAGTTTCTAATTGGATGCCTTTCACACCAATCGTATGCCCTAGTATAGGTTTTAGCTAAATCGTTTGCTTGTATCTTATTTTGCGGGAGAAGAGTGATAGCCTTTTGAACTACCCAGTTTGGAGGTAAGTAGCAAATACCAGTATCAGCTGTTAAGATAGGTTGCCTTCTCTGACCTTCTAGTCTTAAATATAAGTCCTCATCAAATGAAGAGAAGTATGACTGATTGAGTTTTAATGATGGAGTTCCAGACGGATAGGCTTTAACTATATCCCAACTTCTAGGGTCAATCTCATCTTCATCATAGAATACACCTTGACCAGCAGTTTCGTATTCTACTGCTGTTATGGATGAGCAGGTTTCTTCAGATGTCCCCCCTGTAGCTGTTTCCTCAACAACAAAAGTTCCGTCTACCTTGCGAACCCTGATATAAGTACCACCATCAACGCCATAGGATAGTTCCCCAGTAGCCTCTGATGTTCCACCAGTTATAGTCTCACCAGCAGTGAAAGTACCACTAACTGTTCCAGTGAGTTTTACGCCAGATACTCCACGTTCCTTAGTAACTCTAGTAAGATGAGTCATTGTAGTGGGTAGGTCGTATTCGTATGTGTAAATAATATTATCCAAATTATCAGTAGTAGAAGTTAGCTTTATAGTAGTTGCATCCACTAATGGGACAAGGTAACTATCTGCCGCACTATCAATCGCTAAGTTTATTGCCTTGCGAAGCTCATCTTGTGTGAATATGTGGTGAAGTTCTATGTATGACGTGGCATCACAAGCAACAGCATAAACCGAATGAACCGTTAATAATAAGTCGGCTAAAACCCAGTCAGTTACCCTTTTGGTTACACCAATATTAGTTCCTGCATAGACATAGACTTCATAATGATGTTGGTTGTAATAATCATTAGCTTGATGTAAGAAACTAGCATAAATCTTGGATGTTGTAGCACCTGTAGTCCCACATTGTCCATACAAAAGGTCTCCTACAGCACTTGATAGATAATGCCGAAGAACCTGAAGGGTATTAGAATGTAAAGCCAATTTACTTCTCCTTATAGCCCAAACCAAAACTTTTCTGCCGTGTAGTGCTTCCCTATTTCAGTAGCACTCAAGACTCGGTTGTAGACACGAACAAGACCCAAAAGACCATCATAACTGTTACCAGCATAGCGACCAAGCCAGAGATTGTGAACCCTAGCTCTAATAAATGTAAGAGCAGATACTTGGACTGTAGGTTCCTCGTCATCAATATAGGTAGCTGATGTTGATATTGCTCCATCAAAAGTAAAGGCACGAAATGTCCAAGTGTTTAGGGGTGGGTCAGCCATTGCCGCTATAGTTTGGGTTGTGCCATCACCATACATAATACCCACACCAAAACGCCATTGGAGAGCTATGCTTGCTGCATCACTGTAGTTCTCACCAATCGGACTGGTATTAACCGCAACGGAACGAGGATATATCCAAAGCAGGAAAGACAATGCACTTTTTTGCGTGCCTAGTTCTCCAGCTTTACCACAATCAACATAATCATTCCCATCAAAACTCAATACCCAAAGACCTGAATCTAACTGAACCCAATCAGGACTACCATCACTCATAGAACCGTCATTCCCATAAGGGGAATAATCCTTTAGGACAGTAGCACTAGGCTCTGCCAATGCAGGCTGATGTGCTGAATCAAAGACCAATCCACTTGTCTTAAACTGTAATCCACCTACCATATCTACTCCTCTGGCGGATGTGCTTCTTCGTACTCTTCTAAGGCATCTCCAACAAATCCATTATAGGTTGACATTTCTTGCTCAAGGTGTTCCTTTAATGCCTTTGCCTTCTTTTTTAAGACATCATAAGTTTCCTTGTCTGTATTAGCACTATTGATTTTCCCCTCAAGAATTTCTTTGTTTCTTATTAAGTGTCTGTATTCTGCTTCGCTTAACATATTGCCTCCTTATTTATCATCATATATTACAGTCATCAGTATATTCATAGCACCGTCTATCCCCAATGCCCTACCTACTAAGCCATCGCCAGCAGCCATATATTTAGGGGCGTGATGTGCGTCTTTGAATATAGCCTTTGTACTTGCCAGTGCTACTTGACCCCATATAGCTCTATATTCATCATTGCCAAGACCTGTTCTATGAGCCAGGTAAACCTTTGCGCTTTGTCTGGTATTACTACCTTTGAACCACCCCATACTGTATTACCAGCAACTATAGTTGCACCTAACGCATCATAGGGATATACCTTTTCCCTGTGGTGTCCTCTACCATTTGATGTGAAAAAATCGTATTCGCTATCTGCTGCGTGATGAGACATATTACCTCCTATGTCCCTATAGGCATTGTTGAAGTTCCAGCCTTGTAGTTCAATCCCCAAGTATTTGAATTGTCATTGTTTAAGTCTCTGAATGGATTATTAGTCATAGCTGTTATTCCAAAGTTAGCATTGTTTCCATCAAAGTAACATCCACTAGAACCATCGGCAGCAGTTATCGCCATCCCCACTGTATCGGAAGCACAACTAAATCTGTTATCAAGGATTGTTGCATTACCACAATTAGCTCCTATACTAATACCAAGTGCAGTTACACAGGGAAAGACATTGTTTCTGATAAATCCTGCCGTTAAATTCCCAATATAGATTCCAGCCGTAGTGTAACCCGCTACATCGTGCCTGCCAAAGATACAATCCTCAATTAGTAGATACGGCTGGTCGTAAGTAGCTAAAACCCCATAGGCAGCTACATACTGCGTGTCAAAGGTGCACTTTCTGATGGTTGTGCCAAAGTAGGAATTAGTGCTATTAAATTCAACTAGCCCACCTGTAGTCCCTAACTGGTCACACCCTATATACATACCTTCAATGGTGACAAAGTTAGCACCAATCTCAAATGTAGCTACGTTCTGTTCATCGCAACCAATGCCAGAATCACTAAGGAATGTGTTGCTAAAAGCTCCAAAGACGGTCATATTGGCTTTATTCAACGCTATCGGGAATGTTTCATCGGCTGCTGGAGTAGATGGTGAATTGTCAAGGCAGATTACAATATCACCTGCCCCTGCTGTACATAGGGCGTTAGCTCTGGTTATTGTCTTTACTGGCGACCAAGGAGATGTCCCTGGATTGTCAGTATCATCATTCCCTGTACCTCCACTCTGATAGAATATCTGACCTTGACTTTTATGAAGTTGTCCATAGGTATCCTGAGCATACCTTATTAGTCTATCGTTAACATCTCCGCCTCTCTGTACTGGTAATGCCATTATGACCCCCTCTGTCCTAAATCTAGAACTGTGTAGATTTCTCTTGCTGTTCCAGCATATTGATTCATTTTAATTCTAAGTTCATAGGTAATCCATTTCCTAACAGGTAGATAAGCCCAAGAAGGCGTCTGAACACCCCCAAATACCCAAGGTGGGTCTGCATTGATTTGGTCTGCTATTGAAGCATCATCCCAATCAGCAAATACTCTAAACTTAATCATATCGCCAGCAGCCAAGTTCTCTAAGCCTAATTTAATACCTTCTACCCACATAGGAGTAGTATTAGTCGTAGTAAGTGCTGTTATAGTTTCCTCTGTGCCTATGGATGTTATGGTTGTAGTGTCTACAGTTGAAACCATATCAATCATAGCGTCTAGTTCATCGTCTATTGACTCAAGTGTTTCACTCCCACCCTGGACAGCAACCATCTTATTGTAAAGAGCCTGTAGTGAGTGTAGATTATCGTTATAGGCTGATACATCACCATCTACAGCAAGGAGTTGAGCAAACGGCGAATCATCTAATACGCTTGGGTCAAGGTCAGGGTCGGCTAATTGGAATATATTGATTAACTGCTTCATGTAAGCCATTATCAAATCAGCCGTTGTTACTGGCCCCGCAGCAGCAGCCGTAGCCAATGTTCCAATAACAGCGTCAAAGTTTGCCCTCTGTGCTTCAAGTGAATCCGTAGTATTATTGTACCCAGTAACAACAGCAGGGTCTCCAACGCCCATTAGTTTAGCAAGTAGAGAGTCAGAAGCTATACTTGCTGGATATACACCTGCCCCATCAGCAGCCTCAGCTAGTTTATAAGTATTATTTACTATCTGTTTAACGTATGCCACTAATAGGTCTGTGGTTGTTGGTGCCCCAGTGGCAGCAGAAGTCGCTACAGTTCCCAACATAGCTATTTCAGGTCGTAGTAAAACAACCCAATCCCCCGCAGCCAGTGCTGCTGAAAACGCAGTGTGTGTTACTGTGCCTGTGCTGGATGCGTAGTCGGACATAGCCCTGAGTTCACCCTCTGGTGCAGCATTATCCGCCTGAAGGACAGATACATACCATCCGTCAAAGGCATCATCATCCTGACCTATTAAATCACTAGATATAAAATGAGTAGTGTCAGTGTAAGTTGTTACCTTCCCAACACGCATCAAACCAGCTAGTTCTGATTTAGCACCTGCTGTAAACTTTACAACCTGTGCTCCATGTATACTTAGTGCTCCACTATTTAATGCCATTAGTACGCCCCCAATCCGCTACAGCGTATTTCTACTGCTGCTGTACTCTGGGCTGCGGAAGCCACGAATTTTATAAATCTAAAACCACCAAGCACGAAAGTATCACCATAATTATGCGTACTGGTAGAAGTAGTTACATCGCTTAAATCGTAGTATGTAGATGATGCCGTTTCAGCTACCTGTACCTTAACAGTACAAATATCCAATGTGGGTATGATTACCCTCATATACATAAAACAGTCCCCTAAATCAACCGTAGATGATGTAGTACCTGACTTTGCAATTCCAGCAGTATACCACTCTCCCTCGGTTGACGGGGACATTACAAGCCGACCTTCTGCGTCAACTTGTATAAACCGAGAGGTCTTACCATCCTTCATTTTGCCCTTTACCTTTTGATAGGACATTAGAACGCCTCCTTTTGCTTGGGGGAGGTTGCCCTCCCCCTACCTATTCAATTTTTAAGTTACTTCTGATGTGTCAAACTCAGCCCACTTAATCATAAACCAGAAACTAGGTTGAGTAGCGGCACAGTAAGCGTAGATAACCAAACTTGCGGGGCCGATAAGAACTGGTGCGATATACTTCCTTGCAGTCCAATCAACTTTAGTACCAGGGCCGTTTGGTATTGTCCCTACATCTTGGTCTAGAAATCCACCAAATAATAGGGTATCGTCTGTAGCAGCAACAGATACAATGTCTGTAGTTCCTTCGTAGAACCTGCAACCAGATAGTCTTGGTTCATCGTAGCGCATATTCTGAGGTGTAACTGCGATACCACCACTAGAGTAACGAATTTTATCATCTAGGGCGACTAGAACACAGATTGCTCCACCTGCGACTGTTCCACCCTGATTGAGTAGTATTTCCATAGGAACTGCTGTCTTGCCATTTGGTACATCTAATAGAAGGGCAGGGTCAGTATCAGCATAAGTAGCTGAGGCTGTTCCACAAGCAGCGGCAGTTTCATTAGCTACATTGCTTACCGAGAAGACCCTTCCGTCAAATGCCCACTGTTGGAATTGGTCAATCCCAACAAGTTCGCCACGTGGATTGAGCCTAATCTTTCCTACAGAACCTTCAGGAGTAACCAAGTATGAGTCTTGTCTTACAATAGTTGAGATTTCATCTGCCATTTTTGTCTCCTTGCGTAAGTCCCGATGGGCACTATACGCTATTTTAGTAGGCGTTTAGAGTCCGCCCCAACGACTTTCTTTTTCTTAGTAGCCTTGATTAAGGTGTCCCTAATATCCAGTAAGACCTCAATCATCAAGTCTTCCTTGCGAGTACCATCTTTTAGTATTTGATTTTTAGTTCTCACTACCACCTCTTATGGCAGAGTGGGCAATAACCGTTCTTTAACACTCCACCACAGTTAGGGCAAATCTGTTTCATCTTATAGTCCCTGAGCAGCTATATTCTCTGCCCATTCCTTATGCCTTCCACCTACGACATTACTGTTAAGTGTATCCATTGCCATTCCCCTACCAGTGGGTTTGAACTTAAAGCTATAAGTAGACATTTTCTTTCTCATAACCTTTCCACACTCACATAGTTGAGGTTCATCACTTTTCTGGAGGGGGAGAACTAACTCCCCCTCGTATCCACACTTGCAGTAATACTCATATATAGGCATTGATTCCCCCTATTCTCTAAGTGCTAGCTGCGATAAAGGCATTGATTTCATAGCATCCGATTACACGCTTTGTCCCATTAGTTTCTATATCAAACGCTTGACCAGAAGCCATTGCATAACAACCGCAATATAGAATATGAGCGCCCGCTCCAGTGCTATCGTCATTTACACAGATTGCCATAGTCTGACTTCCATCACCTAAAACATCATCCTTGAACATTGACCCCCAAGTAGCAGCCATAGTTGATGCTACCGTAACTCCTGCAAGTCCGTATATCTGACAGTTTTGAACAATGGAAGTATGGAAATGTGTTCCTGCGATTACCATACCAGTGTCGGGTTCAGTATCAAGGCTACAGTTAGACCCACCAATAACACAGTCATCAATAACCACGCCACCCATTGCAGTGGTGGAATAAATCGCAGCAGTTGGGTTTCCCGTAGCAGAACCGTTAGTCATAAAGGTACAGTTCTCAATCCTTGAACGGAACATACTCGTGCTTGAAAGGCAGTATTTATCTATACCTGCTTGGAACTGAAGGTTGTATAAGTTTAATCCACGAATAGTAGCAGAACTGACACAGCCACTTTCAGCAACGGTGTCTGACCCTATACGGGCGATACCAGCACCATTACCACGTGGGTCAGCGCCAAGTCCTATGATGTCAACATACAACCCAAGGGCTGTTAGTTTCGTATAGGCTGTTCCTGTACCCTGAACGACAATTCTGTTCCTGATGTAGTCATTAGTCGTAGTCCCAGGGTGAACTAACCTGGATGCCTCTGATAAAGTTATGGCTGTGCTTACTTGGTCTACGGCAGAGTTCCACGATAGACCATCGGCAGTTGAACTACCAGTGATATTATTCACATAGTAGGTATGCCCACCAGTGTCAAAAGAACCATTCCACGAACCAGTGACTATTGCCCCTGGGTGCATTTTTAATTCTCTATATACGTTGACTTGTTGTCCCATTTGATTTCTCCTTCAATTATTTATTTATAGACGCTCTGGAGCGGAACACACCCACGTCTATATACTGGTTAGTTTAACGCCAACCAGTAAAGCGTTTATTTTAACCTGATGCAGTCCAAGTACCATTACTGTTCAATGCGTAGTAGTAAGTACCATCGCAAAGTATGGAGGTACTCTCACCAGCATTAGCCGCACAAGTAATTGAGTCGGCCAAGTTACCATCGGAACCGCCCATAATTAGGTCGGTACTTCCACCTGTAATAACAAGTGTCTGAGTGGTTTCAGCATTTAGGAAATGCCATATCTTACCTTTACCAAGTGCAACTGTCGGAAGTGTATAAGTATGTGCACTTGTGCTTAGGTTGACAAATAATGTTCCAGAATCATCTGCCGTTACTGTAGTGGCAGTATCAGTAGTTGCACTTCTTACAACTGCTCGGTAAACTGGAACATCTCCGAATAAAACTGTAGGTGCATTTGACATATTAAAACCTCCTATTTAGATATAGACTCTATTTGTTTCGTGCTCTAGTTTAGGGTGATTCCGATAAGTCGTATTACGTATTTGCTTTCTCCTAGAAGGATAGCCCCCCTCACCTTTAATTTTAATCATTGGTGGGGAAGTGAATCTACGCTCCATTAAGGTTCCACAATCGCAACTAACCTCAGTCAAACTATGTTGCAAGACTTCAGTTTCATATCCACAACTAGGACAACGATAATCATATAGAGCCACTATTATGCTAACCTCGTATAGATTGGTACTCCCGCTAGGTCACGTAGTACGCCTACGCCCCATAGGGCAGTTGTGTTAATTACGACTTGGTGCTTTAGGGGTTGTTCCACTATATCAACACTCATATCCTCTTGGATAATGATTGCAATAGCTTCACGCTGCATATAGACACCATAAGCACCAGTTCCACTAGAAACAGCGGTTAGGTTATTGGTAGTTACAAGTGGAGCACCATAGATATCCTTCCTGAATCCACCTCTTGGGATAGCATCACCAGCGAAGTAGTCAGCCCTTACGAATTTATCTATCTTCATAATGTCTGCTTTCACTGATGGGTCGCCTACCCAAACACGCTCCGACTCATCAACATCCGCCTCATCCAGTTCCTCAACAGCTGCGATTAGAATATCGTCAGTCCACGCAGAACCATCAGTGCCCCTAACAGTACTTTCATTAAGGGTTGAGAATAAGTCACAAACAGTGCTTTCAATTTTCTTGGATATTGCATAACCCGATTCAGTCTCGGCAAGAGAGACTATATCTACTCCTGATTGTCGTCTGGACATATAGTCCACAGTGTAGGGCTTCTCAAACCACTTATCTATGGTTAGGGTTAATCCTGTCGTAGTTGGGTCGGACTGGACACCCTCAGTACCTACCGTAACCTCAGTAGCTGTACCTGTTTGACTTCTTGGGATATATAGTATATTCCCCAATGATAATTCTGACTCATAGGCGTGGTTAATATAAGGGATAACCACAAACTTATTCCTAAGTGCCATTTGAACATTTGCAGAATATAACTTTGGGATAAAGGTATTAGTATCTAATCCAGATGGTATTCTTCCTGAAATAGCCATATTTTACTCCTTTTTACTTTATTCTTCCCTCCATACGAGCCTTATTTATCTCAACTTGATTAGCCATAAGGTCTTTCATAGACATGCCATCTATCTGTTGCTGAGTAAAGACTCTACCACTACCGCCACCACTTCCAGCACCAGCAAATTTAGGTACTACAACTTCTTCTTTAGGCTCATCTTCAACTTTGGGAAACTCCTCAGCTATGCTTCGCATTTGCTCTTCACTTGTGCAAGCCATTAAGACTTTAGTAGGGACTTTATACTCTTTCTGGAGTTCAAACCCTATCTCAGCCCTAGCTATCTTGAAAGCTCTTTCTTCTTGCTCGGCATCCCTGAGTGCCAGTGCTGCTTCCTTTAATGCAGCCTTCTTCTCCCTTAGTTCCAGTGTCTTGGTAAGCTTGTAGCCCTTCAAGGCTTCTGGGTCATCAGCGAAATTCCGTTCTTCAAGCTCGGTTAATCTCTTCTCGGTTTCCTCCTGAAGAGCTTTACTGAGTTCTGCTTCGGCCTTTGCCCGTATCGCTTCAGCCTTTGAAATGGAAAGTTGGCTTTGTATAGAACTAACCCCCTTTCCTACCGCCTTGTCTAGTGCTGCCTTAAATTCTGGTGTGTCCTTTAAACTTACAGTTGACTCTTCCTTTAGTTGAGTTGATTCTGCCCCCCCTGGAGCAACCACCTCATTTTCAGGGGTAATCCCCTGTGCGTCATTCATAATGTCTCCTTCTCCTTAAAATTACTAACAAAAAAGCCGACCCAGTTCCCGTAGGAACCAAATCGGCTATTGTTCTCAATTCACCGTACTATTCTATTGTTAAGGTACTATAGTCACTATATCACATATTTATAATTTAGTCAAGCTTTGTTTCTTTTAGTGGTTCAATAATCATTACAGGCTGACCATTCTTAACTATAACCGATAGTGTGCCCCATCCAAACTTCTTGCAGTATTCTATGAAATTAAGTTGTGCTTTAGTTAGTTCTTCACTCATTGTATTACTTTCTAGTAGGAGGAATATAATCCCATCCCCCAGATGTGGTAGGAGATGGAGTCGGCTTGGGTTTAGTTGGTGGCATTATTACTCTACCAGTTTGTGATGGTGACTTAATCTTTTCTAGTGCGGGCAATGCACTTTCTGGAATATTATATTGTCCCATCATCTGTCTAACTATCTGCTCTGCTTCTACACTTTGTAATGTAGTAACATATCCCCAGAAGAATAAGTTAGCATCTACGGTTGGATTTTCATCCCTATAATCCCATCGTGGAGTAGGTTGTTCCATATAAGTCTCAAACATAACTTGGTACTGTTGATAAGATAAAACAATAGGAGGGAAACCATTTACTGCTGTTATTCTTTCAGGGGGAATATCTCTAATAGTTGCCCAAATATCAGGAGCTAAATCAGACATCTCATAAGTATAACCATCAACTCCATCTTCGGCTGGGATAACTTGTCCTAGTTTCTCGGTATATTTTGGGATTTCTTCATTAGCATATTCTATCTGGTTCTTAATATCAACTTCTTTTTCTAACGGTGGTATTCCCCAAGTAGGTTCATTTGGTGGCATATCCTCTCCATAAAAGAACAAACTACTTAAAGGTTTCTCACCACTCCAAATAGCCTTGTAACTCTCATAATCTATTAAGCCTGGGGCAAATGCCCTCATAGAATAAAACATATCCTCTTTAGCATTTTCTCTCTGCCAGTCCTCACTAGCAGTAACGTAATTGTATGCACCAACCATCATTTGACCTGCTGGTGATGCCCAATGAGGTGCAACATCCTTACCAAATGACTTATCGTATCCCATAGCAGTAAGTACAGCACCACCTAGGATTACATACTTAAACCAATTCAATCGAGCCGTCCAAGGTAACTTCAGACTAGAATCCCAACCAACTGAACCAGAAAAGTATCTATGTATTGCTTCCCGATTAAATTTAAAAAAGTAATTCATCCACCAACTCTGTAACCTAGTAATTGGGATAAGAGTTTTGTGCCTAAAGATTTCAGGCATACCCATAGCAATATACTGATACTGGGTAGCCGCTGCCCCAAACTCCATTTCTCTTAATAGTTTGGTTTCTTCTTCAGGGTATAAAAATCCATTTGGTTCTGTAAAAGTCCTTTCAGGACTAGACCAACCTAGTCTCTTATTATTAGGATTAGTAATATAATCAATCGTTCCGTGATAAGATGCTTTCATTCCAGTCCTAGCATTAAAGTGGGCTGATTTACCATAAGCCCAAAGCCAAGCACGCTCTGCCTTAGCCATAACACCTGTTGGTAATTCCTCGTATCTAGCATAACTTTTAAGGAACATACTCTTATCAAGTAATCTAGTTAAATTCTTATTGGCTGGAAGAAACGCTTTAAGGGTTGACTCAATACCATATAATGCTAAGTTTTGGGTAGACTGCCATAAGTTCCTAATTATCTGTCTTGGCTTAGTACCAATAGTCGCCGATATAACAAGCCTTCCTGAGAATTGAGTTATCTTGGTTATAGGTCTCGTTCCTATGCTCCTACCAAATTCTTTTAAGATTTTATCAAACACTCCACCTATTCCACTTTGAGTGACTAACCTATTCACAGCAGCGTCAAACTCGGTCGCTTGACCTTTAATATTAATATTCACATAATCTACTAACCATTTATGGGTTGAGTCAGGTAATACCGAAATAGCCTTTGCTCTTACTATATCTTCAGGAGACAATGAACTAAACGGCATCATCCCTTTACTTAATGCGTTTACTTGAGTAGTAAATGCTCTAAGGGGTTGGGATAAATGGATTTCCTTTAATCCAGTCCATAACATTGACTTGGTAACATAACCCAAATCTTTACTAAAATACTCCAATAGGTCATCAGTTATTTTCCTTTGTATCTCCATCGGGTTGAAAACCTTTTTACCAACAATCTGTTTAGACCAATAAGTTAAATCAGATGGTAACGAATAGTTCCCACCCCAAATCTCCTTAGCGGTCTCTGTGGCGATATGTCGAAAATAAGCCTGACGATGAGGAATTGGAGGCATATTTAGTAATTCTCTCACCTTATTCTGGGCATTAAGTATAGTTCTATTAAGGTTTCTAAACCAACTAAATAGTTCTACCTTCTCTTTACCCAACGATACTACTAAGTCAGCAGGGAGGTCTTCATACTGATTGAGTAATTTAGCCATCTCAGCAGAGGCTCTAGTTGGTAGGTTATTTCTAAAGGCAATAAGTTTTTCCGATGCAGTAATCTTATACGCCTTATTTAATGCCTTAACCTTACTATCAACTGCTCCTGACCACGCAGGGAACACTAAGTCTAACTCTTGCTTAGCTACTTCCAGGGGTTGAGTTAATTCACCGAGTCCTAATCTAGTAGCATAATAATTCTGTGAGGTGAGATATTTAGCAGCAGTTGGCTCAGCAAACTTTAAGTTAAAATAGTTTTCAGGAACAAGAGCTTTAGTCTCAGGTATTGGTTGTGCTATCCACTTTCCTGTTTTAGTAGACCATTTTCTTTCTGGGTATTGGTTGAGAGCCTCAACAAAACTAGCAACTTCATCAGGTGTCATCTCCCCTACATTACTTTTACCAGTTATATTCTGAGCTAACTTCCGATATTGGACTGTTGGTTTGCCAGTTTCAGCATTTATTAAGGCTTTACCTAAAGCAATCATCTGAACTTCATTTTCAGGTATAGCTTCAGCAACCCCTACTACCTCTTCTGCTAATGGTGTAACCTCTGGGGTAATAGGGACTTTTGTTATGGCAGTAATCTCATCACCTGTTAAACTAGCCCAATCCTTACTAGCCACTTGCTCTGGTAGTCCTTTAGATGTTGCTAATGCCGTTCTTTCTGGAATAGCCATAGCATCCCAAGCAGGTTGATTTATAGTTGGTAAACCACCCCTTGTTATACCAGTTGCCGTGCCTTTTGGGACTAGGATTGTCTCAATATCTCTAATAGCATCATCTGCTGCTTGTGATACTGCTTTCCCTACATTCTTAGTTCTACCTAAGTTTTTAAGCAGATTGTCAGTAGCTCTTTCTACAATACCTTGCTTATTATCTATGATGGCTTTTGCTATAATATTTTGTGCTTCTGGATGTAATCTACCCTGAGTGGCTATCCACTTATTCCATTTTGGGCCGAAGGTCTTTGAAAAAGTCTTAGCAGTAGTCTTGGTTATAGCCTTTCCACCTAGTTTTATAATTGTTCGTTCAAAGTCGAGAAGGATTGGTGTTTCCCATAAAAGTTGTTGCCAGATAGGGAGTTCTTCATAAGGTGGTAATTGTTCTAGTCGTCCTTCTTTCTCAAGTTCCTCTATCCTTGGTTGTGAAACATCACCAGCACCTATAGCAATCTGCCTAGTTTGAGCACCTACTATCTCAAATGGTATATTAGCAATCCCCAATCCTTTGGCAAATAGACTCTGCTCATACTGTGGAAGCATAGATTGATACTCTTCCCATAAATCCTCTTTCTTAAGGACATATTCTGTATATCTTTCAGGTTTATCTTTCCTTCTCTCTTGCCATCCTTTTACTGTCCAGTCTGCAACATCCTGATATTCTGTAGCAAGATTAGCTAATTCTTCCTTATGCCACCTATCGGCATCACCTCTAGTTTCAACACCTTCAGGAGGAGTTGGTTGCTCAAAAGGCGGTGTCCAAACCTTTGGTGGTCTTGGGAAACCACCATCCTCCCACTGGTAAGGTTCTACAGTAGGTGGTTCTGCCTCTGCTACGGTAATAGGTGGAGCAGATGGTTCCCTTACTGGTTCCTTTTCAGGTGGTTTCTTACGGGTTGGTGGAATGTATTTCCATATTCCATTAGGCATAACTTAATACCCCACTGTTTGGATACGTGGAGCTTGGACACTAGGCCTCTCACCACGTTCATATTCTGATAGTCCATAGTATCTCTCACGAAGCTCAGGACTTTTTTTCTTTAAGTAACCAGCCCATCCAGTTTGAGTGCGTTCCGCTTCAGGTGTTTTAGATTGATACCCAGCTACGGTTTCAGGATATTTTGAGGAAAACCAGTCTCTCCATCGTTCAGTCTGCGGTATCGTTTCAGCAAGTCCAATTCGTGCCTCTTCATAACCAGCACCATAATCCAACGGAATTCTTGGTTGCTGGACAACATCTGTTACGTATGGAACTTCCCTATATGGTTCTTCTGGTCTAGTATATCCTAGTTCAACTATTCCTCTTCTTGTTCTTAAATCTAACTCGCCCCATATATCACGATGTTGAAACTCGTTAATATAACCAGACTCAAACCATTCATCTAATTGTGCTGTAATTCGTTGGGGATTACCAAGAGTAGTAAGAACCTTCCAATCAGCATCAGTTAAATCATACTTCTCTGCTTGTGGGCGACCTGCTGGAAGAGT
>Ga0180008_1000611_pt1 | contig 27974 bp, 21 predicted proteins | sample MM_PW_MetaG_FD_121121 | JGI IMG/M metagenome (GOLD analysis project Ga0180008, IMG submission 121121) | Groundwater microbial communities from the Aspo Hard Rock Laboratory (HRL) deep subsurface site, Sweden - MM_PW_MetaG | ecosystem: Environmental > Aquatic > Deep subsurface > Groundwater... | reverse complement strand
TTTGCAGTTGAACGTGTACAAGCCGGTGATTATCCACAACCTGCTGGAGTCGATCCGCCTGCTCGCCGACGGCTGCCGCAACTTCCAGGAACATTGCATCGCCGGCCTTGAGCCGGATGCCGAGCAAATGGCCCAACACCTGGAACGGGGCCTGATGCTGGTGACGGCGCTGAACCCGCATATCGGTTATGACAAGTCGGCAGAGATTGCCAAGAAAGCCTATGCCCAAGGGCTGACACTGCGCGAAGCGGCGTTGGAGCTGGGCTACCTCACCGATGCCGAGTTCGACCAGTGGGTACGCCCAGAGAACATGCTCGAAGCGGGCCATTGACCCCTTCCTGTAGGCGCCGGCTTGCCGGCGCCTACAGGGGTTGTATCAACCTTGATCGCCGAGCCTTGAGCCCGGCGATCAAGGACGGGGCCAACGCCACCGAGGCCGACCCAAGCACCACCAACACCGCGCCGCCATAACCCAGGCCGTTGATCTGCTCGGCGTGCACATAGTCGGGCCACAACCAGGCTGCGATCGCCACTGCGACGAACGTCACCAGCGGCGTGATCGCCAGGGTCGCACTGACCCGCGACGCCTCCCAATGGGCCAGCGCCTCGGCAAACGCGCCATAGGCAATCAGCGTATTGAAACAGCAGGCCAGCAACAGCCAGCCTTGCAACGGGCTCAGTTGCAGCACTTCTATGGGATGCACCCAGGGCAGCAGCAAAAATGCACAGCACAGGTAAATCACCATCATTACCTGCAGCGAATTCCATACCGTCAGCAATTGCTTCTGACCCAGGGCATAAAACACCCAGATGGTGGTCGCCAGCAGAATCGTCAGCACCCCGGCGGTGTAGGTACCCAGGGACGTCAACAGCTCTGCCAGGCGTTGGTTGAAGAACAGCGCAAAGCCGATGAGCAGCACCAGCAAGCCGACGCCCTGCCCCAGGCTGAAACGCTCCTTGAACAGGAACACACTGGCGATCATCAGGAAAATCGGCCCCATCTGCACCACCAATTGCGCGGTGCCGGGGCTCAACATCTTCAGCCCGACCAGGTACAGCACGTAGTTGCCCACCAGCCCGCATACCGCCATCGCCACCAGCCAGCCACCGCGCTTGCCCAGGACTTTCGGGCTGGGCAGGCGCTTGACGGCGGCCAGGTACACAAACAGGCAACTGCCGGACACCATCAGGCGAAACCAGGTCACGGTGATCGGGTCCATCACCTGCAACACCTGTTTGAGCTTGATCGGCAGAATGCCCCAGAGCAGCGCGGTCAGCAGGGTCAGGGATAAACCATAGACCCAGCGGCCGGAAGAGATGTGCATGAGTGCCCCAAGAGCCAGAGGTAGTGGAGCCAGCATTCTAGGGGGATGTGGGTAAACCTTGGCGAAGTTTTTTATCAACCACACCGCACATCAACCGTAGGAGCTGGCAAGCCAGCGCCTACCATGATTGGGTTTTAGCGCACGGCTTCGAACAAGCCGGTCGCCCCCATCCCACCTCCCACGCACATGGTGACGATGCCATAGCGCAAATTGCGCCGCTGCAATTCACGCACCAGATGCCCGACCTGGCGCGACCCGGTCATGCCAAACGGGTGGCCAATGGAGATCGAACCACCGTTGACGTTGTATCTGGCATTGTCGATCTCCAGGCGATTGCGCGCATACAGGCACTGGGACGCAAATGCCTCGTTGAGTTCCCACAGGTCGATATCCGCCACTTGCAGGCCACGGGCCTTGAGCAGTTTGGGGACCGAGAACACCGGGCCGATGCCCATTTCGTCCGGTTCGCAACCTGCCACGGTAAACCCGCGGAAAAACGCCTTGGGCTTGAGCCCCAGCGCCAGGGCCTTTTCCAGGCTCATCACCAGGGTCATCGACGCGCCATCGGACAATTGCGATGAATTGCCCGCCGTCACCGAGCCGTCCTCGGCGAACACCGGCTTGAGCCCGCAAAGGCTGGCCAGGGTGGTGTCCGGGCGGTTGCAGTCGTCGCGGTCGACCACGCCATCTAGGATCTGCACTTCACCGCTGGTTTTGTCCTCGACCTTGTACTTGACCGCCATGGCCACGATTTCATCGTCGAACAGCCCGGCGGCCTGGGCCTGGGCGGTGCGCTGCTGGCTTTGCAGGGCGTATAGGTCCTGCGCCTCACGGCTGACGTGATAGCGGCGAGCGACAATCTCGGCGGTCTGGCCCATGGGGAAGTAGATGCCCGGCACCTGTTCCTTGAGCAATGGGTTGATCAGGTTGTCGGTATTCACGCTTTTCATCGTCAGGCTGATGGACTCGACGCCACCGGCAACAATGATATCGCTGCACCCCGAAGCAATCTGGTTGGCCGCAATGGCAATCGCCTGCAGCCCGGAGGAGCAGAAGCGGTTGAGGGTCATGCCTGCGGTGCCGGTGCCCAAGCGCGACAGCACCGCCACATTGCGCCCGATGTTGTAGCCCTGGGCCCCTTCGTTGGAGCCGGCGCCGACGATGCAATCCTCGACACTGGCCGGGTCGATGCCATTGCGGCTCAACAAGGCGTTGACACAATGCGCGGCCATGTCATCGGGGCGGGTCTGGTTGAACTTGCCGCGAAAGGACTTGGCCAGGCCGGTTCGCACGCTGTCGACGATCACTACTTCACGCATGGGCTTGCCTCTTGTTGTGGTTATCGGAAGAAGAATCGAGCATAGATCCGCCTCCCGGCCACGGCGACAATCATTCACCCGGCGTATGCAAAAGCATGGGTTATTTCTTCTTGCCCTTCTTGTCGTGCCTGTCCGACTTGGCGAACGCCTCTTCCAGCGCCCGGTTGATCGTGCGCAACACTTTGACCCGGGCCCAGCGCTTGTCGTTGGCCTCCACCAGCGTCCAGGAAGAAATCTCGGTGCTGGTGCGGTCGACCATGTCACCCACCGCCGTCCGGTAGTCATCCCACTTGTCGCGGTTGCGCCAATCGTCCTCGGTAATCTTGAAGCGTTTGAATGGAATCGTTTCCCGCGCCTGGAAACGCTCCAGCTGGGTTTGCTTGTCGATCGCCAACCAGAACTTCACCACAATCACGCCGGCATCGCGCAGTTGCTCTTCAAAATCGTTGATCTCGCCATAAGCGCGCATCCAGTCCGCAGGGGTGCAGAAGCCTTCGATGCGTTCCACCAGCACGCGCCCGTACCAGGAGCGATCAAATATCGTGAACATGCCACGCGCCGGGATCTGCCGCCAGAACCGCCACAGATAAGGCTGGGCCCGTTCATCTTCGGTCGGCGCGGCAATCGGCACGATATGGTACTGGCGCGGGTCCAGCGCGGCGGCCACCCGCCGGATAGCCCCGCCCTTGCCTGCCGCATCGTTACCCTCAAACACGGTCACCAGGGCATGCTTGCGCATGCGTTTGTCGCGCAGCAGGCCGGATAGCCGTGCTTGTTCGGTAATCAATTGTTCTTCGTAGTCACCCTTGTCCAGGCTCAGGGACATGTCCAGGCTGTCGAGCAAACTGCGCCGGTCAACCGACGCCAGCAGCGGTGCCGGGTTCATGCCGCTGGCCTTGGCCTTGGCCGCCTTCAGCGCATTCTGCAGACCTTCGAGCAGAATCTTGCCGACGGTCAGCCCGCGATAATGGGCATCGACCCCTTCGATCACATGCCAGGGTGCATAGTCGCGGCTGGTGCGACGCAGCACCCGCTCGCCAAAATGCACGAACTTGTCGTAGGTCGCAGACTGCTGCCAATCCAACGGACTGATACGCCAACTGTGCAGGGGGTCATCCTGCAGGGCCTTCAGACGCGCCTTCATCTGCTTCTTGGACAGGTGGAACCAGAACTTGAAGATCACGGCGCCTTCGTCGCAGAGCATTTTTTCCAGGCGTTCGGCACCGGCAATCGCCTGGTCCAGCCTGGCATCCTTGATCTGCCCATGGACCCGGCCCTGCAGCATCTGGCTGTACCAGTTACCAAAGAACACGCCCATACGCCCTTTGGCGGGCAACTGCCGCCAGTAGCGCCACGCCGGTGGGCGGGCCAATTCTTCGTCGGTCTGCTGGTCGAAGGTGCGCACCTCGATCAGGCGCGGGTCCATCCATTCATTGAGCAGTTTGACGGTCTCGCCCTTGCCCGCCCCTTCAATGCCATTGATCAGCACGATCACCGGGAATCGCTTTTGCTGCGCAAGTTCGTACTGCACTTCAAGCAAGGCTTCGCGCAAGGCCGGTACTTCAGCGTCGTAGGTCTCTTTGTCGATGGCGTGACCGATTTCAGCAGATTCAAACATGGGCGGCTCCCTTCCAAGATCAGTCAAGACTAGCGGATTAGCGACAATCAGGGGCAGGGATATTCCAGCTCCGCTTGCCTTGGATCAATCCTGCGCTCACTGCCGACGGCCACCGCGGATCCATCGCCGCTTCGCGATCGGCTAGAATGGCCGCCCTGCCTTTGCCGAGCCACTCATGAAACCCGTACTGCAGAACGCCCAACTCGACTGGGATGACCAGGGACGCCCACGCTCACGGGTGTTCGATGATGTGTATTTTTCCGACCAGAGCGGCCTGGAAGAAACACGCTATGTGTTCATCGAGCAGAACCGTCTGCAGGAAAGATTCGCCGCACTGCCTGACGGTGGGCGCCTGGTGATTGGTGAAACCGGCTTCGGCACCGGCTTGAATTTTCTGTGCGCCTGGCAGTTGTTTGAACAACATGCGGTGCCGGGTGCGCGCCTGCATTTTGTCAGCGTGGAAAAATACCCGCTCAGCCCGGCCGACCTGCAGCGGGCCCTGGCTCTCTGGCCGCAGCTGCAGGCTTTCGCCACCCCGTTGCTGGCGCAGTACGTGGCGATCCACCAAGGCTTTCAACGCCTGCTACTGGACGGTGGTCGCGTCACCCTGACCCTGCTGATCGGCGATGCCCTGGAACAGTTGCCACACCTGGATGCGCAGGTTGACGCCTGGTTTCTCGATGGGTTTGCCCCGGCAAAAAACCCCGACATGTGGACCGCCGAGCTGTTTGCCGAACTGGCACGCCTGGCCGCCCCTGGCGCGACCATCAGTACCTTCACCAGCACCGGCTGGGTACGTCGCCTGCTCAATGGTGCCGGGTTCAAAATGAAGCGTACGCCGGGCATTGGCCACAAATGGGAAATCCTGCGTGGCGAATTCCTCGGCTGGCCCACTGACACGCCACCACCCGTAGCCGTCAAGCCCTGGTTCGCCCGGCCCGCCACGCCCAGTCATGAGCGGCGCGCCCTGGTAATCGGTGCCGGCCTGGCCGGCTGCGCCAGCGCTGCCAGCCTGGCGGCGCGGGGCTGGCAGGTCTGCCTGCTGGAGCGCCATGCCGGGCTGGCCCAGGAAGCCTCGGGCAACCCGCAAGGGGTACTGTATCTCAAGCTGTCGGCGCACGGCACAGCGTTATCGCAAATGATCGTCAGCGGTTTCGGGCATACCCGACGCTTGCTGGAACACCTGCAACGCGGCGTGGACTGGGACGACTGCGGCGTTCTGCAACTGGCGTTCAATGCCCGCGAGGCCGAACGCCAGGCCCAATTGGCCGATGCCTTTGCCGGGGATTTGCTGCACCGCCTGGACCGGCCGCAGGCCCAGGCCCAGGCCGGCATCGGCCTGGAGCACGGCGGGCTGTTTTTCCCCGAAGGCGGTTGGGTTCACCCGCCCGCCCTGTGCCAGTGGCAAGCCAGCCATCCCGGCATTGAAGTGCTGGCCCATCACGACGTCCTGGAACTGCGCAAGGTCGATGACCAATGGCAGGCCTGGGACGGTGAGCGCCTGCTGGGAAGTGCCCCGGTGGTGGTCCTGGCCGGCGCCGCCGAAATCAAGCGCTTTGCTACCTGCGCCGAGCTGCCCCTCAAGCGCATTCGCGGGCAGATCACCCGCGTGCCGCAAACGGCAGCCAGCGGGGCGCTGGCCACCGTGGTTTGTGCCGAAGGCTATGTCGCCCCGCCCCGCCTGGGCGAACACACCCTGGGCGCCAGTTTCGACTTCAAGAGCGATGACGTGACGCCAACCGCCGCCGAACATGCGAGCAACCTGGCGTTGCTGCAAGAGATTTCGCCGGACCTGGCCCGGCGCCTGCAAGCAGACAGCCTGGCACCGCAGACATTGGAGGGCCGCGCAGCGTTCCGTTGCACCAGCCCCGACTATTTGCCGATTGTCGGCCCACTGGCCGACGCCAGTGCCTTCAACCTGGCCTATCAAGCCCTGGGCAAAGACGCACGCCAAGTCCCCGACACACCCTGCCCGTGGCTCGACGGCCTGTATGTGAACAGCGGGCACGGCTCGCGCGGCCTGATTACCGCGCCGCTGTCCGGCGAGTTGCTCGCCGCCTGGCTGGATAACGAACCGCTGCCCTTGCCCAGGCACGTGGCCGAAGCCTGTCATCCCAACCGTTTCGCCCTGCGCAGCCTGATTCGTGGGCAGGCCACCCGCCGTCTCACCTGAACCGACGCACTCACAGCAGCGGGAGTTCACAGGCCAGGCTCAACCCTTCCTGCCTCAACGCTTCCTGGGTCAGGCGTGCGTACTCAAGCTGTTCGGCCTGCTGCTGCTCATGCAGTATCAGGTTCATTTGGTTGCGATAGGCGGTGTCGTTCAGGGTCAGGCTCTGGTCGAAGACGGCCTGCATGCGCGTATCGAATGGATCATTCAGGCGCTCGAACGATCCGCCATAGGTGCGCTTGAGGTAATGCCGCCAGAACGGCAGCTCGATCACGAACTTCTGCAAATCCGGCGACAGTTCCGCCGCCCTGACGTGCACTTCGGCGTCACTCAGGGCCTGCTGGGTCACACCGGCTAGGCGAGAAAAGCGCATATGCCTTGGCTGGCCCGGCAAATGGAAGCTATCGACCAGGCCGGTTCGATACGCAAGACTGACCTCCAGCGGATCGACCATCGGATGTTCATCACTGTGACGACGCGCCAGGCGCTCCAACTGATCCAGGCGAAACAGGCCACGGGCCAGCTTCAACAATGTGCCAGCGGTTACCTGGCCACCCTCCACCGCCTTTGACGCCTCATGGATTTCAACCAGAACCTCCAGATTGCTAAAGCTGACCGCCGCCGCGTCATCACAATTGATCGGCGTTGCCGCCCGCGCGAAAATCTCCTCACGCAAACCGGCATCGCCACTGGCAGCCTCCAGTACTCGCCACACGCGTCGGTTCATGTCCTCGCGTATATACGTGGTGTCTGCCGTGCCACCCAACTCGCTCAGGAGCTTGAACAGGCCATCTGCGCCGGGTTCATCGCGCAGCATGCTCCAGGTCTCGGTTCTCTGGGAGTAATACGACTCCCGGCCATCCGCCAGCCACAGTTCCCGCGCACTTTGCTCGCTCAGGCGCCCCAGGTCGTCCTCCAGAAAGCCCATGCCCACGCCGGTGCTATTGCGGTAGTTGCGCAATAACCGACGACTGCGCAGGTCCAGCGGGTTGTGTCGCAGGTTGATCACCTGCGCCAATTGCCGGGGCACGTTGTACAACCAACCTGGCAAGTCGGCGATATCGTTGCCGCGCAGATCAACCTGTTCGAGGTGAGGAATCCGCCACAAGCCCCTGGGTACCTCCTTGAGCCGGCAATCACGCAAGGCCAGATGGCGTAAATCAAAGAGCTGGCTGACCAGCGGGGGATCCAGCAGCGGGTTGTCGCTCAGGTTCAGTACCCTAAGATTGCTCAGGCTGGCGAGCTTGCCACGGGTGTATTCCGTCATTTGCAAGCGATTACCACCCAGGTACAGATGTCGAAGGTGGGGCATCTGCACCAACACTTCAGGCAAGCGGGTGAGCTGGTTATCGTTCAACTCCAGGGTGCGCAGCCCCTTGAAGTGCTTGAGGAAATAAGCCACGTCGTCATTGAGCTCCATGCGCCTGAGCGACAACTGCTGCACATGGTCAAAACTGACACCTGCCGGCAACGTCGGCAACGGCCCCACCGTCAAGCCGTCCAGCACCAGGCTGGGGACCTTCCGGCTTTGCTCGTCTGCCAACAACGTCGCGTACTGCCAACTGCGCTCGATAGCCTGCATCGCCTGGAAACGATTGAGTCGATGATTGACCTGCCCGTCGGGGAGCGAGATCGTCCAGGCCGCTTCCTTGCGCCACTCCTTGAGTGCACGATGCAGCTGCTCGTATTGGATCTGCAGCCCCCTAACGGCTTTTGCACGGCTCAGATGATCCTCCCCCAGGGCCTGAAGGAACGTAGATACACGCAAATCATCGAACAACGGGAAGAGCTTTCTGACTTTGCGTACCAACCCTGCCGGATGGCGAACCGGCTCACCCGGTACCGACTGCGCACACGCAGCCAGACGGGGTTGGCGTACCGGCCTGTCGGGCCAGATGTAACGGGCCAGACGAGGGCGTTGACCCTGTGCCTTGCTCGCGATGCGATAGCGCAACTGACCAGCCTGATCGGCGCCAGTCAACCCCAGCGCGGCACGCTCACGGGCGGGCATGGCGTCAAGAATGGCGTGATACAGACCTTCGCGCCCTTGCGTCAGCGCTCCCAGCCCCGTGGCACCGTCCTCACTGACCCTGAATCCTGCGCTCTGCTTGACCACCATACGTCGAAGCGTCGCCGACTCATTCCCCACCTGGGCCAGTAGCGGGCCATCAAGGGTCTGATTGCGTATCTGCAACATCAGGTTCTCAGGCCACCCCTCCACGAACGGTAGCAACCCGCATACCACACGCAGGGTCGCGTCGCTGGCCAACTCGGGCAAGTACAAGCCCATCAAGACGTGATCCTCATGCAGGCTCTCCACCCTCTCCTGCGCCCGTTGAGCCACCCGCAGCGGCACCCGGCCGCGGCTGCGCAATTGCCAGCGTTCTGCCGCCGTGGCCTGGGTCATGACCTCCCATGCCACACGGATCGGTAACTGGGGATAATGTCCCTTGAGCAGCCCATGATCACTCTGGTCGATCACGTCCCCAGACTGATAGAGCGCTTCGTAGACCCGATGCTGGTTTTCCTTGAGCGATGCGATCAACCTGCGGGTCAACACCTCCTGCTCCTCACGGAGATCTGCCACGCTGCCCACCAGAGGCCGTTTGTCTTCATGATCCAAGGCCTGCAGCACCTTGGGTATCACACTGCCCTCACTGAGTTCCTGTTCGGTGATGTGGATACTCAGGTCTTCATAATCGAAAGGTGCCGTGTCGGGGTAACGCTCAAGCAGGTTGCCTTCATTGTCCAATACCTCGAAGAAGCGCCCTTGCGGCCATCCGTCCAGCAACGGCAACGCCAGCATCTGGGCCCTCGCTGTAGCGCTATCCAGCGCCTCGTCGTGCTCCATTTGCCAAAGCAAGTCACGCACCGTCTGCTTGCGTTCATAGCGCAACGCACAGTCGCGAAAGCGCTCCGGCAGCGGCAGGTTCTGCCGGGCCAATTGCTGCAAGCGGGGCACACTCATCTGCGTAATGTCGGCAATTTCCTGCAGGTGGCCCGCAGGCAAACCCCGCAAACTGGGGTCCAGGCGTTGCAGCAGGTAGGTCGCGTCGTGCCATTGCCAAGGTCGCTCGAAGGTAAACTGCCAGCCTCCTTGATTGTTGTGGATCATGGGCGGGCGATAAGCGTCTGCACGTTGCGGATGCTGCGCTCGCCAGTATCCCGCGCGCCCATCAAAGGCAATTGCATAAAGCCCTCCATCCACCTTGACGTAAGACTGCCCGTTGACCTGGTAAAGGCCCCTGGGGCTGGCAATAGTGCCCCGCAGGTCGAGCGAGTGCCGATACGCACGCAGGCTACCGCGCCAAAGGCGCGTGCGATTATCGGGTAACCGGACCGCCTCCAGCCCATCAAAAAACTCGGACGCCGGTAACAGGGTGCGCTTGATCACCCCCACAGCCTTGACGCCGGCGGCAAACAACGCCATGGCGGCGATGTTTTCCGCCACATTGATCAGGTGCTCAAGCGCCTCGCTGTTTTGATGATGCCTCCAATCCTCAAATCCCTCGTAGACCTCACCCAGCAACTGGCCGACAGCCACGCCCATCATCAGTTGCCCCAAGAGCGGCACCACCATCCCGGCGACATTCAGCAAGGTCAAGCCCACATCAAGGTAGTTCTGCAAACGCTGCCGGCGCGCCTCTTCATCGACCTGCACCACCGGCACAGCCAGGACTCGCGCATCCAGTTGGGTTTTCCCCACGCAGGCGTTGAAGAAAAACGCAGAGAAGTTGCCCGTCACTGGCAACGGCTGCATGAGCGCCAAAGTTCTGTCCTGGTCAAAGCGGGTGAAGAAATTGAAACGCTCGGACTCATCCAGATAGCGGGTGAACGCCTTGCGATAGCTCCCGACTTGCAGCTTCAGGGTCAGATAGGTCGTGAAGTCCTCCAGCGATGGGTATTCGTACACAACGCGCACCGGCTCCCCAGGCATGTACACCACCAGCGGGCCACTCAAGCCCCCGGCCGGCGAGTCGCCACATAGCACCAGTACCGTCCACAAACAGGCGCCGCCAATGTTCAGGCCGTGCCACACCAGCGGCTTGTGGTGGAACATCATGTGTCGAGCCTCTGTCGCCGGGCGGTCGAGCCTGACCGCCTCAAGCAGCAGTGTGTACGTCGACTCACTGATGTCACCTTTGCCATGGGCGATGTGCAGGTTGAGCTTCATGTCCAGGCACATGGACCGGCCGACATCGCTCAACGCCGGGTTGTACCCTCTCTCAAGGGTGCCCACCGACATCTCCGGCGCCGGCAGGTTGAAGACCTCACGCAGATGCGCTTGATACGCCTCGCCCAGATCCAACTCACGACAGTAGCCCGCGAACTCATGAGCCTTGAGGGTCGGCAGTCTCCTGCGCTTTGCCCCGACAACGATATGCGCGTCCCGTGGCATTCCGTTGGGCTCAGCGAGGGCTGCGGGGAAATTTTGCATAGCTGCCTGCAACAGGCTGTGTTTCTCAAGGTGAACGGCCTCGATCAGCGCGCCACCCAAATCAGGCCCCACGCCAGAGAGTGCGCGCCTGGGCACCTCCAATTGGTCGTATTCGATGTCCAGCGAACTGAAACCCTTGTCAGCCAGAAACCGGCTCAAGCGCTCGGCACAAAACCGCTCCAGAGGCACCACGCGCTTTAACAATCGCGCAGCCCGCTCACGCGGCTGCCGGCTTTCGGCATGAGCCTCTTCAATCGCCCGCAACAGTTCAGGCTTTGCCTGCACCAGCCAGGCCGGCAGGTTTTCCTGGAGCACCTGGGCCTTGTCCAGATCACCAGTAATATCCAATAGCGCTCCCAACAACAGATCTTGCGTCAAGGGGTCGGCGACTTGAGTCACCTCACGTTTTTGCGTCATGGGCAATGCTCCTTATTGCATCGAACAATGACGCTCAACATAAGCGCTACGGTGCTGGCAAAAGGTTCGAAAAGCAGGACGGCCAGCCCCCGGACCCAACAGGATTTTGCAGGCAGTCTTGACCTATTTACCCCCATTGCCACGCAGCCCAGGGCCGGCGGGAACCGGGCAGAGAGCGGCCGCGGCCTTTTGCCTTATAACGGATTGATCTAAAACTCCAGGTAATCCACTAGGTCAGTCTCTGGGTACCCGCTGTTTTGGCGCGGCACTTTTTACCCCTCCCCAACGGAAAAACCGGTAAGGAATTTATGTGCGGATTAGCTGGAGAATTACGTTTCGATACCCAACCTGCCGACCTGGCAGCCATTGAACGCATCACCCATCACCTGGCCCCTCGCGGCCCCGACGCCTGGGGTTTCCACGCCCAAGGACCGATTGCCCTGGGTCATCGGCGCCTGAAAATCATGGACCTGTCGGACGGCTCGGCCCAACCGATGGTCGACGCCCAACTGGGCCTGTCCCTGGCGTTCAACGGTGCGATCTACAATTTCCCCGAGTTGCGCACCGAACTCGAAAGCCTGGGGTACGCGTTCTATTCCGGTGGCGACACCGAAGTGCTGCTCAAGGGCTATCACGCTTGGGGCGAAGCCTTGCTGCCCAAGCTCAACGGCATGTTTGCCTTTGCCATCTGGGAGCGCGACAGCCAGCGCTTGTTTATCGCCCGTGACCGCCTGGGCGTGAAGCCCTTGTACCTGTCGCGCAACGGCCAGCGCCTGCGTTTTGCCTCGACGCTGCCGGCGCTGCTCAAAGGCGGTGATATCAACCCGCTCCTCGATCCGGTCGCGCTCAATCACTACCTCAATTTCCACGCCGTGGTACCCGCGCCGCGCACCCTGCTGGCAGGTATCGAGAAACTGCCACCCGCCAGCTGGATGCGGGTCGACGCCAGCGGCAACACCGAACAGAAAACCTGGTGGACCCTGCCCTACGGCCCCCATGACGATGAAAAGCACCTGACTCTGGAAGACTGGACCGACCGCGTGCTCGACAGCACCCGCGAAGCTGTGGCCATTCGTCAACGCGCTGCCGTGGATGTAGGTGTGCTGCTCTCTGGCGGCGTGGATTCAAGCCTGCTTGTAGGCCTGCTGCGTGAAGTCGGCGTGCAGGACCTGTCGACCTTCTCCATCGGCTTTGAAGATGCCAGCGGCGAGCGTGGCGACGAGTTCCAGTATTCGGATCTGATCGCCAGGCACTACGGCACCCGGCATCACCAATTGCGCATCGCCGAAAGCGAGATCATCGAGCAATTGCCGGCCGCGTTGCGCGCCATGAGTGAGCCGATGGTCAGTCATGACTGCATCGCCTTCTACCTCTTGTCCCGGGAGGTGGCCAAGCATTGCAAGGTGGTGCAGAGCGGCCAGGGCGCCGATGAATTGTTCGCCGGCTATCACTGGTACCCGCAGGTGGACGGTGCGAGCGACCCTTACGCCGCCTATCGCGAAGCATTCTTCGATCGCAGCTACGACGACTATGCCGCGACCGTCGCACCGCAATGGCTGACAGCCCATGACGCCGCCGGTGACTTTGTACGCGAACATTTCGCCCAACCCGGCGCCGAGGCCGCCGTGGATAAAGCCCTGCGCCTGGACAGCACGGTGATGCTGGTGGACGACCCGGTCAAGCGGGTGGATAACATGACCATGGCCTGGGGCCTGGAGGCACGCACGCCGTTTCTCGACTACCGCCTGGTGGAGTTGTCGGCCCGGGTGCCCGGCAAATTCAAGCTGCCGGACGGTGGCAAGCAAGTGCTCAAGGAAGCCGCACGCCGGGTCATTCCCAGCGAGGTTATCGACCGCAAGAAAGGCTACTTCCCGGTGCCCGGCCTCAAGCACCTGCGGGGCGATACCCTGAACTGGGTGCGTGATCTGCTGCTCGACCCGAGCCAGGATCGTGGCCTGTTCAACCCAGCGATGCTCGACCGCCTGCTCACCGATCCCCAAGGGCAACTGACGCCGCTGCGCGGCTCCAAGCTGTGGCAATTGGCAGCCTTGAACCTGTGGCTCAGCGAACAAGGAATCTGATTGATGAAACCTCATGCCACGGCCTACAGCCAACGCCTGCTACGCGGCCAGGCGCCGTCCTACGAGCGCCTGCAGGCACGCTTCGCCGAAGACGGCAGCGAACCCAGCGCGCAGCCCATCGCGGTGCATTGCGGATGGGGTCGCCTGTTGATCGGCCACACCTTCCCTGAACCTGCAAGCCTTGCCCTGGAGCTGCTCAACGAGCAATCGGGGGAGCGAGATGTCGCTCTGTATGTGGCAGCGCCCCAGCAGATCCTCGGGATCGATCCGCAACAATTGTTTCTCGACCCCTCCGACGCCTTGCGCCTGTGGTTCACCGACTACCGGCCGGCAACCCGGGTGTTTCGCGGCTTTCGTATTCGCCGGGTACAGAACCCAACCGACTGGCTGGCCGTCAACCGCCTGTACCAGGGGCGCGGCATGCCACCGGTGGATCCCAGCCTGTTGACCCCACGCCATCACGGCGGCCCGGTGTACTGGCTGGCCGAGGATGAAGACAGCCGCACGGTGATCGGCAGCGTCATGGGCCTCAATCACCAGAAAGCGTTCCATGATCCGGAAAACGGCAGCAGCCTCTGGTCCCTGGCCGTGGACCCGCAATGCTCACGGCCGGGAGTCGGTGAAGTGCTGGTGCGCCACCTGATCGAACACTTTATGAGCCGTGGCCTGAGTTACCTGGACCTGTCGGTATTGCACGACAATTGCCAGGCAAAAAGCCTCTATGCCAAGCTCGGCTTTCGCGCCCTCACCACCTTTGCCATCAAGCGCAAGAACGGCATCAACCAGCCACTGTTTCTCGGGCCTGGGCCGCAGGCAGGGTTCAACCCCTATGCACGGATCATCGTCGAGGAAGCTCATCGTCGGGGTATCGATGTGCAGGTGGACGATGCCGCTGCCGGGCTGTTCACCCTCATTCATGGCGGGCGCCGGGTGCGCTGCCGCGAGTCGTTGAGCGACCTGACCAGCGCGGTCAGCATGACCTTGTGCCAGGACAAAAGCCTGACCCACAAGGTCTTGAGCGCCGCCGGTTTGAACTTGCCGTCGCAGCAACGGGCCGCCAGCGTCGACGATAACCTGGCGTTTCTCGACGAACACCAGCGCATCGTGGTCAAGCCGCTGGACGGTGAACAGGGCCAGGGCGTGGCCGTGGACTTGCAGACGATCGAGGAAGTGCAAAGCGCCATCGACGCGGCGCGCCAGTTCGACTCACGGGTGTTGCTGGAGAGTTTCCATGAAGGCCTGGACTTGCGCATCCTGGTGATCGGCTTTGAAGTCGTGGCGGCCGCGATCCGTCACCCGGCCCAGGTGAAGGGGGATGGCAAGCACTCGATCCGGGCGTTGATCGAAGCCCAGAGCCGGCGCCGCCAGGCAGCCACCGGCGGCGAGAGCAAGATCCCGGTGGATGACGAAACCCTGCGCACCTTGAAAGCGGCGGGTTACGGCTACGACAGCATCCTGCCTTGCGGGGAAATACTGGCGGTGCGCCGTACCGCCAACCTGCACACCGGGGGATGCCTGGAAGATGTCACGGCGATCCTGCACCCGACCCTGGTGGACGCTGCCGTGCGTGCGGCCCGCGCCCTCGATATCCCCATGGTGGGCCTGGACCTGATGGTGCCGGCCGCCGACCAGCCGCAGTACGTCTTTATCGAGGCCAATGAACGCGCAGGATTGGCCAATCATGAACCGCAACCGACTGCGCAGAAATTCGTGGATTTGTTGTTTCCCCATAGCCAGCCCACGGCTTGAGTAAAGGCATGCCCGCACGGGCCCCACCGCCGGCAAGCCGGCTCCTACATGGGTACGCAATCAACTGTAGGAGCCGTTACCGACGATGGGGCCCGTGCAGGCACCCTCATCGAAACCATCGATGCCCCCAACTCATCAGGAGTTTCCATGACCCGAACCCTCCCCGAACCGGATCTCAACTACCTGCAGAAAGTGCTGTTGGAGATGCTCGCCATCCCCAGCCCCACCGGGTTTACCGACACCATCGTGCGCTACGTCGCCGAGCGCCTGGAAGAACTGGGCATCCCTTTTGAAATGACCCGGCGCGGGACCATCCGCGCCACCCTCAAGGGCCAGAAAAGCAGCCCGGACCGCGCAGTTTGCGCACACCTGGACACCATCGGCGCGGCCGTGCGGGCGATCAAGGACAATGGCCGCCTGACGCTGGCGCCCGTCGGCTGCTGGTCCAGCCGCTTTGCCGAAGGCAGCCGCGTCAGTCTGTTCACCGACAATGGCGTGATCCGCGGCAGCGTCCTGCCGCTGATGGCTTCCGGGCATGCATTCAATACCGCCGTCGATGAGATGCCCATCAGTTGGGACCATATCGAACTGCGCCTGGACGCCTACTGCGCCACCCGCGCCGATTGCGACGCCCTGGGAGTCAGCGTCGGTGACTTCGTGGCCTTCGACCCACTGCCGGAGTTCACCGACAGTGGCCATATCAGCGCCCGTCACCTGGATGACAAAGCCGGGGTTGCCGCCTTGCTGGCAGCGCTCAAGGCCATCGTCGACAGGGGTGAACCGTTGCTGATCGACTGCCACCCACTGTTCACCATCACCGAAGAAACCGGCAGTGGCGCAGCTGCCGCGTTACCCTGGGATGTCAGCGAATTCGTCGGTATCGACATTGCCCCGGTCGCCCCCGGCCAGCATTCCAGCGAGCATGCCGTCAGCGTAGCCATGCAGGATTCCGGTGGCCCCTACGACTATCACTTGTCCCGTCACCTGCTGCGCCTGGCCTGCGACCATGAGTTGCCGGTACGCCGCGATCTGTTTCGCTATTACTTCAGCGATGCCCACTCGGCTGTCACGGCCGGCCACGATATCCGCACCGCGCTGCTGGCGTTTGGTTGCGACGCGACCCACGGCTACGAGCGCACCCATCTCGACAGCCTGGCGGCCTTGAGTCGCCTGCTGGGCGCCTACATCCTCAGCCCACCGGTGTTTGCCAGCGATGCACAGCCAGCCCAGGGCTCCCTGGACCGCTTCAGCCATCAACTGGAGCACGAGACGCAAATGGAGAGCGATACCCGTGTCCCCTCGGTAGACAGCCTGGTCGGGCAGAAAACCTGAGACTGGCAACAAGGGGCCCGGCGCAGTAGCATCGCCGGGACCCACCCATTGAGGCTTGTATGCTGATTCCCCACGATGCACTTGAAGTCGACACCCTGACCCGTCTGATCGAAGACTTCGTCACCCGCGACGGCACCGATAACGGCGACGACACGCCCCTGGAAACCCGGGTACTGCGTGTGCGCCAGGCGCTGACCAAGGGCCAGGCACTGATCGTTTTCGACCCTGAGAGTGAACAGTGCCAACTGCTGCTCAAGCACGATGTGCCCAAGCACCTGTTCGACTAGGGGATAGGCGCGGGGTGCTCCTGCAGGTGGCGGATCTTTTCGTAGACCTCCGCCCGGTGCACCTTGACCCCTGCCGGCGCTTCCACGCCAAGTTTCACCTGGAGGTTGTTGACCTCCAGGATGCGCAGGGTGATGTGATCACCGATGGATATGATTTCGCCTACCGCGCGGCTAAGTACCAGCATGGCGTTTGTCCTTTGGAAAGTTACCGGACCTCGACCATGCCCCCTCCCCTTCGGCTCATCAATGACCTGCCAGATAAACAGATCTGCCCTACAAACCACAGCTGACTTTACTGACAGACGAATATCAAATCACCCAAAAGCCCCTCCATAATCAAACATAACGTTTATCCCACTCAGCCTTTGACCGACTGAGCCTTGGCGCGCATTTTCTCCGACATACTGGTCATCTCGTCATACAACAGTTGTGGATTTTTCTGCTTCAGGGCCCAGGCCATCCGCCCTTGTTCATGGGGCAGGATCATGAACTCACCTGCGGCCACACGCTGGTAGATGTAATCGGCGATGTCTGACGCAGTGATCGGCGAGCTTTCCAGCAGTTTGCCGACCTGGGCCTTCATTGCCGGGGTCGGGCCGCGGAACGAGTCCAGCAGGTTGGTCTGGAAGAACGACGGGCACACCACATGCACCCCGACCTCCTGTTGCTTGAGTTCCACCAGCAGGCTTTCCGAAAGCGCCACCACACCGGCCTTGGCCACGTTGTAGTTGCTCATGGCCGGGCCTTGCATCAGGGCCGCCATGGAGGCGATGTTGATGATCCGGCCCTTGCTCCTTTCCAGCAGCGGCAGGAAGGCCTTGCACCCCTTGACCACGCCCATCAGGTTGATTGCGATCTGCCAGTCCCAATCCTCCAGGGACAGCTCGCTGAAGAACCCACCCGAGGCGACCCCGGCGTTATTGACGATCACATCGATGCCTCCCAGCTTGACTTCGCAGGCCTGGGCAAAGGCAGTGAGCTGGCTGTAGTCACGCACATCGCAACGCTGGATAAATCCATCGCCACCGGCCTGGCGCACCAGCGCCAGGGTTTCCTGCAAACCCGGCTCACTGATGTCCGACAAGGCCAACTGCCAGCCTTCACGAGCCCAGCGCAGAGCGATTTCGCGACCCAGGCCGGATCCGGCGCCAGTGATCATCATGCGATTTTGCATAGAAAGTAGCCTTGTGGTTCAGGGAAGAAGTACGTCGCAGTGTAGCGAAGGTTATTCGCGGCCCCATGCACCATCAAGTTGCTGAATGCCCGGAGCAAACCAAAAGCCCGGTCGGATACCGGAGCGTGGGGTAAGTTCAATCTTGTTTAAACTAAGTGCGAAACAGTGCAACAATTAAAAAGGAAATAAGCCAGCAACCAAATAGGATTAAAAAACAGGGAATTTTCTGCAAAGTACACGAGTCGGATTAATTAAGGTGGCCGTTTTAAATGTACGGCCCTGACAATTAACAACCCGATCTTTTCAGAAGGCTAATAAGGAAAACAAACTATGAGTCTCATACTTATCATTATTCTGATCCTCTTGCTGGTCGGCGGCCTGCCGGTATTCCCGCACTCGCGTAACTGGGGTTATGGGCCATCGGGCATTCTCGGTACAGTGCTGGTGGTGCTGTTGATCCTGTTGTTGCTGGGTAAGATATAACTCCACAGCGATAAACAAGATGCAAAAAAAAGAGGCCTTCAAGAAGGCCTCTTTTTTATCGGCGCCGGGTTTAGTCCGGCTTGCCGTCTACGACGCCTGCGGTGTTATCCAACAGGCTCTTGGTTGCGGTTTGCAGGAACGACTCAAGTTTGCGCTTGAGCTCGGCCTCATCCGCCGACTCAGGGATCACCTTGCCGCTAGGGTTGGCGCCCAGTTCGTATTGCCACAGTTTGGGTGGCATTTCCTTGGGCAGTACCAACACGCGGTCAGCGGTAAGCAAGGCCACGGTCTGATCGCTGCCCGATGGCTTGATCACACCAAAACCCTTGTCGCCTTCCGGCAGGTTGAGCAAGTCGCGACCCCAGCACTGGTGGCGGGTTTCACCGCCCAGGCGGCCCATGATGGTCGGCACGATATCGATCTGCGTCCCCACGGTGTGGTCACGCACCCCGAACTTGTCCTGCACGCCCGGTGCAATCAGCAGCAGCGGCACGTTGAAACGGCCCAGGTCCATTTCGGTGATCTGTTGCTCGTTACCAAAACCATGGTCGCCGACAACCACAAACAGCGTGTCCTTGAAGTACGGCTCCTTGCGGGCCTTCTCGAAGAACTGGCCGAGGGCCCAGTCGGAGTAGCGCATCGCCGTCAAATGGTCGTTGAGGCGACCACGGTCAGTGACCGGCTCGACCGGCAACGGTGTCGGCAAGGCATACGGCGTGTGGTTGGACAGGGTCTGCAGCAGTGCGTAGAACGGCTTGCCGCCTTCGCGTGCCTTCAGCTCTTGCAGGCCACGGTTGAACATGTCCTGGTCGGAGACGCCCCAGGTCGGATCGGAGAACACCGGGTCGACGAAGTCATTGCGACCAATGAAGTTGGTCATGCCCTGGTTGCTGAAGAAGCCCGACTGGTTGTCCCAGGCGAAGTCGCCGTTGTAGACATACACGTCGTCGAAGTCACGGGCACTGAGCAGTTGCGGCAAGCCCGACAGCTTGTGGCTGCCTTCCGGGGTCTGCATCAGGTATTCGAAGCCTGGCAGGTTCGGGAAGCAGGCCATGGTGGCGAACATACCCTGGTGGGTATGGGTGCCATTGGAGAAGAAGCGGTCGAACAGCAGGCCTTCCTTGGTCAACTCGTCAAAGTACGGCGTGATCTTGCCGCCATTGCCCAGGGCGCCCACCGAGTGACCGGCAAAGCTTTCCATGAGGATCACCACGACGTTCTTGATCGGCAGGGTCTTCTCGGCGGGCGGTGTGAAATCTCGGCGCACGGCGGCGGTGTCGGCATCGACCAGTTTTTCGTCAGGCATCACCAGCATGTCGCGCACGGTCTGGGTGGCCAGCGGCTGCTCCAGGGTGGCTTTCCAGACGTTCTCGCGATGCTCGGAGAAACGCGCCTTGGCCGCACCGATCAGCGACAGCGTACCGTTGAGGCCCAGGTGGTTGGCGAAGTTCGAGTCGGTGGTGTACACGTCGCCCCAACGCAGTGGCGGGCCCTGGCGCAGGGTACCGCGCGCGGCGACCACGGCAATCAGCAGGCAGACCACGAACACCGCGATGCGGCTGTACCACGGCGCAACCTGACGGGTACCGACAGCACCGCCGCTGAACGGCCCACGGGGGCGCGTCGCACGGTCGGCGCCCTTGAAGGCGATGCTCAGGATAAACGTACCCACGGCCCATCCCAGCAGGTAGCGCACCACCGGGAAACCGTACCAGAGCATGCTCATCACGGTTTTCGGATCTTCCTTGACGTATTGGAAGACCAGGCCGTTGAGGCGCTGGTGGAACTCGCGGTAGAAGTCCATCTCCATCAGGCCAAGGAACAGCGCGATGCTGGAGACCACGGTCAGCCACAGCCGGAAGAACCCGCGGGCGGCCATGGCACGCACACTGAACAGGGCCAGGATCAGCGGGATGCTCAGGTACACCACCAGGCGCAAGTCCATGCGCAGGCCATTGCCGAACGCTTCAAGGAAGGTCGAGGCCGGGGTGTCGAGCATCATGTCGCGGTTGTAGATCAACAATCCCAGGCGCAGCAGGGAAAGCATCACCATCATGACCAGGGCGCAGAGCAGCGTGTAGGCCAGGTGGGATTTGACGGTGGGTTGCAGCAGGCGATTAGAAGCTCGCTGCTGTTTCAGGGCGTCCGGGTTTGCCATGTTGTTTGAGGACCCATTGGAAGTTTAAGTTGCGAAATAATGCAGCGGCGTCCTGCCCCGACCAATAAAGGCACAGGGTCCAGGGTATTACGCGGTGGGCAGATGGTGCCCGATCAACGTCAGCAACGCTATTGATTACTCATCGCGCAGGGCTCCTGACAGCACAGACGGACCGTGGCAGGAAAATAAAGCGGGAGAATTGTCTTGGATGAAGTGTGAAAATTTTGTGCAGCGAATATCTCGACACACAAATCTGTAGGAGCCGGCTTGCCGGTGATAGCGGCGTGCCAGGATAAACCGCTATCGCCGGCAAGCCGGCTCCTGCAAAAGGCGAGGATCAGATCCGCACATTGCCCCGTGGCCCGGCAATGGCCCAGATAATCAGGCCCAATACCGGCAACAGCAGGATCAACAGGATCCACAACACTTTGGCCCCGGTGCTGGCGCCGCTTTTGAACACGTTGATGATCGCCCAGATATCCAGCGCCAGGATGATCAACCCGATCAGACCATTAAATGTGGAACCCATGGTGTCGCTCCTAAGTGAGGGCTTGCCTGCTTAGGATAGCCAGCCCTGGCGAGGGTTCCGTTTTATTTCAGACGTGTAATGCGATACGCAGGGCTTCCAGGGACGGCTCGCCCTTGATCCCGACTGCGGCACACAACTCCATCACCCGTGGCACGTCATTGCCATACACCAGCACTGCCTGGATCTCATCATCGAGCAACTGACTGAAGTTCATCAGGGTATAGCCGCCGTTTTCCGGGTTCATGGCACCGAGTTGGATCTGGATACGATTGAGCGCCGTCAGCGCTTCGGTCTTGGCCAGTTGCTTGGGCTTGAGATTGAACGCAACGTCGGGACCGAAGGAGGCAACGATCTGGGCGAACAGGTCCTGGTAGGTATCGGCCTGGAACAACACCGTTTCCGGCAGGCTACCGACCACAATCCACTCGCCCAGGGGGATGGGGAAGGTATCGTCGTAGTTGATATCGGGGTTGGCCGCCAGGAACCCGTCGGTATCGGCGTAGGCCTGGGTGGCCTCGTCGGCGATCTGCGCTACCTCGGCGTCGCTCATCAGTCCGGTGCTGATTTTGCCGATGAGTTCGATGAGCGCGGTTTTCATGGGTACATCCTGTGCTGGGGCCGGTTTTGGGGGCGCGACGATAACACTGGTTGATAAACGCGACAAATCCCCCTTGCCGGCGATGGCGTCAGTGAGATCGCCATCGCCGGCAAGCCGGCTCCTACGGGCGCGCGTCAGGCCAACTGCTGCAGTTGGGCTGCGGTGTCTGCGGCCCCCATGGTCTGGGCCGCCGCCAGGGCAGTCACACCCTGGGCGTCCGTCGCCTTGGGGTTGGCTCCCACGCTGATCAGGTATTCCACCATTTCGGTGCGGTTGAACATCGCCGCCATCATCAATGCCGTGCGGCCATCGGTGGATGCAGCTTCGACCGGGGCACCACCTTCGATCAAGGCCCTGACCACCTCAAGGTTGCCTTTGAACGCTGCGCCGGCAATCGGTAGTTGGTGCTTCTCGTTGGCGATCTGCGGGTCGGCCTGGAACTCCAGCAGCACTTTCACCGCCTCGGCGTGCCCGTGATAGGCAGACAGCATCAATAAGGTGTCCCCATTGTGATTACGCAGATTGACCGGCAACCCCTTGGCCAGCAGCGCAGCCAGCAGCGCGGTATCGCCTCGGCGGGCCACGTCGAAAACCTGCTCGGCGAATTCGGCGGCTTCTTCTTCGGTCATTTTTTTGACTTGATCTGACATCTGCGGCTCCCTGTGGGGTGTGGCGTAAGGCCGTCAGTTTCCCGAGCAGCGCTACGCCTGTCACTCCTTTTCTGCCAAAAGCCGCGATAGTCAGGCTCTATCAGTGTGCCTTAGTAGCGATATTTTCCACCCTGGATATCCGCCAGCACCTGCGCGGTCACGGGCACATAGGCATCAGTGCCCGGCAACCAGGCATACAGTGGATCATCACCGACCCGGGCCAGGTCGAACGCTTCCTCCTTGAGCCGTACCTTCTGGTACTTGAAGGTGCCGGTGGTTTCCATCTTCACCTTGATCCGCAGGAACAACGGCACCGCATAGGCCGGCATCTGGCTCTGGGCAAACTGCAACAACGCCTGCATATCCAGGGCAGCCAGGGATTCGGACGGGGTAATCGCCGCCATCCCGGCGCGGCCGTTGGTGTTGGCGATCTCCACGCCATAGACCACTGCCTCAGCGATCTGTGGGTGCTGCATGAAAATGTTTTCTACCTCGGTGGTGGAGACGTTTTCGCCCTTCCAGCGATAGGTGTCGCCCAGGCGGTCGACGAATTGCGCATGCCCAAAGCCGATGCTGCGCAACAGATCGCCGGTGTTGAAATAGCGATCGCCCTTTTCAAAGACATCGCTCAACACCACCTTACGGTTCTTTTCCGGGTCGGTGTAGCCATCGAACGGCGCCTTGTCGTCGATCCTGGCCAGCAGCAGGCCCTGCCCGCCTTTCTGCACCTCACGCATAAAGCCATTGCTGCCACGGATCGGCTCGCAAGTGTCGTGGGCGTAGTCCACCAGCGCCCAGTGCATCAGGGAAAAGCCGATGGTGTTGTCGAAATTCAGCACATTGGTGAAGCCGATATTGCCATCGCTGGCCGCGTACAGCTCACAGATATGCTCGACACCAAAGCGCTCCTTGAACGGCCCCCACACCCCGGGGCGCAAGCCGTTGCCGATCATCTTCACCACCCGGTTATCACGGTCGCGCTCGCTGGGCGGCTGGTCGATCAGGTAGCGGCACAACTCACCGACATAGCCCAGGGTGGTCGCGTTGAATGTGCGCACATCGTCCCAGAACTGGCTGGCGCTGAACTTGCGGCGGATGGCAAACCCCGACGCGCCGGCAATCGCCGAGCCCCAGCACACACACAGCCCCGTGGCGTGATACAGCGGGAGGGTGCAATAGACGACGTCCTCAGGGCCCATGTCCAGGGCGATGGTGCCGAAGCTGGCCGAGGATTTCATCCAGCGCCCATGCTTGAAGATACCGGCCTTGGGCAAGCCGGTGGTGCCGGAGGTGTAGATATAGAAACACGGATCGTTGAAGTAGATCTGTTGGCTGCTGGCCGGGTTATCCGGCGAGCAGTCCGCGCTGGCGGCCATCAGGTCGAGATAGCCCGCGGGCACCGGCGCCGCCTGTTGCTCTGGGACGTACCAGGTACGCAGTGGATCCAGCGCCACCTGCCCGCGCACCGCATCGTAGGCGTCGACCAGTTCGGCACCGACGACAATCGCCACCGGGTTGACCAGGGTCAGGCTATGCACCAGCACCGCCTGGGTTTGCGCGGTGTTGAGCATGGCGCAGATACCGCCGACCTTGGCCACCGCCAGCACGGTCAGGAGCAGTTCGGGACGGTTTTCAATAAACAGCGCGACGACATCGCCCTTGCCAATGCCTTGGGCCTGCAAGTGATGGGCAATGCGGTTAGCGTGTTGATTGGCCTGGTGGTAACTGAGCACCCGGTCGCCATACAGCAGCGCGGCGCCCTCGGGATTGCGCTGGGTGGCCTGCTCGAAGGTCCAGCCCAACCCGCACGGCTGGTCAGGGTCAGTGATATTGGCGACGCGGATACCACGCACCAATCGTGGCAGGGCCCTGACAATGGCCGGCACCTTACGCAGCATCATGCCGAGGGTAATCATCTCGCTGTTCGGATTGCTCATGCACAGAAGTCCTTTTTCTTATTATTCGTAGGGTCTGCGGGCCTGCATGCGGTGTAGGACCGCTCCTAAATGACTTGCAGGAAAATACGCCAGCCATTCCTTGGCTGTACACGCAGGATTTGCAATGTTTTGTATCCCACGAAGGAATGGAGCCCAGCACCGTTCGTCACCGAGCTATAACGCAAAATGCAGGATGCACGATGGCCATTCATGCATATTGCACGAAATCGAAAACTTCTATTTTTTATAAGATATTGATTTATAAGATATTTCTATAAATCACGATACTGGCACAATCACTGCACCTATCTCTCCATGCCGCACAACACGAGCCAATGGAGCCGATAGACATGAGCCTGATCCAAGACAAATTCGCTTCTGTATTCTCCAACTACGACGTCACCACCCAACCGCGTCCGGATGGTGGCATCCTGCTGACCCTGCGCAACACCGAGGGCAAGCAGATCAAGCGTTCGATCTCGTACCAGCAACTGCACACGGCTGACCAACTGACCTGGGTCATCAGCGCTATTCGTCGTGACCTGGCCGAGCAGGCCAGTGAGCTGCCGCAGATTTCGATGCTGCAGAGCCAGCACCGTTTCGCCCTGCCGACCTACCACTCGGCCTGAGTACCGGTTTGTTTCCCGGGGCCGTGAAGCCATTGTGCTTCACGGCCCTTTTTTTACCCGCACAGGCCACGCTTGATCGCCTCGCTTACCGCCTGGACCCGGTTACTGACGTGCAACTTGCAGTAGATATTGCGCAGATGAAACTTCACCGTGGCCTGTGAGACACAACGGATCCGGCTGATTTCCCATACGGTCTTGCCTTCCGTGGCCCAGCGCAGTACTTCCAACTCCTTGGCTGTCAGCGGTTTATCCGGCAACGCCAGTTGTACGCCGTCGGCTCTATCGACGGACGCCTGCTCACAGGCTTGGTCTGGGGTAGGATCCACGGATGGGCTCGGCTCCTCTGGGCTGCTCATGCATACCTCTGCGTCTCTTATTGATTTGCACTGCCAATATTCGGACTCCTCCTATTGACAGACGAAATGCACAACGACGGGAGAGTTACATAAAGCCTGGGATTAACACATCGACCCACGGACAAATAGCTGTAACTTACAAACTATAAAGCCCATTCCCACAAACTTATCCAACTTGAGCGTATTGAATAAGTTTGTAGATAGTGAACTAACGTCAATCATCCAACCCGGGGAAACCTTGGGCGATGTCACTGCCGGTCACTTGCGCCACGGCTCCGGACGCCGTCTTGAACAGGCTGATGGCAACCACACGCGGCTCTTCTCCCAGGTCAAACCAGCGCGACATGCCCGCCGGGATGCGCAGCAGGTCGTGTTTTTCGCAGAGCACCGTGTAGACGTAATCGTCGATGTGCAAGCCAAGCAAGCCCCGCCCTGCGGCGAACAAGCGGATTTCGGCGGCATCCTGGCGATATTCATCGCGCAAACTTGCAGCAAGGGCGCTCTTTTGCGGATGCTCGCCGTTCACACTCAGCACCTCCACCTGCGTATAGCCCTGTGCTGTCATCCAACTGTCGATCTGCGTTTGGTACGCCGCCATCACCTCGGCCGCGCTGGCACCGGCCTCGATGCGGGTGTTGGCCGGCCAGCGCTCGAAGCCCACGCCCTGCTCGGCCAGGGTCGCGGCAATATCGTCAGCGTGGGTCAGAACCTTGTTTGGAGTGTCCGGGGTGGCAACGTGATAAACGCAAAGAATGCTCATGAAAAAGGTCCTCGGGCGGTAAAAGTCTGCAGATGATGGGCCAGGCTCACAACTGTTCCTCGGGCAAGCGCAGGGCTATGATCAACGCGGCGGCCAGGGCCGCGAGGCTGGCGATACTGAATGTTAGGGTCGGCCCCAACAGGTTCCAGCTGTACCCGGAATACAAGGCACCCAGGGCGCCGCCGGTGCCGGCCAGCGCCGCATAAAGGGCCTGGCCCTGGCCTTGCTGGCGCGCGCCGAAGCTGCGCTGCACAAACTGGATGGCCGCCGCATGAAAGCTGCCAAAGGTCGCGGCATGCAGCACTTGGGCGAGCAGCAGCACCCACAGGAATTCGGCGAACGATCCCAGCAACAACCAGCGCAACGCAGCCAACAGGAAGCTGGCCACCAGCACCCGGCGCACCGAGAAACGCGTGAGAATCCGGCTCATGGCCATGAACATCAACACTTCCGCCACCACGCCCAGGGCCCACAACAGGCCGATCACGCCACGGCTGTAGCCGAGGTTTTCCAGGTGCAGGGTGAGGAAGGTGTAGTACGGGCCATGGCTCATTTGCATCAAGGCGACACACGCATAAAACGCCAGCACGCCAGGGCTGCGCAACTGCCGCAGGAAGCCATCGCCGGCTCCGCGATCACCGGTAGAGGCCGGCTGGGCGTTAGGCACCCACACGCTGGCACCGATGATGCCGGCCATGATCAACACGATCGCCACCGGGTAGATATCCAGGCTCAGGGCCTCGAACAGCCGTCCCAGGGCGACGACGGCGAGAATAAATCCGACAGAGCCCCACAGGCGGACCTGGCTGTAGCGTGAGGTCTGGCCTTGCAGGTGCGCCAGGGTGATGACCTCGAACTGCGGCAGTACCGCATGCCAGAAGAACGCATGCAGGGCCATCACCAACGCCAGCCAGGCGTAGCTCTGGCTGACAAAGATCAGCGAAAAACTGAGCAACGTGCACACCGCGCCAAACCGCACGATGGCCAGGCGCCGCCCGGTGTAATCCCCCAGCCAGCCCCAGATATTCGGTGCTACGCAACGCATCAGCATCGGGATCGCTACCAACTCGCCAATGCGCGCGCTGGAGAACCCCAGATGATGGAAGTACAGCGCCAGGAACGGCGCCGTCGCCCCCAGCAGGGCGAAATAAAACAGGTAGAAGCTGGAAAGTCGCCAGTACGGGAGTGCTGTCACGGTCAGACCGTCACAGCTGGCCCAACACCGGGGTACTGACGCGTACATCGGCATTCTGCCCACGGTGACGCAGCAGGTGGTCCATCAGCACAATGGCCATCATTGCCTCGGCAATCGGCGTGGCGCGGATACCGACGCAAGGGTCATGGCGGCCTTTGGTGATCACCTCCACCGGGTTGCCATGTACGTCGATGGAACGCCCCGGCGTGGTGATGCTCGACGTCGGCTTGAGCGCCAGGTGCGCTACGATCGGCTGGCCGGACGAGATACCGCCAAGAATGCCGCCAGCGTTGTTGCTGACAAAGCCTTCGGGGGTCAGTTCATCGCGATGCTCGGTGCCGCGCTGGGCAACACAGGCGAAACCGGCACCGATTTCCACGCCCTTGACCGCATTGATGCTCATCAGCGCGTGGGCCAGTTCGGCATCCAGGCGGTCGAAAATCGGCTCGCCCAGGCCCGGCATCACCCCTTCGGCGACCACGGTGATTTTCGCACCCACCGAATCCTGGTCACGGCGCAACTGGTCCATATAGGCTTCCAGCTCCGGCACCTTGTCCGGGTCGGCGCTGAAGAAGGCGTTGTCTTGCACGCTGTCCCAGGTCTTGAACGGGATTTCGATAGGGCCCAACTGGCTCATGTAGCCACGAATGACAATGCCCTGGGTGGCCAGGTACTTCTTGGCAATGGCACCGGCGGCCACGCGCATCGCGGTTTCCCGCGCCGAACTGCGGCCACCGCCACGGTAGTCGCGCTCGCCGTATTTATGGTG
>Ga0180008_1000610_pt1 | contig 27984 bp, 21 predicted proteins | sample MM_PW_MetaG_FD_121121 | JGI IMG/M metagenome (GOLD analysis project Ga0180008, IMG submission 121121) | Groundwater microbial communities from the Aspo Hard Rock Laboratory (HRL) deep subsurface site, Sweden - MM_PW_MetaG | ecosystem: Environmental > Aquatic > Deep subsurface > Groundwater... | reverse complement strand
GAGGAGCGCCGCCGCGACCGCCGCGGCCTCGGCGGGAGGGAGACCGGGCTCGACGGCCGCCTCGAGGACGGCGTGGCCCGGGCCGAAGCCGTCGGGAGCCGTGCCCAGGTAGCCGACCGCCCTGGCCCCGACCATGGCTATGCGCCGCCTGACGGCGGTCTCCGGCGAGCGCTGGGCACCGGACAGGAGGTACGCCCAGTCGTCCGCCCTTCGCTGGGCGCTGACGCCGTAGGCCGCCGCGTCCGACTCGTAGAGCCGCGATAGCAGGTACGCGTCGCCAGGCTCGGCGTCGCCAGGCTCGGCATCGCCAGGCTCGGCGTCGCGGAAGGTCGGGCTCAGGGCTACGGCCGCGGCCATGGCCGCTTCCCTCGCCCCGGGACGGGGAGAGGCGGACCGCCACGACGGGCTCTCCTTGGAGGCTACCCAGGGCGCGAGCCGGGGCGAAAGCCTCAGCTGGACGCATAGGGGCGCCGCGTACTCGTAGCCGAAGCGCCGGTAGTAGTACGGTATGCCCTCGATGGTCGACAGGGGAAAGCCCAGGCGCCGCGAGTCGTCCTCGTAGCGCTTGATGAGCGCGCTCGAGAGCCCGAGGCCGCGGGCGTCCTCGGCGCTCGAGACGATCGACAGCTCGGCCGCGGGGATCGCGACGGAGGCGCCGGCGCCCGAGTAGCTCCAGGCCGTCGGGATGCGGCAGATCGTCGACAGCGCCCGGCCCGTGGCCTCGTCGTAGGCGCCGTACCAGTCGTCGAGCCCCATGCCCGGGTAGTCAGAGCGCAGGACGCGGCAGAGGGCGGCGACGCCCTCGCCGTGCACGGAAAGGTTCAGCTCGATGAGGCGCTCGAGCTCGGCGTCGCCTGCGGGGTGGCGAAGGCCGACGGCGCGGCCGTCGCGGCAGTTGATGATAATAGGATCCACGATGATTCCTCAATCAAGAAGTCTTGCTGGCGAGGAAAAGCGCGGAACGGCGTCCCGGCCGCGGCTACGCCGCGAACGGGGGCTCGAACAAAAGCAAGCGGTTCGGCCTTGCCGTCCGCTACAGGTACGTAGCCTTCATGCGACCTCCATGGGGGAATCGATACGTCGATACTAGCCGCCAGCGTCCGGTAGGTCAAGAAATCCTCGTTGGAATACTTACGTATAATCATGCTATCTACCGCAAACGTAGCTACTAATCGCCATATCTTGACATGCGTCGCGGCTTGACGATATAGAAGCGACGATTGACGCCGTTCAGCCTCTCGTACGCGAGGCTAGGCGCCAGGGACCTGCAGGAGAGAACAATCATGATCGACAACCACTCGCCTAGCGGCGCGATCCGCTGGCGCTCGCGCTCCTTGGCGACCCTCGCCGCCGCGGCGCTCGCCGGCCTGGCCATTCTCGCGTGCTCGCCTGATAGGAAGCCCGACGCCTCCGAGGCGTCCGCCGCCCAGTCGTCATCGCCCTCGGTTGAGGCGCTGCGCGACGACTACAGGCTCGCCTGCCGCGAGATAGCGGAGTCCTACGTCTACCTCGAGGAGAAGACCGGCCTGACGCCCGAGGCCTTCCTCGCGGCGACGCTGCCCAAGGCCGAGGCCATAGGCGCCGAAGGTGCCGCCGCGGCCGGGGCCGACTTCCTGGCGGCCTTGAGGGCGCTACGCTCCATGATGGCCGACGGTCACTTCGGCTGGTCTCTCGGCGAGGCCCTGAGGCCTTCCGCTCATATGAACCTCGGCGTGGTGCTGACGCTCAGAGGCGAGCGGCTAATCGTGGCCTCCCGCGCCCCCGACAGCACCCTCCTCGAGGGCGACGAGATCCTGACCTGGGACGAAAAGCCCGCCCTCGAGGCGGTACGCGCCCTGGGCGGCCTCGTCCCTCAGTCGACCGAGCGCTCGACGCTCGAGATAGGGGCCCGCTACCTGGCCTTCGAGCCGGCCTGGATGCCGCTGCGCGCGGAGCTCGCCGACGTACCGGTCGCGTACGCGCGCGGCGGGGAGCGCCGCCAGGCCGTGCTCCGCTGGCGGGAGGGCCGCCCCTCGGTCACTCGCAACGGCCTGCCCTCGCTCGAGGAGCTGCCGGCCGACGCCAAGGAGCTGAGCGGAGAACTCTACGTCTACGCCCTGGAGGTCGGGGGCGAGCGCTTCTCTGTTATCCACCCGCGCGCCTTCATGGATTGGCGTAACGCCGACCTCGACGCGGCCCTGAGGACCGCGGAGGCCTCGGGAGCCGGCACGCTCGTAATAGACCTCAAGGACTCCGCGGGCGGCGGCTTCAACCAGGTAGTCATACTGCTCCGCGCCCTCGGCGTCGACGATCCGCTCGCGCATTCGGTTACGGAGCGACGGGGCTCCGAGACGATCAGGACCCGCGTCGACTTCTCCGAGCTCGAGCGCGAGGACGCTCCCTCGAGGAAATGGAAGGGCCCCGTCGTCGTCCGCGTCAACCCCGTCGCCGGCAGCGCCTGCGACTTCTTCGCCGTCGTCGCCAAGCGCTCGGGGCGCGCCGTGATCATCGGCGAGGGTAGCGCCGGCCGCGGAGCCGGTACCGACACCATAGACCTTCCCGGCTCCGGCGCCTCGATAGACCTGCCCCGGCGCGATCGGACCCTGGACGGGCCCGGCGGCCGTATCGAGGGCGGGGGCGCCCTGCCCGACCTCCCCTGCGAGGGAAGCCTCGAGAAGGACCTCGCGCTCTACCTCGAGCGCGGGGCGAGCCGGTCCCCCGCTAGATGAACAGGTTGACGTTGGAGCCGCTCGCGGCCTCCATGTAGGTCGCGACGCCGCCTATCTCCACGCCGTCTATCAGCTCCTCGCGGGCGACGCCCATGATGTCCATGGACATCTGGCACGCCACGAGGCGGACGCCCGCCCGCAGGGCCTGCTCCATCATGGCCTCCAGCTGGTCCACCTTCTTGGCCTTCATGCGTCCCTTCATCATGAGGGCGCCGGCCCCGCCGAAGTTCATCTTGGAGAGGGACAGCTCGCCCATGTGGCCGGGTAGCATCCACGAGAACACGCGGCCCATGAGGTCCTTGGCGACGCGGGGCTTGCGCTTCCGCTTTATCACCGAAAGGCCCCAGAACGTGAAGAACATCGTGGGCTTCTTGCCGGCGCTCGCCGCTCCGTTGGCCAGGACGAGGCTCGCCAGGGCCTTGTCCAGGTCGTCGGAGAACACGACGAAGGTCGCGCCGTCGAGAGCGCCGCCGGAGGACGCCGGCTTGGCCCCCGTCCCCTTCTCCACGACGGCCGTGATGACGCCGCCCGATTCCTCCAGGGATACGAGCCTGTTGCCCGTCATGTTGGACCAGGCGCGGGCGTCGCGGGCGAAGCCCGGGTCGCTGGCCGACAGGATTACTCGGCCGCCCTGGGGCAGCCTGTCGGTCTCGGCCTTGAGCCTCATGACGGGCCCCGGGCACTGGAGCCCGCACGCGTCGACGCGGACGGTGACGTCGGAGGCGCGCGCCAGGTGCTCGGGCAGGCCCGAGCCCTCGCCGTAGGTCTCCGTCAGGGAGGAAGCGGCCTCGCCGCGTCCCGCCTGGATGCCGGCCATGCCGGGCTTGTAGACGCCGGTATGGGACTGCCTGGCGCTTGCCAGCTCCCAGGTCTTGTACCCGCCCGACAGGTTGCCCAGGTCCGTCCAGCCGTTCTGCCTGAGGACGCGCTCGGCTAGGTAGCCCCGGAGGCCGGCCGCGCAGAATACCAGCACGGCCCTGTCCCTCGGGATCTCGGAGAGGCGGGCGCGGACGGAATCCACCGGTATGTTGACGGCGCCGGGTATGGTGCCGAGCGCGAATTCCTCGGCGGTGCGCGTATCGAGCAGGAAGGCGCCGGCGGCGGCCATATCCTTGGCGGCGCTCCACGGCACGGGCCTGGTAAGGCCCTGGAGGGCGTTCTCCGCGGCCATGCCCGCTATGTTCACGGGGTCCTTGGCGCTGGAGAACGGCGGGGCGTAGGCATGCTCGAACTCGGCAAGGTCGACCACCGAGGCCCCGCGCCGCACGGCCTCGGCGAGCACGTCGATGCGCTTGTCCACGCCGTCGTAGCCGACGACCTGGGCGCCGTACAGCCTGCCCGATTCCGGGTCGAAGACGGTCTTGACGGCCAGGGTCGCCGCCCCGGGGTAGTACCCGGCGTGGCTGGAGCCGTGGGTCACTACGGAGCAGACCGGGACGCCGGCCGCGGCGAGCGTCTTCTCCGATAGGCCCGTGGACGAGGCGACTATGTCGAAGACCTTGGCTATGCTCGTGCCTATAGCGCCCTTCCAGGCCCGGCCCGGCCGGCCGACTATGGCGTCGGCGACGACGCGGGCCTGCTTGTTGGCCGGGCCGGCGAGCGGCACCCCCAGGGGCTTATTCAGCACGGGGTTCATGAACGACGCGGCGTCGCCGAGGGCGTACACGTCGGGGGCGCTCGTGCGCATGCGCTCGTCTACGAGTATCCCGCCGTTGGGCGCGAGCGCGATGCCGGCTTCGCGGGCTATCTTCGTATCGGGCCTGACGCCTATCGACAGGATGACTATATCCGAGGGCAGCTCCGCGCCGGACGCGAGCTTGACCACTATCCTGGAGCCGCGCCTCTCGAACGAGCTGACGCCGTCGGAGAGGTACAGCTCGACGTTCTTGCCTTTAAGCTGCTGGTGGACCATCGCGGCCATCTCGGGGTCGAGGACGTTCATCACCTGGTCCTGGGCCTCTACGACGGTGACGAAGACGCCGCGCTCGTGCAGGTTCTCGGCCATCTCGAGGCCTATGAAACCGCCGCCTACGATGACGGCGCGCTCGGGGCGGCCCTCGTCGACCCGCTTCTTGATCGCGTCCACGTCGGGCACTGACCGGAGGGTATAGATGCCTTCCGAGCCGATGCCGGGGATCGGGGGGCGCAGGGGCTCGGCGCCCGGCGATAGCACCAGCGCGTCGTACCTCTCTACCTTCTTGGCGCCGGTGCGCACGTCCAGGAGCGTGACGCTCTTGGACGCGGTATCGATGGCCACGGCCTCGGTACCGGTGCGCACGTCGACGGCCAGCCTCGACTTGAAGCCTTCCGGGGTCATGACGAAGAGGCGCTCCCGCTCCGAGATGACGCCGCCCGCGTAATACGGCAGGCCGCAGTTGGCGTAGCTGATGTAGTCGCCGCGCTCGACGAGGATTATCTCCGCGCGCTCGTCCAGCCTCCTGAGCCTCGCCGCTGTAGAGGCCCCGCCGGCGACCCCGCCTATCACGATATATCGTTTCATATTAATCTCCCTCCGATGACGTTCCTCGATCGAGGCGATTAATATATATATCTTATTATATATTGTAAAGTATTGATTGGTAAAAAGCGACGCCTCGGGCAAGGAAAGACGCCGCTCGGCGCCCAGGCTTAGAAAAAGGCCCCGGACGCGGGTCCGGGGCCTTCATTACGCCGCGAGCCCGCCGCAAGGCGCTCGGGCTCTCCGCGCTCAGGATACCGCCTTGGCGCCTTCCTCTATCGCCCGCATGTTCATCGGGATGAATTTGTGCTTGCTCTCGCTGAAGAAGGTCTTGAGCACGGCCTCGAGCTTATCCAGCTTGACCGCCCCGGTAGCCTTGGACAGGGCGCCCATCATCACCATGTTGGCGAACTTGACGTCGCCCAGGCGCTCGGCTATCTCGTTGCAGGGCACCTTGATGACGCGCGCGTCCGTCCGCTTGGTGTCCACCTTGACGAGGCTGGAGTTGACGAGCAGCGTGCCGCCTTCCTTGAGGATGGCCTCGCACAGCGGGAGGGAGTCCATGTTCATGACCACGGCGCTGTCCGGCGCGGTCACGAGGGGGCTGGCTATCTCCTCGGTGGAGACGATGACGCTGGCTCGGGCTATGCCGCCGCGCTTCTCGGCGCCGTAGAACGGGAAGAAGGTGACCTCGAGGCCCTCCTTCATGCCGCAGTATACCCACAGCTGCCCGAGGGAAATGATGCCCTGGCCGCCGAAGCCGGCCATAAAGGTCTTCTCGGTCATTTCGCGGCCTCCTTGACGGCGCTGCCCTGCAGCTCGTCCTTTATCTCGCCTAGCTTATAGAACGGGATCATGTCGCTCTCCACCCACTCGACGCTCTCCACGGGGTCCATCGCCCAGTTAGTCGGGCACTGGGACAGGATCTCCACCATGGTGGAGCCCTCGCCGCGCAGCTGGGCCTCGAAGGCCTTCTTGATGTACTGCTTGGTCTTGCGCGTATTGGCGGCGTTGTTCACCGCCCCGCGCGCCAGGTACCTGGTGCCCTCGAGGGTGGCGAACATCTCCAGCACGCGGATGGGATAGCCCATGCCGGCCTCGACCGGGTCGCGGCCGTAGGGCGCGGTGGTGGCCTTCTGGCCGACGAGGGTCGTCGGGGCCATCTGGCCGCCGGTCATGCCGTAGATGGCGTTGTTGACGAAGATGGTCGTGAACTTCTCGCCGCGGTTGGCCGCGTGCACCGCCTCGGCGGTACCGATGGCGGCCAGGTCGCCGTCGCCCTGGTAGCATATGACCAGGTGGTCGGGCAGCATCCGCTTGACGCCGGTAGCGCCCGCGGGCGTGCGCCCGTGGGGCACCTGCACCGAGTCGAAGTCGAAGTAGATGCTGGCCCAGATGGAGCAGCCTACCGGGTTCAGGATCACCGACTTCTGCTGCATGCCCAGCTCGTCTATGACCTCGGTGATGAGCCTATGGATGACGCCATGGCCGCAGCCCGGGCAGTACTTAGTCTGGATAGGCTTCAGGCTCTTGGGATGTCCGTATATGAGTTCCACGCTCGCCCCCCTTATTTCTTCAAGATCCGGCGGATCTCGGCGAGTACGTCTTCCTCTGTCGGAATCATGCCGCCGCAACGCCCGTAGAAGGACACTTCGCTCTTGCCGCGCGTATGCAGCCGCACGTCCTCGACCATCTGCCCCATGCTCATCTCCACCGTCAGGAACCGCTTGCCTGCCAGCTCGCCCAGGCGCTTCTCCGGGAACGGCCAAAGCGTGATGGGGCGGAACAGCCCGACCTTGAGCCCGAGCTTCCTGGCCATCTGCATCGCGCCGAGGCATACCCTGGCGGAGGTGCCGTAGGCGGCGAGTATCAGGTCGGCGTCCTCGACGTGCTGCTCCTCGTAGCGGACCAGCGTCTTCTTCATCTCGTCGTAGCGCTTATAGCGGGCGATGTTGGCCTGCTCGAACTCCTCGGGCACGAGGTGGGTCGAGTCCACGTGGTTGACGGGCCGGCCGGCGGGCCTGTTTCCCGAGGCCCAGGGCTTGGCCACGCGCGTGGCGGGGTCCTTGGGCTGCGGCAGCACCACGCCCTCCATCATCTGCCCTATCATGCCGTCGGCGAGCACCATCGCGGGCATGCGCCACTCGTCGGCCAGGTCGAAGGCCTCGAAGGTAAGGTCGGCGGCCTCCTGCACGCTCTTGGGCGCGAGGACGATATGGAAGTAGTCGCCGTGGCCGCCTCCCCGGGTGGACTGGAAGTAGTCGCCCTGCGCGGGGGAGATGCCGCCGAGGCCGGGGCCGGAGCGCGCCACGTTGATGACCACGATGGGGACGTCCGCGCCGCAGGCGTACGATATGCCTTCCTGCTTGAGCGATATCCCGGGGCTCGAGGAGCTGGTCATCGACCTGGCCCCCGTCGCGGCGGCACCGTAGACCATGTTTATAGCCGAGACCTCGCTCTCGGCCTGTATGAACACGCGCTTATGGTCCAGCATGTGCTTGGCCATGTACGCGGTCAGCTCGTTCTGCGGCGTTATGGGATAGCCGAAATACGCGTCGCACCCGGCGCGGACGGCGGCCTCGCCCATAGCCTCGTTGCCCTTCATCAGGCGTTTCTCATCAGCCATGTCGGACTCTCCTTTAAAGCTTATAGACGCTGATCGCCACGTCCGGGCAGACCGCGAAACAATTGCCGCAGGCTATGCACTTCTCCGGGGCGACCGCCTTGGAGGGATAATAGCCCCACGAATTCGGCTCGACGTCGGCCGCGAGCACCTTGACGGGGCAAGCGCGGACGCACAGCAAGCACCCCTTGCACCGCTCCCGATCGATCTCGAGTTTTCCTTTAGTAGCCATGGCGACTCCTTCTCGTAATCCCGTTCCCCAATCGGGGCGTTGTTCGGTTGACTGCATAAAGCGACACTAATACAGATTTTGTCATATTGCTAGATCCTGGCCCTGGCCCTGGCCCGGACGCGGCCTACCCGACCAGGGCCGCCAGGGCTATGCTCGCGAGCTTCGTCTCCCGGCTGTCGGCCCTGCTCGTCAGCACGATTGGCTTGGCCGCCCCGGCCACGATCCCGGCTCCCTTGGCGCCGCCCAGGTCGAGGAGGGCCTTATAGAGGACGTTCCCGGCCTCGATGTCCGGCGCCACGAGCACGTCGGCGTCGCCGGCGACCTCCGAGACGATCTTCTTTATCCTGGCGCTCTCGGCGCTGACGGCGTTGTCGAGGGCCAGGGGACCGTCGACGACGCAATCCTTGACCTGGCCGCGCCTGTTCATCTGCGTGATGATGGCGGCGTCTACGGTGCACGGCATCTTGTCCGGGTTGACCTTCTCCACCGCGGCCAGCAAGGCCACCTTGGGCCGTTCCGCGCCGAGGGAGCGGGATACCCTGACCGCGTTGGCGATAATATCCAGCTTGCCCTGGATATCGGGCGCGATGTTTATGGCCGCGTCGGTGACGATGAACAGCTTATGGTAATGGGGCGACTCTATGACGGCGACGTGGCTCGTCAGGCGCCCGGCGTTCAGGCCGGCTTCCTTGTTGAGCGCCGCCTTGAGGAGGATGGAGGTATCGAGCACCCCCTTCATCAGTATGTCCGCCTCGCCCGAGCGCACGAGGGAGACGGCCAGGGCCGCGGCCTTGGCGTAGTCCTTCTCCTCGACGAGGCGGATCCCGGAGACGTCGGCCCCTAGCTCCGCGGCTATGGCCCTGATGGCGTCGGCGTCGCCTATCAGGATAGGCTCGGCTATGCCGGCGGCCTTCGCGTCGAGCGCCGCCTCCAGGGCCGAATGCTCCTGCGCCGCGGCTACCGCCACGCGCTTGCGGCCTCCGGCCCTGGCCGCGGCTATGATCTCCGCTATCGTATTCATGTCAGCTATACTCCTTGGCCTCGCCGGCCAGGCCGCGCTCGCCGGCGGCCGCGAGGGCCTCGAGCTCTCCCTCGCCGGGGTATACGGTGATCGGGGCTATCCAACCCGCCATGCGCGAGAGGCCCTCCTGCACGGGCTTGCCGTAGGCTATGCCTCCGGTCAGCACGATGCCGTCCACCTTGCCGTCGGCCGCGGCCGCGAGCGCCCCTATGGCCTTGCCTACGTTATAGATGAAGGCCTCGTAGACGAGGCCCGCCTCGGCGTCGCCGCCGTCGCGCTTCGCCTCGAGCACGCGCATATCGTTAGTCCCGGCGAGGCTCACGATGCCGCCCTGCCCGTTAATCATCTTCATCACCTCTTTCTCGGTGACGGTGCCGGAGAAGCACAGCTTGGCCAAGGCTCCCGCAGGCAGAGTGCCTGAGCGCTCGGGGCTGAACGGCCCCTCGCCGTTGAGCGCGTTATTGACGTCGACGACGCGGCCGCGGCTATGGAGCCCCACCGACACGCCGCCGCCCATGTGCGCCACGATGAGCGTCACGTCCTCGTAGCGCTTGGCGTTCTCGGAGGCCCATCGCCTGGCCACGGCCTTCTGGTTGAGCGCGTGGAAGATGCTCTGCTTGCGGAACAGCCTATGTCCCGCGATCCTGGCCACGTCGGAAAGCTCGTCGACGACGACGGGGTCGGCGATGAAGGCGGGCACGCCTATCTCCACGGCGAGCTGGTCGGCTATGAGCGCCCCGAGGTTGGAGGCGTGCTCGCCGTAGCGCGCTCGCCTCAGGTCGTCCTTCATCGCCTCCGAAACGGCGTACACGCCTCCCTGGATCGGCTTCAAGAGCCCGCCGCGCCCCACGATGCACGAGAGCGTAGACATGTCGAGGCCGCGCGAGGAGAGCGACGCCCTGATGGTCTTCAGGCGGAACCCTATCTGCTCGGCGACTGACGAATATGGGGCTATCTCCTCGGCCGAATGCGCCACGCCCTCCGAGAACGATTCTACCCCGTCTTCGTAGACGGCGATCTTCGTCGAGGTCGATCCGGGATTAATGACGAGGATCCTCTGTGGCATACAGACTCCTTATGCTGAGAGCGTGGTTTATGCGGTTCGTAATGATTATACGCAATACACTGATGACGCGCAAGTAAAAAACACTGTTTTTTATTAATAAACAAAATGGCGTTTTTATATTTGAAATAATCGATTCAGCATAGACGCACTTTGTCTCTTCACCGGAGCGCTTCGAAGCGCTATACTCAGATCGTACCGGCGACGGTACCGCCGCGCCCGCGCCGATCGTCTGAGTCGGAAAGCGGACCCGAGCGCCCGCGCGGATTCCCGGGGATTCCCCGATCCGCGCATGGAGGCAACGCATGAAGGCTCTCGTCAAGAAATCTCCGGAACCCGGCCTATGGATGGAAGACGTGCCGATGCCGGAGGTCGGCGATAACGACCTGCTCATCAAGGTCAAGAAGACCGCGATATGCGGCACCGACGTTCATATCTACAAATGGGACGCCTGGTCCCAACGCACGATCAAGACCCCGATGACCATCGGGCACGAGTTCGTGGGCGAGATCGTGGAGATGGGCCGCGCGGTAGCGGGCTATAGCGTAGGCGAGCGCGTGTCGGCCGAGGGGCACATCGTCTGCGGCGTATGCCGCGCCTGCAGGGCCGGCAAGCGCCACCTCTGCCCCAATACGCGCGGCATAGGCGTCAACCGCGACGGCTGCTTCGCCGAGTACGTCTCCGTGCCCTCCTCTAACGCCTGGCACGTCCACGACGCCATATCCGACGACATAGCCGCCATCTTCGACCCCTACGGCAACGCCACCCATACGGCCCTTTCCTTCGACATGGTCGGCGAGGACGTCATCATAACCGGCGCCGGCCCCATAGGCTGCATGGCCGCCGCGATCGCCCGCCACGTCGGCGCGCGGAACGTCGTCATCACCGACGTCAACGACTACCGGCTCGCGCTCGCGATGAAGCTGGGCGCCACGCGCGCCGTCAACGTCGCCACGGAGAAGCTCCGCGACGTCATGAAGGAGCTCGGCATGGTCGGCGGCTTCGACGTGGGCATGGAGATGTCCGGCTCGCCCCAGGCGTTCGAGCAGATGCTCGACAACATGTACAACGGCGGGCGCATCGCGCTCCTGGGCATACTCCCCAACGGCGCCGGCATAGACTGGGACAAGGTCATCTTCAAGGGGCTCTTCCTCAAGGGCATCTACGGCCGCGAGATGTTCGAGACCTGGTACAAGATGCAGACGATGGTCCGCTCGGGCCTCGACATCTCGCCCGTCATAACCCACCACTTCTCCTTCGACGACTTCCAATCCGGCTTCGACGCGATGCTGTCAGGCAACTCCGGGAAAGTGATACTGAGCCTGGACTGATCGCTCTCTACGCGCGCCGCCGCCGTCGCGACGCTATTCAGGGCGCGTCGCCCCCTCGGGGGCGACCGCGCTCTACGCGAGTAGTCCTCCCGGCCCCCCGGGGCCGGTTCGGGCTACTCGCTGCGATCGCTCGCGCGTAGGCGGGCGGGCGCCTCGGGCGACCTTGCGCGCCGGGTCCCGCCATGCGATAGTTCGAGCTATGAACGACGAACGACACGACGACAAGCGCCCCCGCGGCCCTTCGTCGCACCGCCGCGCAGGCGGCGACACCCGCCGAACCGAGCCTAGCCGAACCGAGCCTAGCCGAACCGAGCCGCGCCGAACCGAGCCCGGCCGCGATGGGCGCGAAGGCCCATCCAAGAACGCGCGGCCGAGCGGGCGAGGACCGGGCTCCAGGCCCAAGTACGTAGCCCCTCCCCGCGTCGTATACGCGCCTTCCAAGCTCGTGGGCATAGCCGGCTTCGAGACGAAGACCGCGCCCAAGGACTCCGCGCGCCTCGTATCCATGCTCCTCGATATCGTGGAGGAGGCCTCCCCCCTACCGGCCGGGCGGCACAAGGATATAAGGCGCGACGTCCTCGAGCTATGGAGGGAGCTGACGAGCGAGAAGTCGACCCGCCAGCCGGATTACATAGGCGAGCCCGCGAAGCTAGCCGCCTACCTCCGCTACTTCCTCCCGTGGAACGTCGTACGGCTCGCGCCCCTGCTCGCGGGCCTCGAGCTCGGGCTCGAGCCAGGCGACGCCGTGCTCGACATCGGGTCGGGCCCGCTGACCGTGCCTATCGCGCTCTGGATCGCGCGCCCCGACCTCCGGGCGATGGAGCTGCGCGTCGATTGCGTCGACAGGGTGCGCCGGGTCATGGACATAGGCGCCACGATACTCGAGGGGCTGGCCCTGCGCGCGGGGCAGCCCTTCCTGTGGAAGGTCGCCGTCAAGAAGGAGAGCTTCTCGCTCGCCGACGACTCCGAGCGCGACCGCTACGCGCTCGTCACGGCCGCCAACGTCTTCAACGAGAGCTTCTGGCGCGTCAAGGGCTCGCTCTCGGAACGGGCCGACATGCTCGCCTCGTCGCTCGGCGCCAACGTGGCTCCGGGCGGCGGCCTGCTCGTCGTGGAGCCGGGGGACCCGCGGTCGGGCGCGATGCTCGCGGCGCTCCGCGAATCCGTCATACTGCGCGGAGGGCGGCCCCTGGCTCCCTGCCCGCACTCGGCGGCCTGCCCCATGGCCGGGTCGTTCCTGTCCGGCGCCTTCCGCAAGGACGACGACGACGCTCCCCGGCCCGACGGCCGGACGCTGGAGCGGGTCGTGACAGCGAGGGGACGATCCAAGGCGCCGTGGTGCCATTTCGTCATGGACCCTGGCGCCGCCCCCCAGCGCCTCGTCGACTTCTCCGAGACGGCAGGCCTTCCCAAGGACAGGCTCATAGCCTCGTGGCTGCTGCTGCAGCCCCGGCCGCCCGCCGGCTCGCGAGAGTCCTCGCCGCCGGACCGGTCCGTGCGCATAGTCTCCGACGCGTTCAGGCTTCCCGACGGAGGCGCCGGCCGCTATGCCTGCACCAAGACCGGCTACGCCCTCGCGCGAGACTCGCTAGCCGACCTGCCCTCGGGCTCGCTGGCCGTACTGGACGCGCCGCTGCCTCCTTCCGCCACGGAGCGCGACCCCAAGTCGAACGCCGTACTCCTCCGCGCCCATTCAGCCGGCATCGCCCCGCAAGAGCTGCCGTACAAGCCGCCGCGGGACCACGGCAAGGCGGACCGCGACGCGGATCGCGGCAAGCCCGCGGGACGATCCGACCGCGGCGACCTCGGCGACCGCGCGCCCCGCTCCGGCGACAAGAAGCCGGGTAAGAGCCCCGAGCGAACGAGGAAGCCTCCCATCCCGAAGCGTGGCGAGGCCCGCAAAGAGGGAGGCTCCTCCGGGCGCCCTCCGAAGGGCCTCGCGGAGCGCTCGCCGTACCAGCGCGCCAAAAAACCGTGGGGGCCGCACAAACCTAAGCGATCCTCTTGACACGAATCGCCCCCGTCGGTAATATGCCGTCCTGTCAGCGATGACGTTGGGGGCGTAGCGAAGCTGGTTTATCGCGCCGGCCTGTCAAGCCGGAGATCGCGGGTTCAAGCCCCGTCGCTCCCGAATCCCGCCTCGCGGCGGGATTTTTTTTCTACGGGCTGTAGCGCAGTTGGCTAGCGCGCTTGGTTCGGGACCAAGATGTCGGAGGTTCAAATCCTCTCAGCCCGACTTAAAAACGACGGGTCACCCTCCTTGGGTGGCCCGTCGTTTTTATATCCGGACGGGCTGAGAGGATTTGAACCGAGAGCCGTCCCGAGCTGGCGAGGGCCCGGCGCAGGATGCGCCGGGAGGCTCGAAGGCGGGTCGCAAGGAGCGCGCACGACGCGCGCGACTGGAGACCAAATCCTCTCAGCCCGACTTAAAAAACGACGGGTCACCCTCCTTGGGTGGCCCGTCGTTTTTATATCCGAACGGGCTGAGAGGATTTGAACCGGAGCGAGCGCCGAGCGAAAGCGAGGATGAGCGCGCATGGACGCGCGCGGAAGCGAGCGCAGGCGGTCGCAAGGAGCGCGCAGGAAGCGCGCGACTGGAGACCAAATCCTCTCAGCCCGACTTAAAAACGACGGGTCACCCTCCTTGGGTGGCCCGTCGTTTTTTTATATCCGCACGGGCTGAGAGGATTTGAAGGGTTGGCGCGCCGAGCGAATGCGAGGATGAGGCGCCAAGGATGGCGCCGAAAGCGCCAACCCCGGCCCGAAAGGCGAAGGCAGGATGCCGGAGCCTGTAGGGCAAATCCTCTCAGCCCGTACGGTCCGAGCAGTGCGCAGGATCGTAGGGGGTTATCGGGGGGTATCCCCACGCTCGATGAATCCTCCGATCGGGTCTTTCTATTATCTTAGGCTCCGGAGAATTATTCGCGCGAGCGCGGAAGCTTCATGCCTCGTAGGTACCGGCCGCGACCTTGCCGCCCGTGCCGGTCCAGTTTGTATGGAAGAACTCGCCTCGGGGCTTATCCAGGCGCTCGTAGGTATGGGCGCCGAAATAGTCGCGCTGGGCCTGCAGGAGGTTAGCAGGGAGGCGTTCGCAGCGGTAGCCGTCGTAGAAGCTGAGCGCCGTAGCAAGCGCTGGTACCGGGACGCCCGCCTCGACGGCCTTGGAAATAACCCGCCGCCACGATCCCTGGCAACGCTCGATGACAGACCGGAAGTAGTCGTCAAGGAGCAGGTTCTGCAAGTAAGGATTCTTGGCGAAGGCTTCCTTTATCTTGCCCAGGAACGCGCTGCGGATTATGCAGCCGCCGCGCCACATCAGGGCGATACCGCCGTAGTTGAGTTCCCAGCCGGCTTCCCTGGCGGCCTCGCGCATCAGCATGTAGCCCTGGGCGTAGCTGACTATCTTGGAAGCGAGCAGGGCCCGGCGGAGGTCCTCCAGGAAGGCTGCGCGGTCGTCCGTCGCGACGGCTAGCGACCCCCCAGGCCCGGATGCCTCGGGCCCGGCGAGGAGCCTGGACGCGACGACGCGCTCGTCCTTCATCGCCGAGAGGCAACGCGAGTAGACGGCCTCGCCGATGAGGGTGACCGGCACGCCTAGCTCCAGCGAGCTCAGGCCCGTCCACTTGCCCGTGCCCTTCTGGCCGGCGCTGTCCATGATGGCTTCCACGAGCGGCGAGCCGTCCCCGTCCTTGAACGCCAGGATATCGCGCGTAATCTCGACGAGGTAGCTGTTCAGCTCGCCGGAGTTCCAGTCGGCGAAGGTCTCGTGCATCTCGGCCGCGCTCATGCCCAGGCCGGCCTTCATCACGTGGTACGCCTCGCAGATCAGTTGCATATCGCCGTACTCTATGCCGTTGTGCACCATCTTGACGTAGTGGCCGGCGCCCTCGTCGCCGACCCATTCGCAGCAGGCCTCGCCCGAGTCGGTCTTGGCGGAGATGGCCTGAAGTATAGGCTTGACCAGCGGCCAGGCCTCGGGATTGCCTCCCGGCATGATCGAGGGCCCCCTGCGCGCGCCTTCCTCTCCGCCGGAGACGCCGGTACCGATGAAAAGGATGCCCTTTTCCTTGAGGTACCGAGTCCTGCGGGTGGAATCGGGGTAATGCGAGTTGCCGCCGTCTATGATGACGTCGCCTGGCTGGAGCAAGGGCAGGAGCCGCTCGATGAACTGGTCGACGACCTCGCCGGCCTTGACCATCAGCATTACCTTTCGCGGACGACTGAGCAGCCCGACGAATTCTTCCATGGAACGCGCGCCCAGTATGGCGGCGCGGCCCTTGGCGGCGTCGCCCAGGAACTCGTCGACCTTGGAAACCGTGCGGTTGAATACCGCCACGGCGTAGCCGTTGTCGTTCATGTTCAGCACGAGGTTCTGACCCATGACGGCGAGGCCGATGAGGCCTATGTCGGCTGTCTGACTCATTGCGTTCCTCCTGTAGCGCTTCAAGCGCCGAAGCGGTCGCGATGGGCCCACAGGCCTACCGCCGGATTGGATATGTAGAATATCTCCTCGCCGTCCGGCATTACGTTCCTACCCTCCTTGAGCGCGCATGGATCGTAGCGCCTCGTCGCCAGGGCGAGGTCGGCATAGCGGAAGCCAACGCCCTCGGTTTCTTCGCGGGTCAGGCGGCCGGGCGCGTAGGCGATGGAGAAGCGGCCCTCCGACGAGCCGTGTATCAGGTGAGCCGCCGCCGAGAGGTTGCCGCGAAGGTCGGGCCGCGATTCCACGAGGCCTATGACGCGGTCGGCGCCGGCGTATCCGTACTTGCGTATCAGCCGGTCTATCTCGGGATCCTCGCCGAACTCCTTGACCCCGGGGGCCAGCACGAGTAGCTCGCCGCCGTCGGCGATGGCCATGCGCGTACGGTAGACGCTCTTGTTGCCCAGCCAGGTCGAGCGGTACTCCTTGGGGTCGAGGTAGACGACCACCTTCTTGAGCGGCCGTTCGAGCATCGTGAAGTTTACCTTAAGCGATAGCTCGGCGGCCCTGAGGAAGCACTCCTGGTCGTCGCCCATGAAGAGTCCCTTTACCGCCAGGCTGCCGTCGGGCTGCCTGGCCACCACGGTATGCGCGTAGACGATGGGCATGGCGGCCGCGAAACGCTCCCCGGCGTAATTCAGCACCAGCCTGACCGGGTTGACGGCGCGCCCCATGATGCGCTCCATGCCGTAGACGGCGCCGAGGTAGTGGCTCTTGTTGATGCCCTCGCTGCCGCCCGCGCCTATGAAGATGTTCTTGTTATAGTTGGCCATGCCTACGACCTCGTGGGGCACGACCTGGCCGAGGGACAGGATGAGGTCGTGCCCGCCCTCGACGAGCAGGCGGTTGGCCTGGGCCGGCCAGCCGAAGGACAGCTTGCCTTCGGATACTTCCTCGATGTATGACGAGGGCACCACGCCGAGGGTTACGACGTCGTCGCGCCACTTGTGCACCCGGAACAGGCTTTCAGGGACGCCGGGGAACATCTCGGCCAGCTCGGCGGGCTTCATCGGCGTGTGGGTGCCCAGCGCGGGCATGACGTCGGTCAGCGCGTCGCCGTAGTAGTCGTAAGCGAAACGGGTTAGCAGGCCGGCGCGGCTGTGCGCGCGGGTAATGTCCGGGGGCAGGGCCAGGACCCTCCTGGGCTTTCTCCCGATTATAGATCCGGCTTCCTCTATGGCCGCGAGCCCCTCCAGGAACGCGGCCCTCAGCTCGGCTTCGCCGAAGGCCATGGCGGGCGAGCCCTTCGCGTAGTACAGCATGCTATGCCCTCCAGGGTGGCAGCTCGGGGAGATATCCGTCGAACTCCTGTATCAGCGCGTTCTCATAGCTCCCGGCGTAGGATCCGGCGAAGAACTTGCCCAGCGCTTCCTCGCGGAAGCGTTTCCAGGACGCCTCCTCGTGGCCCGGATTGACCGGATAGAACAGGACGCCGTTCTTCTTGGCCGCCTCGAGGTCGCCGGGCGCGTCGCCCACCATCAGGATCCTGCCCGCCTGGTACTTGCCCTTGGCGGCGTAGGCCAGGTGCTCGGCCTTGGTGCCCATCTCCTGCCCGGCTATCAGCCGAACGTAGCCGTCGACGCCATGCTCCTCCCATTCTCGCCTGAGCGTCTCGAACGGGGTCTGCGAGACGACCATGACGTCGGCCTCGCCGCGCATCGCCTCGAGGCTCTCGCGCGCCAGGGGGAACGGAGGGACGTCGCGGACTATCTTCTCTACGGTCTCGTCGACCTCCACCGACCAGAGGTAGGCCGCCGAGAGGTCCGCGTCGCCGGTACGCTCGGACTCGGCCTTGAGCGCCGGAAGGCCGAGCTTCGTTTCCCGCCTGATCCAGTCCTTGAGCCCGGCCATTTCGGGTACGGAAACGCCGCGGGCCGCCGTCTCGGGCCGCTCCCTGAGCAGGTCCAGGGCTCGCGTCACGGCCGGATATCGGTTGCAGCCGCGGGTCTTGGAATACAGGTTGACGAATTCCCAGGCCTCCCGGGCGTACTTCGATACGGCCTGCAACCCGTAATGCTTTATGAAGTTGGGGCAGAAGCATTCCTTCTGCTTTATTTCCATGGAGTCGAACACGCAGCCGTCGGAATCGACGCCGATGAAGAACGCCTCGGTAGGTTTCAAGTCTTTCAGGATCTGTGCCGGATCGCGGTTGTCGTTATTCATTCTACTTACTATTCCTTTCGAAATACAATCCGCTACGAAATCAAATACCACAATTTCATACCTGCGTCAAGCTTGCGTCCACGAATGCCGGCCGTTTATTAGATTATTGACAATGATACTCCTTCGATATATCCTGTTTTTCGAAAGGTAACGAAACTTGATACACATCCCGAGGCATGCAGAGATTCTAAAGCTCCTCAGCCTGCTCCGCACAGTGTCGGTAGGAGATTTCGCACAGAGGCTGGAAGTCTCGGAGGTAACGATCCGCAAGGACCTGGCGCAGCTCGAGGAGATGGGCTGCCTGATCAGGACCAGGGGCGGCGCGCAGATCGCCGAGGACACGCGCATCCTCAAGACCATAGAGGTGCGCCAGCGGGAGCGCATCGAGTTCAAGCGCAGCATCGCCCGCAAGGCCCGGGATCTAATACGGGAGGGCGAGACGATTTACCTGGACGCGGGGAGCACCTGCCTCCTCTTAGCCAAGGAACTCGGCGGCATCAACCTGCGGGTCGTCACCAACTCCATAGACGTCATGGTCGTCCTCAGCGCGTTCCCCGAGATCAGCCTCATAAGCCTGGGCGGCAGCTACCGCAGGGAGGCGGGTTCGTTCGTCGGCCCGATGGCCATCGAGGCGCTGAGGATGCTGCACATAGAGACCTGCTTCCTCGGTACGACGGGTTTCTCGTCCCGGGGGATCTTCTCATCGCAGAACCTCATCGAGGCGCAGCTGAAGCAGAAAGTCCTCGAAGTCTCAAAGCGGCGCGTCGTGCTCGCCGACTCCGCCAAATTCGGCAGGGAAGCGTTCTCTATCTTCGCGAGGGCGGGAGACGTAGACGTGCTCATAAGCGACTCGGATTTTGCCCACGAGAAGGAACTGAGGGCCCTCGGCATCGAGGTAGTCGCCGCGGACCATCCCTGACCGAGGCCCGAATCATCGTATACGCAGCGTCTATATAGAAGGAAACCACGAGCGGGAGGACTGAGCCATGAAAGGTAACTGCGTCGTCGCGCAGAGCGGCGGCCCCACTGCCGTCATCAACGCGAGCGCCTGCGGCGTCATCCAGGAGGCTCTGCGCAGCCCCGGCATAACCGGAGTCTACGCCGCGCATAACGGCATCCTGGGCCTCATGCGCGAGGAGCTGTTCGACCTCGGCGAAGAGGCTCCCTCGGTCATCGAGGGCCTGCGGACCACGCCGGCCGCGGCGCTCGGCTCGTGCCGGTACAAGGTCAAGACCGAGGAGGATTACCGGACCATACTCGAGGTGTTCAGGAAGCACGACATCCGGTACTTCTTCTACATAGGCGGCAACGACTCCATGGACACCGCCGACAAGGTGAACAAGCTGGCGCTGAAGGAAGGCTACGAGTTCCGCGCGATGGGCGTTCCCAAGACGATCGACAACGACCTCGCCCATACCGACCACTGCCCCGGCTACGGCAGCGTCATCAAGTACATGGCCACGATGGTGATGGAGGCCGGCCGCGATACCGAGGCTCTCTATACCGCCGACACGGTCAACGTCATAGAGGCGATGGGCCGCAACGCGGGCTGGATCGCCGCCGGCACGGCGCTCGCCAAGAGAAGCGAGGAGGACGCGCCGCACATCATCCTCTTGCCCGAGGTTCCGTTCGACCCCGAGCGCTTCAAGGCGCGGGTGCGGCATTACCTGGACACGATCGAGCGCTGCGTCATCGTCGTCTCCGAGGGAACGAAGAACCCGGACGGCGGATACATCGCGGAGCAGACGGGCGACTTCGCCAAGGACGCCTTCGGGCACACCCAGCTCGGCGGAGCGGCCAGCTACATCAAGGCCTTCGTCGAGGCCGAGCTCAAGGTCAAGGCGCGTTTCGCCATCCCGTCGACCATCCAGCGGACCGGTATCCACTTCGCCAGCCAGACCGACAGCGACGAGGCCTACCTGACCGGCCAGACCGCCGTGCGGCTCGCCGTCGCGGGCGAGAGCGGCAAGATGGTCACCCTCGTCCGCGAGCCCGGCGCTGCGTACGCCTGCGGCACCGGCCTGGCCGACCTGTCGGCCGTCGCCAACGGGGAGAAGCCGTTCCCCGAAGCATGGATAGGCGCCGACGGCTATTCGGTCACCGAGGATTTCATCGACTACGCGCGGCCCTTGATCATGGGCGAAGTCGAGCCCGAGATGGAAGGCGGGCTGCCCAGGTTCATGCGCTTCGAGAGGCACTACGTCAAGCGAGGACCTACCCTATGAGCTATCTGGACACCATGTTCTCGTACGAAGGCAAGACCGTCGCGATAACCGGCGGAGGCGGCGTCATCGCGGGCGCGATGGCCGAGGCCTTCCTCAGGGCGGGCGCGAATGTCGCGCTGTGGGACATCAAGGCGGAGTTCGCGGAAGCCGCCGGGCGGCGCCTCGCGGCGATGCCCGGGCTCGAGGGCGCGGCCGCGCGCATCCTTCCGGCGGAGGTGGACGCGACGTCGGAGCCTTCGGTGCGCGCGGCCCTCGAGGCCGCCGCGGCGTCCCTGGGCGGCCCCCACGTCCTCGTGAACGCCGCCGGCGGCAACAAGGGCAAGTCCGACTTCGTCGAGATAGACGTGCCGATGTTCGTGGATACCCTGAGGCTCAACCTGATCGCGGGCCTGGTCGTGCCGACCAAGGTGACCGCCGCGTACTGGATAGAGAAGGGCGTCAAGGGCAACATCATCAATATGTCGTCGATGTCGTCCTACATCCCGCTGTCCGGCGTGTGGGCCTACGGAGCCGCCAAGGCCGCGGTCCTCAACCTGACCATGGCCTGCGCCAAGGAGTTCGCGCCGGCCGGCATACGGGTCAACGGCATAGCCCCCGGCTTCTTCGTGGGCAAGCAGAACAAGGCGCTCCTGTTCGACGAGCAGACCGGCGAGCTGACTCGGCGGGGCGAGGACGTGATAGCCCACACGCCGTTCGGGCGATTCGGCGACGTGTCGGAGATCGCCGGCGTCAGCCTATACCTGGCCTCCGACGCGGCGGCCGGCTTCGTGACCGGCGTAACCGTGCCCGTCGACGGCGGCTACCTGGTGCATAACATCTGACCGCCCGGAAGCTCGGGGAGATACCACTATGGAACCGTTCATGAGCGACGATTTCCTGCTCCGTAGCGAGCCTGCCAGGAAGCTGTACCACGACTACGCGGCGGGCATGCCCATCTTCGACTACCATTGCCACGTGCCGCCGCGGCAGATTGCGGAGAACGCCCGTTTCGAGAACCTGACTCAGGTCTGGCTCAGGGGCGACCACTACAAGTGGCGCGCCATGCGCGCCTGCGGCGTGCCGGAGACGCACATCACCGGAGACGCGCCCGACCGGGAGAAATTCCGGGCGTGGGCGCACACTGTCCCTAAGACCCTGGGCAACCCTCTGTACCATTGGACCCACCTCGAGCTCAGGCGGGCGTTCGGCGTCGACGAGCTCCTCAGCCCCGCTAGCGCCGACCGGATCTACGACCGCTGTAGCGAGCTCCTCGCCCAGGACGACTACCGCGCGCGCGGCCTCTTGGAGCGCTTCAACCTGAGCGCGGTGTGCAGCACCGACGATCCGGCGGACGACCTCGGCTTCCACGACGCCATGGCCGAGGACGCGAGCCTCGGCATCAAGGTGCTGCCCGCGTTCAGGCCCGACAAGGCGCACGCGCTGGAGCATCCGGGGCACTACGCGGCCTGGATTCGCGACCTGGAAGAGGCGTCCGGCGGGCCGATAGGCGGCTACGCCGCGCTGATCGCGGCCCTGAACGCCCGCCACGACTACTTCCACGCGCGCGGCTGCCGGCTGTCCGACCACGGCCTGACCTTCGTCCCCGGGGAGGCGGGCGCCGCGGTCGAGTGCGACGCGATCTTCAGGAACGTGATGGCCGGGAACTCGGCCTCCCGCGGCGAAATCCAGAAATTCCGCGGAGCGGTACTGACCGAGCTCGGCCGCATGGACGCGGACTCGGGCTGGGCGATGCAGCTGCACCTGGGCGCCATGCGCGGCGTCAACGGCAGGACGCTCGCCGCCCTCGGGCCGGACACCGGCTACGACGCGATCGGCGACTGGCCTCAGGCCGAGGGCCTCGCCGCCCTGCTGGACAGGCTGGACGCGGACGACCGGCTTCCCAAGACCATCCTGTACGCGCTCAATCCAAGGGATAACGAGGTGCTCGCCTCGATGATAGGCGCGTTCCAGGGAGGTTCAGTAGCGGCCAAGATGCAGTTCGGGTCCGGCTGGTGGTTCAACGACCAGAAGGACGGCATGGAGCGCCAGCTGACCGCTCTCGCCAGCATGGGCCTGCTGTCCACGTTCGTGGGCATGACCACCGATTCCCGAAGCTTCCTCAGCTACCCGCGGCACGAGTACTTCAGGCGCATCCTGTGCGACCTGGTCGGCGGCTGGATGGAGCGAGGCGAGATTCCCGACGACCTGGACCTGGCCGGCGGCATGGTCAAGGACATCAGCTTCCGCAACGCGTCGACCTGGTTCGGCGTCGACCTGGCTCGGCCTCGAGGAGAGCGCGCGCGGGGCGACGACGCGGGCGGAGCGCGGCTATGACGGCTACCTGGCCGTGAAGCGGCGCACCTCTCTCCTGGCGAAGGTCTCGCCAGCCGGCCGCGCTCTGGTTTTCCTCGACTTCGACGGAGTCGTCTGCGACAGCCTTCCCGAATGCTACGCCGTCTCCCGGGAGGCCTACTACGGCCTCTACCTGGGCGGCGCGGCGCCCGGCCCGGGCGTCGGCGACGAGCATGGCTTCAGGAGCCTCCGCCCTTTCGTCCGGAGGGGCGGCGACTACCTGTTCATCCAGATGTGCCTTCACCGCGGAATCGACGTCGGCTCGCAGGAAGCGTTCGACGCGATAGTCCGGGGGAGCCGGGGCCTGGAGGGCACGTTCCACGAGCTCTTCTACCGGGCGAGGCGGGAGCTGCTGGCCGTCGATCCCGAACGCTGGTACTCGCTCAATCCGCTGTTCCCGGGCATAGCCGACGTACTGTCCCGCCGCGGCGGGGACCCGGACCTGCTGATCCTCTCCACCAAGGAAGCGGATTTCATAGGCAAGATACTCGGGCGTAACGGCATACCCTGGGACGCGGCCCGCATCCTCTGCTCGGGCAAGGAGCGGAAGCTGCTCTATATCGACCGCGTCATGGACGAGCTAGGCGCGGACCGGGCCGTCTTCGTCGACGACCAGCCGGACCACTTCAAGGGAGGCTCCGCGCACCCCGTGCGATGCCTGCTGGCCGACTGGGGCTACGTCCTTCCGGAATGGGTCTCGTGCGGGGAGGCCGAGACGGTCTCGCCCGGCGGCTTCGAGGCGGCCATAACGTGAGCGGGAAGCCCGCGGGAGGATGTCGCGGGAAGCGGCGGAATGCGTTATCATGGGCCGCTCGAGGAGGGCGCGATGAGGTTAGGGATAGTCGGCAGCGGCATGATCGCGGAGGAGTGCCTACGCGCGCTCCCGCGAGCGGAGGGAGTAAGGCCGATCGCAATCTGCGCTCGGGAAGGCAGCAGGTCGAGGGCCCAGGCTCTCGCCTCCGCTCACGGCTCGCTAACGGTCTATACGGACTACGGCGAGATGCTGGAGCGAGCCGGGCTCGACGCCGTATACGTCGGCATATCCAACGACCTTCATTACGACTACGCGCGGCGCGCCCTCGAGTCCGGCATCGGCGCTATAGTCGAGAAGCCCTTCACGGTCACCCTCGCCGAGGCGCAGTCGCTCTCCTCGCTCGCCCGCTCTCGGGGGCTATTCCTCTTCGAGGCGGTCCCCACGGCCTATTCGCCGGTCTTCCGCGACGTAGTCGATAGCGCGAGGGAACTCGGGCCGATTAGCCTGGTCGACTGCGCGTACTCGCAGCGCTCGAGCCGCTACGACCGCTACCTCGCGGGGGACGTAGCTCCGGTATTCGACCCCTCCCGCGCGGGCGGCGCGCTCCGCGACCTCAACGTGTACAACATCCACTTCGCCGTCGCCCTGCTGGGCCGTCCCGACTCCGTGTCGTACGCCGCCAGGCGCGGCTGGAACGGCGTAGACGTCTCGGGCGCCGCGGTCCTGGGCTACGAAGGGGCGACCGCCGTATGCGCGGCGGCCAAGGACGCCGACGGCCCGAGCTTCTCGTCGGCCCAGGGGGAAGCCGGCTGGCTACGCGTGGACGGTTCCCCAAACGGCTTCTCCAAGGCGGAGATCGTCGGGCGCGGCCGCCCTCCCCTCCTCCTATCGGACGATTCGGGCCTGCCTCGCATGGCCCACGAGTGGATCGCCTTCGAGCGCATGCTAAGGACGGGCGACCTGGACGAGTGCTACCGCCGCCTGGAGCGTAGCCTGGACGTGATGAGCGTCCTGGAGAGGGCGTCGGCCTCGCTAGGCGGGTCGCTCCCCCGACGGGGGGAGGAGGCCTGATGGTGGAGAAGCCGGCGAGGCTTAGCCTAGCGCGCAGAGGGCGAGGATGCGCTCGCCGCCCCGGCGTTCAGCGAGCGAAGGACGCCAGGGCGGCCTCGACGGTCCCGAATATCTCGAAGACGCGGTCGAGGTGCGTGAGGGCGAATACCTGGAACACCTGCGACTCCATCGCGGCTAGCTTGAGGTTGCCGCCGAGCTCGGCCGACGCCCTGTAGCCGGCCACCAGGGCCGAGAGCCCGGAGCTGTCGATGAACGTGAGCCCGCCGAGATCGAGGACGAGGTTCTTCGAGCCGGAGCCGACCAGGGCCTTTAGCCAGCCCTTCGCCTCCGGCGCGCTTGCCGCGTTCAACCTTCCTGACAGGATCACCGTCGCTACGCCGCCGGTCTCCTCGCCGCTCTCTATCCTGAATGGGACCATGCATCAAGCTCCTTTCGCCGACGTCCCGAAAGGCGGTCGAGGAGCCCACCCCGCGGGAGGCGCGTAGCGCGCCGCGCGCACTATCGCCATCAGTTGCCAGACATTGTAGCACCCCCACATCGCGTTCACGAGTACGCCGAAGAGGTCCCGTCTCCATCCCATAGCCAGGCCGAGGAGGGCCCAGGCTACGCCCGCGGCGATCAGGCAGATGACGCCGACCTGTACCTTGATCAATCCCAGGTAATTACCGGATCGCCGTACCTTGGGGGTCACCGCGAAGGCTATCTTCCTGCCCGAGATCACGCCGACGACCGCCTTGATCCAGAGGGGGAAGAGCGCGAGGTTGTATTGCTCCCCTCGCTTGACGTCCAGGCCCTCGGCGGCGATGTAGAACATCCAGCGGTTCAGGGCGAAGAATGGCAGGAACAAGGCGAAGAAGGTCTGGTTCCAAGCCTTAACGGGGGCGATGCCCGTCAAGAGGAAGACGATAGGGCAGAGAATGAATACGAGGTTGGAGAAGCCCGAGAAATAGGAGAAGATCGTGGCGGAGTACATGATCCTCTGGCCGAGGCGAAGACCTTTTTTCGTCAGGGGCGAGTCGCGGAGCAGCACCTGGACGGTGCCCTGGGCCCAGCGCAGGCGCTGGGCGAGCGTCGCGGCCAGGTCCTCCGGCGCGAGGCCCCAGGCCAGGACCTCGGAGTGGAAGACGCTCTTCCATCCCGAGGCGTGGAGGCGGAGCGCCGTGGCCATGTCCTCGGTGACGCTTACCGTCGATACCCCCTCGACGGCTATGGCCTCGGTTATGCGCGCTATGCCGAAGTCGCGATCGCCGGGCCTCTCTGTCCCCTCGCACGACGCGGCGGCGGGAGGGCAGCGGAACGCGGCCACGGCCTCCTTCAGGCTCCCGGCGACGGACTGGAGCGAGCGGCCGGAGCGCATATCCTTCCCCGCCGCCCGGAGCGCGCGGCGAAGCTCGCGCTTCCGCTCCCTCGTCTCGCCGTCGTCGCGGAACGAGGCCCTGGAATCCCGTCTCAGCTCTGAAAGGGACGCCCTGAAGGCTTCCTCCGCGGCCCGGGCGTAGGAGATGAGCCCGACCTGCATCAGCGCCTCGCGCCTGAGCACGGCGTTAGAGCCGCAGAAGAAGGCCGCTCCCCAGCCGTCCTTGCCGCGCATGATCGGCCCGTAGAAGAGCGGCGCGTCGCTCCCGAAGGGGTCGCCGGGAGGCAGGTTATAGAAGCTCTGGGGAGTCTGAACGAAGGCGAGGGCCGGGTCGGAGAAGTACCCGATGACGCGCTTCACGATGCGGGGGTCAGGGACCTGGTCGGCGTCGAGGATGAGGATGAACTCGCCGCTCGTGAGCGCCAGGGCGTTGTTGACGTTGCCCGCCTTCGCGTGGCGGTTGCGGCCCTTCCATTCCTCGCTCCGCGTCAGGTACCCGCAGCCGAGCCCCGCCGCCAGCTCCCGTATTTCGTCCCTCGCGCCGTCGTCCAGGATGTGGACGGCCAGGGGCGCCCAGTCGATCGCCATGGCGGCCTCCGCGGTCATGCGCACGAGCTCGGCGGACTCGTTGTAGGTGGTGATGAACACGTCGACCGTCGCCTCCGCGAGCGGCGGCGGGGGCGACCTATAGGCGGGCTTCCACATCGTGACCGCGTAGAGGAACGAGTCGACGAGCCCGTAGCTCTCGGCCAGGGCGAGCAGTATCCCGAGCGCGAGCGCGTCGGCGTTGACGCTCGCCGTCCAGCGCCAGCCGAGGTAGACACAGCCCGATACGAGGGTAGCCGCGGCCGCGATCCTGAGGAGGAGCGTCCGGCCCCGCCTAGGCCGGGCCTCGGCCGCGCTCGATCGAACGGAAGAGTATCCAGAGATTGCCATCGTCGCCTCCTGGCTCATAGGTAAAGTGGTCGGTAACTTCCCGGACGAGGTGTAGGCCGAAGCCCCTGTCCTCGGCCCGGCCTAGGCGCGGGGGAGCGACCGAGGATAGGTCGAAGGGCTTGCCCTTCTCACGTATCATCACTTCGACGCCCCTGGTCTCGAGCCTGAGCTCGAGCTCCACGGGGCCTTCCGCGGATTCGTAGCCGTGCTCCCGGATGTTAGAGAGTATCTCGGAGACGGCGAGCTCGAGGCCGCGGGCGACCTCCTCGCCGTACGAGAAGCAATGGCTCGCGACGCTCATAGGGATATCGTTCAGGGACCCTAGGCTCGAGGCGAAGGAAAGCCGTATCCTGCGCGGCTTGGCCCGGAGCGCGATGAGCGTCATGTCGTCGGACTGAGGCTGGCCCCGCTGGAACGCCTCGACGGCCGCGAGGATACGGTCGATCTGGTCCTCTACGGGCTCGCGGCCGCATCTGCGCACCTCGTCGAGGAGGCGGGGAAGCCCGAAGAGCTCGCCCTCGGGGTCGGCCGCCTCGGTAATCCCGTCGGAATAGAGGATCGCGCCTATTCCCGGCCTGAGCCCGACCGTCTCGCAGGTCACCGCGGCCCCGGCGAAGATGCCTATAGGGAGGTTCCCCTTCTGGAGGGTCCGGCAGGCGCCGTCGCTCGCGTCGAAGATGATGACCTCGCAGCCCCCGGCGTTGGCCACCTCGAAGGCCCCGCTCGCGAGGTCGAGCCGCGCGGCCACGATGGTGACGAAGCGATCGGTACGCTCGAGGTCGGGGAACATATCGTCGCTCAGCCCCTCGAGGATCGTCGAGGGGGCGGCGGGAATCCCGCCCTCCCCTCCCGCGGTCAGGGCCCGCCTATAGAGCGAGCGAGCCGAGGCGGCCAGGAGGGCGGCGGGCAGGCCCTTGCCCGAGATGTCGGCGAGCATCATCGAGCAATGGGTCGAGCCGTGCTTGGCGTAGTCGTAGAAGTCGCCGTTCAGGTAGCGCGAGGGCCTGGCGTGGGAGGCGAACTCGAAGCCCTCCATCACGGGGAGGCTCTCGGGGAGCAGGTCAGACTGGACCTGCCCCGCCATCCGCAGGTCGTTCTCGAGCAGCTGCTGCTCCATGATGCGATGGTGGGCCTCGGATAGGGCGCGAGTCCTCCTCTCGACCTGGGCCTCCAGGTCCCTGGTCGCGGCGACCAAGGCCTCCTCGGTCCGTAGCCGCGCCGTTATATCCAG
>Ga0180008_1000609_pt1 | contig 28004 bp, 35 predicted proteins | sample MM_PW_MetaG_FD_121121 | JGI IMG/M metagenome (GOLD analysis project Ga0180008, IMG submission 121121) | Groundwater microbial communities from the Aspo Hard Rock Laboratory (HRL) deep subsurface site, Sweden - MM_PW_MetaG | ecosystem: Environmental > Aquatic > Deep subsurface > Groundwater... | reverse complement strand
TGAGTATACAACCAGAAGTTATACAGGATATGTCAACTATGGATATGATCTCCTAAATGAAATGGGAGAGGATGGATGGGAACTCGTGTCCGTGGACCCAGATAATATGATAATGTTTTTCAAGAGAGAGATCCCTATCAATATTGTTAGAAGTACCAAGTGCATTTGTATTGAAAATAAGCCTAATAAATTAACGGGTGGATTTATTTGTCCAATACATGGCCAACAGTTTTAATTCTTATCCACGCCTCTCAACTTTTCAATAGTTCGGGCACCGAATAGAAACACGAATACCACTCCTATCAAGTAATAATCCCGATCATTCAATGGTATCGCAGGTAGTTTAAGGGTAACTGAAATCTTACTCCAGACATAGAGGCTTACCGTGGCATAGAGCGCAAACTGTCTACCAAGCACTTGGATAGCTCTTGCCCATGATGGTGTGTTAGCTGCCCTTAGCTCCTCAATATACGCAGCACGAGCACCTTCCGTGTCCTGAAACAACAAGCTATTTTCATCCATAGCCTGTTTGAGTAAGGCAATCTGGAAATCTGATTTTGCCTGTTCTTTAGTGCTTGCATCAGGCCATATCTTATCTATGGCTTTCCCTGCTATACCTAAAATTTCACCTATCAATGGTATCCCCATTTTATCCCTCCAGCAAAAGAATAGCGTCCCGGGTAGATCTTGTTTTTACCTGTTCTGCCCATTTAGAATCAAGGACTTGTTTATGTGCTTCTGTCCAGTCCATTATTCAACTCCTTTAATTCTTTCTCAATCTCTTTAATTTTACGCCGGCATAGGGCCTCTTCTACGTTATGATAAGCGGCCCTAGTTCTATAATGCTCAAGTAACTTTTCTAATATTTCAAGCTTTGTATCCCCAATGTTTTATTCTCCTTTTCAAACTCATTCATATAAGATCTCACCTTATCCAGGTAGAAATCCCTATCCTTTGGATCGCAGAATCGTCGTGTCGCCTCCTCCATCGTTTTCCAGCGTTTCAGAAGAAGTTTCAGGAAGGCGACCCCGCAGGATATATCAATCAGATCATCATCAACCACCTCCATCAACTGCCGTAGGTCCTTCATGGCGATATTCGACATCTGAAAAACCCCCAGGCATCCGGTTGGAGATTTCTGTTTCAATCCTAGAGAACTCTCGACCATAGCCACAGAAATCGCCCAAGAAGGATCAACACCGAATACCTCCGCAAAGAATTTTATTTTATCCTTTGTATTGATCTGCTTTTGCGTTAGCTTCATTTTTTAATCCTTTATAAGTTCTTTTATGTTCATATCTTAGAGTCTTTCGTTTTAAGTTTGATTTTCTTGGCTTCCTCTTCCACTTTGGCCCGGATTTCTGTCAGTTGCTTGATGTAATCTTTCTGTTTCTCGATGGTTTCTTTATGCCTTTCAAGATAAAAATCAATGAGATTTAATGTCCAAACACGGCTTGTCGGATATATTTCTGCAATCTCGATCTGACCAATCGTGGCGATTTCTCCATCTTTAGTGACGGCTTTGAAAGTGCTTTCTTCCTCAGATTGACCAATATTTCCGATCAAAGTTAAAGAAATAATTATTGTTAAAATAAAGAGTAATTTTTTCATGATTCATCCTCATCCAATTTTCTTAAAAATTTCTCGATAGCTTCCCTCATTCTTTTAGCCCGGATCTCTATCTCCTTTATACATCCCTGGATACTGGTAGTTGCGTTTCTCAACTCTCCTGCCAGGACATCAAATTTTTTATCTATGTCTGTCATTTCTTTAAATCCTTCAATGCTTTCAAAATCTCTTCTTGAGAACTTTGTATATTGGAATTCTGAGTTTCTAACCTACTTTGAGCTTTTGAAATCCAATCAAAATTATTTTGTATTACAATAATAGCTTCTTTATTCTGCATGGATAGGATAGAAATACGCATCCGTTCTTCTTTGGCTTCATTGTCTATTCTTGCAACCTCGATTTTTTGAGCATAAACTTGTGGATCAAGTACATACATTTTAAGAGCACTATAACCTAAAACACCACCAATCAGAGTAATAAGAATTCCCACTTTTATCAGTTTTGAGATGTTGTTTTTTTCAGGTGCCATTTTTCTGCCTCCTATAGATTTTCCAATTTCTGATCGCAAGATGAGTATAACGCAAAATCCCAAACAGCATGAGAAACATAAGGGCCAAATCGTAAGGCGGTTCAAGATAATGGATGAGAACAGCAGCCAAGGCACACATTAAACCTTTAGTTATCGCCATAGCTTTGCGAGTCCCCAACTTATCCATCAACCAGATCATGATTTTAGCTTCCTCATGACCACCTCGATCAATGATTCGCTTGGTGGAGTAGTAATCGGCGACTTGCAAGATGGCTAATATGGTGAATAGTATCCAGAGAGTTATGGTCATCATGCCACCCTATAAGTAACAAAAGTGTTCAATGCCGTCTTTCGAGTTCTGAACGTTGCCGAGTTACCATATATACCACCTGTCGACGCATGAGCAGCCTGGACTATGGGGTTGCCTACAATGGTATGAGTTGCCCCTGCCGTGACTGTGATTGTATCCGCCGCCGCTGCCGATAGATTGATGAGCACCCAGTCAATGCTGTCATTGATGTTGAAGAACCCTCCAGCCTCACAAAGCGTTCCTGTCGGCAAAGTATAAGCCTGTGTCGCTCCAACTGTGTGAGTACCGGTTATTATCCTGGTGAGAAGTTCTGCAATGGTCAGGGTAACAGCCGTTGTCTTGGCTGAAGGCGTTGGTTGTGTAACACCTCTGAACGGTTTACGAATTAAAGATGACCCGGCAGCAGGATATGAGGCATCAAGGTTATTAGAGCTGCTATCATACCACTTGCCTATCTGTATCCCCTCGCCCTCAAGGGCCAGGGTTGCACCGATTTCTTTGACGAATACATTATCTATATAACCATCAAAATCAGTTGATGGATATAAATAAAGAAACCCATTAGTACCAATGTTAATATTTTCAAAAACATATGATCCATTAGAACTTAGTGCTCCCTGGGAGTTTCCACTTCCCATATGTATAGAACAATAGCCAGCGGTTCTACCCCCAATCTCAAGTGAAAGACGATACCTTTTCCCAATAGTGAATAAATTTCCATCACTATAAGTTTCTGCCACAGTATTTCCTGCCGTATGGCGGAGCCATCCACCACCCCCACCATCTGTTTGCCACGCCCAGCCAGCACTTGTTGACCAGCCTGTTAAATCTGAATCAAAAGTTCCATTACTAATACGTTCCGTCTGACTCCCCCACTTATCCGCAAAGTCCACCCCGTTCCGGTAGAGGTCCAGGACTTGTGCAGCGGTGAGGGCTCGGTTATAAATAAGGTTTCCCTTGTCAATCCCGGCAGTTCGTATAGCATCAGTCCCCATTGCGTAGAACGAAACGGCATTGTCGGTAGTCGTCTCATTCGTGGCTGTTTGGGCCGTTCCCACAATGATTCCGTCACAATAAAAAGTAACTGTGGTATCAGTCGCCCCCGGAGAAACTGTGACCGTAAACTCATGCTCGGTCCCTCCGGTGATGACAGGGGCCGCACTTGAGGTATAAACAGTATCATTAATCTCAAGTTTCAGATACCCCGTAGTGACAACAGTAGAAAGACGATATCCAGTCGTATCGTCATGCTTCTCCATGAGGATGGCGGCGACGACATAACTGGCAAGATTACGCTTGCAGGACAGGATAAACGCTCTAGTCCCTTGATCGAGGTGAACGCTGTCGGCAACCGTAATCCCAGTACTCCCACTCGCCGCTGCGGTCATGTTGACTCCCTGGGCACGGGCAAGAGGATTAATTTGCATAGAACTATACATGGGATATATATTAGCAGCAAGATTATCCAATGTTATCTTCTTTGTTTGTCCAGCACTCTGGTCTACTATCGGCAAATAATCAGCTGCAACTCCATCTGTCAAAGCAGTAAGTTCGCTTATTTTTTGATCAGCCATTTTCTTTCACCTCATAAATTTTATTCTATAGTGATATCCATTATCCATGAAAGTTGAAAAAGGTCTTCGACCGTAATCTCTTCTGGCAAAACTTTCATTTTAAGATTCAATTTTTCAATCTCGAAATCAGAATCCAGGTCATGTAATTCCATGATTTTTGGATGATTCAAAACGAGGGCCTCCGGTTCGTCCTTATCTTTTTGTTCCTTGTTATGGTTCTCTTGGATCTCCTTTATCATGTCTTGATATGCTTTCATCTCTGGACTTTCAGAAATGCGTTTGATAAATCTATATATATCCATTTTGACTTTGCTATTCAGAACTGTTGATCTCATGAATTTTGTCAGAGACGGATTATTCTGAAGATTATAAAACATCCCATTTTTAAATTTTATCTTTTCGGATTTCGTTTCTTCTTGTTTTATTTTTTTGGACATAGTCTCTCCTTATATTTTTTTCTTTCTTATGCCAAAGGAAATTGGCACGCCAAATTTTAATATCTGGTCTCCTACCTTCATCTCAACTTCAGGGCAAGAAGCGAATAACTCGGCCTTGTATTTATCCAAGACTATATTGACCTCATTTATACAAGCCGTAAGTTCCATTTTTTGTTCTTCAGTTATTAATCCAAACTCCTGAAGAGCATGATCCTGCTTAGAAAACTCAATTATTTTGCTCATGAATCACAATCTCCTTTCTTGATATATTTTTTATAATAAAACAACATCCTCTTTTTGTCTATGATTGTCAGTCCAATCGACATTAATCCTCCTATGAAAGGAATGAATAGCTGTACCAGAATAGCTCGTACTTCCCTCCAAACCTGGCTTTCTGTGTTATCCTCAAGATGATACAACTCATGCACTATTGTAGAAAGACGAGCCCATCGTGGCAAGTCTTTTCTAACTAATATTGTATCTGGATTTCTTAGTGCTTGTCCGAATTTCGGATATAATTTATCTTTTTCTATTATTTTAATTGTTATCATTATCCCCCAACAACGCCTAACTGCCTCAAAAAAGATTTTAGCAGATTCATCAATCGGCAAATCTCCAGAATATATAACACTATCACCGGAGAAATCAATTATTGCTTCCTGTCCTTTATAATTAGTTACCATTATATTTCTTGGTGGAGGAGTTTCGTTGGAATCATCAATCATTAGATAATCTTGAAAACACATTTTAATCTCCTCTTCATGCCGCTTTTAAAAGTTCGACCTTCTGCTCTAATTGTTTGATATGATTCTTCAATTCCCTTATTCCGCCAACCATGATTGATATTAAAGATGATATTTCCGCTCCATCCTCCACCTTATGTTTCTCACCTTTTTCATCGAGTGCCCATGGTTCATCATTCTCATCTCTATAATATTTCCAATTTGGCATTGATCCCCTTGTTCCCGCTTGCGTGTAGACAGGTTTCGGCAGTGATTTATAATCCAATGCCGGCAATCCAAATACTGTTAGTTTGGTTGGATGTTTCTTGATCTGCATTAACGCTTCAAGATCAGTAACTATTTTTCCACTCTGCAATTCGACTCCATCATCAAACCAACCAAGGCAACCTCGATCATCTAGGGTTTTATAGTTTATGTCGTTGAAATATACAGCATCAGTTCCAAGATCCAACCCGGCAGTAGACGGAGGTGCCAGAAATGTGTTGCCCAATATTAATTTGGGGGCGGCTACTGCCCAAAAATACATATAATCAGCACTGTGATCATAAATTATTTTTCCTGCAACATTATCATTAACATCACCAAATACTATACCACATTCTGATGCAGCAGGCACAAGAAAAGAAAGATAAGCATGAGTTGAATTCTCTATCGTCAAAACCGTATTGGCCACCGCTGTCACTGCACCGGCTGTGGCTTTATGGAAATGGCCGAGGGTATCGGGAGTTATAATGCCGAAGCCGACGTAGCCGCTCATTAAAATTGTCAACTTGGTAGTGCCTGCTCCAAATGGGTCACCACCCAGAGCATTACTTACTCTAATAGCAAAATCTCCATAATTATCATAGCTAGTTGACATTGCCCAATTTCTACTCGCAGCATTGGTATTACCAGTGTATAAAGATATGCCAGTGGCAGTTCCTCCTCCTGTGCTACGGAAAATAGCTAAGGGTAAAGTTTGTTTTGCTGCTGAAACTTCTAAAGGAGCCCCTGGTCCCGTCGTCCCGATGCCGACTTTGCATCCTGTGATCTCTAAGTAATTATTCGTATCATCAAAAGCAATGAGAGGTCCAGCAGCTTGACCGATAGTGGCATTGTTGGCCATGACGATGTTGCCAAGGACCGTAAATTCAGTACTAGAAAATCCTCCAACAACACTTCCTGCTATTTCAAAAGTGATTAAATTATCTTCAATGAGTACTCTACCTTGTCCAACACCAATATTATAGGTTCGTAATGAGATTATACCTTCATTAACAGTAATACGCCCTTCATTGCTTCCATCATCAACCGAAAGTGAAATGGTATTATCTGCAAGTAAAACAATGTCATTAAATCTTTTTATAGTACCTGTAACGCTATTAATCTCCATTCCAATTGCAAAATAGCCTAGACCAGCATTTGATGGCCAAAATCCAAAAACCCCACCAGATTGGCTAACTCCAAAGATTGTGCTATATGTGCTGCCATCAAAAATAATTCGTGCCGGATTGGAATCTGAACCAGCGAGAGTAATATCCCCACCGGCATTTATTGTTAAAGAAGATACCCCCGAAGCGTTCAAAGACCATATTGGAGTAACATTATTCCCAAATCGTATACCGTTCGTATCATCAATAGTTATCCAATTCAATCCGGCCCCGCCATAAGGTCCCAGGGCCAAGCCATAGATTTCAGAACTGTATCCATGGGTGCCATTCAGATTACCGATCCTAAGTCTTGTGGTGATCGTGGTCCATGGAGATCCCGCGTGAGTGAACATGGACATATAAGGTGCATTGGCTTCCGATGAAGTCAGATAAATGCCACCCTTTCCGCTTATCCCATAACTGACAACAGAAGCTCCCTTTTTCCAGGTAGGATTAGTATCAACAGCATAATTTGCTGCCATATCCCTTCTAACATAATAAGTGGGAGCATCCCCAATATCAACAACTCGCATCCATTCATCATTTGTTCCATCTTTGATTCTTAGAATATCATTAACGGTAAAGGTCTCATTTCCCTCAATGGTCATCACCACATAACCGTCGAGGATGATCCTACTTCCAGTTTCTAGCAGTAATGAATCAGCATCCTCCTTATCAAGTAGAGCCTCTCCATCATTCGCTATCATATCTGTAGCTAAAACATCAGCAGGTCTCACAAATAAATTACCACCGATACAGCTAATAACATCTTTCTGGAAAACTGCCGTTCTAATCATACCTCTTGCAGCAATGTTGCCTATCTCAAGTAAGTCAGGTTCAAGTGTAAAACCAGCACCGGCATACCCAGAAACATAATTACTTGAACGGATTCTATTATTAGCCCCATCAATAGTTAAAGTATTGACTGTGATTTTATCATTAGCCCGATCAAGAATGATATTAGCAGAGCTCAATGTTGTAGAGGCTAATGTCCAGCCACCGATTGTACCAGATGTTGCTTTAATTACACCTGCATTTGTAGCCGAAAACGGAGCGTCTCCTATAACGGTTGCACCTGTCCAAATACCAGCCCCAGGTTTCATTTGCACACGAGTTGCACCAGTACCGGCGTATAAACCTTCTGTCGGGTCAACCGTAAAACCTGCAATCGTACCGGATGTTGCGGTTATCGCTCCCGTTATAGTTGCGCTTGTGGCAACTAAGACACCAGCCTCGGTTACTCTGAATGGTGCACTTGCGGGCGTGGCATGCCCGGCCCAGAACCGAATATCATCCCCTCCGGTAACAACAGAAGAAAGACCAACAACACCAGCGACATCTTTAAGATATCCAGCGGATATTACCCACCCGTCAGCTCCACCGATTTTGCCTGTGTTCGCAGTGATAACCCCTGTGATTGTTGCAGATGTGGCAACTAAGGCCCCATTTAACGCAACTCTGAATGGAGCGTCAGCAAAAGCAGTGGCCCCGAGATGTATTCCAGAAGAAGTATCGAGCTGAATTCTGGTTGCACCAGTACCGGCATATAGCGCAGCGGCGGATAATGTAAAACCACCGATTGTACCGGCTGTCGCAGTGATCGTGCCTGTGATCGCTAAAGTACCACCGCTCACATCGAATTTGACGCCATATGTAGCATTCCCGAATCTTACGTTTCCATTTCCATCAACAATAAATCCCGCCTCGGTTCCGGCGAACGTGATGGCGTCCGCAGATGCTCCCAGGGCGATCTTGGGGGTTCCATCGAGATTCCCGATGACCACCTTCGTGGCTGCATTGGCAATGTCTGCGTTTCCTCCCCACATGTCATATTGCCCCAGATACCAACTTGCTAAACGGATAGCCCCGCCTATGGTTTCGGTAGCATCGTAAACTGATGGAATGATCTCCTTCACCCCATTGGCATTCACGTTTTGAAGCTTGATATAAACCGTGTCTCCAACTTGATACAAAATGCCCATACCATTGATGTAGGCATCATGACCACCGTCGGTGTCGCCTGCATAGTAATAAGTAATATCATCAGTTGAGACAAACATACTAGAATACGAATAATATGGATCGTTAGGGGGGGTAAAAGCTATGGTCAATGAACCCGTGCTATAGGCCCCGGCCCCGACGGCATTGAATGTCACTGTAACATCTTCAGGATGATCGGAAGGCAGATTGGGATTTGGCAACAAGGATTGATAGGTTGGTTGCTCCTCAAACCCCCGGTCATCATAAACCCCGGACAAGTATGCTTCCAAAAGAAAAACGCTTCTCCCATATTGATCCTCATCTTTATTCGTAACGATAAAATCCTTCAGGGTCCATCCGGGGGAAGAGTGAGTGACTTGCACCCTGTCAAATACCTCGACATCCTGACTGTCCGGAAATCCCGTCAGAGTGCAAACATAATCAGGATATCGGCCCTTATTATATTTGAGAGTGGCCCTTCTCTTGGCGGTGGATCTTTCGGTCACATACCAACATGTCTCATCATATACTATCTCCCCCCGCTGGGCAATGTCCCTGGCGTCTTTGCGGACCACCATGTCCTTCTGAAAACTATTGTGGGCATTGACGAAATTGACCATGAAAGTGTTCGGATGATCCAGCCTATGAAATTCAAAAGACCCTTTCACGATATTGTCCATCGTGAAAGTATGCCTGACGGCTTTCGCCTGAAGACCTCCGGCCCCATCATGCTCTTCCGCCGCATCCCAAACAGGCTTGAATTTCCCCTGGGATCTGATAACTTTCCCATTGAAACTCTTCCAGATAAGCTTTTCAGCATCGTTTATGGATATCTTGGTATCGAAATTGAAGTCAAAAGTATAACGAGGGGTCCTGCCCAGGAATTGCAAATCGCGAATTCCTATACCAGCAGCAGAACCATAATTATTCGCTATCTTGATGGCTATATACCGGTATTCTGTCGTGTTAACCCAGGAGAAAGTTTCAGGGTTGGCGACATCGCTTGCGGTATGCTCCAAGGCAGTTAATCCAGTTTCAATGTCCGTCCAACCCGTACTGGCATAAGTGGTATCGGCAAATGATGCAGCGGAGTTGGAGCCCTGAATAATAAAATTCTGTATACCTCTGTTAGTTAAAATACCGCTATTATGATAATTTTCAATGATCAATCCATCGATAACGAACCCGACCCCGAAATCTATGTTTATCCTCTGGTTAGTGGTCTGGCCAGCAGCCGATAACCAAGCTCTGGCTTTATGGTTCCCAATAAGGGGCGCGGTCTTGTCCAGGGCAAATTTCGATTTCAGATTAATATCATAATAACTTGTCGCCGCAACCAAATCATCGCTGGCAATAGGCGGCCTGAGTTCCGTGCTCTCCCCTTCCGTGGGATAGGCTGCGCAATAAGTCTTAAGGGCTGTAAAGGCATTCGTATTAAGATCGCTTGTGGAGTTGCCTTTCTTCTTCACCCTGAAATCCCATAGGATTTGTGCCGGATTCCGGGTAAATGATTCTGTCCCACCGGAATTTTGGCCAATCTCAAGACATTTTTTCAGACGTCCAATAACACTAATATTTTGAACTAACTGAACTTCGTCTGATTTTTTGATTTTATATTCTGTGAGCGCGACGCCCCTGTAATTGCACGTTTCGGCATCATTGAATAGATTGGTTACGGCAGTCTGATTCGCGGCCCCATTATGCTGCCAATATTGATGAAGCGGATTCCGAAATCTGGTAAATTCCGAATTATTGACAAAATGGCCCAGCATCCCATCAATTTCACCTTTACAGTGGGCAACGATTAATTTTATATATTCAGGATCTTTTTGATCATTTTGTCTAATTACATTGCCGGCGACAAGACAACGGCCATAACCTTCGGCAATCGGAATTCCACTGGCTACGGATAACATTGGCTGGGGGGAATCATATGTTTTCGATCTGGTTCCTATTTCAGGTAAGTCGGGAGTTAATGCACCTGAGATAAATTTGAAAGCCGTTCCAAGAGCCCCATATACAGCCGCTCCCCATACCATTGCTCCTCCCAACATAGCTGCGGCCGAAGTTCCAAACATGGCTGTTCCTAATGCTGTGGCCCCACCAGCTAGATAGGATGCAGCTCCTATTATAGCCCCAGCCATTGCTGTTACAAGAGCATTAGCGTCTGCTGGAAATCCCAAAAGAACGATTATAAGAAAATGCAGTATGAGCAATAATTTCTTCATAGTTTCAGAACCATTGGAATTCCATCTTCTTTTTCAAAACCGAATTGACTATTGATCCGGGGCTTATCCGTGATTATAGAAATATTAATAGCCCCTTTCTCTCTTGCCCATTCCTTAATAGCATTGAGGGCTTGCATTCCTACCAATTCTCCATCCTCATCTTTCATTCCAAAAAAGGTTTGATAAAGAATTAATACGCTTCGTGATATAGGCGGCGCAATAGCATTGACAGCAATCATATATGCTTTTATATCCTCGTTTTCCTTTATCGCCCACAACCCGAGAAAGTTCTGGTTCGATATGTAAGAAACAATGAATTGAACCCATTCCGCCTTCGAGCAGTTCAGTTTTTGAAGAACTTGTTTTTCAAGTCTGGGATCTTCTAATTTTAGAATACTCGTTGCTTCTTTCGGTTCAACAATTCTTTCAACTATCATAACTGATCCCCTATATGAATGAACCCCAAAAAGTTTGCCTTATTATCGCTGCTTGGCCCATATACTTCATTGCTCTGACAGGCGTTCCATGTATTTGAGCATCCTTTGTAGACAGTATAGGTATCCCCGTTAGCCACCGAAACAGGCAGTTCAACATCAAATGTAGTAATACTATCTACTCCTGCCGTAGTTGCGCCAAGTGTTCCAGTCCCGTTTACTGTCATATTTGTTGAGGCTTCGGTAAATACAATAGCATTTCCATCAGTTCCTTTTGCCGTGACCGCTGTAATTACAACTGTATCTCCAGCACCATCTACAGCTGTCACAGATGCAAGATCTGCCGTGACCGCTGCAACTATATTCGTAACAGCCGCTGCTGCAGTAGCACCGATAGTGACTTCTCCTGCTATTGACCGCACAGCCTTCCAGGTAAAAGTTTGTGAATCAATAACAAAAGTTTCATTGGCAATGGCAATGCCAGCCATTGTAATAGTTCCCTGTGCAGCAATATTTGCTACAAAATTAATAATATCCCGATAATAAACAACTCCACTCTTTGTTATTTTTATCCTTCCATATTTCCAGTAATTCTCAGTCTGAGTCAACGCATTATCGACAAGAGTGGATGAGGACCCGGAATCCGCAGTTCCTGAAGCAGTAAGGGTTGTCAAATTTGCAAATCCATTATAATTACACTTTGCATCTCCAAAAATACGGTTGCATGCAACCTGATAGAAATCCTGAAGGCTCTTTTCCTGTAATATGCTCCCTATCACGGCATCCAGGGTCAACCAATAATAATCAATAATTTTTGGCTCCAGCATATAGCCAAAAAACATCTCAATGTAATATGTCGAATCCCCCAGGGCATCCCGGTAAACCTTCTTAACGGAAAGCGTTTTCCCCTCAAACTTTTCAGCATTATTGTAACCGGCCATATCGCCTAAAACATTATCGAATGAAACTGTTATCCTGGATATTTGGTCATCAATAGTTTGCTGAATATTGCTAGTCTGAATAGCCTTGGCAGTATAGGTATTTACACCTGTAGGAAAAACAATATTTGTTTTAGTAGCAGAAAAACGAAGGGTGCCAACATCCAATCCTAACTCAAAAAGCAGGACAGGACGCGCGGAGACTGCATCCATCTGGGCAATAACTTGGGCTGGTATAGCTTTGGGCATTACACATCCTTTTCAAATACAAGTTCACAATTACATTTTAATGCACCGAGCGGTGTTACCGATAAACTTCCATTTACCCATCGGCCTGTCATGCTGGTTCCATCAACGGTTCCGCTCATATCCGTATCAATATATGATGGAACTGTTGTCCATAGGAAATTATCATATTGACCATATCTCGCCGCATAGTGCGCCTGGATGGTAACAAATACAGTATTTGTTATAGCTTTGAAAATCAATCTCCATTTCTGTGTTGAATTAGTAGAAATCAATTGATAGTTTTTTTTCACCGATTCGCTTGGAGTGATGATGATATAAAAATCAGGCACCTCGGGAATAACTATTGTTGGAGTTATTGTAAAATCATCGGCTGCCATTTAATATCTCCCTCGAATAACGTCTCTAATCTGTTCACCATTATCATATGATTGTATCACTGCTCCTGGTGCGACACGATAAGCGATCACAGTGGCAATCTGCTCAAATACTTTTTGCTGTGTTTCCAGGTCCTGAAAAACAGGGTTATTCATCACGACTGTTACGCCGCCTTTGTCTTTTGTTTTATCTCCCGCGTTGATTACTCCTAGCTCCCCCTTTGTATTGCGTTTTAATGGCAAGATTCCTTCCGGCCCTCTCTCCCCGGCCAAACCATAACCGTTAGCCATTGGAAATATGGCAGGCTTTGTAAGAACGGTCCCGCTGGCAAAAGGAGTTACTTTATTTTGTTCAAGGATTGCGCCTTTCGAAAAACCAAACCAAGAGGCTATTGATGAAAAAATACTCGCTCCTTTCCCTGATTCCATTGCTATAAAAAATGGTTCAACAATTTTTTTCTGAATCATCATTTGGGTTAGCATCTTACCGAATGAAATGACAATATCCTTGAAGGTAGTCTTGGCTCCCCATAGCATATCATTCAAAGTGCTTGACCAGTTACTGGCCCAGCCTTTCATGGCGTCTAGCATATCGTTTTTGGATTCTTTATCGAGATCCAGAATGGTTTTATTGGCTTCTTTCGCAGCTTCGCCAATATCAGAATAAAATGCTTCAGCCGCATCAAGAATTCTGGAATATTGATCAATATAATATTTATATTCGGTATCGAACAATGCCAATTTATCTGTAATCGCTTTTTGATCCAGATCCCATATAACTTGATTATGTTCTTTCTGACCTATTTCAAGATCAGAATGAAAGGCATCGGCAGCATCTATTTGTCTTGAATATTGTTCAAGAGCATATTTATAATCTGCATCAAGTTGTTTTTTTGGATCTGTTATCGGAGTTGGACTTATTATCGGAGCTAGTCCCGTAAAACCTTTTCCACCTAAAGATCCTGCAAATTCATTAGCTGACGCAATAGCAGCATCCCAATATTCTGACGATTTTTTTAATAGTTCATTGCGTGCACCAAAGGCTGCATTTGCATTAAATAGATTCTCTGCCTGTTTTTTTTCATCTCCCATTACTTGATAAACTAAAGCTCGATATCTTAAATAGGCACTTGTTAACCCTAAAATTCCAGCGGCTAAATAATTAAATCCAGCCGCGCTAAGCATAGTTCCACGGATAAGTATTTGACCAAACATTAATTTCATGTCTTCTTTTGTGGCAATTAGACGATCCATTTTATCCCGGAATGTATCGACAGATTCTCCGAGAATATCTGTTTTCTTTTTGGCAGCATCTAAGATTACATTTAATCGAATTTGTTGCTTTTGTGCTTCTGTTAATTTATCACCATGAGCCTTATAAGCTGCGTTAAGATCAACAATAATTCCCATTTGTGCAAGGGTCATAAGACGCCCGGAGGCTGCTGCGACTATAAGTTTATTATATGCCTCTGGTATTGATCCACCAATCACGTCAGTCAATTTTTCTGCAACCTTTGTAAACTCGATCATCTGATATGGAGTAAGGGATAAGTTCATTGCAGAAGCTGCCAAATCAGAAGCCTCTTTCATGGATAGTAAACCCCTTGATGCTTCTTGCATTGCTGTTATAATTTGACTACCAGTTATTCCATATTGTTTCCCTAAAGCATCAAGAGAATTAATCCTTTCTTGATAATCAGCAGCCTTCTCCATAAGATCCCATCCAGCTTGAATTACTCTCATAGCTGCATAAGCCGCTATCGCCACTCCCATCCAATGTTGTTTTAATTTTGTAAGGAGTGATATTTGCTTCCCAAATTGCTGCTCATTCAAACGGTTAAGCTGTTCGGTTTTTGCCTTCTCTGCTCTCACAATATCATTGGCCGTGGCCTGAGCTGAGTGTTTGATCATATTAAAGGAATTAGTAATCTTGGCCCGCATCAAATCCATTTCTGCACTTGATTTTATACCAAGCTTTTTGAAATTAGCCTCAATATTCAGGGTGGTAGTGGTTGCGTCTTTATAGAGGCGTTGTTGACCTTTAGTATACCTGGAAGGATCTAAATCAAGTTCAACAAAGATGGTTCCTATTTTTTTCCCAGCCATTATTTTACTCCTAACAAGGTTGCAATCATTGGTTCGGATTCGGCAAAAGCTGGGCGCATAAATGGTTCGGAATATTCAAAAATATCTGCATAATAGGCGAGATAATGCCCGGCATAAACACGGACATTACGCTTTCTCCATAAAGGTTTACCATATTTTGATTTTTTCTGAGTCACTCTAATACTTTTCATTAACTCTCCGAAATCTCTTTTAGTCCAAGGCTGTCCAGCATAAGAGCCTGTTTTATAAATTGGCCTGCTAATGCCTGTTGTTTCACCCTTGCCGATTTTAGCAGAGAGTTTTCTTTTAGTTGCAGCTCTTATAATATTTGCAGCTTTCACAAGCCGCTCAACAGCCACATCCTCAAAGGATTGATCATAGCGATTTGGATTAAAATTCTCTAGCCGCATATAGTCAACCTCAAACATGGTTGAAAAGGCTTATCTAAATTTCCGCCTTTCTTGAAGTTATCCATTGCCCACATTGGCTGAAGGTTTTTTAAATCCCAGCATCTCTGGAAGTCCAGGTCGTTAGTGGTTTCAAAATTGAAAGCTGATATCGGGATCCTATGATCAACATGCCATTGGCCATAATTGCTCCAAGTCATGCCATCCTTGAATTGTTTTTCGAGGTGATTTTTTAATTGCCCCATTGAATAAGGGAGTAATGCTTTCAATGCTTTTCCTTCTTTTCCATCCTTCAGAGACTTCCTTATTGATTCAGATATGGAATTCCTAAGCCTTCCCTCCGGCGTATTACGTCTAATAAGATTTGCACGTCGTGACTTGGCTCTTGATCTTTCTAAATCATCAACAATATATTCAGTCATGCCTTTCGCTTGGGACATTTTTATCCTATGTTCTACAGATAAATGCTTCCCGAAAAAATGGTGTTTGGTTCCACTCCGTGATTCGCTCAACTTCCTTTTATGCTCTTCAGATAGCTTCACATCTTTGTGAGATTCTCTTAACTTTTCCACATGATCTTTAGATAGTTTCTTTCCTTTCCAATATGGATTCACACGAGATGAATGGCCTGGGATATATTTAGGAATACCGTAATATTTATGGTGAGATTGATAAATTATATCTCCGTCACAACCACAAGCACATTTACCTATAACTTTTTCAACTCTCATTCTGATGTGTCCTTTTTTCTCCAAATGATATAAAATTCACATATTCGCCATCATAAACAGCGATACATTTCCCATTATTCAAAGCATCGACGTGCTCTTTGGATAAAATTATATCATCCCAACCACATGCCTTTCCGAAATCGTTTTTTGCTTTATTTATGTTATCTATTATTGATGTTTGATGTTCATAATCATCGTTAGGATTTTTCATGCCGTTCAACTCTCCTCCTGATATATCCTTTCAATCCACCAGTTGTTTAATTTCAGCACTTTCTCGAAACATTCCTTGCGGTTCTTTATCTTATACAGTTTCATAGCTTTATGAATTGGTATTTGATTGATATCTATAGGGCCATTAGTCCCCATTATGAATTGATATTGAACTACAAAAAATATATTCAGAGCATCACTGTTTTCGTCAAAGGGCTCTATTCTGCATGTTTCGCAGGGGGGTTGTTGGGGAGGTTTTCTATTCTCATAAAGTCTTCTACATTCGCCGCAATCCGATGAATAATCAATTGCCCAGATTGCGGCATCTATAAATTTTCTTCGGATTCTTCTTTCTGTTTGGCTCCTGTTTCAGATATCATTTGCAGAACCCGGTTAACGAAGCGAAGGAAAACCTGTATTTCAAGTAATTTCATCTTGCTTTCCCTGGTGCATTCAATGGGAATCCCGGGAGAAGAAAAAGCATTTCTGATTCCGGTAATAGCATAGTCCCAGGCATCCTCGTTTTCCGTTGCAGCCTCATCTGATGGAAGATCAGGATAATATCCAACCCTTTCCATAGATCGACTAATCGGGTTATGTACCATTTTGTATTCTTTCTTTTGATGTTTCCGGCGTTCTTCAAAAAATGGGCCAAAGCTCCTTATCCTGAATTCCGCCGCATCCTCTTCGGGATCATCATAAATAATCTCACCAGAGGAGAGATCAACCCGAGAATTGAAAAACGGAAACCAATCCCCCTGCTCGTCTTTATCAAGATTAAAAACTGTCGTCATAAAACCTCCCTATTAAACCAATACCATGGCCCCACCACTGACCTGAAATTCAAATGAGCATTTAGCCAGTCCATTACGGTCACTCTCGACTGCGTGGCTTTTGGTCACAAGAATGTGCCCACCACTCGCTACCGTTCTATAGCCTGAACTACTCACATAAAATCTCAGACCTCCACTGCCGAACTTAGAGTAGTTCAAACACGCTGAATCGAGAAGGGCCTGGCCTGTAGTATCGCTAGGATCATACAGAACATCCGAAATAGTAATTGTCCCACCATCGGCTGTCAGGAATTCATAAACATTGATATCATCCCCATATTCACTCTTATCCACAACGCTTCTTGATAGCCCGGATATGGTATATTTGCTGGCCCCTAATACTGAATAAGTGCCAACGGTAACTTTATGAAATACTCCGCTTAAAACTGTTGCTCTAGTTGCCATTTTTAAAATACCTCCTGTTGTTTAAATATTTTTCCCGCTTAATGCCGCCTGAATGGCATTTTCTCTTTGTTTCATTTTCATTGATTTATAAAGCCTGTATGTCGAATCATTTACAGCCAGGGTCGTCAAATGATTGGCTGGGACTGATGTATCGACAAATATTTGATATCCCGCTTTTTTAAGATCCCAGCAAAACCCAAAATCCTCTCCAATAATTCCTCCGATTTTCGGGTTAGGATTAGGTCGGAAGTGAAACCATGGAGAAGGCATTTCCCTGAAAACTTTCATGTTGAACATAAGACACCCGGTCCCGGTGGCATCTACTTCTATTAATTCTCCTTCTTCCCATTCATCTATGCTTATATAACCTATCGTCGGATCACCTTTCAAAAGCAATGGATCAAATGGCGGATACCTTCTATAAACAAGCGCACCAATTATCGGTTTTTTATGAAACAATAAATTGGGTATCGTATTTGGATGATACTCCATATCCGTATCCATCATTATAACGTGTGAGCAACCCTCCCTTAATGCCCTATCAACGATATTATTTCTTAAAGCATCGATAGGCCCGTTATCCTCATGAATCATTATATAATCCGGTCTATCCATAACAGCGTAAGAATAGAAAAAGCTAACCGGCACAAATGGAAATGAGCAAGGGATTCCGATTCCAAGTTTGAAATTACTTATTCTCATTTACGAGCCTTTGCAATAACATGGGTATGAATTACCATCCATGCTGGATCTGGTTCCGTATCCTCGATGCTCTCAATTTCAAAATCAGCTTTAATACTGTAAAGATTCCGATATGCCGGGTCAGAATAATAAAGCCATGAGTTCCGATTCCAGAAAGAAACATGTGTCGGATCTTGAAATGCTCCGCGCCCATCTGTTGAAGGAGTCGAACTCTCGAAAATCCCACCCGGCTTTAATACTCGCCAGATCTCTTCAATAACCTGGATCGTTTTACCGTTTGGTATATGCTCAAGGAAATCATCGGCCCGGATCATATCAACCGAGTTATCGCCATAAGGCAATCCATCTAAAACATTGCAAAGCAAATCCGGCTCGACCTCTTCCCTGTTATCAATATTAATGGCACCGGGTATGTGCGAATGTTTCAACCCACATCCCAGATTCAGGCTAATCCCTTTTGGGTCAGGACTTGCATTAATCATTTGATGTTTCCAAAAATTACTTCCCCATTTCTTGGCAAGGTGCTCATCATTCCTTTTGCAGATTTCAAGATAATTGAGATCTCCGGCTTTATCCATGGCGGTGAAGGTCTGAGATCCTTCATGATGTAAATAACAACCATTTATAATGCCAACCTTATGTCCTTTCTCTCTAGCCCGTAAACAGAAATCCACTTCCTCTCCGCTGCATGGCCAGAGACTTTCATCAAACCGCCCTACCTCATCATAAACAGATCGTTTGAAAACCATACAAAATCCGATTATGAAATTGACTTCCTCTATGCTGTCACCGTACCCCTCTGCCCAATCATCGGCGGCTTGATTCAACTCATCTAAATTTTCATAGGTATCAATTTGAACTCTCTGAATCCCAGCACAGAAATTTGTTACAGGTCCGACAATGGAATATCCGTCTAGTGCAGATATTAACTTTCCAGACCATCCAGGAGTTACAAAAACATCGTTATTCAAGACACAGATAATGTCGCCTTTTGCTTCCTGGATCGCCTGGTTGACAGCTACCGGAAATCCTTTATTTTCTTCATTGCGGATAATCTGAATCTCTGTAAACCCACCGAAGGGAGGTTTATAAATTGGCTCCGATCCATTATCAATAATGATCAATTCATAATCCTGTGTATGCTCACGAATTGTATTTATACACTCCGATGTCATCGAATGTTGATTGAATACTGGTATTATGATCGATAGCATAAATATCCCTTTAATCCAAAGAAGTCATAATAGAATAATCAACAGCATAATGCCAAACCTGGACAGTCCCTGCCGGTGTTGTATGATCCTCAACCATTAAAGTGGCGTTTTCCCTTTTCATCCAAATAAGCGTTGAATCTGTTATTTCAAAAGAGCATTCATCATAAAGTGCTTTTAAATGAGTAAACATATCCTCTATTTCTGTTGTGTCATAGATTGTTGATGAAAATAAAGAAAATTGGATAATGACATTCTCAAAATCCTCAGTGTATGTTTTTTCTGGCATATCTGAAACAAGCAGAAAAACTACGTAGGGATATTCCGCACCTTCCGGGGCTCTTCCATTAAATAATCTTCCCGCCACATCATTATAAAGATCGGAACCGACTGCACATTTCGCAAAAATGGCTGTAGTGAGATTCTTCACTTTTCGGCTCTTAGAACTCCAATATCAGCATTAGAATCAATCACGATAATTTTTATTGATTCCGGTAATCTCTCAGATATTGATTTCTCAATAGCCATTGCGATTTCAGCCGCAATCGGATAATTCACTCTGACAATCAGAACATCGTCTTTCTTGATATTCAAGATTTCTAAGTTTTTAATGAATTCTAATTCTTTCATATTGCCTCCTTAACTATTAAATAAATAAACTCATTTTTTTCATCAGGATCAATGCTGGTAATATTAAAATATCGGGTTCCATATTTTATCCGCCACGAAGGAAGTAAAACGCTCCGGTATCTTATCTTGAATTTTTGAATCCTGATCATACTGACCATCATATCTGTCGCTGCCTCATTAGATGATACGGTCCATGCTTTAGCCCAGACGGTGGCAGCATCAATCCAAGTAACAGTAAAACCTCCCATTGAATTTGACGCTTTAGTGGGATACTGGAGTGTGATGCGACGATTTAGTGAACTGATTTGCATTGACTTTTTCTCTATTTTGCATTATCATTTTTTCTTTACGGTTCCCCCTATTGAGGGGAGGCATCGGTACCAGAACCGACCCGGATTATGTAACCGGGACCTTAAATAAATTCATCCCAAAGCCGCGCACTCTGCAAAAGCCGCATGACCGTTTTATTCTCCTGGTAATTCTGCCCGCTCACAATTTGAGCCTCACGATTGGTATATAAATCTAAACAAATCAATTTAATTGCCGCCTTGATCTTGTAGGGCACAAGAGCCCTCGTGGTCCAGCCCGCCACAAATCGGATTACGATAGGGTTGCTTGTATAAGCCGTAAAACTAGGCCAGTTCTCACCATAAGGAAGTACGATTCTGCTAATGCCTTCCCCGTTGGTTTCAACAATATAATAAGTTGAGGCAGTCCCGGTTGCATCGTTTGCAACATAGGCCGTTGTTATATCAAAGGTATTTGTTGCGACATTTGAAATTTCCCAGCCTCCGTTATAACTCGTAGTGCCGGAAACATGAACCATATCCCCATCTGAATAACCATGTGCCGCACTTGTAACTGTTGTCTTTATTCCCGGAGATGTGCCTGAATCGGCAAAGGCTGTAATCACTTTCGTTAAATTAGTTTCTGTACCGTCTGATTCAGTATATTTAATATGCGTAACCGATGCCAGATTCCCAAATGGAAGTTTAAAAGCGTTCGTTGAAGGAAATCCATTAAGATAATAATCCCAAGTCTGAGTAAGTAATGCCCTCCGCGTGATATCTTCAACATACTCTCTCGCTGCCGTAATGATAGCATTTAACAGATCATCCTCAATCGAGGTTGCGATTAGTCGGATAATTTGCGTTCCGAATGTGCAGACATCAGTCAGTACCTTCGCAATCGTTCGGATATATTGCTTAGTCCCTGTATATGCTATTTCTTGTGTTGATGGATCAGTTGCGTCCGTTACCTGGGTAAATCCTCCACCAGACCAGTCATTATAAACTGACCCTGCAAAGGTTGGATGGGCGGCCCCCTGATCAGCCAGCTTCGCCGCAGTTCCCGTTACGCCGATAATCTCCCCGAGCGTATAAGTTCCGGATCGATCTTTAACGGTATAAGTTAATGCCGTAACTTTTGCCACCACCACACAGGTTTTCCCGCTCGTCTGTCCCGTTATAATATCATCAGCCTCCCAATCAGAAGCGGGAGCCACATCAAGAGTTATTGTCTCGGTATTTGTATCGGCTTCCTGAATTTTAACGTCTAAAGTTGCTCCTGCTGCATTCATTCCAGCGGCTAAAGTCACTAAAGCCGTATAGCCCAAAACATCAACCCCAGTGCCCAGATGATCATATGCCGTCGTTGTGGCATACTCATCTGATATAAGAGATTGAGTTTCATCAATATTGTCGGCAAAGGATCCGGAATCAAGGCGGAGGTGTAGCTTTAGTTCGGCTAATGTGATTGGTTCTAGGACCGGAGCCGTTTGGAGAACCACATTCATGTGATCACCTTTTTAAAAATAGGCCGTCATAGGGACCGGCCTATGCTCTATTTATTAAAATCTTATAAGCCGGTAGGCACTTCTTCCCAGGTTAAACCAATGTTGACATCAACACCAGCCGCACCAAGGGCACCTATCACAGCCACGGTTCCGGGTGCGAATCCAAAAGCACCCTTCAGATCGCCGCTGATAACTTCTGCTCCGACCGTATTGATTGCCGCCGTGTTGTGAAACAAAGGCCATGCAATCACCGGGGCAACCTGTATTGTCGCGACTGAATAAGCAATACAAGATCCCGCCACAAGCCCAGTCGATCCGGTAAGTAATGATTTCCCGGTCAGGGTAGCCGCCGTTGTAGTCGTTGGCACAATCGTTTGTGCACTAACAGCAAGCACCATTCCTGTCATTGTGGCCGAGGTAGCCCACACGGTCACGCTCCATAGTTTCGGGATCATGTTGACGCCGCTGGTAGCCGGGTTATAAACAATCAATCCGATTGCTGCCGTTGCGGTATAAAGTGCCACATCCTGAGTTTGGCAGAAGGCAAAAAACATTTTCCCGGCCTGGGTTTTATCCTGGTAACCGTCTTCTACAACCAGAGCCCCAAGACTGTTGCCCCGGAGCGGGTTTGTCCCTGTTGATGCAGGGGTATTTCGTCCAATTTTAGCAAACATGATTTAAACCTCCTTTATAGTTTTTATAACAATTCTGCTCGTTTAAGGGCTCGTGCCTTACGCAAATCAAGGGTCCAGCCATCAGCATACCTGATAAACTCGTCTCCGGTATCAACCGCGTGAAATGGCGATCCTGCCGGATATGCGCTTGTGTCCGTGAGTTCGTCCAGATCGGCTAAAACGCCCTGATAAGGCGTAATGGTCGTAATTTTTTCAATCGTCATGATTCTTGCCTCCTTTTACAGTATGGCCGTTACATAAGCACCAGGATCAACAGGAGTATAAAAAATTGAAAACTGGGCTGTTCCTGCCGTCAATACTGCAATCGAAGTCAAAGCCCCTAAAGTGCCATAAGTTGGATCGACTGTTGCTGTAGGCGCGACACCAATAACCATCGGCGTAATCGCACCAACTGATATGCCAGCGGTTCCCACAACACTTAATGCCGTTAGGCCATTCCCAACCAACGAAACTCGTCTTCCTTGTACAAAACCATGAATGGTTGTACAAACAGCCGAAATTGGTTGTACCGCAATGACCGGGGATGTAGAGGTATAATTAAACAATATCAATGCAGTGGCCCCAACCAGAGTAGTGGCCCCAACCTCTAACCACATTTCATGAATTTTTATGCGATTATAGACATTAAAAATCTCCGTCTGTACAACTCCCCAAGTCGCATAACTTACTTCCTTGGATGTCTGAACCAGCAGACCATTCTTAATATCTCCGATTCTAGCTTGTGTTGATGGACTATAATTTGCCATAGCTTTTCTCCTTTGGGCTGACCCTGTTCGGACCTCGCCCGGTTATGGGGGCGGGCTTTCACCCGCCCCGGTTAATTTAAACTACTGCCATTTGGGTTGTGCTGGATTTCGCATATCTGGCACCGCTTAGAACCGCAATTGCAGATCCGACTGAAGCTGCTCCGGGATCGGCTATACACATTCTAAAACCGATATCACCTTGCACCAAGAGTTCTGCATCAAGCTCGATCACATACATACTGGGAACGCCGCCTGCAACCGGGATCAACCCTGCTGCGGCTGTAGTCGTCCAAGTTCTTGTCCCCGGAATGTCACCATTTGCTAAAATCTGTGATGTTTCATATCGGTAATATGGAAACATGATTTTAGTTGCCGTTCCTGGCACAATGGTATCGCATGATTCAATTGTCACAACCCCTGCTGCTAACGGATTTACTCCGATGCTATAGATGATTGTGGCATGGACATAATTTTCCATTAGCACAATTACCGGACTTTTAGCCGCAGCCAGCGTGTCAATATCAAGCGGATAATACAGAGTCACAATTTGACCCTCTTCAACTATGTTAAAACCTTTTGCTCCCATGATTAAAATACCTCCTATTTTAGTATGTCCGGGGATTGCTCCCCGGATTGGTTATTGAGTTTACTAGCTTCTTGTGGCTAATGCCACGAAATGGCTTTGGGTTGCGCCTGATCCGCCCTTGTAAGGCGTTAATGCGGAGGCTCTCACGGGCTGTCCGTCAACACGCATGACGAATCTGAATACGGACTCATCGTAGATGAATCTTACATGTATCGACATATCCGCTGCAATCCCACCCTTCTCGGCCAGAATATATCCATTGGTAAGATCTGCAAAAATAATGTCTCCAATCGTCCCCAATGTTGCTGCTTGCTCAATCGCAATAACCGGGCGTCCAAAAAGACTCCCATAGGGCTGTCCGCTCAATCCTCCAGCCGGCATATAGATCAGAGCACCACCAGTTCCAACAGCCACACTCATAGTAAAGAGCTGCGGTTCAATATTCTGGTTGATTAACCAGACAGCATTCGGCCGGCTTTGAGCGAAAATCCGAGAGTACATGTTGATCACGTTTTCGGCCACCACCGTAGCGGCATGTTGGCCAGTTTCTTTGGCCACTGATACCAGACATCCAGCGTTGAGAATACCGAGAGGTTGCCCGACCCCGGTTCCATTGATAATCGCATCATCCAGAAGGAACCCGAATTCCGAAACAAACCCGGTCCGAATAACTCCTTCGAGGGCTGCCGCATCGTCAAGGAGTTCATCAGTTGCATAGCAAAGACCGATAAGCTTCTTAAGATTGAGTTCGATCTTTCTGAACTTCGGTTTGCTCTTAGTTTTCTCGGCGGCCTCATCTTCCCAATAACCCACAATTCCACCGTAACGGGTTGAAGCCCTGGAGGTCTCATCGATTCCGTTTATCTTGATGCTGTTAGCATTTCCGCTAATAGGAATCCGACGACATCTTGATGCAAGAATCCCGGTTTGGAAAACTTCCTGTAAAAGTTCAGTCGAAAAATCCTGCTGCACCAGAACGCAGCTTCCTTATGCTTTCGCAAAAGGGCGGACCATATCATCGGAATCTTGATATGAACAAAATCGACCGGATTTTTTATCTCTCCGGCTTTCATCTTTAAGTCTGAGAAATCGACTTTGTTCCAATTCCGCCTTTCGTATGGCCTCTGAGGCTCCCCTTTTTTGAAGAGGTAAGCATCCATCAATGATCTGAAGTTCTCTGTCGGTATAGAAGTTCTTTGTATGACTTCCGCATATAAAATTTTTCAGTCTTGATTCACAAAATTCAATTATAAGTTCTGCTCTCATTTTCTTATTACCTGTTAAATAGGGAAGAACAGGTTTTAAAACTTTAAGCAAAACAGCCATTCTGTGGATAACGACAACATAAACTATTTTTTTCGTTGTCTTTTTCAGGGCAGTCTTATCAATTTTCAAGTATGGATTGGCTCCAATTTTTTTAATTATAAAGACCGCTTTCAATGCAATATCCTCATCTGTATTGGAAATTTGAAGTCCAACTGTTGCCCTTCTTACTACAGAATGTTTGCGAATCCTTTCTAACTGAATACCGATATATCCTTCTCCGTCAATAATACCTGCTAACCATGCAAGTTCTTCAAGGGTTGCCTGCTGATTGCCCAATCCTGTGCTCTGTTCCCTAAGAAGACGCACAGGCTCTAAAGGGGTTTCCAGCAAATAGAAAGGTTTTACGTGGGCTTCTGGCATTTAGATTAACCCACCATCGCTAGGAACTGATTCACTCAAACCAGATCCAGCGGCTGCATGGATTCTCAATCTCGGATCAACAACCCCATTGGGGAGACCTGCATTCATGACAGCGGACATCTGCTCACCAAAGGAACCAAATCGGTCCCTCTTCTCCTGTGCTGAAATGATCTTTCCTGTTCTTGCAACGGTCAGCGGAACTTCCGGCTTTTCCAGGGAATCATGGATTCTCTGTTGACGCTCCAAGGTAACAACTATTTTCCGATACTCCTCCACCGTATCCAACATCTCATTTTTGACATTCAATTCAGCATCGATCAAGTCCCGATTCTCGGCGACGGCCTTTGCATCCATTGATGCCACTTTGTCCATGAGGACCTTGATATCCTCTTTATACTGTGTAACTGTTTTCATTCTGTTTTACCTCCTAATTTTTATTATTGTGACGCTAAATCGGCCTTAATAAGCAATTCCTGCGTCTTGTCATTCGTGATCGGTTTCTTTGGCTCTACATCGCGCAGAGGATCAGGAACCGGATCGGGATCTTCTGGGGGATCTACATCACGCAAATCATCCGAAAGTCCTTTTACAAGAATGGCCTTTGCAGTCTTTACCGAGAACCCTACATCGCGCAAGGCTCTTTCTGCTTCTTTTGCTGAAGGCGTCTGTTTAGGGTTAAACGTTTCTGGGACCTTTTTAAATCCCAACTTTGTCATAACGGGAACGAATTTGGCGCATGCTGCCATATCCATCTTCCCGGAAATCTCATCAACAAAACCAGCTTCCAATGCTTCATCCGCATTCATCCATGTTTCTGCGGCCATCATGTCATTGATTTCCGGCTCTTCCTTTCCAGTCTTTGAAATATAAGTCGTTGCGATTGAATCATTTACTTTGTCGAGTTTCCCTGCAAAATCACGCATATCATCCGAGGTTCCTACTACTATTCCAGATGCTTTATGAATCATGAAAAGGGCATTTTCGGCCATAATGATATGATTTCCGGCAAGTGCAACAACTGAGGCAACAGAAGCCGCGAGTCCATCGATATAAGTAGTCACATTCGATGGGTGTTGTCTCAAAAGATTGTAAATCGCGATTCCTTCAAAAACGACTCCTCCTGGACTATTAATATGGAGATCAATCTGCGGTGCCTTGATCGCGGCCAGTTCTTTTTGAAAATTCTTTGCAGTTACTCCGCCTCCTGTCCAATAATCTTCTCCGATCTCCTCGTAAATCCACACCTCTGCATGGTCAGCCTTATTGATAATGTTGTACCACTTCATAATCAAACCTCCTTATTATGCTATTTAAGCAACTTCAAAGTTTTATTAACTGGGTTGGGTTCTGCTATCTCAAGAGCTGGAATCTTTTCAGGTTCCAGTGGCTTGCCGGTGTTCTTGGCGAGATAATCCTCAAACTTGCTTAATGGGATTAACCCGGTTGGCATCCAAAGTTCGTCGGCGAAAGGACTGCTGCTGGGGTTCATGTCTTCTTTATCTCTCGCTTCATTTGGAGTCATCAACCCCGAGGAAACCATAATTTTGTAATATTCTGCCCTATCCTTGGAATTTGCCCGCAATAATCCTTCCACAATATGCCTGAAATATAGGCGTCCACGCCCGGTCATGGCCTTATCGCTGGCTGTCAGGAGTTGCATGTGATAGTTCTGCTCCAAGCGAACAAGCCAAGGCAGAAGGGAATCGATAACGAAAGATGAATTTTCGGCCTCAATATTGTTAAATGAGGACTTCGTAAGGTCTTTCAGTTTGTGCGGAGGCAGATTAAACCATCTGGCTACCTCCGGGATTTGAAATTGCCTGCTTTCGAGAAATTGGGAATCTTCTGGAGGGATTCCGATTTTATCTATCTTCATACCATCTTCAAGAAGCATGAGTTGATGAGATTTTCCGAGCCCTGAATAGACTTCGGTAATTGCTTTTTTAAAAGCCGCGTGATCTTTCACCTGGTTTGGGTGGGTGACCACTGCTCCCGGATGGGTCCCCTGCCCGAAATAGAGGGACCCGAAGGTTTCAAGGGCCATGCTGAGACCGAGGGATTTCCGTGCCATGGCCACAACCGAATAACCAATAAAACCATCGAAGCCGAGCCCCGGGATATGGAGAATCTTGTCACGACCAAGAATGATATCCGCCTTCCGATCCATCTTGATCCTGTAAACCAATTCGTTGTCCTGCATTTCGGGGGTGATACGATTAGGAGTGATGGGCCAAAGTTCGATCACTTCCCCGTAACCGTTGACCACCTTCTCGGCATACCCATTGCCCCAAGCAAGGATATGGGCCATCATGGTTTCCCGCCCATCCATTGCACTCATATAGGGATTCCATTGATCGTGCATTACGGAGTAAAGCTTCCGATCATCGGCGATTCGTTTTGTCTCGCCTTTGCGCTGCATGAGGTGAAGGGGGAGGGCCCCGATGGTACCGGAGATAAGGGATATAGCGTTGTAAACGGCGGAATAGG
>Ga0180008_1000608_pt1 | contig 28029 bp, 7 predicted proteins | sample MM_PW_MetaG_FD_121121 | JGI IMG/M metagenome (GOLD analysis project Ga0180008, IMG submission 121121) | Groundwater microbial communities from the Aspo Hard Rock Laboratory (HRL) deep subsurface site, Sweden - MM_PW_MetaG | ecosystem: Environmental > Aquatic > Deep subsurface > Groundwater... | reverse complement strand
GCTATCCAGAAGCCCGGCCGGGGCCGAGCCATCCAGAGCGCGTACCCGGTTGGCAAAACTGGTCATCGCCAGGCTTCCGGTAAGAAGACCGAGGGTATCAACACCGGCAAATTCTTCTACTGCCCGGTTATTGTTTTCCCGCCAGGGTAAAAACGGTTTTAATGAGTTTCCGGCACCTGGTTGCCCGGCAGCGGGCACAAAGGCGCCATCGACAAAAGCGCCGAGGCCTAAATCGACAAAGCTAAAGTAAGACTTCCAGTAGTTGGCATTACCGACAAGAAAGTCATCCTGGGTCATACCTACATATACATTAATCATGTGACGCAAACCATTGTCAGCTTCTTGCCGCTTCATCAAAAAAGCCAGGGTGGTATTGAACGTCAATACATCAGCGCCTTTTCGCGCTTCGCGCACTCTAAGCTGTTCCACCAGTTTGTAATTAAAAGTACGCGGGCTGTCGATACCCGAAGGAGCATAAGGCAATGGCCAACCGGAACGCTTATTCGCATAGGGTGTGCTCAAGAAGCTTTTATGTTCATTAAAAATTGGCAAACCTGAATTTGCATCGGTAGACTCGCGCCACGGAGCTAGAAGAACCGCTTGGGGTTGTGTACCGGCCGGCAGATAATTATTCAGTCGGTTCCCCGCGGCTCCGGCAGCCAGCCAGGAATTTACCGCAGCCTGGTTATCTCGGTATACAAGCGCGGAGCGAGCCTCCGGAACGCTGTCTAACGTGTTGGCGCTGTATCTAGCCACATTATATTGATGCAGTGAATACTCGACGCCCCAGGTAAGATAGCGCAGGGCTTTCTCCGCTAGTTCTTCTCCTTCGCTTGCGCTGACAGTCCGGTAGTTACGGTAATCATACGCGCCACCCGAACCAGCACGGGCTAGCTCGCGACTCAGCAAGGAAGAATACACTGGCTTGCCGATTGATAACAGGAAGCAGTCATACAATCGCCGGTATAACGTGTGGGCATTCCCGTACTGGTTAATAAAACCAGCCGTACTGTCAAGAGCGGCAGTATACGGAACTAAAATTGAAATATTATTAAGAGCCTCTACGCTGATCGCGCTATCGTGTTCGTAGTCCTTGCGAAGAGTACTGGCCAATTTGGACCGTACGTTCTCCCGGACAGCTGTCGGCACGTTAGTAAACATATCCCAGTCATTATTAAAAGCACTGTTGCTCATAACCCCCGGTAGATAGCGACCGACAGCATCTTTATACTTGTCATACATAATTGCGTCATCGGCAAACAAGGTACCAAGCAATGCTGCCACCTGTTGCTGGTAATTGTGATTCTTACCATATTCGGCCATAAAGGCTTGCTCTCCGGCAAAGTATTCCGGCACCACCGTAAAACCGACAGCTTCAGTCGCCTGATTAGCTCCCAGCAAAACAAGCACATATTGGCGGGTATAAGGCCTGGTTTGACCACCCGCTCCAAGCGGCAAACGGATACGAGTAGTTCTACTGGTCACGGCAATCAAATTCGCCGGGCGATCTCTACTTTGCGGTACATATGTCAATTCAGTAAGGGCATTACCGAGAAACTTGAAGCCAGAACGCCCTTCCCCGCTGCGCTCAGTTTGGTATTGTCCCTCATCCAAACGTTGGGCATAATCAGCCAACAACAGCTCCTGATTGGCATCAGCGGCCATCCAGCTATTGCTATTCGACAATACTTGCCATGTTTGACTGCCTTCTTCCCGGTAACCGGCAAGCCATCCCATCAAGGCTATTGAACTGCGTTTGGTAAAGGCTAATTCCACATAGTAGCTGCCAAAGTTAAGGCCACTCTGCAAGCCAAATGATGCCACCGAGGCGGTGGTTCCTGGTTGAAGAATCTTGACTTCTTCACTGCTAAAAGACGTATTGCGAGCTTGTGCTCCTAACATCATATTAAATAATAATATAACCACCACAACCAACAACCGCTGCCACTTTATGCCAAACTTCCTCAAATCCCCACTCATCCTTTGTGCTCTATTCATAGTATGCCAATCCTTCTTTATTTATCGCAACTGCCAGTAGCAGGTGGTTTCGCGCAGGAGGCCGGGGGCCACTTCATAGATCGCTTTCAGATAAAAGTCACCCCGGCTGGATGGAAGTCTATAGCGGCTATTATATTGTAGCACTATTTCTTCCCATACTTCTCCATCGCGGCTAATCAACCATTGACTAACCTGCACTGATCGACCGGCCGCATTACTGGCGCGATAATGAAAGTTCACAGTTGAGCCAGCCCGCAGCGCTCGGTTCTCCTGAGGAGAGTACATTAGAAAACCATCTTGGTTTCGTATTGTATACACCTGACTAGTCTCAGCGACCAAAGCGTCATCAAAGGCATAGAGCCGCAAGCGTAATTCATAATAGGCTTTTTCATCTACCCAGGGCACGATCCACCTATCAGTGGGTAGTATTTCCCATGCGCCTTCGTCTTCTGCTGCATTATCATCGCTATTATTAGAGCCATGATGCCCATTCCCTTGGCTTGATGCATAATCTGAACTTATCCGAACAGACCACTCTTCACGATAGTCTGAGGGTCGATCAAACCAGTTCGATTCAAAACGACCATACAATCGCAATTCTTCGCCGGGAACAAGTTCCTTTCGCGTTGGAGGATCACTAATACGTACTTCTACTTGAGCCTGTGGCGAAATAACGATTAACGGTGCAACTTGCAATGCAAAATCTCCAGGTATACATACATAACTGGCTGCCGAGTAGCGTTTTGCATACAAGGCGGCCCCTTCGGGGAAATATTCATGACTGATCATTATATCATCTTCTAGCTGTTCCCAACCGGAGACATGCAGGCCTTCTGCACCGAGGACATATACGATGCTATCGCGTTTAGTCCAGAATGACGCGTACATTTCACCACTTATACCACGGTCGTCGCTACGTGAGCGTATCGCATCACCAAGATATAGCTGCCTTGGCAGGTTTCGCACCCAGTTAAAGCGGCCAGGCCGTATATTGCGGTACAGCATCATATTCGGGGTCGCTGGTCGGTATATGCCAGCTTCATTGCCAAGCAATTCGGCAAAAGCGGCATAGCCAGCCGAAGGCCGCCATGACTGAACCCAGGTCTGAAAGAAATTCCAGTCGCTGATATTACCAGCTTCGTCGACAGCTCGATACTGCAGCTGGTACAAACGGCTTTCGGTTAAGGCAAAGCTGCCTTCATAACGCCTTGTTTCCTGTCCGTTAATTCGGTATTCAATATAGTCCAGATTTCCGTCGACATCTTTGGCACTCAAAGAAATAACTGTTATGCCTCTATCCTGACGCACGTTATGTGAAACAAGCGGTGGAGTACTGTCTATACGGAAACTAACTTCCTGCCATGCTTCGGCATTTCCAGCCTGATCAATTGCCCGATAATGAATAGTATGCTCGCCTTTGTCAAAATACAAGGGAGATGAATAGATAACACCATTATCAAGTTCTATACGGGCTAAGCCAGAAGTCAGATCCTCGCCACTAAAACTAATTCGTACCGGTCCGACATACCAAGCCGTATCACTTAACACTCCTTCAACAATTACCTGACTCGTTGGAGCAGCGGTGTCGATTTTCAGGTCTACTTCTACCGTCGGGCCACGCCAGCCTTTGTTATCGGTACCATTTGCCCGAATAGAATGTAAACCATCATTAATACGAATAGCACCAGTGTAATCTTGCCATTCATTCAGGTTCAGTTGGTAGATAAGTCGGCTTACATAGCCATCCCTATCTGCAGATTGTATGGTGCATTCTGGAATACTTTTATACCAGCCATTTAATCCATCTGGAGCTGTTGGTTCTGGGCTGATAGTAGTACTGGGAGCGTAATAATTATCCGCGCCATTAAAACATTGTATCAACCCATCATGGGTAGCAGCATACAAGTAGTTTTTGCCAAGAGCTAAAACGTCATAGGATCCATTCTGTTGCCAGATGGTCTGACCATCAAAACGGTTTATAGCACGTAGTTCTGTCTTAGAAGCAATAAAAGTTTTATCCAATGCTGTAGCAATGCTACCACTTAAATCTGATCGCCAACGCTCTTGAATATTTAATCTATCAAATTCCAGGACATACTCATTGTTGCTTACTAATACAGCGTTATCACTAATAGAAAGCTGCGTAGTAGAATTATTAACAAAGCCAGGGAAATCAAATCGTCTAAGTTCTATGGCTTCTGTATCCAGTAGATAAATAGTACCATTAGTACTCAATATCACAAAGCCATTTGCATCAACTGCCACAGTAGCAATTTCTGCCTGACTAGAAAAAACCGTTTGGCCAGAGACAGCATGTTCTGAATAGATCAGTTTTAGATTTGTATTATTCCAATAGTAACATGAGCCATCAAGCCACACACTAGTACTTAAGGCTTGCGGAACACTTAAACCACTGGCCAACAGACTGCCATCCTGAGCCGACAATAATATGCCACCTTCAGTGGTTTGGGCCAATAATACAGAACCATCGGTGGTGACTGAAAGCACATCTGAACGATTCCAACGTACTAATCCGCTTTCTGGAGCATGGGCTACAAGTCCGGAATCAGCTTCTAAAGTAAATAAATTACCACCAGCATATGCCATCCAACTAACATTAGAATCAATTGAGTACTCTATTTTGCCTTGCAGTGATAAAGCAGACACACTCGTTCGCTCACCTGCTAAATGCACCCATACACGATTATTACTTTGCAGTATTGACTGCACCGCACTGTTGACGCTTGTCGACCAGGCGATTCTGCCTTCTGCTGGAGCAGGAGTAGCAATGTATCGACTGTTGCCACCGTCCCGGTCAACCAGATTCCAAGCGCTGTTTTCAATTTTTAAGTTAAAACTATTTACTATTGCGCGTCCTTTAGCATCAACAACTTCTATATCGACGATAAATGTACCGTTTTCTAGCGGCCGCCCAGATAATATTCCTGCCTGAGCAAGCTGCAAGCCAACTGGTAACGCGCCATCAATAACTCTATACGTTAATGGGGCAATACCATTGCTGGTTTGCATAGTATAACGATAGGAAGCGTCTTGCATGCCGTTTGGTAAATATTGCGAATCAAAAGCAAAGGCATCCTGTAAAATTAATGACATTGTTGCCGAAGATACAAAGTTGCGACTAGTACCGCTAATCGTTATCAAGTGGGTTCCCGCTGCCAGATTCTCCGGTAAATTCACCAATAGAACGGCTCCACCATTAGGCGTGACCTTATCTTTGCTCAAAGCCAGGGCAATGCCGGAGGCCGAATCGACATTTGTAGTCAAGTCAATTTCGTCCGCAAAACCATTAATCATAAAAGGCAGTTCAAGTTGATCACCACCCTGTACCAATATTTCAGCTTGGTTCAAACGAATACTAAAGCCTCGCTGACGAATAGTAAGAGTGACAGCATTGGAATTTAAGTTATCCGCCTGTACGACAAGCGGCCCAGTACTGGCAGCATCAGCCAGCACAATACTGATGGCAGTATTGGACCAGGCTTGTATTGCACAATTTTCCGCATTAAGTGTTACAGAGCCTTCCTCGCTAAAGCCATAACCGTATACCGTTATAATTTCACCACTAAAGGCAGTGCTCTTGTCCAAGGCACTGATGGTCGGTCCGACCGGAGTATCTACAACTCTGATCTGCAACGGGAAACGTTTTCCTCCGCTGGCTTCCATAACTACTGTATAGTTGCCGGTTTCGGCTGAAGCCGGAACAAATACCGATATGATACCAGTCTGCCCAGCAGCCAACACTGGTGTTTGTACCAACCAAGCCGTAGGTATTTCTTGCGCTTGAAAAGAAACAGTACTGTCAAAGTCATCACTGCCACTGATTTGAATATGGAAGTCAGCTCGTGTGCCAGCCTGTGCTTCAATATATTCACCGTACAGATGGGCTTGCCATTCCGGGCCGGTAATATCGACGGTCTTCTTAGCCTGATTCCCGTTTGGTCCCTGCACAATAACATCATAAGTGCCGGCAGCCATACCTGCAGGCACTAAGGCCTGTACCGCTTTAGAGGTCAACCCTTGTGGGCTGAGGGTAAGCTCCTGATCGCCCAGAAAAACCCTGGTGCCTGGGAGAAAGCCAGAACCCAAAATATCAAGTAACTGTTCAGTGCTATTGTGCCAGGTTTCCGGCATTAAGGTATTTATAACTACCTCAGGATAGCTGGCTTCAATTACTAGAGTGAATTCAGCGGCCATATCAGCGTTGGCTAAATTATAAATGGTACAGGGTACGCTATAGCTTCCTTCAACCAGTTTATCATTTAAAACCAAATGCCAGGGCAGAGTCTGGGTATCTGTGCGAACCTTCAGATCATCAGGGAATATGAGTGAAATATATTCAAGGGGATCAAGTACAACATCGCTGCCATCCAGATCATCAGTATGGACAAAAAACAGATTGGACTGGGCGCGCAGATTTTTGGTCGCTTCGTCCATGAGGTTAAGTTGATCAATCGCTATCACTAGCGCACCATCCATAGCCTCACCGATAATAGCTTGAACCTGAATAAGTGTTTGATTGACAACGGGAATATTCACCAGTGGTTTTGGTGCGGCCATGCGTACGCTTACCTTTGGGGCGGCAGCACTCTCACGATTGAATGCATCTATAGCAGTAAGACTCAATTCAAGTTCTTCACCAGGGCTATATCCGGCAATTTCCATTGTTTTAATATTGCCAAGATACATACGATTACTGGTTTTTTTAGTTTTATTCTCGATAGTCAAGTAATAGCCGCTGCTTAAAATACCATTTTCATCTTCCCATAGCATATATAGTGTTCCAGCAGTGGTCTCATAGGCCTGCAAAGGCCCAGGCGCAACCAGACTGCGCTTCGAACGATCGATAGTAATGCTTTCTTCCATTTCAACCCGATAGCTAACGGAATCGACAGTTTCAGCATAGCTGATAAACACACTGTAATCACCATCTTCTAGTTGGCTCGTCGATACCGTGCCGTCAAAACGGCCATTGGCATCAACGACCAGGCCACCGATTTGCAGAGGAGCATCCCGTCCTGATTCAACCGTATAAACACTTATCATACCTGTAGCGCGGTTGCAGTTTCCGGAAAGTTTAAGCGCATCATTTTCAATTACATTACTTTGGGCTAATGGATCGAGAACGATAGTCGGTTTCTGTTCTTTGATAAAACCATCGATATGATAAGCATCTTCGGGGATGCCGCTCACACTTATGCTCCAGCTGCCAACCTCCATCGACGCTATCGCAAAAGCAACACCATGCTCAACAAACATGGTTTCCACGTCCGCATCTCCCGGACGATATATTTTACCCGAAGGAGACTGAACCCGGATATCGGGATCCCCATTATCATAAGCCACAACAAAGATGACCCGTTCGTAAGCTGGTTCGCTACTTGGTAGCGGAACGGTTTCGGCTAAAGTTAGATTGTCCCGCACCTGTATGGTGGCAGAATTGGCCGATTTCAGGGAGTTCGGCGTCCTGGCTCCGTTGGCTGCTGGAGCTGTTAAGGATTGCTGGGCGGGCACAATAAAGGCGTATGAGCTATCCAGCGCCGTTGAAACTGTTCGAGCTTCATTTACTACAATATCAGCATCAAACCCACTATTTAAATACTTCTGGCGCGGGCTGACAGTCGCCATGGTGGCGGTGGGGGTAGGCTTGAGTAAAACCAACCCGGTCATATCAAAAGAAATACCGGATCTATCTACAAATACACCAACCGATTTCCATAAGGGAATATCGACCCAGGCCTTAAAACCCTGCCGCTTATCCTGGAAATCACCAAATTCAACGTTTATGCCACCAAACCAAATTTGATTCGGCGGTATAACAATTCCATATTTGTCGTAAACAGATCCTTCCGGTAAACCAAGTTGTACATTGCCAGCACCAGCGAATTTTACTTGTTTGCCATCCGGACTAAAAATCCATACTTCCAGCTGGCCGCGTACAAAGACTAATTCAACATACATACCTGCATAAAAACCGAACTTGCCAATTACTGCAGAAACACGTGATTTTATATTTAACACGCCTTTAAGAATAGTGATATCAGTATTCATGCCAAAAGTCCAGTTATATACATCAATCCACATATCACCATCAGCTTGAAGAGTGTAGCCCATCGTTGGAGCATCTACAATCCGTACACCAAGTTGAATACGCATGCCTTTATCGAAGTACGGCATCATATTAGCCGGCATTTCTCCGGCTTGTGGTTTTCCAAAAGCAATACCGCCCCGAATACCAGTTAAAGCCAAGCCAGTTGGACCAAGCATTATTTGGGGTGTAGCACAGTAGAATTCAAAGAAGGCTCGTTTTAGGCCAATTGGATAAGTTTCACATTTATTAGTAAACGAAAGTTCTGCACCAAAAGTTCCGGTTCCCGGTATAGTAATCTGACCACCACCTAAGATGGAATACAATTCTCCATCTGCGTTTGGCGTGTCATAGAAGACCATAGCAACTCCAACATTGCTAAAGCCCAAACCACCGGCAAGTTCAAAGTCAGGTAGACTAAAACCGCCACCAGCAACTTTAATACCATCTTTGGATAAGCTAACTCCTTGGATTTCAATTTTTGCACTAAGCATAAATTCAGGCAGTATCAATTCTACAAGACTAAATTTAATAATTGCATTTTGATAATCAAAGTCCGGATCATGTAATAATAGCTTAAAGCCAGCAATATCCGTAAGTAATTCATCTATTGCAAATCTTCCATAGAACTGACCACTAACTTTATCAAAACCAGCATCTACAACTCCAAAAGATTTTCCACCCATGTCGCCGAAATTTTCAGGCATTTTAACCATACAACTGGCAATCGACACACCTTTATCTAAGTCTATGTTTATTGCTCCAAGTTGGAAATCAAAGCCTAAAATATTAATAGGTTTATTAGTGGAATAACCGCCGGCGAGTGCAATAAGTTCGCCCTGCCAGTTCATACCCAGTTCAGTAATGCTTACAGCAGTACCGGCCAGTCCACTAGGCATCTCGGGACCAAATGCCACTCCACCGCTTATGCTAAAACCAACATTTGATAAAGTGAGCGAATTAAGAGTAACAACAAGTCCTGATATTAAGGGCAGCTCAACTGGCTGATCAGCGACGATACCAACATTAAAATTGCCGACACCACTAAGACTCGAAACTTCAAGTGTATGTATTACTAACGAAACATTACGCAGTTTTTCTGGCACCTGAGAACTGATTATACTAATCCCACCCGATACTGAGAATATAAGTTCATTCTTGGCTGGTCCCGGAAGCACCGCCAGAGCACCATCTTCTATTTGGCAAACATCGTCAAACAGTGTTGTATCAATCCCACTCAATGCAATTTCCCAATCAGGTATATTGCCATCGGTATCAAAAGTAACAGAACCAGTAATTGGCAAACCGGCCAAACCTTCAGGGAAGCTATCAGGCATAGCCATAGACCCACTTACGGTAATCGAAAATACATTACTACCATTAATTTTATCAAAACTGATTTTTCCATCCTTAAAAGGAATAAATCCCAACAAATCACAATCAGCAATTATTACGTCACCGCTAATTGTTTTAAAGCCTTCATTGGTGTTATAAATTACTTTAACCTCACCGGAAGATCCACCTAAGCCTTCAGGGAAAACATCTTTGGGGAATACAAATTTTGTACCCACCATAAACTGCATAAAAACATCACCCTTTTCAACCGTTATTATAGTATTTTCTAAAACAATATCACCGATTTTTGGGTTTTCTGGATTGCTCTCAGTAGCCGTAAGGTCAAGACTGCCTTTAAAGATAAAATTCGAGCCATCTAAACCGAACTCAAGGGGAGCTAACGTGACAGCTTTACCTTTTATGCCTTCGGGTAGCGAATTCGGCAGAATTATGTCTCCAGTTAATTTAATATAGCTTGTATCTAATGCACCTTTCCAAACAATTTTCGCCTCATCAATCTCACACTGAACATCCAAAATAACTGGATAAAAGTTTTCCAATGATGCTTCTAATGCAACTAGCTTAAGAGCGGAGAAATCGTAGACACAGGAACTAATATCGAGGCTTGTACCTGACAAGCCATCTGGAGCTGTATCAGTAAAGGTCAGTTGTCCACCGATACTGGCTATAAAACTGCCTCCCGTTGTATCAATCTTAAAATTTCCTTCAGTCAAACGAACCGCTTCCAAGCCTGGCCCGAGTTCTCCAGCAAGACCTTCTAGTGAAACGAGTATTTTTGGCATGCCTTTTTCAATAACGTCAAAACTAAAAGTTTCAATCTCGATAGTTCTACCACATAAAAACTCGGGAACTTTGTCCTCGTCATTTGGTAAGGTTATAGATCCTTCAAACCCGATAGTTTTAATTTTTTGCGGTGTGGTATCGGGATTTGTTGTAACAATAATTTTTTTTAAGGAAAAATCCATCCCCCATTTATGCAGCGTACAATCCAAATCAACGGACATATCATTAAAATAAAAATCATTAGTATTAATATTATAGGCAACATTGGTAATTCTAGCCCCTTGGATCGGATACTCAGATGGGAATATCAAAGTTCCTGAAGCCATCGTAAGCCAGAGCGCATTATCCTCATATTTTGCACCGATAGTACTTACCCGAAGCGACCAGGAGTCCATAATATTAAAAGTAAAATCGCCCGAAATATTTAACCTAAAATTTTCGACAACGCCAGCAGTTGTTATTTCGAACTTCTGAATAGCCACCTTACGTCCGGCTAGGGCTCCGAGTTTTTCATCATCAGGAAGCCCGACGTAGCCTTCAAAAGAAACAACATCGCCAACAACACTGAGGTTATTAAGACCTATCCACATGCCCCATAATTTAAAGGGATCGATACGGGAGGAGCCAAGCTGAAATTTACCATCAGGAGTAATAACTAATGAATTAATCTGTATCTGCGTAGACTCCGTTTCCTCCGGCAAGGTAAATGAAATAGTAGCCGAACCAAGACGCAGGCCTTCTTCGCCTAGTCGTAAGTCTTCGCAGGCAAAACTAAAGGTACCAAACGAAAAACTAAAATAAGGTACACTTGTTTCGACCGAAAAAGACCCATCCTCCTTCAAGGATATTCGGTCAAAATAAAGTGCAGAACCACCTAAAACGCTCGGTAGATTTATATAAGCCTTAATATACAAGCCATAATCATTAAAACCAGACTCCATGACTTGTAATCCATCATCACCAAAAATATCCAGCGATAAGGCATCATTTTTAGTTTCGGATTTAAGTAAAAAACCATCAGTGGAGTATACAAGTTTCCCCAGTTCAATCTTTTTTTCCAGGAAACTAACGCTGTTTTTGGCACAGCTAATGTTTTTTTGACCAAAATTAATAGTACTGCCGCTAATGTGCCAACCGGCATAATCATATTTACCAAGAGCAATAGCCTGAAGGCTAATGACTGTACCATCAGGCAAGAATTGCAAATTATCACTACCAGCATCAACGTCTGAGTTTTGTGGCCACCAAGTAGGCCGTAGTTTTCCGCTCAGTAGCACCGCGTCATCAGTAAGGCGGTATACAGTGCTGTTAATACTATAATTATTTAATGAAGTAAATGATTTTAAGGTAGTACCTGGCGCTGTACTGATAATTTGTCCCTGAGCATTAAGTGTCGTCTTGCCAAAAATCATATTTAAATCATCTAGATGACCAGCCTTTATTTGGGGAGTTGGAATACTTAAACAATATCCAGCTCCATCCATCACCAATTCAGCATTTGTAATGGAAACCGACCAATTAGCTATATTTATTTCAGATCCTTTATCAGCCATACCACTTTCTATTGAGCCATCACCAGATACCTTTAAATCTGAAAATCCTACAATAGAAAAATAACGCTTTCCGGGCACCACAACATAAACCGAACCACCAAGGCCCAATGTATTCAGGATGGGGTTTTCTATATAGACAGACCAACCATCCCGTGTATATAGATAGGTCCCTTCAGCTTGCAATGGACTAATCCATTCGCCTGCGTTTAATGTTCCTTGCCCTAAAGTTAATGTAGTAATTTCTTGATAGTCTTCAGTGGTAAAGCCAGATGGTAGGTTAATATTAACGGCATCAAGATTTATGGTATTGCCGTCGAAAACTAGGTTTCCGATCGAACCACTAAATCCTTTCAGGCTTATAGCCACACCACTTGCACTGGCTTGAAAACCACCATCAGCCATTAGTCTGGCTTGGGGGAATTGCAATATACCAGTATCAGCATCGGTAAATATTGTACGGTCCACTGGTATAGCGGCTTTTGCCAACACCCCTTGGTCATCGATGGAAACATCAGACAGCGTAATGGTAGCACCGTAGCCTTTTTCGATACTAAAGGTTTCGCTTCCACTGCCGTTTTGCCATATAAAATCAGGATCACTTTCCGCTGCATCCAGTCGAATTCCCAAGTTACTCACGATATGGGGCTGACCTAAATAGAAGAAGCTGGCGTTATGCAGCAGAATACCTTGACTGCGTAAAGAAAAAGATTGGCTACTAATGTCAAAGCCATGTATTTTATGGTAGAAAGTTCCATCAAAATCAGCACCAATAGACCAATCTGCCCCTTCGCTATTTAGCAGCACGCCACTAATGTTATAATCGGAAGTGCTATCATAATTTAAATCGGCGGCACCAGCACCTACCAATTCGCCTTGAGTATTAATGGTAAAAGAATTCAAGCTTAGGGTCTCACCATTGGGACCGGCTATACTGCAAGGATCGCAGTAAAAATCTTTTGAGTTCGCGCTAACCGTTCCGGTGAGGCCATCCACAATAAAATTGCGCACAGTCAGGACCCCTGGCTGTGCCCCCGGTATGGTAATAAGAGCCTCAAGCACTACTAATTTTTCAGCACGCAATTCGGCTTTAATAATTTCGTAACGAGATTTTCCTAGCTGCAATTGTATAGGGCGGTCAGCTACGCTCTTTAGCAAAGCATTAAAATATGCACCATTTGTTTGATTTTTGGCCCATAATAAGGGTAAGCGATGACTGTCTGCCGCCATATCAGCATAAGACAAATTCAAGCCAGCGTTGCTAAACCATGTAGCGTCTATTATAGCTTCGGAGCTTCCATTAATGATGACTTCGTTAGCCCCCTGAATCTGTAAGCTGCCATTCCCCGGTTCAACCTGGTATAAGGGCTGTATGTTATTTTGATTATCAATAATAGTAGCAACAAAGGGATCAGCCGGGTTATCAGAAAATCCAACCAAAGGAAAGTTTGAGGGAAAGCCAATTGACAATTGCGATATAGCCATACTTTGCTGGCTAGCTTCGACCTGCCCTAAGCCTGGCCGCATATAATCTCGCTCGTATGAAACACCTTTGGCATACAAACCTGAATCAATACTAAAACTCAGCTGCTTGGCAGTAAAAACAAAGCCCTGTACCGAAATTCGATAAGCTGCTTCCGAGCTATCTTCATTTTCAACAAAGGTAATTTTTTTAGTGACATCATCGAACACAACAGCTTCGGCTGTAAACTTATATACCTGATTATAATCAAATTGATCATCTGATTTTTTCTGTATCTGTTCAACAGTGAGCAAATCACCAAATTCCAGCTCAACATCGGAATAACCAGTAATTTTACCATTGCTATTATGCTGTTGCCCCCGTAGCCAGATGCCTTTGTATTTTTGCTCATACGGTACCAATATTTCCATAGGAATTGAAGCATTACCGAGAGCAAAAAAATCGGAAATAGTAGTAACATTTCCGGCATTATCATAAATATTAAAGAGTACGAGGTAGGCGGTATTCGAATCAAGTTCGGTAAACTGATAACTATACTGAGGATTGTCTTTATCGTAATCGAGCTGTATTTGACGTAGCTGCGTATTCTCGCCGTTCTCGCCGATACGCATAATGCTGATATCAATATAGTCAAGCCCTGAGCCCACATCGCTAAGCTCAGACCAGCCTAATTGCACAGAATTCTCCGCAAGATCTGGAGTAAAGCGTAATTCCTTATCTCCAGATATTTTACTTGCAAGCGGCAGGGCAAAGTCAGCACTAATACTGATAGTATCAAGCATGGCATTGCCAATATAATCGCGAGCTATAACATCTATAAATACTGTACCATTGTCTTTTCCTTCATTCTTAAAAAAATTAAGAACATTTAGCGGAAAGCCACAGCTGGTAATTTTTGACCAATCATAAAGGTCAGCCTCTTGAATCTGAGTTTGAACATCGGGCATTAAACGCTCTTCGTTAAAACTTACCCGGTAATAATAAGCTTCCACCCCGGTCATATCACTAGGTTGTAACCAATATATATCAGACTCCCCATTGTTCAAGCCTAAAGTAGTTTCAACGCTAGGAGCTGTCCTTACTACCATACCGGCCGGCGGTTTGGTATCCACCCGGAACTTGTAGCTAGATATTTCACTTTTTTTACCATTACCACCAACACTACGCAGTTCAAGCACGTAACTTTCACCCATCTCATTGTCAGCTAGGTTTTCCAGCTGTAGGGTCGACTGTGCGGAAGTTATAATATCTAATTTTTTCCATACCCGCTCAGAAGGAGCAACAGAAGAAGTCTGCAAAGACCACTCATAGCTAGCGATACCAGATACACTGGACCCCTGCGAAACAATCTGTACGCTAAAATTAGCTAAAGGATCGGCATCACTAACATTTCCTTCTATATAACGATGCGAGGCTTGCGCAAAACGCGGCGCCTGCGGCAGGCCGCTATCGAAATGCAGTTCACGGTATTGCCAGGTGACATTACCGGCTATATCAACAGCTGCGATATGTAAATGTCTAATTTCGGCCGAAGGCATGGAAACAGTAAAGGAATAAACACCTGTATCAGTATGCTCAACATTGCTAGCTAGTGTTCCATAATTATTGGGAAGTGTGGCTATATTTAGTTCTGTACTAGCAAAAAGATAGCGCCATGAAACTAATTGATCAGACAAACTGTCGGGGCTCTCCGAATAATAATCTTCGGCTTTTAATTGTACAGTAAAATTACTATCATCAACATAAGTATCTTCATCGATAGTAATCCCATGCTGCAATATCCTTAGGTCAGTGATTAGAGGGGCTTGGTGGTCGATGGCAAAAGAAACACCATTTGCCTCGATTAAAACCCCACTGTTACCCAAAGCATCAACACCTCGGATATACAATTCGTGTACACCAGCAGACAAGTTATGATTTAGTGATAAGCTCAAGTTAGTTTGGACGCCATCCCAAGTTAAGGCTACAAAATCGCTATCATCATAAGAATCTATCGCGTACTCAAGCGAATCAACGCCCGATCCCAAAATGCCTTTAGTTACATCGGGATCGAAATCTGAAGCGCTAATATTGAATATCGCCAACGTGTTATTCATAGCAAAAGAAGCACAATTAAATGAAACCGTAGGAGCTGTCGTATCAATATTCACTTGAACAAGATATGGCTCAGTTTCATTGCCGACATTATCCGACACCTTAAATACTATAGTCTGTAGTCCATTTGCAACATTATCAGAATAATTAGCAAAATTTATGCTTGAGCCACTTTGCCAATTACCATTATCCACACTATCCATCGACCATAGCCAGGAGGTATGATCAACGCTACAACCAGCATCTGTTGCCGAGGAATGAATACTATTCAAGGGGTTGGAATTTGTAGGCAGAGGAGAAGTTATTTCAGGTGCACAGGTATCTATGCATAAATAGTAAGGAATACTAGTAGTTACATTACCGGTAGTATCGCTTGCCGTAAATATCAGCTTATAAAGGCCATCATTAACAATGAAAATACTATCAGAAGAAATTGGTTTAACAACTGGAGAACTCCATACGGCAAGCCCCATAGTAGATAAACTATAAGAGAATGATGCTAGGTTAGTTTCTGTCACACTTACCGCGAATTCATTTAAGTTAGTCCATTTTTTTATATTCTCTGCACTTGAGAACGGACTTGAAGGTGAACTATCAATAGAAATAACGGGGGCGGTTTTATCCAGTACAAACGTTGAAGAAACAACATCTGAGACATTACCCGCTCGGTCGGTACATTGTAGATATATAGTATGTGAGCCTGCAGGCATACCATCTGGTAAAACAAAACTTTGATCAAATTTATTACCACTATAGATCGGCGAAAAGCTAGTCCAATCGCCTGTACTATCAAAGCGATATTTCCAATATGCAACTGATGAACTTACTGCATCAGGTACACCACTTTGGGTGGCGGTTGCGCTATTATCTACTAGCTCACTGATATTCTCGACGGTAAAACTATACAGGTATTGATTCCCATCTTTTTCGACAAGGTTCGCTTCTGAGTTAATGTCAAAATCAGGTAAAGTTTTATCGATTTTAACAGTCGCGGAAGTAGAAGCTGGTCGCCCAGCGTTATCAGTAACATAAAGAGTGATAGTACGTTGTCCAGAACTGTTAAAAGAAACACTGAAAGATAATGTTTCACCTAGATAAGAGCCTTCAGGCAAGCTAGTTAGAGGTCCTTCGATTGAACCCTCAGTTATGGTATATTTGATATTTGCATCAGAAATACCAGAACTGGTAGAATTGGAAAGTGGATCGCTTATTGTTACTGAAAAATTAGCCGGACTATTTCTCCAGTCAATATCGCTAAAGACACCAATTTGTGGATTAGTTTTATCGACAATGATCCACCTGGTTACCATGGCAATATTACCAGCGCTATCTTCAGCCTGAAATTCGATTTCATACCTGCCTTCATCCTCGATGGAAAAAGAGGAACCAACTTGCCAAGTATTAAAAACACCATTTGATTTAATTTGTTTATAGCGATAACGATTAATTATTGCACTAGTTGTAGTATAATTATCATTAGTTATAAAAGATATTTCAGCATGATCTGTAGAATATTCAGGAGCGATAATCGAATAAAAAACAGGTGGTGTTGTATCTATCACAATATCTTGAGTAATAGTTGTTTGATTCGTTGCTAAATCGCTGACTCTTGCTTGTAATTGATAGCGACCTTCTGGTAACAGAAAACTATTTCCATTTATCCATGGAGAATAATTGTTGCCAGCCAGCTGATATCTATATACAAGGCTAGATAAATCAATAGCCTTATTATCAAAACAGTAAATTTGTACTTGTTTCTTATCTGAAACACTAGGTATTTTTAAAATCCTTACATTAATACTAGGTGTGATATCATCATATACAATATTTTTTGAAACAATTGTTTGATTACTAGCTTTATCTTGAGCTTTAACATGAATTGTAACATCACCTAATTCAGGAGATATACTACAAAAATCACCTATTTCCCATTCTGAAGTTCCATTTAAGGTTTCTATTGAATATCGAGGATAAAATTGTGCTATCCCACTTTCATTATCAACTGCTAGCCAATTAACCACTAAAGATTTTTTATTTGTATATCCATTCGAAAAAATCGTAACATTTGGATCAATCCGATCAATATAAAATCTTTCTTCTACATAAGACTCATTACCTACTTTATCTATTACTTTTACTTCAAAAGTATATTCACCTTGTTCACTAAAGAAAAATTCTTTATCTATTAGCCATTCAGAAAAAATTCCTTCATCTTTTTTATAGCGAACAAGCCAAGTATCCCAATCTATACCAGCCTCTTCATCAATAGCATCCAGATTAATAGTGACTTCTTGATTATTATAACTTTTTTTTATTGGAAATATTATGGCAGGAGGGGTGGAATCCAGTTTGATTTTCTGATAAAATGTCTTTCGTAATATTTTATTGTTTGGCCAATTTAAATATAGCTCAAAGCCAAGATCAAAATTAACTGAAAGCAATGAACTTTTCCGAATATCGGTTAAACCAAAATGAATATTCTGTATCTCATCACCAAATTTTAACAGTAGTTGCCAATCATTAAAGGCACTCGGCCCCATTTCTTCAATCTTTCCCGCATGAATTTTTAAACCTTCAAGACCAAAATAACCATTTGAAAATAAACCCTGAGCCACTTTTATTTGTACTGTACATTCATCATTAAGTGTTGTGATACCATCATCAATCGTGCTTATATCTTTAAACTCATAAATAACATCTTGTCCATAAAACTGAATTACAAATTGCAGTAAAAGGACTAGAATAATTATTTGCTTGCGCATATTTTCTCCTACAAATTATTTTCATCATTATAAACCCTAATAACCGATTCAAAATTAGCATTCACGTATGATTCTGTTATAACAATCCAATATTTAATCCTTGATGTACAATCTATTGTATAACAAACGGCTGCACCCCTCTGCAGGGAACTATTAGAACTACCATTATCAAGTATATAAATATTACTAAGATGATTCATTTTAACAGCCGTCGCAATCGATGAACTTGAAAAATACGAAAAAATGTATTGAATTGGGAAAAATATTTGATTGGTTTCATTAGATATATATATATTACTATTCGTTTGAAAAAACCTACTATTATATTCTCGATACGCAGGATAAGCCACAGCATTCCACCCAGAAAAGTTTTGAGTAAAATATTGTTCACCTAGCGTTCTATTCTGAATAATCGCAGGTGATGAATTTTTGTAGTAAGCTAGTGATGGGTTCAAATATACTTCATTAAATTGAATTAAATTGTATTCAATAAGACTTGGACGAGGATCATAAAAAGCATTAAATACTAAACTATTATCTTGAATTTTATCTACTTCTCCTAAATATAAGCTAATAGTATTATCATTTTCAATTCTATACAAAAGAACGCCACCTTTTCTACCATACTCTACTGCAGACTGCAATTCAAATTTAGTATCATCATAAAAACATAGCCAAGTAGCATCTGCATCAAAAAACACAATCTCACTTGATAAATTCGTCACATACAAAATTGGATTAAACCCATTTGAAACAGAATATAACGACGTTGATTCAATCGGATTAAAACTGCCATCCAATTGACTATAAACAAATGAATAACTTACATAATTATTTTGTAATAACACCAAACATTCCTTTCCATTATTAAAAGGTACAACTTTAATATCAGGAAAACCATACAGCAAATAGCTACTACCTTCGATAATAGCTATAATATGGCTACCATCACTATTTATGTTAAATAAAGTAACTTTATCACCAATACCATCATTAACATTATCATTTGTTAAATAGCAGGCAAAAATAAAGCTATCATTACTGATAAAATTATTTTTCTCGCTTGAATATACAGAAAAATCATATTTGCTGCTTAAAGAATAACGGTCTATATGATAACTAAAAACCTCTTTAACACTATTATTATCACCTGAAACATATAGGAAAACAATCTCATCGCTAGAATATACAATTAAATAATAATCTTTAAATGAAGATCGTATTATCTCATATTTAGCTATTGAACCTTGAAACTCATGTTGATAAACTGGAATATTATCAAATATTAATTCAAAGCTTTCATTAAAATATAACCGATAAATACAATCAACATTGGATTGACTATTAAATGCAACAAGATAAACCTCCCATTCATTATCAATTACATTAAAAGCATTAATTGACTCAATCAATGAATGTGGCGTATTAATCCCAAGCAAATCAAATTGTTCTAATACAAGATTGTTATAAATATTTTGACGATATGTTTTCATTTTGCCAGCTGCATCTAATGTAATTGTATAGATTCGACCATTTGCATCTGGAATTGCTATAATTTTTTGTATTTTACTGATAGTGTGATCTAAAAAACTATTATTTTTACATTCCGCAACTAATTTGGCCTCTGGCAGTAAAAGTGCTTGACTACTTATCATGCCTACATAAAAAAAAAGAGAAACAAAACATATTATTATTTTTTTAAGGAATATCATTTGGGCTCCTACAAAAAGTCAACCGGGAGGTCGACCAATATATATATATCAACCAACTATATTGGTTTACGCACTTTTCCCAGCATCACTACGAATCGTGGCAGCCTTAGTCTTCAATTACTTGTCCACCATCAAGTTAAAAATAAAATATTTTTCAGCAAAAAATACAAAATGTTTTTACGCCCCAATATCAGAGCTATTCCAATAAATAATCTTGTCACTAAACACAGCCCTAACATAAATACCAAGAAAAGAATGTATAGGTTTTTCAACACTACTTATTTTTTCAGTGCGATAATCAATGTTTACTATATCTCTATCTAAAATTAATTCATTATAATTATAGTAAACCCTTCTAATATCTTCACCCCCGATATCATTTTCGCATACAAAATAAATTTCCCAAATATCACCAGCAATATTTAGCTCATTAACCGAAGTAATATTTTTGTTTAAATCACTCAATCCAGGCAAAAAAACAATTTCATAGCCATCACATAAATTTACATTCTGCTTATATATGGTAATTTTATTATTTTTTAAAAGAAACACATAGGCAGTTTTTTCCTGATCAAAAGCCATTACAATATCATCTGGTTCTTCTTCAATATTGAATTCAAACAGTAATTCGCTACCAGGTATCACTGCTTCTTGTGCATTAATAAGGCCGACAAACACAATTAGAGTCATTAGACATAAAACAGCTTTTTTTGAAGAAACCATTTGCACTCCTTATTCAACACTTCATCTTCAATGTATAAATCAATATTGTATAGTCGAAAATAAAATAAAAAGCAATATGCCACCTTCTTCAACTACACAAATTCCCGAATTTGCTTCTGGCTGGCAAAATAACCATCTTTATTGAAGAAATTGGTTCTGCCGTCAAGTTTCCTCAAGTCACCACACCATATTCTTTTACACTATTTGAAAGAGCCGGATACACCCATTGCAACTCCCCATTCTGCAGCCTCACCTCAACTGGTTGGCCAAAACTGTTAAGCTGAGACTGGCATTCGCCTGTGTATACATAGAGAAAATAGACATAATGCCAAAAATTGTTATAAATAAAAAGCGATTCATAGCTTGCTTTTTTGTTGCCGCTGTATTTCAATAATTATTGTTTAAATCTACAATTCATATAATAAATAAAGCTACTTGTAAAGCAGTTAACTCCTTATTAATAATCTTTATACTTCAATAACCAGTAATATATATACAAGGAAAAAGCAGCTTTACTTACAATTTAATGCAAGCATACAAATAACTTATTATAAATTGAAATTTATATATATAACTTTATAAATACTCAAAGGATTACCCGATAATGCCGTTGTACAGCCATAATTTTGTATTGTCAGCAAAAGGTATGAAACTAATTGCTTACAACCCCATTCCGCTATATACTCATGGCAAGAAATAGAGTAATATGATAACACTTAAAAAGCGCACAGCTGCCATTTTCTTTCTATGGCTTATCTTCACCACTACCCTTTTTTCTACTCCAATTTCTTCCATAACTATAGCGTTAGGCTCCGAGCAAGGACAAATATCCCGCAATGCCGACAACTGGACCAGCCTGTTTTTTAGCATACACGAAGGTAACTATTACATCCCCGATTATTTCTCAAAATGCATTCAGGTTTTTAATCAAACGGGTATTTTGCAGCATACAATCGGCAGCATAAATGCGATTAACCCACGTATGCGTTATTTTGGCATTGCAAGTAGCAGTTACCTAATTATTTTCAGCGATAATACGCTTTATTGCCTGAACATTAATGGTCAAATACTCTGGAACATGCCCTTCCCCTTGGGGTTAATGCCACAATCCTTTCTATGCGGCCCAGAATCGCTCTTTATATTATTTTCGATTAACAATGAATATAGAACCCTGGCCATTCCCTATGCCACAGCAGATAAGGCCGTTATGTTACCGACTCCTACTCTGCGTGATACAATTACTATGCCGAGCGGCATAACCTTTGCTTGGCAACAGGAATTTACGCAAGCGCACACTGACCCAAGCAGCGTATACTCCATTCTTAAACTTGGCCAACAAGACAACAGTTTTTGGATAGCCCAGAATGTTTATAAGCCAGTAACCGTTGCAAAAATTAGGGCCGAAGACGGGAATCAAGTGTTCCTGCATTTGGCTGAAGCCATCGATACGACCAGCTGGTTTACCCTTGATTTTGAAGAAGTAGACAAACAGACCTTTGTGCATGTACTAACGATTGAAGCTGATGTCCTACGAATTTCAAAATACAGTTTTGAGTGAACCACCCCGGGGTTGCTAGAGACTGAAATCTTTGAGAGGATACAGCCATGACTATTGGAAACAGGTATTCACCAGAAGTACAGGAACGTGCAGTTCGGCTCGTGGCAGGGTAGCGTAGCGAGCACGAATCACAATGGGCAGCTATATGCTCGGTCGCATCCAAAATCGGGTGCACGACAGAAACCCTACGACGTTTGGAAAGGCAGACTGAAGAGGAAAAAGGTGGCGTTCAGGGCTAACTAATGACGAGCGCCTAAGGCTTAAAGAGCGAGAATGCGAAAACCGGGAGCTTAGAAAGGCCAATTAAATACTTCGCCTGGCCTCGGCATATTTTGCCAAGGCGGAGCTCGACCGCAAACAGAAATTATGGTTGATTTTAACGACGGCCACCGCAAGGTTCAAGGAGTCGAGCCGCCCTGCGAAGTCCTGCCGATTGCTCCCTCGACCTATTATGAACACAAGCTAATGAAGCAGATCCCAAAAAGAGGTCTCCGCGGCAAAAGCGTGATGAAGTCCTACAACACGCAATCAAACAAATATGGGAAAGCAATTTTAGCGTGTATGGATCGCAAAAAATATGGCACAAGCTTTTGCGAGAAGGTTATACGGCAGCGCGCTATACCGTAGAGTGCTTAATGCGCGATTTGGGTATCCATGGGGTTGTCAGGGGCAAGAAAAAGCGAACGACGATTGCCTCCGACAAGGATCTTCGACCACTTGAACCTGCCCAAAGGGTGTTCCGTGCCGATAGGCCTAATCAGCTTTGGGTGGCAGTCTTTCCATATGTTGCTACATGGACTGGGTTTGTTTATATAGCATTTATCACCGGCGTGTTTTCACGGATGAGCGTCGAATGGAAGGCGGCACGATCAATGACCGCAGAGTTGACTTTGGATGCATTGGAACAAGCTCTATGGGCTTGTAGGGTCAAGGGTGATCTGATTCACCATTCAGACCGTGGCAGCTAGTACCTGGCTATTCGCTATAGCGTGCGATTGATTGAGGCTGGGATCAGCACCTCTGTCGGCAGCGTTGGTGATTACTATGATAATGCGATGGCCGAGACTATTAACGGATTGTTCAAGGCTGAAGTAATCCACCGCCGCAGGCCATGGCGCAGCCCGGACGCTGTGGAATATGCAACACTCGAATGGGTCGACTGGTTCAATAATCGTCGACTTCTCGAACCAATAGGCAATATCCCTCCTGCAGAATTTGATAAGGTGTATTATACTGCAAATGCAAGTCTGGCCGTAGGAGCCGGACACACAGAATGTAGCTCCGGCAAACCGAAGCGATTCAGTACATTTCTAATTGCACTCAACTCGAACCAAGAGGATGGTTGTTTGACAGCAGGTGGCTTCTCAGTTACTATTGCGTTATCAAACTGCCAGTCCGAGGCCTGAAGCGCTAAACCATTGATCTAAGCTGGCCAACAACGATCTGTCAAAGGTGGCTCCATGAAAAACGTCGCGGCATTCTGCCTACTTTTTGCTATCGCTTCGCTCACCCTTGGAGCTCAACCCGCTCCGCAGCTCCAGGTGGAAATCCAGCCCGACCATAGCCATCTGCTGCGCTATGAACCAGCCGAGGGGATGGCCCTGGTGCAGGCGGTGTACCAACCTGGCGGTAATTGGCTCATGGTCTTCAGTTCGGAGACGCGATATGGTTCGCATGAATACTGGGTAGCGCGGCCTAACCGTCCCCTGGAAGGCCCGTTCGACAATGAGATCAAAATCGCTCAAACACTCACCGGCCGAATGGCCTATGCCGCCAAAGCCATCAACGAGGCTGATTACGGTGCTTGGTATATCTACGAGGGCACCGAAAGACTAGGGCCTTTGGCCGAGCGGGATCCAATCACCGAGTACTGTCCAGGCCTCGACATAGACGAATTTGGCTTCAGCCCGGATGGCACCTTGCTATTTTATCACATAAATTACGATGACAGCCAGTTACCTTCCCAGGTTGTCATTATCGGCCCTGACGGGCGAAACTCATTCACGCCCAATTACAACGATTGGAACTTCTACGATGGTCATCGCTACTGGTATAGATACAATGTCTATAAAGACCAGCCAACTTCCGACATTGGACCTCCGCGCCTCACTCCAGGCCAATACCTTGGCAACGACCGGCGGCAATCCGGCCCATGGAGTGCACTGAGCGATCCGGAGATCACGCCCAGCGGTACCGACTTTCTTTCAAAAGCGCAGAACGCTGATGGCAGCTGGTGGCTGTGCCAGTCTGAAGCCGATTATGGCCCCTTCCTGGCGGTGGCCGATTCTGTTGAATTCTTGTCCGACGGAAGCACCCCGCGCTTTTTGGTCCGCGAAGAGCGTCCGGAAGGAATTTGTTGGACCTTGTATGCCGGCGCCGACATCCTGGCCGGACCTTTTCCGGAACCAGACGGCCAGCTGACTTTCCCCGGCAGCACCCCCCCAAGCGAGACTGGCGAGGACGCTCCCGGCGCCTGTTGGCCCCGAGTGTCACCGGATGGACAACGCATCGCCTTCGGCATGCGTGAGGGCGTAAAAATTTATATCCAGGATGCCACACAGCGCCTCGGCCCTTTTTACCAAATCCACGGCATCGCCTATTCCGCCGATGGGTCGGTCTTGGCGGGGCTGGTGCGCAGCCAACAGCGCGAACTGTGGCTGTTCGGCGGCGGCTACCGGATCGGCCCGCTGGACTTCGACGGGGCTCTCTCGCTGGCCGCCGACGGCAGCTGGATACAGCTGCGGGTTCGCGAAGATTACGTTGGTCGGGTCAGGGACGTACGTTGGTCGCGTGGTGACTTAACCCCAACCGAGGAATCCACCTATGATCCTACTGTACAAGAGTGGGCCGGATTGGAATACCTCCACGACATTCCGGGCTATAGCATCGAAGCCCAGGATGACCAAACCTACGTACGCTGCCCAACCGGACGCTACGGTCCGATTAACGATTTTTACAGTTATCTACCCACAGTCGGGGGCGGCTTCCTCTATGCGCAACGAACGGATGAACGCTACGTGTTATTCTGGAACGACCAGCGCCTGATCGACGCTAATATCCATAATTACAATATGTATTATCACAGCTTCTCCTTCGAGGAGATATACGCCGGAAATGCCATTGTCATCATGAACGGTTATCCGCGCCGCACCGCCGATTTGTACATCGCCCATTGCCAAGCCTACGGCCTCCTGCTCTATGGCGAAGAACCGGGCGAACTGCGCTATATCAGTCTGGTGGTACAGCCATGAACCGTGTCACTTGGCCGCGCCTGCTGATGGCTACTATGTTCATCATGGCGCTGGCGGCCCCAGCCCTCAGCCAGTCTGCAGCCTTACCGGATTGGGTCTACCAACCGGATGCCGCCTTCCACCTCGTCCCGGGCACAGCGGTCGACGCTGCCGGCACTCCAGCCAGCCTGTACGGTTTCAGCGGCTTGGCACATGGCCTGCGCGCGGAAAACAACGCCGTGCTGATCGAGTCCTTCGAAATATTGCCACCGGACAATGGCCGTTACGAAAACCCGCAGCTACCGCCTTCAGGCTATCAGGCGGGTTTCTTCTGCCGCAACCTGCGCTTGACGGCCGATGGACGGCCCGACCTGCCGCTCGACTGTTCCTATTTCGAGACTCCAGATCCATTTGGCGGCCTTTTCCAGGAAGGCGGTACCATCCTGGTCATATCGGGTTGGGGCTTTACGGCCACAAAAGCTAAGCTAACACCCACTGGCCTGCTCATCGACGAAGGCTCCCTCACGTCCAGTTACGGTTTGGATAATCGCACGCCAGGGTTCAAAGGTAGCATGCACGGCGACCTAAAGGGTTTCCGGCTGGCACCAGACTGGTCGCCGGTGGACGGCCAGAACCTGATTTATAATCCTTGGAGCGGCATTTCGGAATGCCAAGGCAGTCCGGGCTCACCTCTGCCTATGCGTCGGCAAGATGGAGAACTCCAGGTCACCATCACTGTCGACCTGGAGCGCGATAATTGGCGCTGGACGCCGGACTTCACCAGTGCCAGCTTTGACGGGAACAGCAAGATGCGCGATCAAGCCATCGCCGCTATCAGCCGCTCGATCGGCGACGAAGGCGGCTTCCGGGTCGATTTCGAGCTTACGGGCTTGGAGGACGGCGCGCGCGGCGACGGCCTGGTGCATTTCCCCTCGGCCTTAGGCGGCGGCAGCTATCAAGCCCTGCCTGGCAGCGTGCACCTGCCCGATGGCTTGAGTGCGGTCGAGGCTGGTTGGACTGATTTCAGTGTCGATGGCTTTACCGATCCCGTGGCCATCGTCTACCAGGGTTGGACTATCCATCTTGTGGACGCTCAAATAGGTGCGCACTATTCCGGAATGCGCATCCGCGCCCCTAGCGCGAGCGTCGACTTCAACGGCATCAGCATCCCGCTGGGCGAGCTGTCTATCTTGGGAAATGGGACCATTTTGAAAAACGGTTTCACAGTAGATATGACGGCCATCCAAATTGGCGAGCTACGCTATTCTCTGTTCGAATACTATTTCGACGAAAACGGTCTGCAAGGCCGGATTTTCGCGCAAGAGCCGGATCATTTCGGCGGTTATTCCTTCTTGTTCGACAAGAGCGTCCTGAATCCGGACGGCACCATCGTAACCGACTGGCGTAATTCGGTTCCCCGTTTTGCCCAGGACCTATTCGGAGGGGAACTCACGATGGAAAACCTGAACCTGAGCTCGACGGGGATAACCGTCGGGAGAATGGTGTACGACTTCGACTGGCAGGGAATACCATGCCGACTGGCGATCAGCGGTGCGCTCTTCGACCAGGATGGCAACCTTATAGTCGACAACTGCGAGATGACCATTCGCTCGAAATGGGGCTTTGCGGTGATGGACTGGTACCAAAACAATATCCGCACCTCGGACGGTTTGGAAGTCAGCTGCAGGTTATCCTTAGGCAGCTTTTCGTATGACCTGGCTTATACACCGGGCCTCATCACCATCCCCTCCGACGGCAGCGGCGCGGTTATCCGCCTGGTCGATCCGCCCGACCGGACCTTGTACTCGCCTAACTTCCTCTGGCAAGGTCTCGCCCACCAGCTGGCAGTCCGCGCCGATTCGCCCCTGCTGGCGCTGGCCGACGTCCGGCCTATGATCCAGCAGCAGCCATTGCCGTTTTTCAGCTTGAGCGAAGTATATATCACTCAATCAAGGGATTGGTACTGGAGCGAAGCCCGCCTGAAGGAGCCCTTCACCTGGGAGCGCGACGGCATGGTCTTTGAAATGACAACCATAACATCGATCGATGATACCCGCATTTTGATTAGCGGCATCGCCCGGGTACCCGGACAAGATGGAAGCGTCAGTGGCCATGGTTGTTCCTTGGCTTTCCGCTTTGACGGTATGGTAATTGCTGCCATTGCCTCGGGCAAAACAGTTCAATGGTTCGAATGGCCGGCGTTTGATTGAACTATTCCGGCATTAACCAACACAGTCTTCACTGACTATCAGGAGACCGGCTTCCATCAGGATGAGGTTTCCAAGCCTGCCACTCGGATAATGACAGTATACAGCATCCGGTAGCTGGCTTATCCGCCTCACCTGGCCGCACACTCGAATTATCGCACCAGGGATGGCAGCGGTAGCCACCCCGCCGGGGCTTTTTCCATCGGGCCGGAGGGCCCGGGGAGGCTTCCACCGGAAGCCTCCCACCCTGGTGGCTTGCCGGCGGGGTTCTACAAGCGGACAGCCCGGCCGCCGGCGCTCTTGGCGGCGGTGGGGTGCCCAAAGTGGGTAAAACTCCAAAAAATGCATGGGGGGCTGCCGGTTTTTCTTGACAAGTCCTGAAATCCGGCTTTATCCTAGTACTAGTTGTGCCGGCTCCGGCAGGCTCGGATGATGGCATGATGAAAACTCCCTTGTTGTTGGACAAG
>Ga0180008_1000605_pt1 | contig 28140 bp, 26 predicted proteins | sample MM_PW_MetaG_FD_121121 | JGI IMG/M metagenome (GOLD analysis project Ga0180008, IMG submission 121121) | Groundwater microbial communities from the Aspo Hard Rock Laboratory (HRL) deep subsurface site, Sweden - MM_PW_MetaG | ecosystem: Environmental > Aquatic > Deep subsurface > Groundwater... | reverse complement strand
TCGGCCTCGGCCTTGAGGGCCTGGGCGCGCTTCCTGGCGTCTTCTATCCTGGCTTTAGCTTCGTTCTCCGCGCTTAGGACGCGTTCTACGACTTCTCGCACTGATGCCCACTTCCTTGATGATTCGCTCGGGGCGAGGGCTTCGGTCGGAAGGATCGGGGCGGCCTTGAGCGAATTATGCATAGGTTTATACCTATAGAAAAAAAATGTACAGTACATTTATTACATTCCGTAGCTAGCGGCCCGCCCGCCGTGATACCATCGGGCCGTGGGATACGACATAGTCAAGTCGCTCAAGGACCGGGACGCCTTCTTCACCGTGCGATGGTCGCCCATCGTCAAGGCGGACAAGTACGCCATCATAGGCTCCGTGCCGGCCATGGGCGGCCTGGCCGAGCTGTACTACAAGGACGGGCGCGGCAAGCTCAACCTCTACATGCTCGCGCGCTCCTACTACGGCGGCCTCCGCGCCACCCTCCGCGTCGCCACCGACCCCGAGACGGAGAAGGACGAGCGCCGCCGCGCCGTGCTCCTGGCGCACGAGGGCGGGATATACTACCGCTACTCCCTCCTCGAGTCCCAGGACGACATGAGCGACGTCATGTTCTTCTTCATGAGCACCTATTCCCCGTCATCCCGCCTCGAGCACTCGGGGCGCTACGAGCGCATCTTCGTGAACGAGATAGACGCGGGCGGCCTCGTCACGATCTGAGGGCCAACGCGCCCTAAACCCGCCCGCCTTCCGCGCCGATAGTCTAAGGGACGGAGGAACGGCGGATGATTCGTGGATGGTATACGGGAGCGAGCGGCATGGCCGCCCAGCAGGTACGGCTCGACTCTATAGCCAACAACCTCGCGAACATCGACACCGACGGCTACAAGCGCGACGTGACGGTGAGCAAGGCCTTCGCCCAGCTCCTCATCAGGCGCATGGACGACGACGGCGTCTACCTGCACCCCATGGGCTCCGGCGACATGGCGCCGGTCGTCGGCAAGCTGGGCACCGGCGTGGAGGCCAACGAGGTCTTCACCGAGCTGGAGCAGGGCTCCCTCAAGGGCTCCGACAGCGACTTCGACCTGGCCCTGGACGGGACGGGCTTCATGTGCGTCCAGACGCCCTACGGCGAGCGCTATACCCGCAACGGCTCCTTCATCCTGGGCAAGGAAGGCTACCTGGAGACCAAGGAAGGCTATCCCGTCCTCGGCGAGGAAGGGCCCATACGCGTCAAGGAGAACAACTTCAAGGTCGACAAGGACGGCCGCGTCTGGGTCAACGAGGCCTACCAGGACGACCCCCTGGACCTCGTCGGCCGCGAGCAGAACGAGTGGCAGGAGCCGGCGCTCCTCGACACGCTCAAGATCGTCGACTTCGAGACGGTCCGCTACATAGCCAAGCAGGGCTCCAGCCTCTGGAAGGCCACCGACGAGTCGGGCCCGGCCCTTACCCTGCGGGGACAGACCAGGCCCACGGTGCTCCAGGGCTTCACCGAGGCCTCCAACGTCAACCCCGTCACCGAGATGGTGAGGATGATAGAGGTCAACCGAGCCTACGAGGCCAACCAGAAGACCATACAGACCGAGGACTCGACCCTCGGCAAGCTCATAAACGAAGTCGCCAAGGTGTAAGGTAGGATAGAGCAATGGTACGGAGCTTATGGACCGCCGCTAGCGGCATGATCGGCCAGCAGGCCAGCATCGACACGATCTCGAACAACCTGGCCAACGTGAACACGTCCGGCTATAAGAAGATGCGGGCCGACTTCGAGGACCTGATCTACCAGACCGTCCGCGTGGCCGGCACCCCGGCCACCGAGGACACCGTCGTGCCGGTGCCCGTCCAGATGGGCCACGGAGTCAAGCTGTCGGCCACCCAGAGGCAGTTCACCCAGGGCAACCTGCAGAACACGGAGAACGTCTCCGACATAGCCATCATGGGCGACGGCTTCTTCCGCGTGATGATGTACGACGGCTCCTACGCCTACAGCCGCGACGGCGCCTTCAAGATAGACTCCAACGGCCAGTTCGTCACCTCCAACGGCTACAAGCTGATGCCGGAGGTGGTCCTGCCCCAGGACTTCATACCCGAGACCCTGTCCATCAGCCAGGACGGCCGCGTATCGGTCAAGGTGCCCGGGCAGGACGACCCCGTGGACGTAGGCCGCCTCGAGCTGTACCGCTTCGCCAACCCCGTCGGCCTCACCGCCGTGGGCGAGAACCTCTTCAAGCTGTCCAACGCCTCCGGGGACCCCCTCCCCGGCCGCCCCGGCTACGACGGGATGGGCAAGACCATCCACAAGTTCCTGGAGATGTCCAACGTCTCGGTCGTGCGCGAGATGGTCAGCATGATCGTCGCCCAGAGGGCGTACGAGTTCAACTCCAAGGCCATACAGACGAGCGACAACATGCTCGGCACGGCCACGAACCTCAAGAGGTAACGGGCCGTGACTATAGACGCGGGCATGCTAGCGTATCAGAACCAGGCCCTGAGGGTACCTAAGGCGCAACCGGCGCAGGGCCTCGGGGCGGGCTCGGCCGCCGCCCGCGGCGGAGCCTCCATAGACCGCTCCGGCAAGCTGTACGAGCAGTGCCGCGAGTTCGAGTCCATCTTCGTCAACATGATGCTCAAGGAGATGCGCGGCACGGTGCAGAAGAGCGGCCTCATAGACGGCGGCCAGGCCGAGGACATCTTCAGCGACATGCTCTACGACGAGTACGCCAAGGGCATGACCCGTAACGCCGGCTTCGGCCTCGCCGACGCCGTCTACGTCGAGCTATCGAGGCAATCCAGCCTCTAGCGCTCCGTCCGGCCCCCCTTCACGATTGACTTTATCGATATTTTATTATATATAATAGTACATGAACGATTCCCCGACGGTTATAGCCATATGCATGGGCTCGTCGTGCTACGCCCGCGGCAACGCCCGCAACGCCGATATAATCCAGCGCTGGCTGGCCCGTGAGGGGATAGAAGCCCGCGTCGAGCTTACCGGCACGCTCTGCGAGGGCCTGTGCCGGGAGGGCCCCAACCTGCGCATCGGCGAACGGGCGTACAGGGGCGTCGACCCGGCGGCCATAGAGGATATCCTCGAGCACGAGCTAAGGAGCCGCTGAGCATGCCTAGCTTCGAACCCATACGTACCGAGAGCGCCGCCTGCCAGGACTGCTATAAATGCGTCAGGGAGTGCCCGGTCAAGGCCATAAGCGTCGCCGGCGGCAAGGCCAGCATAGTGCCCGAGCTGTGCGTGCTATGCGGCCATTGCGTGGAGGTCTGTCCCGCCGGCGCCAAGAAGGTGCGCTCGGACCTGGAGCGGGCCAAGGCCCTCATCGCGATGAAGCCCGCCGTGGCCGCGAGCCTCGCCCCGTCGTTCGCCGCCGAGTTCCCGGACCTGTCCCCGGAGCGGCTCGTCGCGGCCCTGCGCGCGCTCGGCTTCGCCCTCGTATCGGAGACCGCCTGGGGCGCCGACTCGGTCTCGCGTTCACTGGCGGCCGAGCTGTCGGGAGCCAGGGACTCGGGCCCCGGCCGCGTCATACTCTCCAGCGCCTGCCCCGTCGTCAACGACTACATCCTCCTCTACAGGCCGGAGCTCGCGGGCTTCCTGTCGCCCCTGGCCTCCCCGCTGGGAGCCCACGCGGCCGAGCTCAAGGCCTCGCTAGGGCCGGGGTCGGCCGTGGTCTTCATAGGGCCGTGCATAGGCAAGAAGCGCGAGGCCGACCGCTCCGGAGGCGCCGTGGACGCCGCGGTGACGTTCAGGGAGCTCCGCGCCTGGTTCGAGCAGGCGGGCGTGGACCCGCGCCGGGCCGTGCCCTCGGAACAGGACGCCTTCTACCCGCGGAGGGCCGCCAAGGGCTCCCTCTACCCCGTAGACGGAGGCATGATAGCCGGTATAAAGAAGTACGCGCCGGGGCTCTCCGCCCAGTGCGTCTCCTACTCGGGCCTCGGGCAGATAGAGCGCGCCCTGGACGGCCTGGAGTCGTACGACGGCCTCTCGCCCATATTCCTGGAGCTGCTGGCCTGCGAGGGCGGCTGCGTCAACGGGCCGGAGGCGGCCCATCGCTCCGGCTCGGTACGGAAGCGCCTCGCGGTCCTGGAATACGCGCGCTCGTCGGCCGACAGGCGCGACGCCCCCGCCGCGCCATCCGTGCTCAGGGAATCGGCCCCGGTACCCAGGGAAAGCTCTGACGACGGCGCCGTGGTCGAGGCCCTGCGCTCCATAGGCAAGAACAGCCCCGACGACGAGCTCAACTGCTCCTCCTGCGGCTACGACAGCTGCCGGTCCTTCGCGGCGGCCATGCTGTCCGGCAAGGCGGAGCGCACCATGTGCGTCTCGTACATGCGCGCCCTGGCCCAGAAGAAGGCCAACGCCCTCATCAAGGCCATGCCCTCGGGCGTCGTCCTCGTCGATACCGCCCTCAAGGTAGTCGAGTGCAACAGGGCCTTCGCCCGCCTCCTGGGCCCCGACGCCGAGAGGCTGTTCGACGCCAAGCCCGGGCTCGAGGGCGCCGACCTGCGCAAGCTGGCCCCGTTCTGGCAGGTCTTCGAGGCGGCCTTCGCCGAGGGCGCGTTCCTCTCCGGGGGCCGGGACACGCTCGGTCGGGACGTTAAATTCGACGGCCGCGTGCTCTCCGGCTCGGTCTTCTCCGTGGAGCCCGGCCTCGTGGTCGGCGGCATCTTCCAGGACGTCACCGTGCCGTGGATACGCAAGGACCGCGTCGTGTCCCAGGCCCGCGCCGTCATACGCAGGAACGTGGCCACCGTGCAGAAGATAGCCTACCTCCTGGGCGAGAACGCCGCCGAGAGCGAGGCCATCCTGCAGTCCATAATAGAGTCGTTCTCCCCGCGTTCCGCGGCCGACGACGACCCCTTCGGCGCCATAGAATCGGACCTGGGCCCCCGCGGCCCCGGCGGGCTCGGCTAGCCCGATGAAGGACTCCTTCCTGGAGATATCGCACCACCAGACCTCCAAGAAGGGCCAGAGCTCGCCGGGCGACGTCTTCCAGTCGGTCAAGCGCGACGACGGGCGGGTGGTGTCGGTCCTGTCGGACGGCCTGGGCTCCGGCATCAAGGCGGGCGTCCTGGCCACGCTGACGGCGACCATGGCCTCGCGCTGCGTCGCCGCCGACATACCCCTGCGCCGCGTCGCGGAATTCGTGATGCGCTCGCTGCCGGTCTGCTCCGAGCGCAGGATAAGCTACGCCACGTTCTCCATCATCGACGCGGCGCCAGGCGGCAGGGTGCGGGTCGTGGAATACGACAACCCTCCCTACGCGCTCCTCCGCGCGGGGACCCTCGTGGAACCGGTGAAATCCGAGCTGAGACTGCCCCGGGGCAGGGGCGGTGCCAAGGGCGACGCGGTGCTCAGGCTATCGGGCTTCGACGCCGAGCCGGGGGACCGCATCGTGCTCTACTCCGACGGGGTCACGCAGGCGGGCATGGGCACCAAGGCCTACCCCCTGGGCTGGGGGGACGTCGGGGCGCAGGACTACGCCCGCGACCTCGTGGCGAGGTCGGGAGGGCTCTCGGCGCGGGACCTGGCCAAGGCGGTCGTCAGGGAGGCCGTGGTCAAGGACGCGTGGGCCCCCAAGGACGACATCACCTGCGGCGTGGCCTACTGGCGCCACCCCAGGCGCCTCCTCGTGCTCACCGGCCCCCCCGTGTCCAAGGACAGGGACAAGGAGATGGTCAGGCTGTTCAGCTCCTTCGACGGCCGCAAGGCCGTGGCCGGCGGCACCACCGCCAACATAGTCGCCCGCGAGACGGGCGCCTCGGTGCGAGTCGACCTCAAGGACCTCGACCCGGAGATACCGCCGGCCTCGGAGATGGCGGGGGCCGACCTCGTCACCGAGGGCATCCTGACCCTGGCCAGGGTCGCCTCCTGCCTGGAGGCCGACCAGGGCGAGCCGGCGCCCCGGCGCAACGCCGCGGGCAGGCTCCTCGAGCTGATGCTCGACTCGGACGTCATACAGTTCGTCGTCGGCACGCGCATCAACGAGGCCCACCAGGACCCCACGATGCCCGTGGAGCTGGAGATACGGCGCAACGTCGTCAAGCGAATCTGCGCGGTCCTCGAGGCGAGGCACCTCAAGGAGACCCGCGTCAGCTATATCTAGGCCGCGGCCGCCGGGCTCCGGCTAGGCCCGGTACGACTCCATGGCCGCGAGAGACTTGTCGAAGGCGCCGCCCAGCCTGACGGCGCCGGAGCCCGTCACCAGGAAGTCCTCCTCGTTGCGCACGCCCCCGAAGCCTACCCAGCGCTCGGCCTCCGCATAGTCTATGAAGGCCTCGTGCCTGCGCTCCGCCTTCCACGCCGCGATGAGGCCCTCTATGAAGTACAGCCCCGGCTCCACCGTGACCACCATGCCAGGCTTCAGGGGCTTGGCCATGCGCAGGCTCTTGAGGCCGAACTCCAGGCTCTTGGGCTGGCCGTCGTAGCCCACCCAGACCTCGCCCAGGTTCTCCATATCGTGCACGTCCAGGCCCATCTGGTGGCCTATGCCGTGCGGGAAGAAGCAGGCGTGCGCCCCCGCGGCCACCGCCTCGTCCACGTCGCCGCGCAGTATGCCCAGGCCCTCGAGGCCCCTCGCCACCGCGCGGGCGGCCGCGAAATGCGCCTCCCTGTACGGCGTACCCGGCCGCATCGCGGCCACGGCCGCCTCGCAGGCGGAGAGCACGACGCCGTATACCGCCGCCTGCCTGTCGTCGTAGCGCGCGCCTACGGGGAAGGTGCTCGTCAGGTCTCCCGCGTAGCCCTCGACGGTCTCCGCCCCGCAGTCGAGGAGGAAGAGCCCCCCGTCCGCCAGGCGACCGGGATAGCCGTGGTTATGCAGCACAGCGCCCTTCGTCGTGGCTATGGCCGGGAAGGAGGGCATGCCCCCGCCGGCGTAGGCCTGCCTATAGGCCTCCGCCATCATCCCGGCCTCGGTCTCGCCGGGCCTCGCGGCCGCCATGACGGCCCGGTGCATCGCTATTGACGTATCCACGGCCTTCTCGATCTCGGCTATCTCGCGGGCTTCCTTAATCTCCCGCTGCGCGACTATGGCCTGTATCAGGGCCGCGGACGCCGACGCCGCGATAGCGGCGGGGTCCTTCCCGAGGACGCCGGCCAGCTCCAGCGCCGTATCCGAGCGGTACGGGGGCGCGAACAGGGGCGTCCCCGAGGACGCCCGTACGTCGGCCGCGAAGCGTCCGCGCGCGGCGGCCTCGTCGGCCCCGCACAGGTCGCGGTACTCGGCGGGCCCGGGCCGGGGGCCCGTCCAGACCAGGTCGTCTATGGTGGACTCGTCCATGTACAGGACCGAGCGGCCGCTTCCCAGGTCCAGCGTCGCCGCCAGCCCGGGCTCCGCCGCGCCGAAGTAGTACAGGAAGCACGAGTCCTGCCTGAAGCGGTACGCGTTGTCCGCGTAGTTCATGGGGCTCTCCCGGTTGCCTATGAAGAGGACGAGCCCGTCCTTGACGCCGCGCGCCGCGAGGGAGGCGGCCAGGGCGCGCCTGCGCCCCGCGTATACCGATGGTTCGAACATGGGGACAATGCTACCCCGACAATCCAGGGGCGTCAACGGCGGACGCGGGAGCGCCCCCGCCCCTTCGTCAGTCGTCTATGAGGAGGCCCTTCTGCCGGGAGTCTATCGTGTTGAGGAGGCCCATCAGCTTGTCCTTCTCCATCAGGTCTATCAGCCTGGCCTCCACGAACTTCTTCGCCTCGTCGGAGAAGGTGCCGCCCGTGATGCAGTAGCCCTTGCCCGCCTTCAGGTCCTTGATGCGCGCGTGGAAGTCGCGTAGCACCAGCTCGCCTATCGTCCCCGTTGAGCGTATCATCCTGAACAGCACCACGTCGGACCAGCGGCTCGTCTCCACCTCCGCCAGGATGTCCGCCCAGTCGTTCTTCTGCACCGAGATGTCGGTGATCTTAATCTTGGCCTTGGGGAAGAACGACAGCGTTATCTTGCGGCACAGCGTTATGAAGTCGCTCGTGGCCGACAGGAGGTAGACCTGCAGGTTGCGGTTGGAGTTGAGCTCCTTGTACTTGGACAGCTGGGCCGGCGTGTCCTTGTAGTTGGGGTATATCTGCTGGATCTCGTTGAGGAGCGCGACGGCCTTGCCTATCTCCTGCTCCTTGAGGTAGGCCGCGGCCAAGCGGTACTTTATCTCCACCACCACCTCGACCTTGATGTCGGGGTGCCTGAGGCCCAGCTCGAAGTCCATGACGGCCTTCTGGAACTGCCGCTGGTTCAGGTGGATAGTCCCCGCGAACAGCGCCGCCGACGGCCCCAGCGCTGGGTCCGTGCGCAGGTGCGTGAACAGGCGTATCGCCTGCTCCTCCTGGCCTATCTCGTGGAAGCACTCGCCCATCGCGAACAGGCTCTCCTTGTCGTCCGGCTGCAGGTCAACCGCGCGCTTCAGGCAGGAGAGCGCCTCCTTGTAGTTCTTCACCTTGAACAGCGAGTGCCCCAGGTAGCGTAGCGTCATGGCGTGCTCGCCGTTCTGCCTGGCGGCCAGGCGCAGGTGGAAGATCGCCTTCTCGTACTGCCGCTTCTGGAACTCCAGGTAGCCGAGGTTATAGTTAGTCTCGAAGTCCTCTTGCTTGACGGCGTGCGCTATCACGAGGCCCTTGTACGCCTCGTCGAGCCGCCCCAGCTTCAGCGCCGACAGGCCGTAGCGCTTGTTTATCTCGAACTCGTCCATGTCCGGATTGCCCGCGGCCGCGTCCAGGAGCGTCTCGTAGGCCTTGAACGCCTTGTCCCAGGACTGCTCGCTATAGTACACCTCGCCTAGAGCGGATAGCGCCTCGGGGTCCTTGGGATTCTGCGCCAGCCGCCGGTTGGCTTCCTTGAGCACCTGGGCGTGATCCTTGGCCTTGATCCGCTTGCCCTTCTTGCCGCCCTTGCCGCCCTTCCCCTTGGACAGCACGGCGCCGCCCACGATGACGATGAGAGCCAGGAATATGACGACTATGACGACCGGGAGGAGATCCATGGGCTTAAGTATGGTCGCCGTTACATTATATTGTCAAGGAAGCCGCCCGCGCGCCCGCGGGGATCCTGATCGTCCCGTACGCCTTCACCGAGCTGCCGTCAAGCCGCCCGCGCGCCCGCGGGGATCCTCGAGCGCGCGGACGTGAACTACAGGAGATAGCCCCGAGGCCGTCACCAGGTTCCTATCGCTCACCGCCGGCAGATCAAGATAGCCATCCTGGCCCGCGTACTCGGCGGCGACCGTCCGTAAATACCCCAAGTCGTTGCTCGAGCTACCGACCTTTACCAATTCGCAATCGATTCCCTTCAATAGGAATCTCCTCGAATTCAGCTCCGCCGTTACATAGCCTATTTCCCAATCGGATAGCGTATCAAGGACGTACAAGAAAACCTTCATCCGTGGCTCCTCCTCGTTGTTTGTAGCCACAGTCTAGGCTCTATACACTAACAAGGCATGTCAGCGTATATGAATATTTTCGCACGTGTAGTTCGCCAAGCCTATAAACGATCCTGTCCAAAGTTCTTCCTCTTTGTAGCCAGAAAAAAGAGAGCTGACAAAATAAACAAGATAAGCCCCGCCGATATGCTACTCCATACGCATATCTCTAGCCTCAACCTAGATTAGCCCTCATTCTCAAAGCCTTATCCTGTCAATCCTGTCCCATTTTCTTAAAACTAAAAAGGCAAAAAAAAACCCGCCTCCGGAGTTACCGGAGACGGGCCGAGATTTCTACATCTATGGACTAGAGCCTAGTCCGGGCCGGAATTACCAGCGGTTGCCGTAGTCGCGGCGGGGCGGGCGCTCGTTGGCCTCGTTGACGCGCAGGGAGCGGCCGTCGAGCTCGCGGCCGTTCATGCCGCTGATAGCCGCCATGGCGGCGTCGTCGCTAGCCATCTCGACGAAACCGAAGCCCTTGGAGCGGCCGGAATCGCGGTCGATGACGATGTTGACGGACTGGACTTCGCCGTACTGGCCGAAGGAGGCGCGGAGGCCGTCCTCGGAGGTACCGTAGCTGAGGTTGCCGACGTAGAGTTTCTTAGCCATGAAAAGGTCCTTTTCCCGGATCTGTGCCGGGGATTGAGATAGTCGTGGAACGGATTCGGAAAAGGAGGCCAGAAAAAGAGCTACGCAGGGATGCGAGATTCGCCGGAAGGAGTGCGGAAGTAAGCACGTTATTAATTCGGCTAAAATCTAACAGATTCACGGTCCTCTAAAACACGATTCGTTTCCAACGCTATGGAATATACACGAAATAGAGAAGATTGTCAAAGGGGATTTTTTTTCACGCCGCCTACGAGTCGCCCGCCTGCCGGCCTACGAACAGCCATACTAGAAAAGCGATGAAAAGCGGTATAAAATAACATTTATAGTTCAAACGCCGAACAACTATTGAAAGAGGCCTGTATGATCAATAAGAAACTGATCCTATCCCTGGTAGCCGCGTCCGCGCTCGGCCTGTCCGCGGGCGCCCAGAGCTACTCCTTCACGCCCGACGTGACGATACCGTCAGAGACCGAGGAGTTCACCATAGGCGCAGGCGGCGAGGCCACGCTCTCTACCGATATAACCTCGAGGATACTCCTCGACTTCGGCTACAACTCCGAGCACTTCGCCTTCATAGCCGCCACCTCGTTCCGCCAGGACGACGACTACTCGCCCGATGTCGCCAACTTCCCCGACGGCACCCTGTTCGACAGCTACTTCATGATGGACCAGGGCGGGCTAGTGTTCCGGGGCCTGGGCATGGAGCTAAAGGTCGGCCGCTTCGAGCACGGCGACGCCGTAGACTCGCCCTATACCCTCTTCATCTCCTCCAAGCGCAACCCCGCGGTCCTGGCCAACTTCCGCTACGAGAACGACTTCGCCTTCTACGAGACCCGCTGGATAGAGCTCAACAGCCGCTCCGCGGTATCCACCCCGGCCTTCACGACAGGCTTCCCCGACAGGGGCGCCCAACTCAAGACCTACGGCGTCAAGCTGGGAACCATGCGCTTCGGCTTCCAGGACGCCGCCGTCTATACCGGCCGCTCCTTCGACCTCGAGTACTTCGTCAGCCCCATGCCCAACTACCTCATCCAGTACGTCAAGGGCACCACCGGCCGCCCCTGGTCCACGGGCAGCAACGAGAACGACATCATGGGCTTCTTCTGGGACTGGCAGGCCAGCGACGAACTATACCTGGACGCCCAGGCGCTCATAGACGACATGAACGTCTTCGGCGCGGGCGGCACGCCGTTCAATCCCTGGAAGGCAGCCTATTCGCTTGGAGCCTCGCTCGACACCGGCATAGGACGCTTCGGCTTCCACCACGCGCTGGCCACCAAGTACTGCTTCAGCACCACGAGCGACGCCGACCCGAGCCTCGCCTACCCCTGGGCCTACTACCCGGACACCCGCTTCTACCTGGCGAGCGGCGAGCTCCGGTCCATAGCCATGGAAGACCTGATGATAGGCTACTACAACGGCGAGAACAACATGGCCTTCAGGCTGGACTACTCAGGCTCCTGGTCCGGCTTCGATATAGTCTCCAACCTGGAATTCGTGCTCTCGGGCCCCAAGTCCCCGGCCAACGCCTGGCATGCGGGCGGCTACACGGCCGGCACGAAGCTGTTCGACTATTCCCTCATAGAGAAGAAGCTCGTGCTCGAGGCCCAGGCCTCCAGGCGCTTCGGCGACTTCCTGGCCTTCGTGACCGCTCGCGCCGGCGTCGCCATCAACGCCTTGGAGCTCCAGGCCCCGTCCGATACACTTACGGGCGTGACCATCGAGGATAACGCCTGGATATGGCGCCCCGGCGACGATACGGATTATATATGGTCAATAGGCCTCGGGGTGCGCTACGATATACCGGTGATGAAGGCGCTAAGGAAATAACCAGAGGAGACCGCCAGTGACGCTCACGAGGATACGAAGGACCATAGGCATCGCCCTTATCGCGTGCGCGTCATCGGTCGCTACGCTCCAGGCCCAGAACAGCCAGGCCCTGCTCGATATCGACTCGAGGGCCTACGGCTACATGGAGGCGGTCTTCCTCGAGCGGGGACTCGCCGCCCCCAACCAGGCCCGGCCCTGGTCAATAGAGGAGCTTCGCTTCGAGCTGGCGCGAATAGACCGGGCCGGGCTCTCGGAAGCGGGGACGAGAGCGTACGACTACCTTGCGGAGCTCGCCGACGCGCGAGGCCTTGAACCTACGCTGCAAGGCTCCGCCGGCATAGCCTTCAGCCCGGAGGTCTTCGCGCGCGCGCGCCTGGCGGGCGACTCCAGCTATAGCCCCGAAGCGTACGAATGGGACCACGGCTACGAGGAGCGCAAGCCCGTCCTCGAGATACCCCTGGATTTTTGGCTAGGGGATTCCTTCTACGCCATCATGGATATAGTAGGCAAGGAAGAGCACGCCACCGTTGGAGAGGCGGACAACTACTCCAACCTCATCTTCGACGACCCCAACGCCCGCATAGACCTGTACTTCCCCTTCAAGGCCTATACCGCGCTGGGCGGGCCCGGCTGGTCGTTCCGCTTCGGCCGCGACTCGCTGTCCTGGGGCAACGGCAGCACGGGCAATATGCTCCTGTCCGACTGGAGCGACTTCTACGACTACGTAGGCATCGCGTTATTCGGCAAGAACGTCAAGCTCAGCTCCGTCTACACAGTCTTCGACTCCTACGACCCCAAGACCCTCGCGCAGACCGCCTATTCGGCCTTGATAGCCCACCGCCTGGACCTGCGTTTCTTCGACAGGCTATTAGTCAGCGTCAACGAGTCCGTGACCTTCGGCAACGACGAGCCGGAGCTGATACGCGACCTCAACTACATGATGATATTCCACAACTGGACCATACCTACGCGCACTAACTCCCTCCTATCGGTAGAGGTAAACTATACGCCGTGGCTATGGTTCGAGCTGTACGGACAGGTCGCCATGGACGAGTTCATGACGCAATACGAATCCGATCGCGGCGGAAACGGCGGTCCGCCTATTTTCGCTTATATGGCCGGCGCCAACGGGACCTATCCGCTTGGGCCGGGCTATCTCAAGCTAGGCCTTGAATGGGCCATGACCAGCCCCTGGATGTATAATAGGAGCGCCTCGCCATACTACTACAACGTACGGCATTACTATTCATTGACTACCGATAATTGGGAGAATAGTATCAAGCCTATCGGTTACCGCTACGGCCCCGACGCCGTCGTCTGGAACGGCAAGGTCTCCTGGGACGTGCCAGACGGGCTCGCCATAACCGCTGAGCTGACGTACCTTCAACGAGGAGATAAGACTATAGCCGACGCCTGGAATCCGCAGGCGACCGATATCGCCCCGAGCGGCGTGAATCCGGAGCGCTCCTTAACGATAACGCTTGACGGCTCGTACCCAGTATTGCCGTGGCTCGAGGCCGGCGCGGGAATAGGCTTCATATCAAAGCGAAATATAGGCCATGCAGCGGAGGCCTGGAGCGACGACCTGGAGTTCAGCCTCTTCGCGACGGCAAGGTACTAGCTCGAGATAGCCTTTAGAGGCCCTCGGCCTCGGCGCGCTCCACGGCCGCGAGGGATCGTTCCTTAACGTAGTGGAGCACGATGAAGAACGCCAGCAGGGCCGCCCACGAGGCTATTACCAGAGCGAAATGGAGCATGGGCTCGACGAATAAGACGCTGATAGCCACCGCGCCCAAGCCCATGCATATCGCATAGGCCACCGCCAGTACCGCCCTCGTCCCCAAGCCCAGCCTCAGAAGCTTATGGTGGAAGTGCCAGCGGTCCGGGCTCATCACCGACACGCCCTTACGGGTACGCCGTATCATCGCGGCGAACACGTCGAAGATAGGCAATAACAGCACTGTTATGCCGTCCCAGAACCAGAACCCTCCGCCCCCCATCCTATCCAGGAGAGGCAGTACCGCCAACGCGAAGCCCAGGAAGGTGGAGCCGGAGTCCCCCATGAATATCTTGGCCGGCGGGAAGTTATAGAATAGGTAGCCGGCCAGGGCGCCCACGAGGGCCACAGCGGCTATCGCGGGCGTATCGAGTCCGCGGCCCAGGAGCATGACGCCCAAGGCGAAGGCGCCTATGATGCTAATGCCGCCCGAGAGGCCGTCCATGCCGTCTATCATGTTGAGGGCGTTAATGACGCCCACTATCCATAGCACCGATAGCGGATAGGACAGGTATCCCAGTCGCAGCTCGCCCGCTACCGGGATATAGATAGACCTGAACCTGTATCCCGCCGCGACGACAATGATCGCCGCTAAAAGGTGCACGACGAATTTCAGCTTGGCCCTGAGGTCCTTAAAATCATCAAGGAGCCCCACGACGTGCACGAGGACCATAGCCAGCCCTACCGGCCAGAACGCCAGCGCGTCCTTGGCCGAACCAGTAGAGAAAACCGACACGAGAAGGAGGGTCGCCGCGAAGGACCAGAAGATGCCGACGCCTCCCAGCCTGGGTATCTGCCCGGTATGTATCTTGCGCTCGTTGACCGCGTCGAACCAGCCGCGCCGCCTGGCCACGAAGATTATTGTGGGAATAGCGACTATATTAAGGATACAGGCTACGAGCCCCGCGTACAGATTTGCCATCATGACCGTCCATCGATTTAAAGGATCTTTAAGACATTGTATCGCGCACGCAAGCAGATCGCAAGGCATGGGCGCATCATTGGCGCACCTAGTGTTCATTTCGTGAACGTGCATTAAAATATTAAACCCGGCTAATTAGCCGGGTTTCTAGAATCAAGCCTCGTCTATGCTTTTCTTTTCTTTAGGGCCAGCCGTAGTTTTTCCATCGCCGCCGGATCGGCTTTGACGTTCTCAACGTATTGCATTATGAAGGCAATTAAAATAGCCAAGAAGAATACGCAGAAAATAAGTATCAATCCTTTTTTCTGGATATCCCTTTGAATCGCTTTCTTGTCTATCTCGGCTTTCATCACGAAGGGCTCCCGTAAGACGGTAATAGGAGAGGCCTGTTCGGTTAAGTAGGTTTTAATAAGCGAGTATGGCTCGTAACCCTGCACTATCGTAATGCCGACAACCTCGGTAGGCTTCTCGATGAGGAGCAAATTCTCGAAGGCGTCGATCTTATTAAGCGCGAAGGGATGTATGTACTCGCTTAGATTTGCGCTTACTATCCTGGATATCTCCCCCAAGAACAGCTGGGCTTTATTAGAGTCCCTGTCGTAATATGAAATAGTACCGACCCCTCCTGAAAGCGCGACACGGTACACCGTTTGGTCCTGTTTTAGAATTTTACCTGATTGAGCCTTATTCTGTAAAATTCTCCTCCGAACGGCGAAAATCGCCTTATCCTCGCTAACGGAGGCGTCAATCCTGCTCTTATCCTCTAGTTCGTCGTACCCAGCCGCTCGTAGAGCCGCGAGGATATTTACCGGATCGTTCAGGGTCTGAAGGATATAATTGGAGCTCTCGCCTTCGCCGAGAATGGCCTTGAGGGCGGAACTAAGCATAAAGGTGGTCGTAGCCTCGGCTATCTGCTCGCGCTCGGCCTTGCCGATTTTATAGGCGGGGTAAACGAAATTGACGATTATCGCTACTGAAAGCGCGCAGATTACGCTCCATAGCAATAGCTTCCTGTGCCTTAGGACGACGGCCACCAGGTCAATTAACGATATCGTATCCTCGTCGCTTAAACGATTAGCTTCAGGATCTTCAGACATTACGCTGCTCCTCCATAGTTATTGTATGCGTATATCAGAACGAGACGGCCATTTCAAGGCCGAGGGCGATAGAGACGAGGCGCTTTGCCGGGTCGTCGTTTGCTAGAATAAAATGCGTCCCGGCTTCGCCATACACCACCGGTACGGCGACAGTCACGGTAATAAATTTCCATGGCGACCACGTAAGACCGGCCGTCACGGTTCCAGATCCGTCAGAGAGGGCGTGTAGCCACTGGGCCCCGAGGTCGACCGGCGTATCGAACACATTATTAAAGCCTACGGCCAAGCCGGCGAGGTGCTCGGCTTCTCCGGCCGCGGCGCCGGTATAGTAGTACTCACCGTACAGCTTTACGTCTTGCCATTCCTTGAAAAATCCGGCGAGCGCTCGGAAGTACCGCGAGCCGTCGCTTTCATGTAGAACCGCGTCGGCCAGGAGATCGACGCCTAATACGACGCGCTTAACGGAGAGAATCGCGTTCAAGCCCTCGTCGACCTGATAACGCCCCCCTAGCGACAGCATGGTTCCCCAAAGCACCTGATCGGCCTTTAAGGCATAGCAAACCTGCTTATACGAGGCGAGCGTACCAGACTCGAAGTACCCGCTCTTCATGAGCCCTATAGCCGACACCCCGTTTAACAGCGTCGGTAGGCTTGCCCGCAGGGCGAAGCCGCTGCTGGCGTCTGCCATGATGTTAGTAATGGCCTCGAATAGCCTTCCTTGGCCCCAGGTTACGCTATGCTTACCCATCCTGATAAACACGTCGCCTAGCCATGTGTAGTCAATGAAAAGCTCGCTCAAGGCGAAGGCCGGCCAGGTATACGAACCGTTGACAGGGTCTATGCTCGTGGAGACGGTACCGAAGAGGCGAAAATCGGGGTCTGGACGGGCATCGAAGCTAAGGGTAACCGTCGAGACGAGCCCTACCGTGCCGTCAAAGCCTCCTAACAGGTCTCCGAGCAGGGGGTACCGCGTCCAACCGGCTATGGCCCCGCCCTTGGCGTTGAAGGAGCCGGAGAAGGCTATGGTATCCTGGGTCACGAACCGGCTAAGGTGGTCGGTGGCGGGAACCTCCGCTATGGTGTCTTCTACCGGATCGCTAAAGAGATCGTCGAGGTTCTCTTCCTCCTGCGCGCCTAGGCGCAGGACAACCAGGACCAATAATACAAGAACGAGTCGCGAGCGTATTCCAGGCATCACTTGGAGACTCGCTCCAGGTATTCCTTGGTGTAGACTGAGTCCGGCAGGATGGCGAGGGACGGTTCTTTTATGGTTACCGTGGTCCGCTCGTACTCTATCCTGTCGCCTATCTTCCTGGCCTTGAGGTGGTCGAGTATGACCATGCCGGCGGCCACCCACTTGTCGCCTACCTTCTGGTAGCTAGGAATGGCGCTGGTGCGCATCAGCTGGCCGGAGAGGCTATAGTCCTCCATCTTGCGCACCAGGTAGTCGTCGGTAACCCAGATGCGCATACGCGGGAAGGACACCTTGTCGTTAGTGGCCTCCAGGTCGAGCACGGTACAATCGAATTTCCCTAGCTTCTCGCGCTTTCCGGAGACGGGCCTATAGTCGCTAGAGAAGTTGGAGCGATTAAAGTCGGAGTTCCTGAAGCTTGAGTTCTGGAAGCGCTCCTTGGCGCTGGTAAAGGTAAAGACCCTGTCCACGGGGTCGTAGAGCCATAGGTTGTCGTCAATCTTCAGGTAACCCTTGCCCTTGTCTATGGCCGGCTCAACTATAAGAATAAGGTACTGCCCCGTCCTGTCGCGGCGGAACATCGTGGCCGTCGTAGTGGACACGGCGCCGCCAGGATCGCGCTTGTCTATCGTATATATAGCCGACAAGTCGTGCCCCTGGAAGGTCACGGTGTCGTCCACCCTCTTTAGCGTCGCGGATAAGTCTCCGCCTTGAGCGGACACGGGAACGGATGCTACCGATACACATAGCATTACGGCAATTCTACTGGAATATTTCATGCGAATCCTTCTGTATTGATAGTTTGCCTAGTAAACACCCTCGTAGGCCGCTGGTTTCAAGCCTCGCTACGCATCGCGTCGGCAGGACGAGTACTAGCAGCCTGCCTGGCCGGTCCCAGCGCCGCTAGCGCCACCGAACCGACCATCAGGGCGAGGTTCCCGGCTATGACGCGGGCGTTCATGAAGAAGGCGAGGCGGCCGCGCCGGGTAAACATGCCGGCCGCGGGAACGGCGCTAAGGTCGACAAGGCCCGCTATCCATAGTAATAGCGCGCCTAGGAGGAACCCCGCCAGAGAAGCGACCAGGGCCAGGCCGATAGCCTCGTATAAAAACAGCATAAGCACGCCGGGGCGCCCCATCCCGAGCGCGCGCATCGTGCCAATCTCCTTGGTGCGCTCGTAGACTAGCACCCGATAGGTGTTGACGATGCCTACCATGACGATAAGCACGAAAACAACCAACACGAAGTACGTAATAAGCAAGAATGCGTCTAAGAGGTCCTTAATCTGGGCTAAATGGGCATCCAGTGTAAGTACCGCTATCTTCTGCCCGGCAGAGTCCGCGGCCATCGCGGCATAGAGCGCATCCTTCGTAGCCAGTCTCGAGTATACGGAAAACTCGGTGGATAAGGCCAGGCGCGCGTCCTCCGCTAGCCTATCAACGTTAGCTCCTGCCGCGGCATAGAGCGCTATATCGGTCGCCGCGTCGGGGGCCCTCAGTATCAGGCGGTTCAGGTCCTCGTTGCGCATATACGCCACGTAACCGAAGAGGCTCGTCTCCTCGAACACGCCGCGAACCACGAGCGTGGCCGTATTATATTGGCCGGTATCGGTAGTCAGGTACAGGTTTACGTCGTCGCCGACTCGCGCGCCCATGAGGCGGGCGGCGGATACGCTAATCAGGATGCCGTCTCGGCCGCCATCGCCTAGCATCGCGTCTATAGAACCTTCCTTGAAAGCAAGGTTTTGTAGCTCGTCCCGCTCTACGGCGAAATCAATGCCGACGAGCTTACGCTGTCGTACCGTCTCGCCACCGAAGAACAGCGACGCGTCGGTCCTATTATAGGACGTCCGCCTGGACATGGTCCGCACCGGCAATCGGGCGGCAAATAGCGTAGCCTCGACGCGCGCAGGATCCTCAAGGCCGTTGGCTCCGTTTACGTAGCCTATGACGCTGACGTGCCCGGAGAAGTAGCGAGAGGCCTTGGCCTTGACCGTATCCATCGCGCCGTAGGCGGCGCCCGAGAGCAGGGTAATGAGGGCGAAGCCGAGCGCCACGGCCAGGGCTATCATCATGTAGCGCTTTCGCTGGAGCGCCAGGTTCCGCATTGCAAGGAAGAGGGTCGCCATGATCATTTTCCGTTCATAGCTGCTACGGGCTGGACCCGCATGGCCAAGCTTACCGGATAGACCCAGGCGCACGCGCCTACTATACCCGCGAGCAGTAGATGCCTGGCGACGCTCGCGCCACTAGCCAGGGGCCGGATTACCGTCCCGCCGAACATCGATATTAGAAGCGGGTTGGCCACCCTGATACCGATGTGCGACAACCATTTTGCGAAAATCACGCCAAGCAGAATACCCGCGAGCGCCGCGCCAAGGGTCAGGATCATAGACTCCGCTATGAAGAGCCGCCGAATGAACGAGGCGCCTGCGCCGAGGCCGCGCATGGTTCCTATCTCGGAGCTACGCTCCAGCACGGATATGACCAGCGCGTTCATTATGACGAGCACGGCGCCCAAGGCCACGAAGCCGAGGCCGACGTAGAACGCGGCCTGCACGGCGAACAGGGCCTGGGCGCCCGTCCCCGCCGCGCCACGCCAACCCATGGCGCGATACGGAAGATCGAGCGTTTCGATGTACTTCCTCAGCCTCCCGACTATAGCGTCGCCCTGTCCTTCCGTCGCCTTTATAAGAGCGAAGCTCCAGGCCGCGGCGTCCGTCATGACGAGGGCGTCGCGGGCCCCGGTATCGGCCATGGAGGCCTCGACGTCGGCCAGGGTCAGGCCCGTTCCGGCATGAGCCGAAACGTCCACAGCGTCGGAGAAGAGGTCGTCGAGGTTAAACCCTTCGTCTGCCGCCGGCTCTATCGACGGCCTATCCCCGCGAGCGTACCCGAGGGTATAATTCGCGATAGAACGGACAATGACGGGGTCGGCCAGCACTACGCGATCGAGTGACTCGGAAGAGCCTACGTAGCGATGCGCCCCGGCGAAGCTGCCCTTCTTGAGCCTGAAGCTGCCGCCCGAGTACATGCCGAAGACTATCTCTTCACCAATCCGGAGCGGCCGCCCGATAGCCAGCTCTATAGAGCCGGCGAGCGCGGCGTTAATAAAGACGCCGCCGCGCGACAGCTCGGACACGTCTCCGCTATCGACCTGGATATCGGAGCAGACCTCAAAGTACGAGCCCGGGTCTACGCCGAACACGGGTACGTTTATAGCGTACCCCCCTATCCGCATCTGCGCGAGGCCCGAGACGAGAGGAGTCCACGCCTGTACGCCGTCCATTCCACCCAGGAGCCCGGCTAGCCTGGAATAGCCGTCCATGGGCGGAATAGCCTCGTAGTCGCTGACAATCGGCACCTCGCTGCCGAAGAGGCCGAAGGAGGTCTCCGATCGGGCGGCTATGACAGCGTCCCCGGTCAGGCTGCGTATGTAGGAGGCCTCGAGCCCGGAATTAGTGCTCTCGAAGACGGCGTTGGCTACGAAGAGGGCCGCCATACCCACCGCTATCAGGAAGCCCAGGAGGAGGGTCTTTCGCAGGTGCCTCGCCAGGTTGCGCGCGGCCAGCTTTAATACCAGCATGGCGGGAAGTCTATACGATATCCGACCTACGGGTATAGTTCCTGTCCATCCAGTTCTGGTACTCGCCAGAGCGTACGCGGGCGATCCACCCGGGGTTTTCCAGGTACCAGCGGACGGTTTTGCGGAGGCCCTCGTCGAAGTCGACCGATTGCCTCCAGCCCAGTTCGCTCTTGAGCTTGGAACAGTCTATGGCGTAACGACGGTCGTGGCCGGGGCGGTCCTTGACGTAGGTGATTAGGGAACGCAAGTCCGAAACCTTTTTACTCGCTTCTTCCGCCACGAGCTCTATAAGCCTATCGAGGAGCTTTATATTCTCCCACTCGTTCTCGCCGCCGATGTTGTAGGTCTGACCCACGCGGCCTTTCGTCATGACGGTCCAGACGGCGGAGTTGTGATCCTCAACGTACAGCCAGTCGCGGATATTCTTGCCGTCGCCGTACACGGGCAGAGGTTTGCCTTCCAGCATATTCAGGATCATCACCGGGATAAACTTCTCGGGGAACTGATAAGAGCCGTAGTTATTGGAGCAGTTGGTTAGCGTTATCGGCATGCCGTAGGTATGGTGGTAGGCCTGAACGAGGTGGTCGCTGGAAGCCTTGCTGGCGGAATAGGGAGAGCGGGGGTCGTAGGGCGTGTCCTCGGTGAAATACCCCGTCTCGCCCAACGAACCGAAGACCTCGTCGGTGCTCACGTGGTGGAACAGGACGTCGTCCCTCCCCTTCCATGCGTTTCGGGCCACGTCCAAGAGGGTAAAGGTGCCCATCACGTTGGTCTTAATGAAAGCCTCGGGGCCGTGTATGGAACGGTCGACGTGGCTCTCGGCCGCGAGGTGGCAGACGGCGTCAACCGCGTAATCGGAGAAGACCTTCTCCACCGCCGCGCGGTCGCATATATCGGCCTTGACGAAGAAGTAGCGAGAACCGCCGTACCGCTTCTCTATGTCGGCCAGGCTCTCGAGATTGCCGGCGTAGGTCAGCGCGTCGAGGTTGACCACGCGGCCCTGGAAGCCCGACTGCCCGAAGAGGTAGTGGATAAGGTTTGAGCCGATGAACCCGGCTCCGCCGGTAACGAGGACGGTCTTAAAGATACGCATGGAAAACTCCTATTACAATAATCATTAGCAAGGCAAGAAAGCCGGTGCTTGCCTATTTTTTGATAGCAATCTAGGAAGCCTAGATAAACGGTTCTAGTTCCCGGGGCGCCGGCGGAAGGTCCTTAAACCAAGTTTTCCAGGCGCTTGAGGAGGGGTTCAGGACGGATACGATGGTCAGGAGTATAAGCTTTAAGTAGTTGAACAGTCCCGCGTGGTCAACGTACCAACATTCTAGGGCGGCTTTGTAGGGGGCGATAACGTTCTGGTGAAAAGCTTTTTTGTCTTCGAAATTCTGGAGGATCTCCTCCTCGTTCCTAAAGACAACGGAGCCGATGCCGGTAAGGCCCGGGGCGGCGTCATAGAGCTTCTCCTTGGCGTAGGCCGGGTAGCCCTCGAAGTGCTGGCGGACGGTGGGGCGGAAGCCGACGACGCTCATTTGGCCTATGAAGATGTTTATAAGCTGGGGCAGCTCGTTTATCTTTGTCTTTCGGAGGAATTTGCCCATCGGAAGCATGCGAGGGTCGTTTTTGTCGGTATACAGTCCGCCGGGCAGGTTAGGCGAATCCAGGAGCATGGTGGCGAACTTGAAGAGGTCGAAGTCCCGGCCCTGGCGGCCGACGCGGCGCTGGCGGTAGAAGATGTAGTGCTCGCCTGATAACTTGAGCGCAAGCATGACGGGCAGCATGAAAGGTAATAGCAGCACCATAGCCAAGAACGAGAACAGGATATCGAACAGTCTGGTCATCATCACATCCTCCCGTCCAGGAACTTTCCTGTTTCCTTGTGGTTGAACTCGGGGATCATGGTGTTAAACAGGCCTATGAGGTCGCTACGGCTCCAGGCGCCCCGGGCGCGTAACTGCCGTATACGGAACTCGAAATGCGCCAGCTTGGCCTCGTCGTAGTCCGGCTTGTTCTTGATGATGCCGAGGTTCTCGAAGCGGGCCATGTCCAGGGTCTCATCGTCCGTGTAGAATTCCTCGAAGTCCTTCTCTCCGGTGGTGTCGCTGGAGAAGAAGTATACGGGCCACTTGCGCTGGGGCTTAAGCTCGGCAACGCGGGCCCTGGCCTCGTCCTCGGTGGCGCAGTGAACGGGTTCATAGCCCGCGCGTTCCAGGTAGCGTTCCGCTATCTGGCTGAATGTAATGAGGTTCAGGCCCTGGTCGAGCTTGGGGAAGAAGACGTCCCGGTTGTCGCCTAGGAGGCAGGAGCAGAGGCACAGTTCGCCAGATTCCTGGGGGGTAACGAAGTAGCGGCGCACGTCGTTAGGAGCGGATAGTGGCTGGTCCTTCTCCATGCGGCGGTTGAAGCCATAGAGGAGGCTACCGTCCGAGAAGGCCACGTTCGCGAAACGGGCGGTTGAGACGGGCATTTCAAGGCTGCGGCGCATCAGGAACATCTCCATGATACGCTTGCTGGCGCCCATCATGTTGACAGGATTGGCCGCCTTGTCCGTGGATACGCAGAAATACTTCCGTGCCCCCCTGGCCTTGGCCTGGCGCATGGTCTTGTCAGTATTGAAGACGTTGACGTCGATCATACGCATGAGCGTGTAGGGATCCTTTTCGCTACGCACGTGCTTGAGGGCCGAGAGATTAAGTACGTAGTCGTACCCGGGGCCATGCTCCATGAAGGCGTCATAGATGTCGCTGCCCGCGTCTATGGCAAAGGTGGCAAACTCGCCATCGGAATAGCCTATGGAACTGCGCAGGTCCCGCACCAGCTCCACCATGTTGTTCTCTGATATGTCGACCACATGGAGCAGGCGGGGATTGCGCTTGAATATCTCGCGGGTTACGGCCTGGCCTATTGAGCCGGCGCCGCCGATAATGAGAAAGCGGGAAGCTTCTACTTTTGTTTGTAATTCATTAGATTTATTTATAATATCTGTTGCAAGCAGTTCACTTTGTCTACCGATAATTTCAAGTATATTATTCACTATATACCTCTATAAGTTGAATTTTAGAAAGTAGCTTTTTGCGCCATTTCAATCAATATTTGTGAGGGGTCTTTATAATTAGCTACACCATCCCAAGACAAGTTTGATTCAACTGTCAAAGAACCAAACAGCTTTCTATAATATGTTGGCAGAAAAGTTTTAATTGCACTCTTGAATGGTAAATTAATAAGCCTTTTCTTTGTACCCGTCCCTTGCATAATCAATTCAACAAGCTCCCGTGTTGAAAACGACTTGATATCACAGAGTAATTGTATGCCTTCCAAATTTAATTTTATTGCTTTTTCTAGTAAGATTAAAAAGTTATCAATACATAGAAATGATCTTTTTTCATTTGCATTTTTAAAAGGCAATATTGGAAGTATTCTAATCAAACTGATCAGCTTTTGCATATTACCAGGAGCACCTATCCCATAAATCATCGGAGGCCTTAAAATCAATACTTTAAAACTATCATCAACTAGCTCAAGCAAAGCTTTATCAGCCAATAACTTTGACTTACCGTAATGAGTTATTGGTTTTTCAGGAGTAGATTTAGTTATTTCCTCATGCTGTCCATAAACAGAAATGCTACTCATGTGAATAAATTTTTTAACTCCTGCAAATTTAGCCTTTTGTGCAAGAGAAACTACGAGATCGTAGTTTATCTTATAAAACAAGTCTTTATTTGTTGTATCTGATCTATGAGCAAGACCAAAAAAATTATATACTATATCAGTATCATTAAAGAAAGTAGATTTAAGATTAAATGGATCAGAACAGACAATTTCATTTCCAATGTATGCACTTTTTTTTCTGCTAATTACTTGTATATCATTATGACTTTTTTGCATGCATGCAAAACTTCCACCAATAAATCCATCTCCACCTAATACTAATGCTCGATTCATCCTAATGACCTTTCAAATATGGATGTTACTAGAATATTCTTTAGAAGTTTTATTAAAAACAAACAATATCATATTCGCAAGTATCAGGAATATTCGATCTTTGTACTTTCTTCGACACTTCGCTACATTAACGGTTATGAAGATAAAACTCTTCTTATTGCCAGCTAGCCAATTTTGAACTAAAATCTCTTTATCAGCACCAGTCAGATGAGCAATTTTCCGCACTTGTTCAAAACCATAACCACTAAGTATTTGTTTAGCTCTTTTATAAAAAGCTTTGAATCCAGCGTTGATACCGATTTGATTGTTTTCATGTTGTCGATAAAGCATTCCAGGTCTTGAATCAATAAACCACTTAAAATTATTAGCGCGTGCAAACGCATATGCCAACCAGTCATGCCAATCAATAGAATTAGCAATTTCCCAGTTTTCAACAACTCTTTCCTTTAATGCAGTTGCTAATTTATTAGTCATGACGCACGTACAACCCGGCCCTGCTCCTTCAAATAGATAATCATATTTACATTGTGGTTGACTTTTTTTTAAAAGTTTCCTCTTGCCGTTTTTCCAAAAAGCAATAACATCACTTGAATAACCATCAAAACCACCCTCAGTCATGACAGTGGTTGCTCTATGAAGCTTTTCAGGAAGCCAAATATCATCTTGATCAGAAAATGCAACATAGTCAAATTCAGAAAAATCTACATCTCGTATTAGTCGATAGAAATTAGGCGCAGCTGCTCCAAACGTTTCTCCATACGGTAGGATTATAATTCTGCTGTCATTACTGTATAATTTTTCAAGAAATTCTTTCGTATAATCTGTTGAACAATCTACACTTATATATATTTTAAAGTTTACTTTTTTTTGGTTGAATATTGATACAACTTGCTCCTGTATCCAATTAATTCCATTATATGCAGCCATTAATATTGCAACGCTTGTTTTATTATCTAATGATATGTTAGTTAAATACAATCAAGACTCCGTTCATAATATATTTTTATTATCAATCAGATAATTATATAGTTTTAAATAATTGGAATACATATTATGTAACATATATGATTTCTCTGTTTTACATCTTGCGTTATCGGGTTTATAATTACTAGTTAAAAGAGAAATATTAATTGCATTAATAAATGATTCATCGCTATTTAAATCAAAATATGTAACCTGTGTTTCATCGAACAACTCACGGAATATTGGAATATTTGAACAAACAATATTTTTAGTGTATAATGATGCTTCAACCAATGATAATCCAAATCCTTCGGCCTTTGAAGTCTGAATAAAAACGTCTATATATTTATTTAACTGATGTGCATTTTTTACTGCAGGCAAAAAAAGACAATTATTAAAGACATTAATCTTTCGTGCATAATCAATCAAATTTCTCTTTTCTAATCCATCACCAATAAGAATAAAACCACATGATAAATTACTATTAAGATATTTAATAGCAACTTTCAAGTTTTTTATTTTTCCTACAACGCAGTATGTACCTATAATAATTTTTTTTCCTTTTTTGAATTCATGAATTTTCATTATATAATCTAATGGAAGTAAATCATTATACTTAATATCTGATATTCCGTTATATATATATCTAATTCTTCTATTTAATAATATTCTCCTATAATATTTTACGGCATGCCTACTTAAGACGACCAAGCGATCATGCCGTATCCATATAATATTCCAAGCGAGTGTAAAAATAATCGAATATAAAATTCCGTAATTATTTTTTAAATCTTCATAGACGTAATTATGAATTGTAGAAATACACTTTGTAGTTGTAAAAAGAGGTTTAAATAAAAAAACATATAAATCAGGCCTAAGCATGTTTGAATGAACAATATCAAATTTTCTAAAATCAATTTTATTAAAAAATCGCAATTGTTTACAATTAATATTTTCAGGTATGCTTAATTCGACATTTTTATCAAAGTAAAATATATCAACAGCATGTCCATCATTAGCCATTTTTGATGCAATGTTCAATACAACCAATACTGGTGCCTTCATAACCAATGCCGGAACAATATATGCTATTTTCATTAGTTAATATCCTTTTTATTCAATGGGCAATTTGCTGAAATTTTCTTCTTAGTGAACATATGTATCATCATAAATATTAATAAGTAATTAAATATCGTACTAATGTTAGCGAATCCATCTGAAAATATGCTCGTAATAATTGAAAATATTATATATCCATAAAATATTTTAAAAACGATGTGTCCCATCTTTCCTAATTTATAAACCTTGCCAGCAATTATACCATTTATAAAAAAATAGACCACTGAAATTAGAAAACCGAAATTACTATATATTGGCCCGAAAGCTGTAAAAACATTAGTAGATTCAGGAACATTTACAAAATTTCCATTTATTGGTTTGTCAATTGGCATATCCAAGAAGTACATAATTGGCCTGATAATAAATCCTAGTGCTGTTGGAAAGGCAAATTTGAATTCATTATTTACTATCATTTGATATGCTGGCAAAGAACTCAAAAAATATATTTTAAAATATTTTGATATGTCAATTCTATCACGCACAATACTAGAATAAACCAAAATACTTAAAGCAAATATAACTATTCCGATAATATATAAATATTTATTCCTTTTATAGAATATTACGATCGCCATTAAAAATGATAATAATAAAACAAAATATCCTTTGCTAAATGATGCAGAAATTCCGATTAATCCTAAAATTAATACTAATGGTTTTGTTATATTGTTACTTTCTCTTTTCATAAAAGTTAAAACTAATAATATTATAGAAAAATTAGATACAATTTTTAATGAAATAGGCAACTTGCCAATAATATTTAAATTATCATAGTACCTACGTATTGCCTGAGATTTATTATTAGCATCAAATAGACCATTGTTTTTTAAATCAAAATAAATTATTGGTAAAAAAACAAGAAGGCATAAGATTAAGACTAATGTTATTTTATTTAATATCTTTGCATCCCAATAATATTTTGATTTTGTAACTTTTGTTTTTTGCATAATGATTGAGCCCATCACATATGAACTTAAATAACATGCAACATGTAATTGCGTTATTAAATTGATACTATAGAACCTCAGTATTTCATGTGCGCCAATAAAACAAAACCATAGGATAAGGATAAGTGTTGACGGAGAATATAAACCCGTTAGTAGAATTGACATGCAAAGAATAATAAATAAGTATATAATTAATATTTGCATACTAATCCACCAATATATAGAATAATGATATATCAAAACAATACCAGTCAAGGTTGTTTCAATACCAGTCAAGATAGTTTTCACCACTTGGATAGTGAAACTACATCAAGCATTTATTGAGATTCAGCGCATACGTAGACAGGAAGACACAGTACGGATCAGGACTATCAACCAAACAGGTAGCCCGGGAAACTGGTATCAGTGTCGCTAGGTTTAGCTCTTGGCTAGAACAATTAATAGTTGCTACTTTAAGATGGAGAATTACGATGTATTGACGCCAGTGTCAATGGCAATCCTATGTTCGGTGTAACACTTACAGATTTCTGGGCAAGCAATTCATCTCACGAAGCTATTCCAGACCTCGTTACAACAACGACAACGCGTTCATTAAATCATGGTATAGGATCCTCAAGTATACGGTGGCTATACATAGTTTATCACCTCTGTTGAACATGCCCGAACCTAGTATGCGGATTTTTATAAACTAGTACAATAGCAAACACCAACATTCCAGCCTTGCCTATGTAACTCCGATCAAGCGCCAAAATAGT
>Ga0180008_1000604_pt1 | contig 28179 bp, 44 predicted proteins | sample MM_PW_MetaG_FD_121121 | JGI IMG/M metagenome (GOLD analysis project Ga0180008, IMG submission 121121) | Groundwater microbial communities from the Aspo Hard Rock Laboratory (HRL) deep subsurface site, Sweden - MM_PW_MetaG | ecosystem: Environmental > Aquatic > Deep subsurface > Groundwater... | reverse complement strand
GTTGTAGTAGTGCTCCACGTCTTCACAGACCTCGGCCTGACATTCGGCAATTGCGGCTTTGAACGTGTCGCCTGTCATATATGTTAGTTCAGTCATCTGGTCTTCATCCTGAATGTCGTGGTCGATGATAACGTAATCCAGAGGTTCATCAGTCAGGACTTGCTGCACCCACCCGCCCTGGACTATGATTACAACTCTCAATCTTCACCCCCTTATTATTTTTGGCATATTTCTCAGCATCGTAGATATCGGTGCTTTTTGCCCTGGTAACTTTACCCCTGGCCTTGTAGTCTTCCGGAGTCGTGGCAGTACCATTGCCGAGACCTTGATAATTTCGGGGAGCCATCCAGAAGGCTCTCTCCTTGCCGTCCTTGTTTCGGAATATAACCTTGACTCTACCGTTGTGCTGTAGAGCTGATACCCGTAGGAATTTTCCGTCATCGAGGATGCGCTGTCTGTCAGCCTGCTCCTTCTCAAAACGCAGATGATTTTCCTCGCAGTTGCCATGTTCTCGATGATAGGCTTGGGTTAAGTACTCCGGATGTTCACGTTTGCATTTCGGGCAGAGTGCTATTTTGGGGCAGTACCCGAATGGGCATTTGTGTTTCCTCACCCCCCCGCTGTGCCCACAGACATCACAGCAGAGCAACCCCCTGGCGTCATAACAGTATCCCAATCTTCACCCCCTTATTCAGTTGTCCGAGGCTAACCGCCTCGCTACTGGAGATATTTCTAAGAAATACCCCCAGGGTGCCAATCGGTTAGTCTATTGCGTCAATTATGGTCTCATTGCCGTCCTTGTCCGTGACTGTGAACACGCTTGCAATTGAGTCCAAATCCCTCTGGATAGCTAGAGCTTCCTTTGCAGCTTCGAGAGGGCTATCGGCTGTCAGGTCGATTTCCCACTTCAGGTGATATTCACCCACGCTTCACCCCCTTATGCGAATTTTCTCGGTTTGATTACTACCGTCACGGTAGCCTTCTTCGGCAGCCACGCCTTATCATCCAGCCGGAAGGAATGTACCAGTCTTGGCTTCCGGAACTCGGTGCGTCCTTTCACCAGTACCCTGGCGATGTTCTCCACTTCGAGTCGCCCGTTGTCCCTGATGAGCAGTTCCTGGTCGGGGAAGCACATGAGCTTTATCAATTCGCTCAGTTGCTTTGCCCCCACCTGGAGTTTGCCTATCTCGGCAATATCCCCCTGTTTGAGAGCATTGCGGAGTTCAGTCGGCTGGATAATCCAGCCGTCCCGCCCCCTCTTTCTCCCCCAGGGACGTTCTATTATTCTCTTCAAAGTCACCCCCTTCCTATTTTGCTGCGTGCTTCCTTTATGGCAGCCAATTCACTTTCGATGTGATTGGTTTGTTGCCGCAACTCACGCTCACGGTCGGATAATAGCTTGAGATTTCGTTTCTCATCGCCGCTCAGTTCGTTCCAGCTCCGTCTTTTTACCTGTACCACTAATTCACCCCCTTACTTGATTAAGTCGAGGCGGCGAGCTGGTTATGGGATGCGTATGACCCGCCACTCGCAGGCTACCCATGACCCCAGCAGGTTCTAACCGCCTCGCTACTGGAGATATTTCTAAGAAATACCCCCAGGGTGCCAATCGGTTAGAAGCAATCGTATTCCACGCAGCCAATGTCCTTCCCAGCCTCTATGTCCTTCTTTAAGGCTTCGGCTATATCGTCCTCTAATTCCAACGCTTCCAGAGCTGCCTCAAGAGCTTCAATGTCAATAGTGACGACACCCCCGCCACCATCATTGAGTTGAGAATACAAGCCGCTGTGCCTGTCCAGAAACTCAACAAGCTCTGAGTTACTGTATAGGTTGAAACTGGGGACATCCTCATGCTTGATTTCTATAACCCTGTATGCCCTTACGCTCACGCTTCACCCCCTTATTCAGTTTTTAGTCTTCGATGTAAGGATTGAACTCCATTTTTGACATTAGCTGAAGCCGGTCACAGACTATCTCTTCAACCTGGTCAGCCAAGTCACCGATGTGCTCCATGTCCCACTCAACATCGTGACCGGCCAGGTCACAGATGAGCTGATGGCAAGCGTTATGGACGATGTCCTGACGCTCTTCCTGGGCACCCGTGAGATTAGACACGTTTCACCCCCTTATTCAGTTTTTAGTCTCCGACTCCGTTTAGCCCCATTTCGAGGCAGTCAGCGAGTGCTTGCCTACCCTTCCTGATAGCCCAGATAATATCCTCGCCATCAGGGAGGTCGTTATAGCACCAGGTACTGAGAATTCCTTCTGCCTCGGCGTAGCCAGCTTGGTCTTCCCCATCCTTGTCAACATCATGCTGGTCGTAGACCATGAGACACCCCCTTATTCAATTGTTGCTCCCGTTAGTCTAAGCCCAATCACCACGTCAAGGTGGGAGCCTGAAAGGGTATGTAGGGCAGATATTATCACCGCTCGGCTCGGTTTCCGCCCATTGATACCGAGTACTTGGCTAACGTCTCATGCTTAACATCCCCCCCTTATTCAGTTTATTTTTTGCTAGCTCATTCATTCTCCACTCAGGGCATCGTTCTGGTTGGGTGAAGCCATTACAGATTCTACCCTTGCCCCCCTTTGTCTTGGGTGTGTTGTACTCACAACCCTTACACTCAAGGTGGTTATTCATGTCTGAACCCCCTTATTCGGTTGTCTGGAGCTAACCGCCCCACTACTGGAGGCAAAGAGCAAGGGAACCTTGCCCCCAGTTGGTCGGTGGGTTAGCTGATGCCCATCTTGGCCAGGGCAGCAGTGCCGCTGTCTACGGCTACCGGAGCTTCGTCAGGCTTGTAAATCATGATGCCGCCCCGACAAGGCCGAGTGACAATCTTGCCAGCTTTGGCCAGCTTGGTGGTGGCGGTTACAGGGTCGGTGCCGAAATGCTTTCGGAACGCCTCATTGAAGCCACTGTAGCGGCAATGGATACCACGATAAGCACCCTTCCGGAGCGTCTCAATCGCCTGTAAGACGAACTGCTCCTCAGTGAGTTGCCCATTGCCCTTATTCTGTTTTGCCAAAGACTTATCCCCCCTTCGGTTTTATTATTTAGGCGTTGGCCAACTGGAGCACACACGCCTTGAACCGCTTCACAAGTTGCCTGGAATAGCCGTTTACATACTTATCCAGGTTGAGAGTTTTGTATTTCGGTAGATTGTCTGGACTACGTTTAAGTAGTCGTGACTTCAACGTCCCTTGACCATCTGGGAATAGACCGACAACGTCCCCCCGATAGGTTAGGAAATATTTCGGTTGGCCGGTCTTGCCATTACTGCCGTTCCTTAAGGACTCTACTTTAGAGCCACAAGTCGAGCAGTAATGCCCATCCCTGGCGGGACGATGGTCACAAATGACGCACTTGGTCATTGTAGCCACCCCCTATTCAATTTTCTGAGTTTTTACGCTCATTCCTACCATCAAACCGAAGCTTGATGTTAGAGTGAATGTATAAACAAATTTCCCCCTGCCAATAGCAGGGGGTCTGTGCCTTGGCCTTGCTCCTGTTGACAGTCCACCCGTCATCACATCACGACAACCCGTCTGGGACTTTTACAGACGGACTACTCCCGTACTCGGTTACAGCCTTAGGGGACTTGCTACTGCCCCGACCAGAGGATGACACAGACCCAGCGTGCCCCCAGAGCTTCTACATAAAGTTGGAGGAAGGGCGTAATGCCACCGGTGCCTGGCTGCGCTGCGTGCTCTTGGTACTGGGGGAAAGGCACCACAGCCGTAATACAGGCTTGATTGCCGAGCTGATACCTCAACCTGTTGCGGGAATGAGGACAGCTATTACCACCCCGACACCTTTGACGTCCGTGTGAGACGGGCACACAGAAAGCGTGTGCCAGACCTAGCAGATTTAGGCCTGCTATCCCCCGTAGATTACAGGAACCCGTCACTACGGCCAGGGGCTAGGACTTCAGCCTGTGCCAGCGGTTGCGTTTCCACCGTAGACCCCTATGCCTAGCGCTCGGGGCGCAGATCCGCCGGTGCTTCCAGGTCCGGTCGCTGAGTTAGCATGAAGCCTCACGACCCCCGCAAGGCCGAAGCCTTACCAGCCCCAAGTAGGGACAGTGCGGGCGTAAGGTCGTTTTCCTCAAACGCCTTTTGATTGGAAGTAGACTATGCAAGCCACAAAGCGCAACCCCTAGGCTTTCACACCTAGGGGCTTGTTTTTTGTGCCTCTATTATCGCCAATCGCATAGCCTCGATTTTATGTGACACTTAAGCTAATACTAGCTTGTAACCATCTGATTTTAACCATCTACTGAAGCGCTTGCGCTCTGTATTGTTTAGGGTAACTCCGGTTGCTGGCCGTCCACGTCTACGCTCTGTTAATAGCGGTTTACCCTCAAGGCGTTTTAAGACTAGCGGTTTAATGTTATCTGGAATTTTACTCCATAAGCGTTCAGCCTCAATTTTACCGTCTACCATGTGCTCAAACTGTACCGCTCCGACTATCAATTCCCCTAGGGTTGTTGAATTCCCCTCAGTGTCATTGATAACGCTGTCAAGACTGGTATGCTGTCTTATCGAGTAACGTCTCCACCAGTCAAGCCAGTCCATGCGAGCTATAGCGTAGGCCAGTTTCTCATCTTTGGCCTTGGCCTTGAGTACTGCCAGAGCTATGTCTTGAAACAAGTCCTCACGTTCCTCACGTGGTACCTTGCGACTGAAGACATACGCCACTTTCAGAGCGTTTTTAGCTTCTATTGGCATAGCCTTGATAGCTGTTAAGTATTCCTCAACCTTGAGGGTAAAGTCCTCATTCTGTAATGGCAAGGCAGAGCATAGCATTTTAGCTATCTGCCTATAGGTAACTTTCAAGTAATCCATGTTTCACCCCTTGCTATTTTATTGGCTATGCGCTGGGGCTTTAATCAGGCACGTTTCATATTCAATTGTTAAAGTACTTTAATATTATAGGCATATATTATAATTAAATACAATACTTTAGCCAATAATAAGAGTAAATAGCTAGTTATTGTACTTATCCAAGCATACAGCATTTTATCTATATATGTATATGTGAGTGTGACTGTACGCCTGTATGTGTGACTGTACGCCTGTATGTGACTGTACTAACCCAGCTCAGGGTAGCCCTCGACTAGCCACAATTGTCTCCAGTTCACCCAGGCATCATGAGGGGGCTCTGCTCTCCCCTTGTCAGTTAGCCGGTAGTACCGGACGACTCCCTCGCTCAGCCAGGGGGCCTCGGATGTCTCTATCGGCTCTTCTCTTCCGGAAAACTCAACTAGCCCAAAGCGCTTCATTTGATGTAAGTAGTTCAGGAACGAGTGGAAAGTGGGGGGCTTTAGCCTCTCCCTGCGCTTCCTGCCCTGGTTGATCTTTCCGTATTCCTCACGGAGGGCTTTATGAATCTCCGAGGGATGAGCCTCTCCGTAATCAAGGAGATAGCTCCTGATAAATAGGCCGGTGGGAACCCGGTATCGTCTAAGCTCTCCAGCTTCAGTCATTGCCCTTCTCCGGGAAGACCGGCTTGAGTTTATCTTTCAGTGCCTGGGATTTAAGAGCTTCATATCTTCTCGTCGTATCGAGCTTCTTGTGCCCTAGCAGGTCGGCGATATCGGTTATCTCCTGGCCAGCGATACGGCGTAGCGCTGCCGCCGTGTGACGGAAAATGTGGGAGTGCAGCCGCCTGCCCAGCCCGGCCCGCCTGCCCAGCTTCTTCAGCCAGAGCCAGATATCGTAATACTCGAAGGGGAACAGCTTCTTATCCTTAGTGTATCTCCAGGAGAGATACTTCTCGAGGGCATCAAGGCTCTGCCGGCTGACCGGGATCCAGGCCTCTTTCTTCGTCTTCTCGCGGTGGGCAAAAAGGAAGCCATGTTCCCAGTCTATGTCATCATTGGTCAGGGCCAGGAGCTCCGATATCCTGAGCCCGGTATCACACAAAATGGTAACCAGGGCAGTCTCCGTAGGGGTCTGGCAGTTATCGAGCAGCTGCTGTATTTCATCATATTCAAGGTAGTCGGGTACGCCCGGGCTGTCGGCGGATGGCAGCAGGATAACTACATCCTTTTGCTTCAGGTAGTCAAAGAAGTACCGGCGAAGGGCAAGCCCATAAGAGGCTACCGTTGCCGGCCTCTTCCCCTTATCTAGAAGATGCTGTACCCACTCCTGGGCCAGGTCCTGGTCCGGCTGCTGCCCGTCAAGGTAGCGCTCGAACTGCTCGAGGGAGCTGCGGAAATTCTTTTTCGTGTTCCCGCTTACCGGGCTCAGTGTGCCCTTGCGATTAAGGTGGGCAAGGAAGTCATCGATGTTGAGGGACATGGCTAACTCCTAATATACATTTCCTTATATTGTAGCAGGAATCAGACGGCAGGGCTAGCCGGTGAAACCGTTGGAAAGCAGTGGCCAGGTTGAGACTGATTACAACATTATGCTACTTTATGCAAACCGGGGTGCTGCAGACCGGGTACCTGTCTGGGTGGTATAATTGATGTTGAAAGCGGGGGGAAAGTGAGATGACAAGTAAGGCAGTAGTTACCAAGGAAGAGTTGCAGCATCTGATAGAAAACCTAAAGACCAATGGCGGAGATACCACCGACCTCGAGACCCTTCTGGCTGAGTTTGAGGCCGAAGAAGCGGGCAAGAAGAGAAAGAGGCGCCGGTCTTCAAAAGCTGCGTCGGAGGAAGGCGAGCAGCCGGCAGTAACACCCGTTGGTGAGTATTGGGATTTGTACCATTCTCTTAGTGAACCCTTCGAGATGGAGGAGAACGCCTTGCATCTCAAACGCCAGATAGAGGACCTCGTTCAAGGGGGGGTCTATACAGTGGATCCGACTAAGAGTTTACAAAAGCATTGTATTGTTGTGAGCACGTTGGGAGTCTGCCCCTGGGCTAAAGAGCCTTGCATCTGTGTGGAAGTCAAGGGAGGCGGGGGATGCAAAATGGGGCTACTTCGTCAGTAGCCCCATCTGTCCAGCATCTTTAGTTGTACGGAACGCCAAGCCTGGCTATCTGGCCTTGGCTCTACCAGCCGTACCGACATTGGCCCCCGCCTTGATGGCGCAGGAGATGAAGTGGCCCTGGAAGGCTGCGTCGTGGCGCCCACCCTCGGTCGGCTTGTATCCACCGTCCTTCATGCACTTCCCGACTGACATATTGAAGCCGCTGGGTCTATGGCCTCTCATCCCCAGGAGTGTCCGGAGCGCCTTGATCTGGATTTTCCCACCCTTCAAGCTATTCAGGGATATTGACATTGGTTTCTCCTCCTTCTTCCATAATGGTGTTTTCTTGAGCCAGGGAGTCTAGTTCGAGAAGAATCCCCCTCAGCTCGTCGTCGACCTTTTCTTTGGCATTATCCATTGCCTGGGCAACTTTCAGTATTGGGTCATCCTCTGAGGATATGGCTTCGGCTATTTCGCGCGACAACTCAGGATGGCCGCCTTCATCTAACACCTTCTGGTAGTCCCCGAGTATCACGGCGATACCACAGGGTCTACACTCCCCATCCACCTCCTCTTCCTGGAGCCAGTCGGCCAGAGACCTAGCTTGCTGAACTTCCATTGGCCCTTCTCCTTTCCTCGGCTGCTAATAGACGTACCATTCCCTCTGCTAGTGTGGGGTTCGGATTAACCAGGGCGTCAATGGAGTTCTTGACGGGCTCTAGAGTCGTGGAAGATCCCACTGCCTCCGAGAGCAAAGAGGCTGCTTTCTCACGATTACCCCTTTCGTGTTCTCGAACCGCCTCTAAGAGCTCTTCAAGTGGACTCACTTTTCCCCCTAAAATAAAAAACCAGAAGTCTTGAACTTCTGGCCGACCGTCCTATGTGGCTCTTTGGCCCTGGTGTTCTTATCTTTTAGAGGTTATCACTGTTTATATTTCTTTGTCAACCCTTACTGCCTGATTTAACCTCTCTGAGATGGCCTCCCCGGACAGATTTAGCTCTGTGTGGCCTCCTATCAGGAGATTCCAATTCTTACACTTACCGCAAAACAGGTACACCTCACCTTCTTCCATTCTGCCTTTCCCGAAGAAGCGTCCGCAGGTGCTACAACGTATGTCTCTAAGAGAGTTGTGGTTATCCATGCCTAACCTCTTTGTCTAGGGAGCCGCCGCACTCCGGGCATTTGTTATCCTGGGGAGTTTAACGCCTTGTAGCTACACCTTTGCACTGTCCCACACAATGGGTCAGTTTCACCTGCGGTGTTACAAGTTTGCCGCCAATAAATGGTGGCTCCATCATACAGCTAGACATACATTGATGATAGGGACTCCATGGCCATTTTATACCTAATCCTGCAGGCAATGGTGGCCCGTCTTTAGGATCTGTTGGTAATAAAGATTGGATATCCATTGTAAAACTCCATATTATTGAGTTTCCACTATGCCGGGATGGCTAAGGCATCACTCCCGGTTCTACATATCGGGTGAGTTTCGTATAATAATCGGGAACCTCTGCGAGGTGTGCTAAGGCGATTTTGGCAGTTGTTTCTAGGTCTCCGCCTGTAACATCTGCGTGTTCCATCTCGACCTTGATTCCCACAGTAAATTCATCAAGGTCTATTTTGTTCCAGTTTACATTAAGTCTGTCCCCGATCGCTTTTGCTCTTTCTTCATAATTTATTTTCCCCCTTGGTGCCGTTATGGAGCTGATAGAGAGTGTGCCCATGAGCTCCTTCCTCAAATTCGATGCCTCGCCGGACAGCTGCTTGTAGTCGTATTGTCCGCTTTCCACTGCCGGCACTGTTACCATCGGTTGCAGAGCTTCGGCCCACTCGGCTATCTTGGTATAGATATCCGAAGGCTTGCCCCCCCGCTCAGCGATCGGGATTGATTCAAAAGCCAGGCCGGAGATGAAACTTCCCTTGTCACAGCAGTCACAGGGGATTCGCTCACCGGTTTTGTCCGGGATCCGGCAGCCCTGGGAGAGGTGCTTCTCGAGCTGCCATAACTCACGACCGATTTCCCGGTTCTGGTAAGCGAGTACTTCATCGTTGGTGAGTTTGCTCAACGACTTAGATGTGGCAGATGACGATGAAGGTGCCCCCAGGCGGGTTTGGGGGGCTGTGGGATGCGTTTCTGGCTCTATCCCAGCAATCGCTCGGATTTCGTCGGCAAGACTACGTATACCGCCCGTGGCCTTTCCGACTCCTCCCCGGGCGATTTTCAAAACTCCCTTCAAGTCACGTATAGGGTTACTTCCCAATCTTGGTGGGCGCATCTAATTCACCTTCTACCTGATTTTATCCCTGCGTTTTGACAGTGTCAACTCTAAGAGAAAAAGAGGCGTTCCGCCACCTTGTCAATCTCCCTGTCATTCTCAAGCGCCTCGCGGAAGTCCTCTTTTCTAGCCGTTCGCTCTTCCTCTGTCTTACTAGATGGTGGTTTGGGGCTGCTGACAAACTCTTTTATCATGTTTCTCATCCCTGAGGCTTCTGTCTTAATCACTTCTATTGCGCCTGTACCAACATCATGCAGGATGTCCAACTCGGTCTTGCCACCCTGGTTCTTGGGCGCCTGTTCTAGCTTCGTCGCTATCGCATCTATCTGCTTCTTGTGTTCTTCCCCCTGCTGCTGTATCTGGGTGGTAAGATTGGCTATTTCCTGCTTATGGGCGTCTTCCCGCAAAGTGGTAACCGTAGTCATTAACTCGGAGATTTGGGCTTGTAGTTTTTCATCCCCCTTACCTTCGCCTTGTATCTCCCGGATCATACCTATGAACTGCGCCGGGTCAGTCATCCAGCCTGGCTGGGCAGGACGGTCAGTTCCTGTCCCGGTAATGTCTTTTACAACAGAGATGAACGCCACCGGGTCAGTCATCCAGCCTGGCTTCTCGCTGGATCCACCACCGAGAACATCGCGGTACATCTTCATCTTTTCCGTAGCCTGGGACAGCGCCTCGAGGGGGTCGATGGATTCACCTCTTTCCTGGTTCTTTTTTATTATCTCGTAGGCCATGAGGTCCATGCCGGTAAGCCTGGCGTTGGGGTTCAGATGGTAGTTTCCTTCCCCGTCCGGTACGAAGGGAGGCTCCCCGCCACTGGCGCTTTCTTCCGCCATCTCTTTCAACTTGACGGCCTCATCCATGGAGCCGCCTATCTCTTTGTCTTTTGCCATCCTTACCACATGCTTGTCGGAGTCGTAGACGTATTTCACTCCGCTTCTACCGCCCTCGTCGGCTAATGCGGCTTGCTCGGTGCTCATTCCTACCTTCTTAATCAGTTCCAGAGGCACGGGTATCCCCTTTTCGGCAAACCACTGCTCGATAATCAACTTTCTCTTGGCGGGAGCAAGTTCCCCACTCCATGCAATTAGCCTCTTGGTCAGCGCCTCTGGGTTCTCAAAGACATCTGGGCCACCGGTGTGCGAGATGTTGAGGGCAATGCTGGCTGCCTGGTCCGGCTTTATCTTGAAATTCGTTAGAAGCTTAGCGAAGTCTTCCTCGACGATGGGCACGTTTCTAGCTTCCTCTTGTGGCTGTTTTGATAGGTCAGGCTCTTGTGTCATAATACTCTATCCTCCTTGTAGCTGCATTGGTAAGACAGTAGGCGTTACGTCGCACCCCCAGCTTCTCCACCATAGGTGGGTTTTCTGCTTCCAGTCTCTCGATCCTGATCCTGGCGTAACGAGGGGTAAAGCCAAACTCGTTCACTAAGTCCATTGGCTCGATAACTTCGTTTTTCTGGATAAATCTCAATACTTGGAGCTTGGTTGCTTTTATTATGCTCATAATCCCCCACCAGTTAACTGGTGGATATCCCCCCTAAACGGTACTGAGCGTTGGGACCGCATTATTATTTGTACCCCTTGCGATCCTGCCATTGTTGCTTCAGGACGGTCATTCCCCAGACGATAAAGAGGTTCATCAGGTCAATCAAAGCGGGCTTTGAGATTTTCTCCATCCTAAAGGCAAGAACGGCAGCATCCTTTAGCTTATCCCTCATCTCTTCGGGGACTATAATATGCAGGTCGTATTCTTGTTTAGGCGCGGGTTCTTCTTCCGGCACGTTATCTGTCGCCGGCGTCACGGTTATTGATTTTTCCTCTTGTGTCATAGCTCACCTCCCTGGATAGCAACCGTCGCCAAAAAGAACGGGCCAAGCCTTTAATCCATCATAGCGATGGTTGCTTGTCCCGCTTCTTATTTGTCTGAAAAATACTAACACTTTTTTCGACAAAGCGCAAGGGCTCAAGCGTGACCGAAGCGACAGAGGAGATATGTTTACTCATGGCTCCTATTGACTAATGGACGACAACCGATATAGAATGGGTACCAAGAAATGGGGCAAGCCGTTATCGCTTGCCCTATTTTTGTTTACAGAGAAAGGAAGGATGATGGCTTGAAAAAGATAGCAGTGGTTGCGTTGAAAGGCGGCGTCGGCAAGAGTTCGGTGGTGGCTGGTCTGGGACTAGCCCTAGTTAGCAAAGGCTTCAAGGTGGGCTTTGTCGACCTGGATGTAACCGGCAGCAATCTATACTCTGCTCTGGGCTTGCCGGAGTCCCCTAAGTGGCAGCTGGATACTATCAATGAGAAGGTTGTTGTGCCTGAGGTAAATGGCTACTGGCTCCTGTCAACAGCTTCCCACACCGGGGAAGGGTACGCGGTGCTGTGGGAGAGGTCACACAACATCGAACTGAGTGATATCAGGGATAGGATTCACAAGATAAAAGTGTCCGAGGACCCTGCTATTGCCATGGCTGAGCTCGAGGAGATCCGCAGGGAGATTGACGATATTCTCGCCTCGAGCAAATGGCGGTTTGTGAGCGAACTCATGTCTGAAAATGCCGTAACCTGGCCTGATTCACTTGACTACCTGATTGCCGACCTGCCCCCCAGTAGCAGCAATGAGATGTTCTCATTCTTTGAAATGGTTAAAGACCTCTTCGGCGTCTTTATTGTGTCGCAGCCGGCTAAACTCTCAACCATCGGGTTGGTGAGAACCATAGACCTGCTCCGGGTACGGCAGATACCCATACTCGGCTTGGTGGCTAACCAGGATGGCTTTCTCAACAAGCACGGGGAAATCGAGTACCAGTTCCTTTCTCCCTGGGTCGACCTTGAGTCAATAGCCAAAAAGGCAGGCATACCATTCCTCGCCTCGATTCCCCAGACCGGGCAAGAAAATATAGCCAGGCCTTATTTCTCCAAGCTGGCAGACAAGATTATCCATGTGACGCCTGTTGTGCTGAAAGACGTTACCCTGGGCACGAAGCTCAAGAGGAAAGTGCTCAAGGGAGCAGCTAGGAGGTTTGTCTAATGGGCCTTATCGCTGATATGTTCGAGCGTATCATGTCGAGGCAGTCCGCCTACTTCGACAGCTTATCGGAGGGCGCCAAGGTAAAACTCTCAGAGGTGGGGAAAAAATATGCTGTATTGAAGGTCACCGGACCCGAAGGCGGCACCTTCTACCTGCAGTTTGAGGGGCAGCACCTCCAGATGCTTCCAGAGCCACCTGATATACCCTACGACGACCTTGATAAGATGATTCTAGACGGTGACATGTTCAACTATCCAAGCGGTGATGAGGTTCTCTTCGACGTCATCGACCGTAGCCTATCGCCCAGAGAAGTCATCGCCAGGAGATACTTCAAGGTTAATACTCCCAACATAGTTTATGACACCGAGGAGTTTGCCCAAGCATTTGAGCAGTTCCTGGATGATATGCGGCTCGTGCTTAAGGGAAGGAAAAACTCGTAATGATAGCCGAAATACCATTTGTCATTCTGACTGGGGGGGCAGCCCTGCTGGGTATGTACCTTGCGAATGTATTTTATGACCTTGAGGTACCCCAATACCTCAGCAGAAAGGTGGGTCATCTCGGCGGTGCCTGTGCCTTCCTGTTGTTCCCTTTTTTGTTCGAGACCTTTGTCTGGCCCCTGGTACTGACGGCCGGGTTTACCGGTCTACTTCTCTACGCCAGGATGTTCAAGCCAACGATGTTTCGCGGGGTGGGCGGTTCAGGCAGACCAAATGCCCTGGCCGAAATACACTTCCCTGCTACCGGGGTAATTCTGATTGGAGTATGCTGGGGCGTTCTCGGCTATCCATGGCTGGCCATAATACCACTGACCTTCATGGGGGCTGGGGATGCTGTTACCGGCCTGATCCGGAGCGCGGTATACAAGCGTGAGGTAAAAGGGAACTGGGGCAGCGCCGGCATGCTGGCTACCTGCCTGGTCCTGGCCTATTTCGTACAACCATACTGGGTCGGCGCTGCGGGGGCAGTTGCCGCCGTCTTAGCCGAAAGGTTTACCAAAACCACCCGGTACGTTGATGATAACCTTACTATCCCGCTGGCCAGCGGGGCGTTGATGGTCATACTTCAAATTTCCTTCATAGGAGGCTAAGTTGAAAACAAAACTTAAGGCGCATCTCTGGACACTCCCCCGGTGGTTTGCTGCCCCGTTTTTTGGCAGCTCCATGCTCATAGGGGCAGTACTCGCCGGAGGCATCGATGCCAACGCCTGGATAGGTCTTGTTGCCGTGTTGCTGGTTATGGCCGGTGGGCACTCATTTAATACCATTCTTGATTATAGCTGGACCGGACTCGACAAGGGGGAGGTGGAAGACCGCAGTGCAGAAAAAGATTACACCGGTGGACAGAGCGTTATTGCCGGGGGGATCCTCACCGAGAAAGAAGTCTACGTTAACGCGCTCGGTTGGTATTTCCTCTCCGCTATCCCCGTAATCTACCTGGCATTCAACATTGGCTGGCCAATCTTGCTCATATGGTTGGCGGGCATGCTGGTAACCTTCTGGTACTCGAAGTCTAAGTTCAACTGGACACACGAGCTGGCCCTGGGTGTTGGAGTAGGACCAGTCGCATTGCTTATGGGCATGTTCTCGGTGAGCAGTTCCGCAGACTGGCCAACTGGTATCTTGGCCTCACTGCCCATCGCCATCGTCCTGTCCTTCGTGGGATTAGCACTCGACGAGTGGCCTGATGCTGAAGCCAATCTTAAGAAGGGCGTTAAGAGCGTCGCCTACAAGGTTTGGGAATATGGGGTGGATCTGAACTGGTACATGACGGCCTGGATAGCATTCCTATACATCTTCCAGCTCTTCCTCATAGTGATAGGTGTGTTTGCGCCGCTAACAGGACTAACATTCCTCGTTTTCCCACCCCTCATGGTCTGCATGGTATTTCTTGAGAAATACTTTAGAAAGGCTGCCGGCATACTCGTTGCGGTCGCAATGTTTTACCCTGTGTTGCTCCTTGTCGGTCAGGCCTTAGGAGATTAGTATGAAGCCAAAAATCATTTCCATAGCCTACGCGCTGCCCGAAAATAGCTACTCTCAGGAAGAGGTCTTCCAGGAGCTCGGGTATCCCGGGGCTTTCAAGCGGCTCTTCTCCCAGGCGGAAATAGACAAGCGCCATTTCTGGGTACCGCTGGAAAGGATAAAAGGACTCAGCTGGCAGGAGCAGCAGGAAGAATATAAAAAGGGGGCACTCGAGCTATCCAAGAAGGCTCTCCTTGACTGCCTGGAGGGGCGGGACCCGCGGGAGATTGGCTGCGTTGTTTTCGCCAGCTGCACCGGCTTCGTCCCAGGCCCGGTAATCCCACACTATCTCAGCAAGGAACTGGGATTGTTGCCAGGCACCTATTTCAGGAATCTGGCTTCCCATGGTTGCGAGGGGGGCTTCCCCGGTTTAAGGACGGCTATGGAATTCACCATGGTGTCAGGCAAACCGAGCGTTGCCATCGCCTGTGAACTCGCGAGCTGCAGCTACTTCCCGGAGCCAGGAGAAAAACCTGATCCGGAGAACCACTTTGAGGTTGCCCGGAGCAATGCCATCTTCGGGGACGCGGCTACCTGCGCTCTTGTTGGTTTCGATGACGACCCCAGGCACCCCCTGATCATCGACAGCGAGACGTATACCGATACCGATTACCTGGAGGACCTCGGTTATGTATGGAGGGATGGCCGCCTGCGGGTTCTGCTTTCCCGAAATGTGCCTGATATCGCCCCTAGACTGGTAAGCAGGGTAGTCCCCTGTTTACTGGAGAGGCACCATCTGGGGATTGGCCATATCGAGCACTGGATAATTCATGCTGCCGGCAGCCAGGTACTAGACAATATCCGGGATAAGATCGGGCTTCCGGAGGAGAAGCTCTTTCTTTCGCGCCAAGCGTTAAGGCTGGTAGGCAACTGTTCTTCGGCTACCATAGGTATTATTGGCAAGATGCTTATGGAAGAAGAAGTCACCAGACCTGGGGAATACGGCCTGGTTGTTTCACTGGGCCCGGGAATGACCAGTGGGGCGACTCTGCTGCGGTGGGAAGGATAGAGAGGGCATATGGCAATACTGGTAACCGGGGCTTCTGGATTCGTCGGACGGGCTTTCACCCCCAAGCTCCTGGCGCAGGGGCACACTGTCTATGCACTATCCCGGCACCCACCAATCGGTTCCGATAACCTCATTCCCCTCGTGGGCGATATCACGGAGCCCAACCTGGGGCTGGGGAGCGTGCCCAAGGATATCGAGGCCGTCCACCATATAGCCGGGAGTCACAGCCTGGGAGCGGACAGGGACGGGTCAATACATAAAACCAATGTGGAAGGTACCCGGAATGTGGTCGCCTTCTGCTCCAGGAATGACATACCGCGCCTGTACTACACTTCGACGGCATATACCCAGGGAATAAATGCCTACGAGAAGTCCAAGGCGTTGGGCGAACTCCTGGTGACAGGAAGCGATATCCCCAAGGTCACTATTTTCAAACCGTCCATAATCATGGGGACAGAGGAGAATCCTTACCCCGGTCATTTCTCGGTATTTGCCTCCCTGGTTATAAGGATACACCGGCATGCAGAGAAGATACGCCGGAAGGTCGAGGAGACATTGCGGCTGCCGGTTATCGAGCCTGTATTCAGAATAAAAGGGAACCCAAAAGGGAAACTCAATCTGGTCTCGATAGACGATGTCACGGAGGCAATGTTAAGCTTGGACAGGTTCCCTGTCTACTGGCTGACAAATCCCTACCCGCCTACCCTGGGACAGTTGATAGCATGGATCAGTGACTTCGTGATGACCAATACTAAAATCGTGCCGCAGTTCAAGCCTACTCCACTCGAAATGCAGTTTCGGAAAATGGCCTCTGCTTTTGGCCCGTATCTGCAGGGCGACGATTTCCCCAGTGACCTTCAGGACTGCCGTCCAATAACCCGCGAGTTCATCCACGCTACGATTAGGAGAATTCTCTAAGATAACTTGACCAATTTGCTTTTCAGTTTTACAATTGGGAAAGCGGGGCAAGCGTTGGTTTGCTCCGTTTCTTTTTGGGGAGGTGTGTCATGGTAATGAAAAGGCTAGAAGAAACCTTCGGACTCCCGCCTCTCTCCGAAATCGGAAAGACGATAGAGAGGTTCCCCGACCAGAAGCAGCTCAAAGCAATTAAGGAAGTCCTCACTATAGCGGAGAGAGTTGCCGAAAAAGCACCCGAGCTTGACCAGGTCGTCTTACTGGTCAAGGAAATCAACTCCATGCCGACCGATAAGCTCAAGGACCTTGAGAAGATACTCAAAAGAATTGAGCGGATTATCAAAACAGCCCCGCAGGATCTGATGGAATTTATAGCCAGCTTGAAGGGTGAGTGACGATGATACTGACCCCTCAAGCTGCCCTGACTGCTGCGGCTGTGGCTGCAATAGGAGCAGTATCCGCCTATGTTACCATCAAAGGGGGAGAGGAGATCCTGTCTAAGGTGGAGAAGGGAGACCTGCTCCCGATGTCCCCCGAAGATGGACCACCGCTGCCGCAGGCTTTGAATATTCGTTGGCCATGGAGGAGGTAGGTAGATGTTCCTGCCCACGATGCTGGCCAAATCAATAGGTCTAGCTGGACTCAACGCTACCATCAACCCAGGGTCGTTGCAGCCCTGGGTTGACGAGATAGAAGAGACAGTAAGGGAAAGGGGCAAATTCCCCAAATCAGCCGTAGCCTACATACCGTTATCCCCTCCTCCAGTGCTCTGGGATTATAAGTGCCGGAAGTGTCGCTTCTGGCAGGAGCCGGCCTCCTGTATAGTAGTGGAAGGTGAAATATTACCAAGGGGCTGGTGCACTATCTGGCTCCCACCCGATGATAAGCCTGCTTTCTCCTGGATAGGCGAACTTTTGAGGGGGGATTGGTAAAATGGCCACAGCAATACCAGCAAAAACGAAGTGCCCACTCTGCGGATACGAGATCTCCGGAGAAGTAGATAGCCTGACCAGGACTGACCTCCTGCTCGGTCATTTAATATCCGCACATGGTAGCCAGGCCCGCCCAGCTTCCCCATTAGAGGGGCCACCATTGCCCCGAGGACTGGGTGTTCGCTGGCCATGGAGGAAATGATGAGCAAATCACCTGAAGGGCATGGAATAGAGCTTCCCATCCCCCAGCTTCAGGACGCCTATAAACGCTGGAGGGGATTGGAGCCAACAGGGGTTGAGGAAGTTGACCGAGCGAGAGAATACTACATTGGCTTACTGCGTAAAGAGCTGCAGAAAAGAGGGGCACTGCATTACATACCCCCTAGTGACAACCCGGGAACGGGAGAAGACTACCTTCCAATGCCTCCGGGGCAGGGGCCACCCCTACCCCGCAGTTTGGGCATTCAGTGGCCATGGAGGAGATAGAAAATGCCATTCGGAAAACCAAGAACGGAGTCGGAGAGACTGCAGAGGCACCGGGAAATCTACGGCGCTGAATCTGTACCACCGGAGATTCGGAGAACATTGGGCCCCGTGATGGAAAATATCCCACAGGTTATTTGGGGCTGGCTGCCGGCATTTCCTCCAGACCCTCCTGTCCCGCGCTGGTTCGCTGCCAGGACGAGGGGCTCCGGACAACGATTACAGAGGCATTCCTAGATGATAATAGAGTTAGTAGAAGTTGACAGGCCGAAGACTTTTGGGGAGAAGATTGCCGAGTACCTGGCCAGACCTCCCCAGCCTATACTCAAGTTCTACAACGGCTTCTCTACGGAGATGACCGATGGGGGCCGGCATATACTCTTCGCGGTGCGAAACGGGATGCCTGTGCCCTTACTCTACGGGATCTATACCAGGGCAATCTATGACGAGGCTACCGATTACCTAGCAAAGACTGACCATATCGGACCATTCAGTACCGATAACTGGCGGCTTACCCTCGACACTACCGGCCCGGCTCAGGTAGAAATCAGGGTGGGGCTGGTCCCATTTGAAATCGTGACCGACAGGGCTGAATTAGCAGTAGGAGGTTAGAGATGCCAGGTAAGCTTGCTATAGAAGGGTTAGGAATTACCAAAGCAACTGAGGGACCGCCACTTCCAAAGAAGCTGGGTATAGAATGGCCGGAGCCCGTCCAGAAATATTTGAGGGGGCGCTGGCCGGGCACTCCTTTCCCTCGCCCCTGGGGTGAGGCGGCTATGAAAAGGATTCCACTGGGAATAGGCAGGGGCGTACAGGAAATAGTGGACAGGCTTGGGCTTTAACAAGGAAGAAAGATAGAGGGAGGTGCGAAGATGCCTGAGGTATCAGGACTGGTTGAGATAGAGATTAAAACTCCTCTACCAAGCGAAGGCGTTGTGGGTGGTAAATATAAGGTCGAGGGAGTTGCCAAGGTGGCTGGCGCGGTAGGTCCCCCGCCGTGGCTCTATGCCCAGGTGCAAATGAAGAGCTGGCTCAAGCCAGACATTCTCGAGGAAACCCACTACTGGAGGGGAATCCCGATACCGATCACCGGCAACTTCTCCATAGATTGGATGCCGGACAAGCCGGGAATCTATGAAGTGACGGTTGTGGCCACGCCGGCTCCACTGTCGCTGCCCTTAATCGGCGTCCCTCCGATCACGGGGCAGAGCGACATGATGAGGGTCTCGGTAGAGAAGCTGGCAGTGCAGTTCAGTGAAATAAAAATACTTTCGTATAGCATAGCGTAGCATAAAGGAGGTTCGGGTTATGGAAAGAATAGTGAGATTGGCAACACCCCCGACCATGCTTGAAGTCGCTGCCGGGGACAAGATCGCCGTGCACTGGTCCTTCATTTACCAGGGGCCGGCTTACAGCGAAACGGTGTATGTAGCGGTATACGAGGGCGATTGGCCACCGCCGGGGATTGACGAAAAGATAAAAGCCTGGGTCGGGGTACCCCTTCCCAATGCGCCGGATCCTGTCAACATAAAAAGCACGGAGCCCCTGGTTACAAATGCGGTAACTGATGCCATGGTCGGCAAGAGCTTCGGGATATATATCAAGGTCGGCAACACCCTTCCCAAAGAGGGTGTCGGCGCCTTTGACAATGTGATTAAGGTCAAGGGTGTCCCTTCGCCAACATTCAGCGAGCTCAAGATAATCAGCTATGAAAAGGTTTAGGAGAGTACCCGATGGCTAGGAAGTTATTGGAATTAGCGACACCCCCGAAGGTGCTTGAAGTTGTTGTCGGCGACGAGATCGCCGTGCACTGGTCCTTTATCTATGAGGGGCCGGCTTACAGGGAAACGGTGTATCTAGCGGTATACGAGGGCGATTGGCCACCGCCGGGGATTGATGAAAAACTAGCGGCCGCGGGGGGAGTGGACCTTCCAAATGCGCCAGCCCCAGTCACAATAAGTAGTAAGGTGCCATATATTATGGCGCCTAAGGTGTATTCCGGCATGTTGGGCAAGACCTTCGGGGTGTATATCAAGGTCGGTAACAATCTGCCCAAAGAGGGTATCGGAGCCTTTGACAATGTGGTCAAGGTTGTTACAGAAGTAACCCCTCCCCCGCCACCCCCGCTTATCAAATTCGGGCTGGCAATCAGCAATATTCCCTCATACCTGCAGCCTATTACTTTCTGGTCCCTGACGTGGCAGGGAATAGAATACGGCAAGTGGACAGCCATAGACCGGGGCATCCTGCTCAGCAATGTTAAACCGACTGGCCAATTCGTCATAAAGCTGCTGAACCAGGCGGCGCCTAGAATAGACACGATAACCACGCGGGAATATATCCTGCAGAACAACTGGCTATACAACTACAATGTCGACCAGGGAACACTCACGGGAGGACAACCATAAGGGGAGGTGTTGAGAATTGGGTAGCAAGGAAGAATGGCAAAAGTACCAGGAGGCTATGCGGGCAGGTGACGCGGCAGCTGCAGCTGAAGCCTTCAGAAGATTTCAGGAGGCTAAGAAACAAGAGGGTAAAGGTGGGTCCACTCCTACCCTGGTGAATTTAAGCACAAAGAGTAAGACCTACCGCAACGCTATCCCTGTTGACCAGATCCCTGACGAACTGGTAACAAACCCTGAGTTCTTTGAGCTAATGAAGAAAATTGCGGACAAGGAGGGGTAGATGCCATCGACGGTTTGCATTGCTGATTTCGATTTGCCAACCCGCTCGGCGTCGGGATTCATGCTAAGACATGTCGTGCCCCGTCTCGAGCCCATCCACCTCTTTTCTATTCTGGCAAGAAGATTCCCTTTTCAACTTTCAGCACCCCAGTCAGACATAATCATTGGTATGGGACATGGGGACGTTGACACCTTTACAGGGCAGAACGAGGCAGTAATACTTGATGCCGGCAGGTATAACCCGAGGGAGGTAAGGGGCAAGGTAATAAAGCTTCTCTCGTGCCAGACCGGGGTAGAATTGGGACCGGATTTGGTAAAGAATGGCTGTGCAGTCTTTATGGGTTACACTGACGACTACCTCTGGGTTATGGATGCCGACCTTGCCTCAAGGCCCTGGGCAGACGAGATGGCAGCCACCTGCTTAATGCCGGTGATGGATGGCATAAATGCCCTGCTCGATGGTAAAACAGCCAGGGAAGCCTTCGACATAGAGCTTGAGGGATACGGACGAAATGCCGCGGTAGAGGAAGATGAGCTGATAAAAAGCTGCCTTAAGTTTAACCGGAGCAACGCTGTCCTGCTGGGTGATCCTATGGCACGGATAAGGGCAAGACCGAGAATAAAGCTGCCTTTGCCTCCTCCGCCACTCATTCTTCCAATTAGTTGACAAAATTAAAACCATTGCTTAAGATATGTAATTAAAGGCGGGTAGTTGCTGAAACGTAAGAGTTTTGGCTACCCGCCTTATCTCTATTCAGTAACTACCCAAGTAGGAGCGGGGCAAGCAACCTTCGACAGAAGGAAAGGGCGCTTGTCCCGCTCCCCTTTCTGGAGATGGTTGCTCCGCCCCTTATAAAGGAGGTCAACGAAATGACAAGATTACCAGACCCCAAGGATCTCGTCGATAGCGTGGCCGACGGCGTGGTGGAAGCCGCCGAAGGCCCGGTAAGGGTGGCGGCAAATGTTGCCGGCGTCTGTCAGAGCTTCGCCTCCGAAGTGAAGACCAACATGGACGCCATCAAGACCCGGCTGCCCGATGATCCCTCAGTCATAGCTGACGTTGCGGTGAAGGCTGTAGGGCAAACAGTCCAGGCCGGCATCGGCCTGGTCGAGGGCGTCGGCAAGGGTATCACGGACACCCTCGACGGGATAAAAAGTCAAATTCGCCGGGTAACCGGATAAACGGATAACCGGATAAAAGGAGGAGGTTATGCCAGTAAAAAATATCAAGACCCTTTTGACCCAGGCAACACAATACCCGGCGGCAATCGAGGCGAAACTCCCTGAGGGAGCGCCGAAGATATCAACGATGCTGCTGGATGCCGCCAACCAGATTCCCGTAGTGCCGGATTTCCCAATGGAGGTACCCGACCTACCGGCGGCCCCCGTGATCCCTGAACTCCCAGCAGGACTTGGCAAGATGGGGAAGACGTATGTTACCAAGGTCGATGTAACGCCGGTGGACAAGGTCGTAATACCCACCAAGCCGCTTGGAAAAGAAATTCTATCTTAAATCAAGAGATAGGTAATCCTGTCTCAAGGGAGGAAAAGTGAAGGTAGCAGGACTATCATCATTAAACAAGAAAGAGATCAGTATGTATGGCTCCAAGTTAACCCTGGCCAGCCTCGATTCTGAGGAGCAGGAGATATTCGAGGATAACTTCAATAAGCTGCTGGCCACCACCGACAGCCAGGTAAGGCGAATCTTTGAAGAAAGAGCCGACACTATCGTCGCCGGAATCATGGCTATCAAGGAGAAGCTGAATAACCGGAAGTTCCGGGGCATGAACCCAGCCGACATGGAAATCGGTATGGGCTTCATAAGGCCCGAGTTCGTCAAGGATACCAATGTAATCATCAATGACTGGCTCGTCGCCCTGACTGGTATGGGTACCTGGGATACATGGCTATCCAATGCTGCCGACGACGGTGGCTTTCTCATGAGCGAGGACCACGGGCTCATCATCACCCACCTGGTCAGCCAGGTAACACCACAGCCTTTCGTCAGGGGAGTCCACTTCCAGATAGGGCGTATTAACCTGATCCCGGAAGAAGTGGCGGATATTCTCCTCGGAGACAACCTGAACCAGGTTCCAGTATTCCCAATCCCAACCAAGGTCGTGCTGCCTGAGGATGAACTCAGGCTCGATGTAACCGGAGTGGCTGGCAATGAGTACCTGAAGCTGGGCGGCCTGGTAGTCGGGCTCGGCAGGCTTCTGAAAGCGGAAACCCCAGCCTGGTAATCCTGGCTTATTGTGGTTAAATAAACCTTCTCTGTCGACACAGAGAAAGGAGGAGGTATATATGGAAGCAACTCTTCTGAAAGAGAGTCACGAGAACCAGTTTTTGAGAGAGGGTTATCTCCTGGCACTCCAGTTTGCCCAGGGGTATGCCTGCTTTAGGATCCTCGGCTGGGAGCCCTCCAATGTCAAGCCCTACTCCCTCGGCGCGGTGGCTGCCGCCAGTAACCTTGCCGCCTGGGATGAGATAATCGATGCCAATACCCGGCGGTACCTGATGCCTCCGGAAGAGAGATGGATTTACCATTCTTTCTACGGGGTAAACAAGCCGAAGGCGCGGATCTTCTTCCAGTACCCGACCAGGCAGGACAGGGGAAACCTCGTTTCTGTCCAGCGTACCATAACCGGCGATGTCGGCTATATTGACGGTGAGATGAGCCCCTATGACGGGCCGTTTGCCCTCAAGAGCCAGGTGTTCACAGTCCACGAGCTCTACCCCGCCTTCCAGTGCTACAACCCCCTCGGTGACGCCATGGATAACGTCATGCTCAATATCGACGTCATGAGGTACTCCTACCACATAATAAAGAACAGGGACCTCATCAAGGATATCCTCACCCTCAAGCGCCCGGGAAGGCTGCATACCATGGCTGGTATCGACCCAGAGCCGGCCAGAATACCCGATTGGCTTTCGGACCTGGTCGGGAAGGACCTACTGGCCTACTCCAAGACTATTATTGAGGAGGGCGGCTGATGGTAGATAAAAGAGCACTAAACTCGGTTGTAGGCACTGTGGACGATACCGTTGGCGGTATCTCCTTTGGAACCACAGTCCCTGCCAACATGAGGCGATATATTTACAAGTTAAAGACTGCCAACCAGTTTGCCGGGGCCAACCAGTTGGAATTTGGTCACTCTACCGCAGGTGTCGGCACAATAGTGGACTACATAGAGCACTCAAACCAATACGATATGTGGAATGACCCGGATGATTTAAGTGAGGATGCACTCCCGATTTATATACTGCCGGCAGGAACACGACCCTGGGGACTCGCCAGCGCCGCGGGAGATATCCACGTCTATATTGAATATGAGGATGCGGAATAAGGTTCGGGTAGCCTAAATCTTTCTATGCTACCTGTAGTACCCAGAGCTAAGGGGAAACTAATATGCCCCCTGAAAGATTGGGGGAAGTAGCTCAAATGGAGAAAAGACATGAAAAGGATCGGTTATATTTCGGCACCAAGGATTAAAGGGAATCTAGACTTGGGGGGAACAAGTAATCTGACAGTTCCAGGCACAATTGATGTGACTGGTATAAGTCACCTTCACGGACTGGCAATCATGTACGCTGCGTTTATTACCGCTGGGAGTGCAACTTTGGGCGGCCCTTCTATCTGTTCCTCCTCGTTTGGTGTGGGTGGCCCATTGACCACTAACCAAATTCTTTGCAATTCATCTCTTGGTGTTGCCGGGCCTACCACCTTAAACGGCGCTGTCGTTTGCGTTGGTTCACTAGCCATAGGCGGCCCGTTGACCATGCACCAGGTTGTAAATGCCCTTGAATTACCAGCGGCCGACCCAACCGTAGCTGGGCGGTTGTGGAGCAATGCAGGTGTGATAACTAGGTCAGCTGGTTAATCGCTGAAAAGCCTTAATCATCATAAGGAGAATAAGGGATGAGGCGAATAAACCTGGAGACTTATATGGAGACGGTCAGGGATGCAGAAACTGGGGACGATGTAGAGCTCCCTTACGATGTCAGGAACTCTATGGTCGAAGCTCTGCTGTCAAGAGACCTCGGATTATTAGCTAGGGAAGCCCTGGACAGAGAGGACCTTGCCAGAAAAATAAGGGACTGCCCTGATGAGACTATCCTGATTGAGGAAACCGATTATGACAAGCTCGTAGCGGCTATAGACACTATAACGGGCTGGTGTAGAACCGATTTGGAGTTTCTGCATCGCATCATTGACGCACCAGAAGTCGAAGTAGAGGAGAAGAAGTTAAAGGAGGGGTAGTAATGAAATTTCCGGTAGATAAATGTTGGGATTGCGAGTTAGACTTAACAACCGCAGAGCCAGCCGACGTCACATATCCGGGCAATGAACAGGCTCTTGGTACTTGCCCAAAGTGTGGGAAGTTATACTTCATGTTAGAAGTCACACCTCCCGAGCCAGTAGCCGATAAGCCCAAAAAGGGCAAAGGTAAAAGTGAGCCTGAGCCAGAGGTTGAGCCAGAGGTTGAGCCAGAGGTTGAGCCAGGAGAGGACAACGAGCCACCGGCGTAGGGCAAGCCCCTGAAGTCTGAAAAAGGTTAATCTAGCAGCGAGGCACCCCTTTGCTGCTGCAAAAAAGGAGGGAGGGGTTTAAGCCTGCCTCCTCTTTTTGCTAAGGAGACACAATGGGTGAATATGAGGATTTTGTCAGCGAGATCTCCCGTCTCCAGCGTGTGCCTGAGCCTTTCACCGGTACAGATAATCGGCTGGACTTTATCGGTCCCAAGATAGTGGACGCACTGGAACGAGTCGTTAAGATTGAGAATACGCTGGCCAAGTTGGAATTTCCCGGGGGAGGGCCTATGGCTGAAATGACGAGAGAGCAGATACCCTTTTCCTACGACCTGGCAGCCCTGCAGGGTGTTACTTTAAACGAGGAGGCGCCTTTACCGGGCTATATAAAGCAGATTACGCTCCACTACCCGGATGGCTGTGATGCCCTCGTCGACATAAGGGTTGGTCACGGCACTAAGCAGTTCTGCCCCGATGAAGGCTTTCTGTCCCTTAATGACGTAACCCCGGACTATCCCTTTAATGAATTTGTGGAGGACCGCGAGGAAATCTGGGTTGAGATGAATAATCATGATGGCTTAAATGCGCATAATATCACGGTCACAGTGATACTGGAGGGTATATAATATGCCGAAGGTAACACGAGACGTCACAGTCGTAGAGAGAGGCATAGGCAAGCCCGACTATTCTAGGTCGCTATCTATAGGTGGGACTATTATCAGCTCGACTAACCCCATGCCTGTTGACACCAGCCCTGGGTTTAAGGCAGTCACTACCATACTGGACGAAGCCATAATCGCCGCTGCCACCACCACCGCCCTCGTTAACTGCGATGCCATTGATATCACAGATGGCCAGGGTAGCCTGGCTCTTACCGTGAAAGCCAGGTATAATGCCCTCGCAGTCCAGGGAATTAAGGTGCATGTGAGAACTTCCCCCACCAACGATGCCACCGGCATACATACGGCGGTGGCCAGTGCAACCATTATGACGGATGCCAATGCTCACTTCATCGTTAACGAGCTGGTGGGCTTGACTATAGAGAATGTGCCCGATGGCAGCTCGGGCGTAGTGACGGCGAACACGGAAACCACTGTCTCCGTAGCAGCTCTGGCAGGGGGGACTCTCAATCTGTGGAGTACCGATGATGTTTATAGCATCGATGGTGCTGATTACGATTCTGAAGATTGGGATGCGTGGACCCCGGCCTTCGTCGCTGCTGCTGTGCTCAGGCAGACAAAACACTACGATACTGCACCCATGTATGTAAAGGTGCTTATCGAGAATCTTGATGCTTTCCAAACGGTTACCGACGTGGAAGTAATTTCTACAACTGGAGCTTAAGCGATGACATACGGAAGACGCCCACCACTTGATGAGCAGAAGTCCCTCTGGGAAGCTTCTCTAGGGCCTGAAGGTGTTACCACCGGTGCCGGTGCTATAACGGGTGATTCCTTTATAGATGCCAGGCTGATCGGCGTCGGGGCCGACTCCTTCGTCTCCATGCTCGCCGTTATTTACCCGGGTCAACCAAGAAATGTTGACTCCATGGATATCACCGCCTTCAATAACGCCACTGGCGAGGTAACCCTGGCCAAAGCATACAAGGGGGTAGCCGCGGCCATACCAATCGGCGTTCCCTATAAGATAGTCACCTTCAGATTTGTGCCGGCAGAAGTCGCGGCCCTGACAACACTTGTCAACACAGTATTGACTCGAATGGGTGTCCCTGCTGGAGCAAGTATATCAGTGGATATTGCTGCTCTCAAGACAGCTTTAGACGGTCTCGGATTACAATATGTGGAGGGCAGCGTCGATGATGTCGGCCCGGCAGCTGCGGATTTCGATACAGACCTTACCGAAGCCACCGATAACCACTACAACGGTATGCTCCTCATGTTCACCGATGGGGATTGTGCTGGACAAGCACACGTTATTAACGATTATGCGGGGGCAACCAAAAATGTATCCTTTAGCGCAGAGGATCTATGGACTGATGTGCCTGGCGATGGAGACAACTTTATTATCTTGCCTGGCACAGGCAGTATGGCAAAGGCTATATATACCAGACTCGGTGCACCTGCAGGAGCATCAATAGCGGCTGACCTGGTTACCATTGCAGCCTACCTTGACACTGAAATAGCTGCCATAATAACGAGCCAGAGCAGGATGCTCTTCACCTTGGATTTCTGGAGTGACCCAGCAGAGGAGAAAGCTATTACCGCCGCCCAGGTGACTGCAGCCGTAGGCGCTGCGGTTACAGTTCATGACCTGCCTGGTGGCGCCACTGTAGTCATAGCCAAGATCATGTTCAAGTTCAGGATGGTGGAGAACACCAATGTTGCTGAGAATAGCTTAGACTGCACAGCCGTCCAACCTATCCAGGTAGACGATAGCGGCGACACGGGTTGGGTCACTGCAATAGACTTCGTAGATGAGCAGTTCAAAATCGCTGCTGAATCTAGAGAAGGTGGCGATGTTATCATCGGCGATAACAATGTGGCTGCCAGGGTGGATGGTAATGATACCTACGATTTCCAGTGGTTAAACGCTAAGGCCCACTTAGCTAATATCCAGTTTAACGACATCCAGATGGGAATTAGAATCTGGTACTCGGTGTGAGGTGCTGAGTGACTGTACTTCATGACTGGATAAAAATGGCAGGAAACCCCCATATTCTCCCTGGAGATACGACTTCGTGGGGTGTAGCTCATGGTGCCACTGTGTACTTTCCTGAAGGAGAAGATGGCTACAAGTACTGGCAGATTTACATAAACGTCAAAAGTTTAGACCCAATATGGGAAGTATTAAACTTGGTGAGGTCAAATGATGGTCTAAACTGGACTGAGGATGGTGTAACTAATCCGATAGCGGATGATGGGTCTGGCGAGATGATTGTTGACCCCCATTTCATAAAGGTGGGAGCAACATGGATGCTTTATGCCTATAGAGGAATTGATTTATACCGATACACCTCAGCTGATGGCCTAACCTGGACCCCAGATGTTGCTGCCTGTGACCTTGATGGATTGGCTACGCTTTGCCCGACTGTGATATACAAGGACGGGGTGTATCACATGTGGGTGATGACTACTAGCTTTGTTGACCACAAACTTGCCTACTTAACATCAAATGACAGTGTGACTTTTACCTCGCATGTTAGCAACCCAGTGTTCGACCCATCAGACACGCTTCAACTATGGCACTCAGGTGTGTGCTACTATGGCAACACATACCACCTGTATTGGGAAGGCTACGATGCTCCAGGCCCGACCAGACTCCAATTGGCAACATCACCAGACGGGGTAAACTGGACTGAGAAGGGCATCGTAATGTCTACCAATGACCAGTATTGGGAGTCT
>Ga0180008_1000603_pt1 | contig 28188 bp, 32 predicted proteins | sample MM_PW_MetaG_FD_121121 | JGI IMG/M metagenome (GOLD analysis project Ga0180008, IMG submission 121121) | Groundwater microbial communities from the Aspo Hard Rock Laboratory (HRL) deep subsurface site, Sweden - MM_PW_MetaG | ecosystem: Environmental > Aquatic > Deep subsurface > Groundwater... | reverse complement strand
CTGTCGAAATGGCACCACGCGATCCTATCCTGGGCCTCAACGAAGCATTCAACGCCGATACCCGTACGACCAAGGTCAACCTTGGCGTAGGCGTTTACTGCAACGAGGAGGGGAAGATTCCACTCCTGCGTGCCGTTGCCGAAGCGGAAGCCATTCGCGTGGCGCAACATGCCGCCCGTGGTTACTTGCCGATCGATGGCATCGCCGCCTATGACCTGGCCGTGCAAAAGCTGCTGTTTGGCACTGACTCACCGCTGTTGAGCGCTGGCCGTGTGATCACGGCCCAAGCCGTTGGCGGTACCGGTGCGCTGAAAATCGGTGCCGACTTCCTCAAACAACTGCTGCCCAACGCCGTTGTCGCCATCAGCGACCCAAGCTGGGAAAACCATCAGGCACTGTTCGAAAAAGCCGGTTTCCCGGTGCAGACCTATCGTTACTACGATGCCGCCACCCACGACGTGAACCGTGCCGGCCTGCTGGAAGACCTCAACGCCCTGCCTGCCCAGTCCATCGTCGTGCTGCATGCCTGCTGCCACAACCCGACCGGTGTCGACCTAAGCCCGGCCGACTGGAGCGACGTGCTGGAAGTGATCAAGGCCAAGAACCTGGTACCGTTCCTCGACATGGCCTACCAGGGCTTTGGCGACGGTATCGACGAAGATGCGGCAGCAGTACGCCTGTTCGCCGAGTCCGGCCTGACCTTCTTTGTGTCCAGTTCGTTCTCCAAATCGTTCTCGCTGTACGGCGAGCGCGTGGGCGCACTGTCCATCGTCAGCGAATCGAAAGAAGAAAGCGCGCGTATCCTGTCCCAGGTCAAGCGCGTGATCCGCACCAACTACTCCAACCCGCCAACCCACGGTGCGGCAATTGTGGCGGCGGTGCTCAACAGCCCGCAACTGCGTGCCCAGTGGGAAGCGGAACTGGCCGAGATGCGCCTGCGTATCCGTGGCATGCGCGAGCAGATGGTCAGCGAGCTGGCCAAGGCTGCTCCAGGCCACGACTTCAGCTTCGTCGGTCGCCAGCGCGGGATGTTCTCCTATTCCGGCCTGACCGTAGAGCAAGTTACCCGCCTGCGCAGCGAGTTCGGCATCTATGCCCTGGACACCGGTCGCATCTGTGTGGCGGCGCTGAACCAGGCAAACATCGGTGCCGTGACCAAGGCGATCGTGCAGGTGCTGTAAGCCTGGTCGCGTAGCACGGAGGGGGAAGCCAGTGGCTTCCCCTTTTTTGTGCGAGACTCTTGTAGCAGCCGGCTTGCCGGCGATGGCAGCCTGCAGCCTTGCACTGACCCTACGGACCTCATCGCCGGCAAGCCGGCTCCTACAGGGACCGTGGTCCTTCACCCTTGATATGAGCCACCTATGAGAAACGACGACCTGGACCTGCGTGCCGACCGCGACGAACTGGACCACTTCACCCCCCGCGCGCCCCAAGCCAAGCGGCAAAAAAGCCTGGTGCTGCAAGTGGCCCTGGGCGTCTTCCTCGGCGGCCTGGCCTTGTGGCTGGTGCAACTGGGCGCCACGGCGCTGATGGCCAAATTGGCGATGGGCACCCTGCAATTTGGAGGCTAACCCTCTGTAGGAGCCGGCTTGCCGGCGCCTACAAGGGAATGCGTTCCTCCAGCAGTTGCACGAAGCTGTCCAGACTCTGTGACACCGTGCCCCGGCGCCAGATCAGCCAGGTGTTCAACAGGCGGAACTCGTCTGCCAACGGCCACACACTCACCGTGGTAAACCCCGGCATGCTCTCCAGCATGCTGCGTGGCATCAGGGCCAAACCAGCGCCGGCGCTGACGCAGGCGAGCATGCCGTGGTACGACTCCATCTCGAAAATTTTCCCCGGCACCGCGCCGTCCTGGGAAAACCAGCGCTCAAAGTGATGGCGGTAGGAACAGTTGGAGCGAAAGGTATAGATGCTCTCTGCGTTCACATCCTGCCCGCGGGTGATAGGAGCATGCTGCAACGGCGCAATCAGCACCATTTCCTCTTCAAACACCGCTACGCCTTCCAGCGTCGGGTGCAACACCGGGCCATCGACAAACGCCGCCGCCAGCCGGCCCGACAACACACCTTCAATCATTGTCCCCGAGGGGCCGGTGGTCAGGTCCAGTTCAACCTTGGCGTGCCTCTGGTTATAGGCCGCGAGTAACGCCGGGATACGTACGGCGGCGGTGCTCTCCAGCGAACCCAGGGCAAATGGCCCCTGGGGCTCCTCCCCCGCCACGGTGGCGCGGGCCTCTTGCACCAGATCGAGAATGCGCCGCGTATAGCCAAGGAAATTCCAGCCGGCAGGCGACAGGCGCAGGCGACTTTTCTCACGGATAAACAACTCCACACCCAGGTCCTGCTCCAATTGCTTGATGCGCGTGGTCAGGTTCGACGGCACCCGATGAATCAATTGTGCGGCCGCACTGATGCTGCCTTGCTCGGCCACCGCCTTGAAAATCTCCAGTTGCACCAGATCCAAGTCATTCTCCAATCATGAACGTATTGCTTAATATTATTCAGTTCCCGTAAAAGATACAGCCCCGTACGCTGGGCACCTTCCCCAACACTGCGCAGGACGGTGCCCATGAACGCTCTTTCTCACCAGACCCATGCCTTGTCGATCAACCCCACCAATGGCGAAACCGTCGGCAGCTATCCGTACGAATCTGCCGCGCAACTGGACGCCGCCCTCACCCGCGCCAGCACCGCCTTTCGCCACGGTCGCGACACGCCCGTGGCGCAGCGTGCCGAATTGCTCCTGGCCCTGGCCTGCGCCCTGCGTGAGCAAGCCGAAGAGATGGCGCAAATGATCACCCTGGAGATGGGCAAACCCATCGCCCAGGCCCGTGGCGAAATCGAGAAATGCGCCTTGCTGGCCGAGTGGTACGCCGCCCACGGTCCGGCCATGCTCGCCCCGGAGCCGACCCAGGTAGACAACGGCAGCGCCCAGATCGAATACCGCCCGCTGGGCCCGATCCTCGCCGTGATGCCGTGGAACTTCCCGGTCTGGCAAGTGCTGCGCGGCGCCGTGCCGACCATGCTCAGTGGCAATACCTACGTGCTCAAACATGCACCCAACGTGATGGGCAGCGCCTACCTGATGAAACAGGCGTTCCATAAAGCCGGGTTCGCCGATGGCCTGTTCGAAGTGGTCAACATCACCCCGGAGGGGGTGTCCAAGGCCATCGCCGATCCACGCATCGCCGCCGTGACCCTGACCGGCAGCGTGCGCGCGGGTGTCGCCATCGGCTCCCAGGCCGGCGCGGCCTTGAAAAAGTGCGTGCTGGAACTGGGCGGCTCCGACCCCTTCATCGTGCTCAACGACGCCGACCTCGACGCTGCGGTGCAAGCCGCCGTGATCGGCCGTTTCCAGAACTGCGGCCAGGTCTGTGCCGCCGCCAAGCGCCTGATCATCGAGCAAGGCGTGGTCGAAGCCTTCACCGCCAAGTTCCTCGAGGCCAGCCGGCAACTGGTGATGGGCGATCCGACAGCGAACGACACCTACATCGGCCCCATGGCCCGCTTCGACCTGCGTGACGAGTTGCACGGCCAGGTCCAGGCCACCCTGGAAGAAGGCGCCACCCTGCTACTCGGCGGCCACCCCATCGAAGGACCGGGCAACTACTATGCGCCGACCGTCCTGGCCAATGTCACCGACCAGATGACCGCGTTCAAACAGGAACTGTTCGGCCCCGTCGCCTCGATCATCACCGCCCGCGACGCCGAACACGCGCTAGCCCTGGCCAACGACAGCGAGTTCGGCCTGACCGCGAGCCTCTTCACCCGCGATCCGGCAAAGGCGCGGCAGATTGCCAACCAGTTGGAAACCGGCGGGATCTTTATCAACGCCTACAGCGTATCCGATCCTCGGGTCGCATTTGGCGGGGTGAAAAAAAGTGGGTTTGGTCGTGAGTTGTCGCACTTCGGCGTGCGGGAGTTCTGCAACGCACAAACGGTCTGGATAGATCGCACGTAATCCGACGAGAGGTGAGCAAGATTCCTCGCCGTCCTCCGGCGGGATCGGGATATGATCAGGGCGTTTTTGAACCGGACCGCCCTGACCTATGCCCGTTGACCTACAAGCGCTCTACCCCAAACTGATCCACCTGATGCTGGACACGGTTTTCGTGGTCGACCGGGACAACCAGATTGCATTTGTCAGTGACGCCTGCGAGACGCTGCTCGGGTATCGGCCCGACGAGCTGACCGGGACCGTGATTACCGACTATATGCACCCTGAAGACCTGGCGGCCACCCGAGCTTCCATTATCCGGGTCATGAACGGCCAGCCCCACGTCGATTTCCGCAACCGCTATATCCGCAAGGATGGAGCGGTGGTGCATATCCTGTGGGCGGCATTCTGGTCCGAGGACGTCGGCGCGCGGATCGGCGTGGCGCGGGACATCACGGCCCTCACCCAGGCGGAGCAGGAACTGCGCTTTCTCGCCCACCATGACCCGCTGACCGCCCTGACCAACCGCTCGCTGTTCAACGACCGCCTGGACTCGGCCTTGCGCAACGCACGCCGGCAAAACAGCACCCTGGCCTTGCTGTTCCTGGATATCAATGATTTCAAGGGCATCAACGATGTGCATGGGCATGCCGCAGGCGACCGCGTGTTGTGCACCATTGCCAGACGTCTGGAACGTTGCGTGCGCGAGACAGACACTATTGCACGCATGGGCGGCGATGAATTCACCGTGCTGTTGACGGATCTTCATTCAGAAGACGCGGTGGCCGAGAAGGTGCAGCAGATCCTTGCGGTCATGGCCGAGCCGCTTGGCCACGAGTTGGGCACGGTGAAAATGCCGTCGTGCAGCATCGGCGTGGCGCTTTACCCCGCCGATGGCGAAGATGCCGATACGCTGCTCAGTCATGCCGATGGCGACATGTACCGGGTAAAAAAACTCCACCGCGCGGTGGGTCAATAGTGACATTTGCGACTGATGGCTATGCCGTACTGCATCGGCTAGTTCTTCAACTCACCCGCCCGATGACTCGCCGCGTCGTCATACGCCACATACAACGACTCGGCAACCTGGCTCTTGATGGCTTTGGTGGACTCCAACCCCAACACAAAACCTTCGGCTTTACCGCCAGCGCGGTTCAACGCCTCAAGGCTGCTGGCGCCGGTGATTGCGTCCAGCAGCTTGGCAGCATGCGGGCCAACCCCCTTGGGCAGGCTGATCTGGTCAATGCTCATTGCGACACCTCGACTGAAGGTATGAATGGCGTGTTGCAGGTTGGCGAGGTCATATGCGATACCTTGATGGCTTGGGGCCGATAGCGCATGGAACCACTGTCGGGCAGGCATGGTAGACCGGGACGGGTTAAAAGGGTTGATTTAGCCCAATAAACGATCAGGCTCCCCTGCCATAAAATTATTCATCGTTCGTAGCAGCGGCAGGTCAATGGAGCGAAGGTTGGTATGGAACACCCACGAGACAAGCGAATCGTAGTCATTGGTGGCGGCATCGTCGGCGCGTCCTTGGCCTATTACCTGGCGGATAGAGGTGCAAAGGTCAGCCTGGTGGAGGCGCAAGAGATAGCGGGCGCAGTGACGGCAACGTCATTCGCATGGCTCAACACCAGCCACCCGGGCCCCGACCCCATTGCACCGTTACGCAGTGCGGCGATAAAGGAATACCACCAGCTCGAAGCACAACTGCCTGGGCTGCAGATCCAATGGACGGGTGCCTTGTCTTACAGCGGATCGCTACCGCCCTCGACAAACCGGGTACCGCGTTCGCGCATCCTGGAGCTTGAGCCTAACCTCAAGCATCCCCCTCACTACGCGACCTACGTCGCCGAAGAGGGCGCGCTGGATGCAGTAGCCGCCACCCATGCGCTGGTCGCAGGTGCCCAGGCGAACGGCGCGCAGGTCCACACTCAAACGCGGGTACTGGGCTTTACAAGGGAGGGTGAACAGGTAACGGGTGTCGAAACCTCAAGGGGCATCATCCAGGCTGATATCGTCGTACTGGCCGCCGGGACAGGCATCGCCAGCCTGGCGGATATGCTGCAGGTTCACCTTCCCATAACCGCCTCCCCGGCGATCTTCATCCGCTACAAACCGCTACCCAACTGTGTATGTACCCTCATCTCCAGCCCGGAAATGGAAGTGCGGCAAAACGCAGATGGCACGCTGCTGGCGGCAGAGGATTACCTGGACGATGCCTTGGAAAACCAGCCGGAGGCGATAGCACGGCGAACAGCCAAGGCCATCCAGGACGAACTCCACGGAGTGGCTTCCCTTGAACCGCAATTGGCCCGTGTCGGGCTCAGGCCAATACCTGCCGATGGCATCCCGATCATCGGGTATTTGCCCAAGGTGGGGGGCGTCTATGTGTGTGTCATGCACCCTGGCGTCACGCTGGCAGCGATAGTCGGCCGGCTTGCCAGCGAGGAGTTGATTGACGGCACGCCACCCGAGGCATTTGGGGCATGCCGTCCTGATCGATTTTTCCGTGGATAGGCCACGGCCTAGGGCAAGGGTATGCTCTTGAAAATCGGCTCACTGTGCAGCACTCGAACACCCTCCGGGCCGCTTTCAAGCAGCCGGCGCTCGCTATCGGCGACCAACAGTTCAAGGTCGTAATCAACACCCGCCAGGCAACGCGCGATCTCCTGCGCAGCATCGTGCGCCCACGGGGTGGCGGATTCAAAATGGCCTAATAGCCTGCCGTCACGGCTAATCATCAGTCGATATCTATTCATTCTGCTCTCTCAATTGCGCAGTAAGCACCCGCCAGCTCGATACGGCCAAAACGGGCACTGACGTCGAGCGGGGAAATGGCCAGTAGTTGGTCGAGGCGCACCTCGAACTGACCATTATCGCCGTGCAGCAGCAAAAATTCTTCCTTACTTGCCGCAGTCCGCGTAGTCAGCGCCCTGGCTGCGAAGGTGCGCCCATCGATGGTTTCGACCTGCAGGCGGTAGTGGTGCATGCAGGCGATCTCCAGGTAGTCGTGCAAATCGCAGTTCAGGGGCTGATACGCGGTCATGGCGTTTCTCCTAGCAACCTTCCAGGGCAATGATGTAGTAGCCCTTCCCGACGACCGCCGCAGCGATTTCGGGGTGGGCCGGTTCGCTGTGGCAGAACTGGCAGCGGCTCTGTTCGATATCGCCATCCTGTACGCCGCGCTCGGCCATCCAGTCGCGGGCGTACTGGGTGGCGCGGGCCTGGTCGTTGCCCTCGATCAACACATCGAAATGCAGATAACGTCCATCACGGGTACGCACATGGGTGTCGAATACATTTACTTTCATCACTGTTCCCCTATCAGGTTGCGGGCGGAGCCTTACTTCAGGTCATCGATGGAGGCACCGAAATTCAGATGCAGCACCTGGCCGTCGTGAACAAACGCGGGGACCGACTTGACCCCGGCCTGTTCGGCTTCGGCGATGCGTTGTGGCTGGTCCCCAAGGTGAACAACCTCGACCTTGAGTGCAGGGTCCAGCAGGTTGAGCAGGGTCTGCTCGGCAGAAACACAGACGGAGCAGCCAGCATGGTAGAAGCGTGCGTTGGACATTTTGAGTCTCCTTCGTTTAATTAGTATCGATTCGATACAGAAACAAGGATCGCTCCAGCACAGAGATTTGTCAACATAGTATTTAATCGATACTATCTGTCGACAGGAGAGACTTATGTCCGACACAACCCTTTTCGATCTGCTTGAAAGGCTCGCCAGCCTCAGCCGCATCTGGTTCCGCCAGCACCCGCTGCTGGCCGAGTTGCAACCCATCCAGTTGAGCGCGCTGATGTATCTGGCGCGCTGCAACCGCTACTCCAATACGCCGTTGGGCGTGACTGACTACCTGGGCCTGACCAAAGGCACGGTGTCGCAGTCACTCAAGGCGCTGGAGGCCAAGGGGCTGATCGTCAAGACCCAGGATGCGCGCGACAAGCGCAGCGTGCATCTGCAGTTGACGGACACGGCACGTGGCCTGCTGGACGCTTTGTTGCCGCCAGACTTCCTCGCCACGGGTGAGGCGCGCATGGGCCCCCGTGGCCTGCAACTTGAGGCGCTGCTGGGCGAGTTGCTGCGCGAAGTGCAGCGCGGCGCGGATGTACCCAGTTTTGGTCTGTGCAGCACCTGCCGCTTCCATCAGCAGGTCGCGGGCCAGCCCTTTTGCGGCTTGACCCTGGAACCCCTGGCGCCAAGCGAAGCCGCGTTGATCTGCCGTGAACATCAAACACCGGAGGTACCTGCATGAGCCTGCCCACTATCCGCCTCGACACCCTGCTCACCGGCCGCGCGCAGCCTTTCACACGCCCGGGTTCACAAAGTGCCATCGACAAACAGCCGCGACACGGTCAACTGGAAGTCGCCACCCTGGGCCTTCTCGGCGACGAACAGGGCGACCTGCGCGTCCATGGCGGAGTAGAAAAAGCCATCCACCACTACCCCTTCGAGCACTACGCCCTTTGGGCCCACGAGTTGGGAGCCCACCCATTGCTCGGTCAGCCCGGGGCCTTTGGCGAGAACTTCAGCACCACGGGCTGGAGCGAGCATGACGTCTGCCTGGGCGATCGCATCCAGGCCGGGACCGCCTTGCTTGAGGTGTCCCAGGGGCGCATGCCGTGCTGGAAGCTCAGCGACCGCTTCGCCGTCGCCCAACTGGCGTTGCGCGTGCAGCAGTCGGGCCGCACTGGCTGGTACTACCGGGTGCTGGAAGAAGGTGTGGTGAGTGCGGGCGACAGCCTGCAACTGGTCGAGCGGCCATTTGCCGACTGGCCGCTGGCACGCTTGTCAGCAGTGCTGTTCGACAAGCGAGTGGAGAGCGAACTGTTGCGCGAATGTCTGGCTCTACCGTTGGTACCGTCATGGCGGCGTACGCTGGAACGGCGCCTGGAAAAAGGCATAACCGAGGACTGGGCCCCCCGCCTGCAGGGCTGATGCGCGGCTGATTCTTCGCCATTAAGCGGGAGTCAACGCCAGACAACGTTAACCAACAACACCTGTAGGAGCTGGCTGCCTGCGAAAATCTTCAACGATAACCCGCAGCCCCCTGCCACCCCGCGCCACGCCCCGGTCCTTCGCCGGCAAGCCGGCTCCTACAGAAGCATTCGGCCAAGTGTTTGAACTGATATCATCCAAGCATCAACGCGCTGAGTAGAAAGCATGAACCGTCGCAAGAAAATCAATCAGATATTGAAAGCCAACGCCAAAAAGGCCAATGCCAAACTGGCCCCCAAAAGCAAGGACAAGTACATCAGCAAGGCCGACCGTTTGAAACTGGAAGCGCAGACCGCTCAGGACACGACGACCGCCCCCGATACGCCCAATTGACTCAAGACTACCCCCTCGACAACTCTCACCCCCCGCACACGCTCTGGCAGTCCGACCAGCCGCCGGGCGTTTGACTCCCCCGTCAAAGCCCGCATAGCAGGTGGCAGGCTTTCTGGGCGGGTTGTCCGGCCCCGCCATCGGCCTGTGATAACGTGCCCCCAGGCTTACTGTGCAGGCACCCACCCCATGTCCATCACCGACAATCTGCTCGCCTTTACCCTGGCAGCAACGCTATTGACCCTCACCCCCGGGCTCGACACCGCGCTGGTGTTGCGCACCGCTACGGTAGAGGGCAAGCAGCAGGCGTTGCGCGCGGCGCTTGGAATCAATGCGGGCTGTTTTTTATGGGGTGCTGCGGTGGCCTTTGGCTTGGGTGCGTTGATTGCAGTATCAGAGATGGCGTTCAACCTCCTGAAGTACTGCGGCGCCGCTTACCTGGCGTGGCTGGGACTGAACATGCTGTTGCGCCCACGCCGTTCACTGGCAGCTGGCGAGCCCCCTAACCACCCCGGTACTCGCTGGTTCTTGAAAGGCATGCTCGGCAATGTGCTCAATCCCAAGATCGGGATTTTCTACGTGTCGTTCCTGCCGCAGTTCATTCCCCAGGGGCATTCGTTGGTCGCCTGGACATTTGGCCTGGTGAGCATCCATGTGGTACTCGGCCTGGCGTGGTCCCTGATCCTGATCGGCGCCACCCAGCCGCTGGCCGACGTGCTGCGCCGGGGCAAGGTGATCACGTGGATGGACCGCAGCACCGGCCTGCTCTTTGTGTTGTTCGCTGCACGGCTGGCCTTCAGCAAACGCCAGCCCCTGTAGGAGCCGGCAAGCCGGCTCCTACCGCTAAATGGCGATCTACATCAGTAACTGCGTAATCCAGAGTACCTCCTGCACCAGCTCCTGCACTTTGTGCTCGGGCAACGCCTGTCGCGCCTCGGCCAACTGGCTCAGGGTGCGTTGCTTGTAGCGCAGCAGACGCTGCCACTTGGCCAGGAAGGCTGGGCTGCGGGCCTGCATCTGCAACGGGCCGAAGTACAGTTGTTCAGCGCTGTAGCTCACCGGCCCACTGCGCTCGGCGACGATGATTTCGTAATCGAAGCGGTTTTCCCGCAGCAGTTCCTCGCAGAGGATGCGGTAGCCGTTGTCCATCAGCCACAGGCGCAGGGGTTGTTCGCCGCCGTTGGGTTGCAGGATCAGGCGTTCCTGGCCGCTGAGGAACGCCTTGCCGCTGTCGAGAATATCGCGGATGGTCTCGCCGCCCATGCCGCAGATACTGACTGCATTGATCCGGTCCGCCGGCTCGATTGCCGCCAGGCCATCGGCCAGACGCACTTGGATATGCTGCTCCTGGCCGTTGTCGCACACGGTACGCTGGGCCGCGCGCAACGGCGTCACCGCCACCTCGCCGGCGACCGCTGCGACAATCGCGCCACGGTTCATCAACGCCACCGGCAAGTAGCCGTGATCCGAACCGATATCGGCCAGCCGCGCTCCGGCCGGCACCTGCGCCGCCACGCGCTCAAGGCGCATGGACAATGTGTTTTGGTTCAACTGCTGTTCCTTTTCAAGGTGCCACATGCCTCACTGAGGGCCGCAGGGTAAAGCCTGGACACGCGCCAGGCCAGCGCCAGCACACCCTCGCCCATCCCAGGCCCTGCTCCGCGCCCCCACAGGCCATGCAAAGCGGTTGCAGCAAAGATCGGGCAGGACTATAAAACCTCGACTTAACCTGAGGGCAACATCCATGGCAGCAGAAAAAACCCCGGACGGTGTGCGCTCCCTCACCATCGGCGAGGTGGCCAGGCGCAGCGGCGTACCGATCTCCACCTTGCACTTCTATGAGTCCAAGGGTTTGATCGTCAGCACGCGCAGCGCTGGCAACCAACGGCGCTTCCCGTCGCTGGTGCTGCGCACTATTGCGATTATCAAGGTGGCGCAACGCACCGGGATCCCCCTGGAAGAGATCAAGCGCGCCATGAGCCGTTACCCGCCCAACAGCAAACTGACGGCCGCGCAATGGAGGGAAATGTCCTCGGCCTGGCGCGACAACCTCAACGAACGCATCCGAACCCTGGAAGCCTTGCGCGACAGCCTGGACAACTGCATTGGCTGCGGCTGCCTGTCATTGAACGACTGCCCCTTGCGCAACCCAGGCGACAGCCTGGGCCAGGAAGGACCGGGGCCGAGGATCCTGGAGCGCACCAGCCGGGCCGAACCCGCCCTGTAGGAGCCGGCTTGCCGGCGAAAAACCTGAGAGCGGCATCGGGCGCCAGGCTCCCCGCGTTATCGTTGACGATTTTCGCCGGCAAGCCGGCTCCTACAGGTCAATCCATGGGCAGCAGGTCGGTGTTGACTATGCCGAGGACACTTTTGAAGTAAGCCACCCCGGGCGCTTTCCTGATAATCGAGGGCTTACTGACGAAATGCCGAGGCCCCGCCATGACGCATGCATCCACCGAACAGGTCCCGCCGCAAACCCTGAGAAAAGTCATCGTCGCCGCCGGTATCGGCAATTTTGTCGAGTGGTTCGACTTCGCCGTGTATGGTTTTCTCGCCACCACCATCGCCCAGCAGTTTTTCCCCAGTGGCGATGCCAGCGCAGCGTTGCTCAAGACGTTCGCGGTGTTTGCCGTGGCCTTTGCCTTTCGGCCACTGGGCGGGATTTTTTTCGGCATGCTGGGCGATCGCATCGGCCGCAAACGCACCCTGGCGATGACCATTTTGCTGATGGCCGGGGCGACGACCTTGATCGGCCTGCTGCCCACGTATGCCGCAATAGGTGTTACGGCGCCGATTCTGTTGTCGCTGATCCGTTGTGCCCAGGGCTTTTCCGCCGGCGGTGAATACGCCGGGGCCTGCGCCTACCTGATGGAGCACGCACCCAGCGATAAACGGGCGTGGTACGGCAGTTTCATCCCGGTGTCGACCTTTGCCGCCTTCGCCTCGGCGGCGGTGGTGGCCTATGCGCTGGAAGCCTCGCTGTCGGCCGAAGCCATGGGCAGTTGGGGCTGGCGCCTGCCGTTTCTGATCGCCGCGCCGCTGGGCCTGGTGGGCCTGTACCTGCGCTGGCGACTGGATGAAACGCCGGCATTCCAGGCGGTCAAACAAGAGCACGCCGTGGCCCACTCGCCGCTCAAGGAAACCCTGCGCAACCATGGCGCGGCCATCTGCTGCCTGGGCGCCTTTGTGTCATTGACGGCACTGTCGTTCTATATGTTCACCACCTACTTTGCCACGTACCTGCAAGTGGCCGGTGGGCTGAGCCGGGCCACGGCGTTGCTGGTGTCGCTGATTGCGCTGATCTTCGCCGCCGTGATGTGCCCGGCGGCCGGCTGGTATTCCGACCGCGTCGGGCGGCGCGTCACGGTGATGACCGCCTGTGGCCTGTTGATGGTGGTGGTGTATCCATCGTTCCTGATGGCCAGTTCCGGCTCGTTCACCGCGTCCATCGTCGGCGTGATGCTGCTGGCGGTGGGGGCGGTGTTATGCGGCGTGGTCACCGCGGCCCTGCTCTCGGAAACCTTCCCGACCCGCACGCGCTACACCGCCTCGGCGATCACCTACAACATGGCCTATACGATCTTCGGCGGTACTGCGCCATTGGTGGCGACATGGCTGATCAGCACCACCGGCAGCAACCTGTCACCGGCGTTTTACCTGATTGCCGTGGCCTTGCTCGCACTAGCCGGTGGCCTGGCCTTGCCGGAGACCTCGCGCATTTCCCTGCACGACGCCTGACGCCAGGCGAACCTTTCTTGCACAAACACCGTCCGAGCTAGGGCACTGATGCTTTTCGCCCGCTCGGAGGTTTGTATTTGAAAGCTGCCATCGTCAAAAAGTACCGCCTGATCATCAAGACCATGGGTTATGTAGGCTGGTCACTGTTCTGGCTGCTGCTCTGGGATATTGCGGTCACCGTGGACTTCATGCTGTTCCTCAATGCCAAGATCAATTTGCCGCTGATGCCCCTGACGTTGCTCGGTTCGGCGCTGGTGGTGCTGATCAGCTTTCGCAACACCAGCGCCTATAACCGCTGGTGGGAAGCGCGCACGCTGTGGGGCGCGATGGTCAACAACTCGCGCAGTTTTGCGCGGCAGGTGCTGACGTTACTGGATGACCCCGAGTGCGAGGTCAACCCGATCAAGTCGACCCTGCTGCGCCGCCACGTGGCCTATGTAAATTGCCTGGCAGCGCACTTGCGCGGTGAGCCATGCCCGGAGGAAGTGCGGGCATTTATCCCCACGGATGAGTTCGCACGCAACGGTGCCACCAACAACTTTGCCAACGACATTCTTACCGGCTCCGCCGCCTTGCTGGCCCGGGAGTACAAGGCCGGGCGCCTGGACAGCATTCGCCTGGCGCGGCTCGAATCGACCATGGTCGACCTGTCCAACAGCCAGGGCGGTATGGAACGCATTGCCAATACGCCGCTGCCCTACCCCTACGTGTATTTTCCGCGGCTGTTCATTTCGCTGTTCTGCCTGATTGTGCCGGTGGGGCTGGTGGAGTCCCTCGGCTGGTTCACCCCGCTGGCCTCGACGGTGGTGGGGTTTATGCTGCTGGCCATCGAGCGCATCGGCACCGACCTGCAAAGCCCGTTTCGCGCAAGCGAACACCAGATCCAGACCGAAGCCATCTGCGAAACCATCGAGAAAAACCTGCAGTCGATGCAACGTGATTCGCTGGGAGATTCACACAGGGACTGCCATTAAAAAGCCTTCATCCTGCGACCCCTTAATACTGATGCGTCGCGCCAAACATTTTGTTTATCGCAATGCGCTCGCCCAGGCCGCCAGGCACAGCCCACCGCAAAAACCCCATGGGTCACCGTGCTGCGCAACCGCGCAGCCTTGGGCCTGCTGATGCGGGTCATGAGCCTGGGGTTGCTGTCGCGCCTGGAGCGCCTTGCCAGAGCAACGCGCTAAACCCATGGCTGGTGGCTGGTCACACAGTGAATGCCACCACCACCGGCGGCGATCGCATCGATGTCCAGCTGCACCACCTTGCGCCCCGGATAAAGCCGGGATAGCAGGTCGAACGCCTTGCGGTCGGCAGTCTTGTCGCCAAATTGCGGTGCGATCACAGCGCCATTGATCACGAAGTAGTTGATGTAGCCGGCGGCATAGTCCGGGTTGTCACGGCTGAAGCGGTTGCGGCGTGGGTTCAGCGGCGGCGATACGGTATGCACTTGCAATGGCCGGCCATCGGCATCGGTGGCCTGCTTGAGAATGTCCAGGTGGGCCAAGGTCACCTTGTGGTCGTAGGACTCGGGATCGGTGTCCAGGTTGGCGATGACCACGCCCGGCGAGACAAAGCGTGCGTAGAAGTCGACATGGGCGTCGGTAATATCCTTGCCCTTGATGCCCGGCAACCAGATGATCTTGCGCAAGCCCAGCCGGCTCTTGAGTTCGGCTTCGATGTCGGCCTTGCTCCAACCGGGGTTGCGGTTGGCATTGACCCAGCTGCTTTCGGTCATGATCCCGGTACCGTGGCCATCCACTTCGATGGCACCGCCCTCTCCCACCCGTTCGCTGCGGATATAGGTTGCGCCTGCCAGTTCGGCAACGTGAGCCGCCAGCTCGGCATCGTCGGCGTGCTGCTGCTTGTTGCCCCAGCCGTTGAAGTTGAAGTCCACCGCACCCAGTTGACCCTTGTCATCCACGACAAAGTTGGCACTGGTGTCACGCATCCAGATGTCATCCAGTTCCGTGTGGACAAAGGTGATATTGCGGGTGCCACATTTCTCTTCGGCCAGCTCGCGCTCATCTTCGCGACAGAACACCGTGACCGGCTCGTACTCGGCAATCGCCCGGGCAATGCGGCCCAGGGCGTCCTGCACGGCGGGGGTGAAATCTTCGTGAATCGCCTCCTGGGCGCCAAAGGCGATAAAGGCGCGCTGGTGCTTCTCACCCTCGTCGGGCATGAACCAACGGCCCAGAACCGCTGCCTGCACGGGCAGCCCCATGGACGCGGCAGCGCCCAGGCTGGCCACCACCGCGGCCTGTTTGATGAATTGGCGTCGTGTGCTCATAGGTACCTCTGTGTGGGCCATCATTGACCGATGGCCGTCTTGAATTTAGTCCAAACCCGCATGCGTGCACGCATATCGGCCTGGGGAATGTCCTGCCCGGCCACCAATCGCCCGAAGGTGGTGGCGTCCGGGTAAATCTGCGGATTGTTGGCCATGGCAGGCTCAACGCTCATGCGGGCCTTGGCATTGGCCGTGGGGTAGCCGGTGGCGTTACTGATCGCCGCCATGTTCTCAGGGCGCATGACAAAGTTGATGAACGCGTAGGCGTATTCCGGGTGCCGCGCATCCACAGGAATGGCCATGGTGTCCATCCACACCGTCGTGCCCTCACGGGGGATGTGGTACTGGAACCGTGCCTTTTTACCCGCCGCATCGGCGGCCCGCTGGGCCTGGGTCATGTCGCCGCTGTAGCCCAGGGACAGGCACAGGTTGCCATTGACCAGGTCAGTCACCGGCTGCGACTGGAACTTGCGGATGTACGGTCGCAGCTTGAGCAACAGGGCACTGGCCGCAGCCAGGTCTTCGGGCCTGGCACTGCGCGGCTCGCGCCCCAGGTAGATCAGCGCGACGGCCAGCACCTCATCCGGCGAGTCGATCAGCGAGATACCGCAATCGGCAAATTGGCTGGCCAGCTCCGGCTTGAACAACAGGTCCAGGCTATTGACCGGTGCATTCGGCATGCGCTGCAGGATCTGCTCGGTGTTATAGGTCAGGCCGATGGTGCCCCAGGTGTAGGGCACCGTGGCCTGACTGGAGGCTCGGTAATGGCTGCGCAGCTGTTGCAGGCCCGGCTCGATATCGGCCAGCGCCACCAGCTTCGCCGGATCCAGCGCCTGCAGGCTGCCGGCGCGCATCAAGCGCTCGCCTACCGTATCGCCGGGGAAGATCAGGTCATAGCCACTGCCACCGGCCATCAGCTTGGCCTCCAGGGTCTCGCTGCCCTCCATCACATCGTAGATCACCTGGATCCCGGTTTCGGCGGTGAAGCGCGCCAGGGTGTCCTCGGCAAAATAGTCGGCCCAGTTGTACAGGCGCAGGATCTTTTCATCCGCCTGTACCGTCGGGATGACGATGCTCAGGGCCAGGGTGCAGTGGATCAGCTTCATGTCATACCCCTTGGGTCTGCCAGCGTGGGTGCAGGTGGCGACCGTCCTGAGTCAGCAAGCCGCCATACATTTCCGGGCGGCGGTCGCGGTAGATGCCCCAGGTCAGGCGCTCTTCAGCCATGGCCGTCAGGTCCAGGCGCTGGAGCAACACACCGGCGCTGGCGCGGTCGGCCTCGGCCAGCAGTGCACCTTTGTGGTTGCAGATAAACGACGAACCGTAGAAGTCCATCTGCAAGGCCGGGTCGCAGGTCGCCACTTCCCGGCCGACACGATTGGCCGCCACCACCGGCAGCAGATTGGCGGCAGCGTGCCCGCGCATGGTCATCTGCCAGTGGTCACGGGAATCCAGGCTGGCACAGCCGGGCTCGGAGCCGATGGCGGTGGGAAACAGCAACACCTCAGCGCCAAGCAACGCCAGGCAGCGGGCGGTCTCGGGGAACCACTGGTCCCAGCAAATGCCCACGCCGAGGCGGCCGAATGCGGTGTCCCAGACTTTGAAGCCGGTATCGCCGGGGCTGAAATATTCCTTCTCCTGGTAGCCGATGGCATTGGGGATATGGGTCTTGCGATACACCCCCAGCAACTGCCCGTCGGCATCGGCCACGCTCAATGAATTGAAATAGGCATTGCCGGCCTTTTCGAACCAGCTCAACGGCAGCACCACGCCCAGTTCCCTGGCCAGCGCGGCGAAATGCTTGAGCAGCGCGCTGTGGCGGTACTCCTCAGCCAGGGCCAGGTGTTTGTGGTGCTGTTCGATGCAGAAATACGGCGTGGCAAACAGCTCTTGCAGCAGGATGACTTCGGCGCCCTGACTGGCCGCTTCACGCACCAGCCGTTCGGCGTGTTCAAGGTTGCGCTGCAGGTCCCAGCTGCAGGGCATCTGGGTGGTGGCGATGGTCAGCGAGCGCATGGCGTCACTCCTTTACCGGCCAGGCAGGCTGCTGCTGGGTGATGCAATGCACGCCCCCGCCGCCATGGGCCAAGTGATTGATACGCACCGGTACCACCTCACGACCTGGAAATGCCTGGGCCAACACCTGCGCAGCCACTTGATCCGCCGCGATGCCATAGGCCGGCATGATGATCGCGCCGTTGGCGATGTAGAAGTTGGTGTAGGACGCGCAAAACACCTGCGCGTCGGCATCCACCGCCTCGCTGGCCTCAACGAGTTCGATCAACTCAAACCGGCGGCCCTGGGCATCGGTGGCCAACTCCAGGGCACGGCGGTTTTCCCTGACCACCTCGGCATACACCGACCCCTGATCGTGGGTGGCGTCTACCAGCAACACCCCAGGGCGGGCAAAGGCGCAGATGCCATCAACATGGCCATCGGTCATATCCCCGGTGACATGCTGCGGGTCGCCCGGCAGCCAGATGGTTTTTGTCACCCCCAACCAGCGCGCAAAAAACGCCTCCATCTCGGCCTTGCTCATGCCCGGGTTGCGATTGGGGTTGAGCAATACCGACTCGGTGGTGATCAACGTACCCTCACCATCCACATGAATCGCCCCGCCTTCATTGCTCAACGGCGTGCCGAAACACGGCAGGCCCAGGTGGTTGAGGGTGCGCCGGGCGAGGCTTTCATCCAGGTCGTGGGCCGACTTGCCGCCCCACGCGTTAAAACGCCAGCTGACACCGGCCAGGCCCCATTGCGGGTGGCCAATAAAGCTGGGGCCGGAGTCGCGGCACCAACTGTCGTTGACCGCCAGCGCGATCAGCTCAATGTTGGGCCCGCACAGGGCTTTGGCGCTGTCGAGTGCAGAGGGGTCAACCACCAACTTCACCGGCTCGAAGCGCGCAATGGCATTGGCGACCCGGGCAAAATCCGCCTGCACCTGGGCCAGGGTCACGCGCCATCCCGACTCCCAGAGTGCCTGGTTATGGGGCCAGACCATCCAGGTCGCAGCATGCCTGGCCCATTCCGCCGGCATCCACCAGCCGCTGTGTGGCATTTCGTTGTGCAGCATGACAACCCCCTTGAGTTAAGCCTTTGTGTTCACCGAAAACGACGTACACGGTATGGGGATGCATGCTACGGTTGGCCTGACCGTCAAACAAACGATGGATTTTGCAGATAAATGATTAGAGAAACTTATCAGCATGCTTAAACACTGGCCGCCCCTGGGGGCACTGCGCGGCTTTGAAGCGGCAGCGCGACTGGGCAGTTTTCACAAGGCTGCCAATGAACTGCACCTGACCCAGTCAGCCATCAGCCAGCAGATCCGCAGCCTGGAAGCGTACCTGGAACAGCCATTGTTCTTTCGCAATGGGCGCGCCGTCGCCCTGACCGATGCCGGCCATGACTTCCTCAGCACAACCCAGGCGCTGTTGCAGCAACTGTCGGTGGGTGTGCGGCGGCTGGGGCAGTACCGCAAGGCCAATCAACTGGTGCTCAACACCACGCCCGCCTTCGCCCGCCACTGGCTGCTGCCGCGCCTGGCCGACTTCCGCCAGCACCATCCGGACGTGGACTTGTGGCTGTTCAGCACCGACGAAGTACCGGACATGGCCACCCAGACCATCGACCTCGCCGTGCGCGACGACATCAGCGCCCAGGCCGAATGCAGCTTCAAAGTACTGCACGCCGACCGCCTGTACCCCGCCGGCCACCCCAGCGTACTGGCGCTGCCCCGCGAGCAACGCACGACCCTGCATGGCGAGCGGGAAATGGACTGGAGCCATTGGGCAGTGGAAGCCGGGATCGATGTGGGCCAGCAGGATCACGGGCTGAATTTCTCCGACCCCGGCCTGCTGCTGGACGCGGCCTGCGGCGGCCTGGGCATCGCCCTGGTCAGCCAGTTGCTGAGCCAGCAGGCGCGGGACAACGGCCTGCTGCAACCTTTGGTCGACGCGACCATCCGCGGCCCCAACTGGGCCCTGCTGACCCACCGCGACAGCGAAAACGACCCGTTGGCGCGCAGCTTCAGCCAGTGGTTGCTGGACAATCTGGCATTGGGAGGCCCCCATGAGTGAAGGACTGGACGATATTCTGGCCGATCAGTTGGCGGTGATTTTCTGCGGGATCAATCCGGGCCTGCTGGCCGCCGCCCAGGGCCATCACTTTGCCGGGCGCGGCAACCGCTTCTGGCGCACCTTGCACCTGGCCGGGTTTACCCCCCATCAAGTGCCGCCCGAGGATGACCGGACTCTGCTGCAGTACCACTGCGGACTGACAACCGTCGTGGAACGGCCGACCGCGCGGGCGGATCAGTTGTCACAGGACGAGTTCAAGGCTGCGGCAGAGGGTTTTGAACAGAAAATCCGCCGTTATGCGCCGCGCTATGTGGCATTTCTGGGTAAGGCCGGTTACTGCGCGCTGTCGGGTCAACGGGAGGTGGCGTGGGGGCTGCAACCGCGAACGCTGGGGGAGGCTGCGGTGTGGGTGCTGCCCAATCCCAGTGGGCGAAATCTGGCGTTTACACAGGAGCAGTTGGTGCAGGCCTATGCTCGGCTTTATTGCGCGTTATAGCGCAGCAGGCATACGCACCGCCTGCGCCCGCTCGGAAAGCGCTATGCCAGGAGGCAGCAACGACAGCACATAGGCCATCCGCGATGCACTGCCCAGGTTCACGATAAAGGTGAACGGCGAATCGGCGAATTCAAAAATCAGGTTGAAGGTGCCATACGCAGTACGCATATCCACCCGTGATACATCGCGTAACAGCCGTTGTTTTTGACGTAAAACCCGGTAAATCATCTGCTGACCATCAAGACGAAACACCGGGTTGAGGCTATTGGTGGCCAAGGCCACCCACGGCACCCTGCGCAACCCGATGAACGTGGCCAAGACTGGAATCGCCTTGCCATCAAGGCCTGTGCCGGGGGCATAGGCCGCAGCGGCTGGCTTGGGTTTACGCAGCTTCTTGAACAGCCAGTATATGAACCAAAACGACAAGCCCTGGGCAATGATCACCATTGCACCGAAGGCTAACTCCACCCAACTGATATTCATGGTTTTTCCTTAAACGCCCAATATCTGTGGCATTGCGCCGAGGGGTAAACGGCTCCACACCATGTCACACGCCGCTTGAAAAACACACAAAACGATTGACTTATCCTTTTCAATCAGTAAGATACGCCGCATTCCGCGATAGCTCAGTTGGTAGAGCAAATGACTGTTAATCATTGGGTCCCTGGTTCGAGTCCAGGTCGTGGAGCCAGACGTTAAAAGAAGCCTGCAGAAATGCAGGCTTTTTTTTGCCCGAATTTTCCCGCGCCACCCTATCGACAGGGAGTCGACCCGTGAAAAAACTGCATGACCATCCCTTTTTCAAACCGCGTCGCCCCATCGCAGCGCTGACACCGCAAACGCCCAAGCGCGCCTCTGGCACGCTCCTCTCACTGGCCGCCGTGGTGATCTCCATTGCGGCCGCGTCGATTTCCTTCTGGCAGTTGGACCTGATGCGCGAGCACAACCGGCTGTCCGTCAGGCCGTACCTGATGATCACGCCTTATTTGGCGGCCGAAAAAAGCGGTTTGTACCTTTCCAATGAGGGGATTGGGCCTGGCATCATCACCTCGTTCAGCATTCGCGTCGGTGATGAACAGTTCGATGGGCTGGGGGACAGTCGCTGGCCCGCTGTGCTGGAGAAGGCGCGCCTGAATCCCGAATGCTTTGCCAAAGGCTGGCCCACCCAAGGCGCAGCCGTCAGGCCGGGGAATGACATCGCGATTCTGGAGCCGACTAAAAGCACGCAGTTCGGCCCCTTGTGCCTGCTGCAAATGAGCCTGTTCCTGCAAAGGAATGACATCTTCGTACAGATGCACTATGAGTCGCTCTACAAGGAGCCCTTCACCTTTTCTGCGCCCTTGAGAATGAATGAAGCGATGGATATGGGCGCGTTGGGCAAAATACTGCAACGTTGACCCAACACGCGCCCATTACGGCAATTGCTCAATCACCCCGCTCCCCTTCAGTTGCCCCAATTGCTCAGTGGACAAGCCCAGGCGCCCAGCCAATACCTCATCCGTATGCTGCCCCAACATCGGCGCCGGCCGCACGTACTCCACCGGGGTGCCAGACATCTTGATCGGGCTGCCAACCATGGCGAAGTCGGGGTTTTGCGGGTGGGGAATCTTGACCATCAGCCCGCGGGCAACCACCTGAGGCTCTTGCAGGGACTGCGCGATGTTGTTGATCGCGCCCACCGGCACTTTCGCGGCATGGATGCAACTGACCCACTCATCAGCCGTGCGGTGGAGGAAGTGTGCCGACAGCCGCTCGACGATTTCGCCCCGATGGGCAACACGATCGGCATTGCGTCGAAAGCGTGGGTCGTCCGGCAGATGCGGCAGGCCGATGCTCTGGCACAAAGCGATGAACTGGCTGTCGTTGCCACAGGCGATGATGAAATCGCGGTCTGCCGCACGGAACACCTGGTACGGCACGATATTGGCGTGAGCATTGCCAAAGCGTTGGGGCACCTTGCCAGAGGCCAGGTAGTTCATGCTTTGGTTGGCCAGTGTCGCGACCTGCACGTCCAGCAGGGCCATATCGATATGCTGGCCGACACCGGTGCGCTCGCGACTGAGCAACGCGGCCTGGATCGCCACCGTGGAATACAGCCCCGTCATCAGGTCTGAAAACGCCACGCCGACTTTTTGCGGGCCGCCGCCCGGTAAGTCATCGCGCTCGCCGGTGATGCTCATCAGGCCGCCAATGCCCTGGATGATGAAGTCGTAGCCGGGCTCTTCGGCGCGCGGGCCGGTCTGGCCAAAGCCGGTAATGGAGCAATACACCAGGCGCGGATTGATCTCGGCCAGGGCCTCGTAGTCCAGGCCATAGCGCGCCAGGGAGCCAGCCTTGTAGTTCTCGATCAGTACATCGGAACTGGCCGCCAGCGCCTGCACCAATGCCTGGCCTTCAGCGCTGGCCAGGTCGATGGCAACCGATAGCTTGCCGCGGTTGGTGGACTGGTAGTACGAAGCCTGGCCGGAGGATTCGCCGGTGTCGGTCTTCATCCACGGCGGCCCCCAGCCGCGTGTGTCATCGCCGCTGTGCGGGCGCTCGATCTTGACCACCTCCGCGCCCAGGTCCGCCAACACCTGACCACACCATGGCCCAGCCAATACCCGGCTCAAATCCAGTACGCGCAAACCTGTTAATGCACCCATTGTTGTTATTCCTGAAGGTCTGTAGCACCGACTGTCGGTTCTGGATGACATTGCCACCCACTGTTTTGCTATGCGAAATAATATTTCGTATTTTATCGAAATCATAAGTATCGTCATGAAAGATGTAAACGAACCCCCCCCTAAACCCAAAAGAAAAAATCATAACTATTTGATTAAAAAGAACTAATCAAAAATTTCTGAAAAATCACTATCACTCGCTATATTTCGCATAGCGGAATATAGTTTTGTTTTATTGATTTTACGAAAGAAGGAGGCCTACCATGCGCCGCACACCAGAGACGCCAACAGGCAGCAACGCTCTCGAACACCTGCTGGTGGATCCGATGAGCACCGAGGAGGAGGAAGACAAAGACCGCCAGTTCGTCACTGCGCTGGCCCGAGGCCTGGAACTGTTGCGCTGCTTTACCCCCAGCGAAAGCGTGTTGGGCAATCAGGAGCTGGCGCGCAAGACCGGCTTGCCGAAACCGACGGTGACCCGCATGACCCACACCCTGACCCGCCTGGGCTACCTCAAGCACCTGCCGCAGTCGGGCCGGTACCAGCTGGAGGTGGGGGTGATGGCGTTTGGTTACGCGATGCTTTCCAACCTGTCGGTGCGGGCCGTGGCCCACCCGCTGATGGAGATCATGGCCAGGTACGCCCAGGCCGCCGTCGCGATGGCCAGCCGGGATCGCCTGGACATGGTGTACCTGGACGTGATCCAGGGCGAAGCGAACATGACCATGCGTCGCCAGGTCGGTACGCGCCTGCCACTGCACTTGAGTTCGGCGGGCCGCGCGTGCCTGGCGGCGATGCCGGAGAACGAGCGTGAGTTCATGCTCGAGCATGTCCGCCAGCGCCATCTGGACGATTGGCCGAACATTCGCAAAGGGCTGGAGCGCGCGTTCAGGGATTACACCGACTTCGGCTATTGCATGTCGATCGGTGAGTGGCACCGCGATGTCAATGCCATCGCCGTGCCCATGCTGCACACACGACATGGGCTGTTGACGTTCAACTGTGGCGGGCCGAGTTTTCACCTTTCCCGGGGAAAACTCGAAGACGACATCGGGCCGCGTCTCAAGCACATGGTCAACAACATCGAGGCCGCCGCCCGCTAGACCGACCAGTGCGCGGCCTCGGCAGATCCAATACAACAGGCCCGCCGAACGGGCCGCCGAGGAATGCACATGATCCGCGACCCGCAAACGCTCCATATCCTGCTGGACTCCATTCGCCAGTTCGTCAATCAAGCGCTGATCCCACGGGAAAACGAAGTCGCCCAGTGCGATGACATACCGGCAGATATCGTCCAGCAATTCCAGGACATGGGCCTGTTCGGCCTGACCCTGCCCGAAGCCTATGGCGGCCTGGGCGTGACCATGGAGGAAGAAGTCAGCATTGCCTTCGAGCTGGGGCGCACTTCGCCGGCATTTCGCTCCTACATCGGGACCAACAATGGCATCGGCTCCATCGGTATTCTGCTGGACGGTACTCAAGCGCAGAAACAGCACTACTTGCCCAAGCTTGCCAGCGGCCAGTTGCTCAGCGCGTTCTGCCTGACCGAACCGGATTGCGGCTCCGACGCCGCCTCGCTGAAAACCACTGCGGTGCGCGACGGTGAGCATTATGTAATCAACGGCACCAAGCGCTTTATCACCAACGCCCCCCATGCCGGGATTTTCACGGTGATGGCCCGCACCAACCCGGATATCAAGGGCTCGGGCGGCATCAGCGCGTTTATCGTCGAGCGCACGACCCCGGGCGTGTCCCTGGGCAAACGCGACCACAAAATGGGCCAGCAAGGCGCCCACACCAGCGATGTGATTTTCGACAATGTGCGCGTGCCCGCCGAGCAACTGATCGGCGGCGTCGAAGGCGTGGGTTTCAAGACCGCGATGAAGGTGCTCGACAAGGGTCGCCTGCACATCGCCGCGATCAGCGTCGGCGCAGCCGAGCGCATGCTTGACGATGCCCTGCACTACGCCATCGACCGCAAGCAGTTCGGCCAGCCGATTGCCGAGTTCCAGCTGATCCAGGCCATGCTCGCCGACAGCAAGGCCGAAATCTACGCGGCCCGCTGCATGGTGCTGGACGCCGCGCGCAAGCGTGACGACGGCCTGAATATTGGCACCGAAGCCTCCTGCGCGAAGATGTTTGCCACGGAAACGTGCGGCCGGGTAGCGGACCGCTGCGTGCAGATCCATGGCGGTGCGGGGTATGTGAGCGAGTACGCGATCGAACGGTTTTACCGCGATGTACGGCTGTTCCGATTGTATGAAGGCACCACGCAGATCCAGCAGTTGGTAATTGCCCGCAACATGATTCGCGAGGCCCAGCGCTAAACCCCACACACAACCCTAGGGGGGGGGAACCGGGCTTGTGTGTGGGCTTGCTCGCGAAAGCGGTGGGTCAGTTAATAAATAGTTGACTGACACTGCGCTTTCGCGAGCAAGCCCGCTCCCACAGTAGGTCTTCTTTGTTCAGGCAATAGCGCTTCAATCTGCAACACCCATAACCCGTGCCCTACAACTACAACAAGGTATCGCTATGGAAGTTGCCGCATCAGCGGGTGCGTTGTCGCCCGTAAAAAACAACCTGTGGATCATTGTCTTTATTTTCTGCTTCCTGGGTCTTTTGATCGACGGCGCAGACTTGATGCTGCTGTCCTACAGCCTCGGCAGCCTGAAAGCCGAGTTCGGCCTGACCAGTGCCGAGGCCGGTAGCCTGGGCAGCTTCACCCTGGCCGGGATGGCGGTCGGCGGGATTTGCGGCGGCTGGGCCTGTGACCGCTTTGGCCGGGTCAAGACCGTGGTGTGGAGCATCGTGCTGTTCTCGGTGGGCACCGCGATCCTCGGCCTGACCCACAGTTACTGGCAGTTCGCGGCCACCCGTTTCTTCGCCTCCCTCGGGCTGGGCGCACTGTATGTCGCGTGCAACACCCTGATGGCCGGCAACCTACATGACCGAGAGCTTCGAGGCGAAATTGCGCGGCTCGGCCGTGGGCGGCGCCTACAACATTGGCCGGATTGGCGCGGCGCTCGCACCGGCGGCCATTGGCTTCCTCGCGTCCCATGGTTCGATTGGCGTGGGCTTTTTGGTGATGGGCGCGGCGTACTTTGTCTGCGGGGTGATCCCGGCGCTGTTTATCCGTGACAAGCAGTTTGACCCCCAAAAACAATAACCCCTGTAGGAGCCGGCTTGCCGGCTCCTACAAAGGGCGATAGCGCAGATCCCGCAGGAAAACCTAGCCGTTTTGCCAGTTACTTAAACGTTCCGTTCAAATTATCGTGTACCCGACCAACTTTGATGGCAGGGCCGGAAATGGAATTCATCGAACAACGCCAGGGCTACGCCGCCTTTCGCGACTACCAGACCTGGTATCGCGTGACCGGCAACCTCGACAGCGGCAAGACCCCATTGGTCATCCTCCATGGCGGCCCCGGCGGCACCCATGACTATCTGGATGCCTTCAAGGATGTCGCGACCAGTGGGCACGCAGTGATTCACTACGATCAACTCGGCAATGGGCGCTCCACCCACCTGCCCCATCAGCCCGCCGATTTCTGGACAATTGACCTGTTCCTCGAAGAGCTCGACAACCTGCTCGGCCATCTGCAAATCAGCGACCAGTACGCGATCCTCGGCCATGCGTGGGGCGGCAGGCTCGGCAGTGAGCACGCGATTCGCCAACCCAAAGGCTTGCGCGCCTTGATCGCCGCCAACCTGGCTGCCGGCTTCGATGACCAACCCCTGTGCCGGATCAACCCGTGGCCCAAAGAAGTGGCACGCACCTTCGTCCAGATGGCAGCCGATCCTACCGTGTACAACGCTCTGCACGGCCCGATCAGCCTTGGCCAGCTGTCGCGGATCAACGTGCCGACCCTGGTGATTGGCGGGCGGCATGACCAGGCTACGCCGCTGGAATTCAAGATGTTCCTCGGCCAGATCGCCACTGCGCGCGCGGCGTTGTTCGAGGACTCCAGCCATATGCCCCATGTGGAGGAACGCCAGCCATGCATGGGCACGGTGGTGACGTTTTTGGATGAGGTGTGCTCGCCCCACTGTTGAAACCCCACCCATCAACTGTGGGAGCGGGCAAGCCCACTCCCACAGTTTGGGTGTGGTGCTCTGGCTACACCTCGCTGGTTTCAGCCCTGCCCGGTACCGCCACTTTCTGCTGCGCGTCCTCCACCATGGGAATTTCCTTGCCCTCGGCATCAAACAATTTGCCCTTGCTGAAGTAGTCCCCGTCCCGCAGTGCCGCCACATCCTGGAAGCACAGGCTGCGCTCGGTACCGGCGACGAACACCGACTGCTGGTCCGAGTTGCCGGCGGTGAAATGGTTGAACGCCAGGTTCAGCAGGATCGCCATGATCGCCGAGGAACTGATGCCCGAGTGGAAAATGGTCGCGAACCAGCTGGGGAACTGATCGTAGAAACTCGGCGCGGCGATGGGGATCATGCCAAAGCCGATAGAGGTGGCGACGATGATCAGGTTCATGTTGTTGCGGTAATCGACCTTGGACAGCGTGCGGATCCCGCTGGCCGCCACAGTGCCGAACAACACGATTCCGGCACCGCCCAGCACCGAGGTCGGTACGGCGGCAATCACCCGGCCCATAAAGGGCAACAGGCCAAGGATCACCAGGAACAGGCCGCCCGTGGCCACGACATAACGACTCTTGACCCCGGTCACCGCCACCAGGCCGACGTTCTGGGCGAAGGCGCTTTGGGTGAACGAACCGAAGATCGGCGCAAACATGCTCGACAGCATATCGGCACGCAGGCCATTGCCCAGGCGCTTGGAGTCAACCTTGGTGTCGATGATCTCGCCTACCGCGAGGATATCCGCCGAGGTCTCCACCAGGGTGACCATGACCACGATGCACATGGACAGGATCGCGGCCACGTGGAAGGTCGGCATGCCGAAGTGGAACGGCGCGGGGAAGCCGATCATCGGGCCTTGGGTCACAGTGGAGAAGTCCGCCATGCCCAGAAACACGGCGATCAAAGTACCAAACACCATGGCCAGCAGGATCGACAGGCGCGAGATGGTGGCGCTGCCCACCTTGCTCAATAACAGCACCAGCACCAGGGTGATGGCCGCCAGGCCAATGTTCGGCATGCTGCCAAAGTCTGCGGCGCGGCTGTTACCGCCCATGGCCCAACGGGCGGCGACGGGCATCAGTGTCAGGCCGATGGTGGTAATCACAATCCCGGTCACCAGCGGCGGGAAGAACTTGGTAATCCGCGAGAAGATCGGGGTAATCAGCAACCCGATCAATGACGCAGCCATCACCGCACCGAGGATCGCCGGCACACCGCCCGCGCCGTCACTGCCGACAATCGCCACCATGGTCGCCACACCGGCAAACGACACCCCTTGCACCAGGGGCAACTGGCAGCCAAAAAACGGCAGGCCCAGGGTTTGCAGCAATGTGGCCAGGCCACCGGCGAACAACGACGCGGCAATCAACAGGCCAATATCGGCGGGTGATAAACCGGCCGCCTGACCGACGATCAACGGCACGGCCACGATGCCGCCGTACATGGTCAGTACATGCTGCAGGCCGTAAGCCATGTTGGCAGCGACGCCAAGATTCTCATCTTCTGGCCGTTGCGGTGACGCCTTCGGGATAGTCATGGTGAGGGGATCT
>Ga0180008_1000602_pt1 | contig 28201 bp, 32 predicted proteins | sample MM_PW_MetaG_FD_121121 | JGI IMG/M metagenome (GOLD analysis project Ga0180008, IMG submission 121121) | Groundwater microbial communities from the Aspo Hard Rock Laboratory (HRL) deep subsurface site, Sweden - MM_PW_MetaG | ecosystem: Environmental > Aquatic > Deep subsurface > Groundwater... | reverse complement strand
GTCGTCATCTACCGCACTGGCAATGCTGCCGGGACGGTACGGGTCGATGACGTGGTCGGAGCAATGGCGACTGACCTCGGATTGACGACCGGCGCAACGGGCCTTGTGACGGCCAACATCGGAGCAGCTTTCCAGGTCCTGGCCGGGACCAGAGTCAGGAATGCCGCTGGCCTCGAATGGGTCGTCATGCGGACCATCGAGTGGCCCGAAGGCACCGTTGCCGCTCCGAACGTAGCGACCCAAGATGTCGAGGTTCGCCCCGGGAATGACATCGGCACGCTGGCCGGGGCAGTCGGTGGAACAGTCGTTATCGAGGTCGACCTTCCGACCAGTCGAATGGTCGAGGTGACCAACCCGTCGAACCTCTCGGCTGCACTGACCGAGCCGCAAATTGACGCGGCCTATTCCGCTGCCTTCGATGCCACATTGAACACGGAGAGCATCGCTCGAATCTGCAACTATTCGCTCTCGGCCAGAAGGTCCGATGCCGTGGTCAGAATCGGAATGCAGAACGCGATAGATTCCAGCGATGAAGGCTGCTATGGGCGGAAGTTCATCAGCGGTTCCACGCTGGGAACGACCGCCGTGGCTGCAATCGCCAAGGTCGCCAGCTTCCGCTCTGACCGGCTTTTCTATACGCATCGCGGCTTCCTTCAGACCTTCCCCGAAATCGCCGCCCTGGGAGCCTCTGGCGGTGTCGGTTTCGTAGACGGTGGCCAGCTTACCATCCGAGCTGACGGCCCTCTGGCATACCTCCACTGCGCCTTGAATCCAGAGGAGAACATCGGGCAGGACACCGGACTTTTGACCTTCCTCGACGGATTGGAGGTCACGACCGAAACCTACAACCGAGCGCTCTACGTCGCGTTCAAGGCGGCGGGAATCTGCGCTCCGAGAATCGACGATGGAGTGCTTGTGTTCCAGAGTGAGGTGACCGCCTCGCTTATCGGCGGACGGACCACACAAAAGCGGAGAGCTTTCGCGGACTACTCCCAAGATAGCTTCGGAGTCGCGCTCGCTCCCTACTCGAAGAAGCTCGCTTCCGATGCCCGTAGAACCGGAGCGCTATCGGCGTTGACCGGACTCTGCGAGGCATGGCTCAGTCGTGTTGACCCGAACGGTCAAAGAATCGACAGCTACACTACCGAGGAAACCACGGCCCAACATCCCGATTGGGACGGACTGGGAATCTTCGGGTGGAAGATCAGAATCAAGATGCTTTCGAGCATGGATACTCTCGTGATTGACACCGAAGTCGGCGAAGGTGTCGTCATCATTACCGAGGCATAATAGGAGGTTATCGTGGCAAGAAAACTCAAAGGACAGAATACCTCGGTGAGCATCGTCAGCGCTCTGACGGGGCTCCGAGCCGAGTTCACGGACATCAAGGATTGTACCGTTACCTTCGACCGGGACGTGACTTCGGAAGGCTATCTCGGGCAGACAACCGAGCAACACGACGATAACTTCAAGGGAGTCAGCTTCAAACTGACGGCGCATTCCAGGTCAAAGAAGATCGTTGATCTGGTCCACCTGATCAACAACGTGACTCGTGGATTGAGCGTCGATTCCATCACTATCGCAACGACTTTGCGCTTTGGCGATGGGACTGTCCGAGTCATCATCCCGGACTGCAAATTCGGAAACTTGGAGATAGGGAATTCCGGTAAAGCCGAGTTCGTGACCTTCCCGATGGAAGGTTCCGCCGACGATTACCAGATCGTGAACGCATAGTTATCCTGGGGACCGTGGAGGGGTTCGTCTCCTGCCCCGTTGGTCCCACGGTTCCCGGGGCCTTGAATAACCCTCAACCAACGGAGGTTACTGTGGAGAATCAAGAAGAGAAAAAGGTCGAATTTCCAGCCAGTGCCATGAGCGAAATCATGGCCAAAGTCCTGACCGGAAGTCAGGAAGATCAGAAGGGATTACGGCGAAGAGGCTGCTACGTTATCATCTATCCCGACCAGTGTATGCCGGGATATATCACTGCCCCTGTGAAGGTCGGAATCACCGAGTTGAATAGCTCTGAGGAGTTGCGGGCATACCGTGCTTCCGGTGGAATTCAGACCGCCCAAGACGGCGACAGCGACGGCGAAAGTCAGGCCGAGGTCTCCATTTCTCAACAGGCGCTCGCTTGCGCTTTCGGGAAGGAGTCTCTCTCCACTCTGAACGGGTATCGCATGACCCGTGAGGAGAAGCGAGCACTCTGGGAGATTCTCGGAATGGGCGGAAGGATCGTTATCGGAACGGCCTATATGACCCATTGCACAGGTGCCGACTCGAAGGATTTTACGGAGAAGTCTCTGTCGAAGGTCGAGATCTTCTGATCGGAGACGACAAGTTTTCTCTCGGAATGTCCCTGGTATTGAGATGGTGGTCTATCATCGACGCTTGGAAGAAAGCCCGGGAAGACATCGTGAAAACCACCTTCAAAAACATCGCCTATATGACTCGATACGGTCGAATCGGGTACGAGGAAGCGATGCGTATTCCTGCATGGGAACGGGCTCACTTCCTCGAATCTATCAACGAGCTGATCCACGAAGAGCGGCCCGGTTCGCTGAATCCTGAAGACGACTAATTCCCCTCCGCGTGCTATGATTCAATCATGGCGACGGACCTCTCAGAGTACGAAGTACGAGTCAACCTAAAGCTCCAGACCAACGAGACTAAAAAGCCGACTGATGAAGCGGCGGCAGCTCTCAGAAAGGTCCAGAACGAGCTCGATAAGACCCGAGCCAGAGGCCATCTGGCCATGTCCGCCATCTCGACTTCGCTTTCTCGAATGGGGAGTGTTGCGAGCCGTGCCGCTGACACGATGTTCCGGCTCGCCAGCCGCGTCGCCATGGTCGGAGCCGGGGCAACTATCGCCGGAATCTACGCGGTAGGACGGGGCCTTCAGAGCTTCTCACGATATGGTGTCGAGGCGAATTCCAGCGTTGAAGGTCTTACCCTATCGCTCGGAACACTTCTCGCCCAAACGGAGAAGATCACGTTCTCAGAAGCTCGGGAAGGTGCCGAAGATCTCTTCCGAAGGATGCAAGCTCTCGCCATAGAATCCCCCGGGACAACTATGGAATTGGCCGGAGTATTCAGGTCAGCAGTCGGACCAATGCGAACTGCTGGAATTGCAATGTCCCGAATTCTGACGATGAGTCGAGACACGCTTTCTGTCGCTTCTGCATTGCAGATTCCAATGGAGGAGGTCGGCAGGGACATTGGTCAAATGCTTGGTGGCACTGCCGGATCGGAAGTAAAACTTTTCAATCGACTGCGTCAGATGAGATTGATTACTCAATCGGCAGAAGAGTGGAACCGAGTGGCTCAGCGAGCCCCCCGGGAAGCCGCGAATCGCCTCATGGCCATCATGGCGCAACTCGGCGGTCCAGCGGCGGCTGCTTTCGGGCGGACTTGGGCCGGTGCTACTTCGACGTTCTCAGATCTCGTCCAGAATTTCACTCGGATACTTACCGGGCCGACATTCGCGATAGTTCGTGATGCATTATCTTCGACGAATGAATACCTGCTCAGGTATCGGAGCAATATCGAAAGAACGCTAACTCGAATCGGAACAAGAATCGGTGAAATCTCCGGGACTGCTATCAGGCGCTCTCGGAATGTTGCCAGGTATATAATCGACAACTACGCTGCTCTGATAACTCGTGGTCAGGGAATAGTAGATGTTATCAGGGGGATGGTACCTCAGCTTACTGAGACGGCGAAGAAATACCTCATAATCGCCGCTGCTTTGAAGGTCGGAGGCGGAGTTTTGACGGCGGCTGGAGCAGCTCTATCTGCGGTCTCAGGGATTGCCAGTATTATGACTGCTCTAGGCGTCGGTGGAGCCGGGGCCGCGGCGGCAGGAGCAGCAGGTGCCGGGGCAGCGGGAGCTGCGGGAGTGGCTGGAGGCGGTGGAATCATGGCAGCGATAGGAGTGGCGCTGGCTCCATTGGCGGCTTTGATAGCGCCAGTCATCGCCGTTCTCGCCGGGATAGCGACGGTTGGAGCGATGGTCTATGCAGCGTTCCAAGTCGCAGGAAACTACATATCAGATATGTTCACTCCTATCTGGCGAGATCTAGCAGCAACCGGACGGAATCTGTGGGCTTCACTTCGATCTGGATGGGCCACAGTTCACGGAGTTTTCGGCTTTCTCGGAACATTTATAGCAGGAAGTGTTGCCGGTGGTTTTCGCCTTCTTGTTGCAATAATACGGCTCGCTTCGGCTCTCTGGAGAGCTTTCAACGCCATTCTCGGAACCGGAAGCGCTGACATGAATACCTGGATTGATAGCGCGACCCGTTGGGTTGCGAATATGATAGTTACAATCCAAAGAGTCGTCGATGCAATTACTTGGATGTCGGAGAAGATAGAGGCTTTCGCTCGGTGGTTAGAGCCCAACTTCATGCCGGGAAGAGGTGGACTTGGCCAGCGGTATAACAGGGAGAGGGGAGAAGCCACAGGAAACCAGAGAGAGCGAGATAATGCCGCATTCGCTGGCCTTGCGCCACGCGCTGTCACGGTCCTTACAGCGCCAACAATGGCCGTCCCGAATGGTCGGTCAACGACCAATATAGACATGAGAGGATCGAGAATAGAAGTCCGTCAGGAATTCCGGGAAGCCGACCCTGATAGAATCTGGATTCGCATGGTTGAAGGTCTCGCCAGCGAGGCGATTCACACCACGACTTCGCCGCTTGTCAGCGCGTTTTCGAGAGGGTGATTATGACGGTCGAGTCGCTTACAATCGAGGAAGTCACCGGCTCTCGCCGGAAGGTCGAACTATTCAACCGAGCACTCCCGTATAAGGGCGTAGCCTTCCCTGTGGAACAGCGGTCAAAACGAACACACTACTCCGGGAATCCTGTCGCAACTGTCCAGGTGCTCGGAGCGATGGACGGAGACGTTGAGATCAGCGGACGCTGGCTTGACCGCTATGTCGGAAGCTCTGCACGACTGACCGGATGGGACAGTATCGTCAGGAATGGTTCCCAAATTACAGCAGAGAATCTTTCCGACGTCTTGGAGACTATCTGCCGGGCTGGAAACCTCGTCGAGTTGAGGTGGGCGTCGAAGGTCCGGCGCGGGATTCTCAAGAATTTCATCCCGACCAGCGAGCGGACCGATGTCATCCTCTGGAAGGCGACTCTGGAGACCGTCCAGAAGGGCCGAGTCGCGACGGCAGTGGCAGCTACCACCCGGAGCACTTCGACCGGCCTGCGGTCGGCAGAGACGGCACTGGCGCTGATTATTGCGAGCGCTCCCCCTGGAATGATAACGGCGATTACGGACGCGGTTCTCATCGCCGCTTCGATCGCTCAAGCGGCTGCGATTGCACTGGTCAGGAAAAACGCGGAAGTCACCGGCGTTCCAGAAGTTGATAGCGAGGACTTCCAGGATGTTTCGTCCTATACCTCGCAGATAGTCGATGCCTGCATTGACCTGAAAAACATCGTCGAAGTACCGGCTGTCAGCCTCGTGCCATCGGACGAGATGGCGACCATAATACAGGCTCAAGTGTGGTCGGCAGACACGTCGAAAATTGCTGCGAACATGGCGAGCGAAGCTATCAAGATTCGTGACTCCGTAAAGACAAGAGTAGTCGCGGATTACATCGCTGATATTCGACTTGCTGAGGGCCAGACGCTCCGAAACGTCGCCTCGAGATACTACGGTTCAGCGGACGACTGGAAGATCATCGCTGACACCAACGGACTGACCGGGACGAGTCACCCGGCTGGAACGCGGATACTCGTGCCGAGGAAACGCTGATGGGCGACTATCGAATATCGGCGACTCTCAGGCTGACAATCCGGCTCGAAGAGCTCGGAGATGGCGATTTGCTTCGCGGTCTGCTCCCGATGCCTGACTTCGACTCGTCGGTTCCAGACCCATTCAGTGATCCAGTTCCTCCATCGTCTTCAACGTCCACTGCACCGATGTCAGGTGACGAAATAACGCAGGTTTTACTCGATGCGAATCAGGGCCAGATGGCCGCTCTGGTCGCCAGAAGAGACGACCTTTCCCGGGAAGAATACGACCGAAGAATGGCCCGACTCGTCGAGGAACGAGAGGAACTTACAGGCGAGATTGAGCGTGGAAGTGACGACGACGACCCCCTCGGAGCGCTGGCCATTGGATCGGCTCCCCCATCCGTTGCTGCGCCCCCTCCTGACGACTTGACGATTCTGGCGGATATCCCTGTTATATCTGCCCAGATCGAGCGCAACGGGCTTGCACAGGCCGATACGGCGAGCATGGATATCCCCTGGTCGAGTTTCCCCGTTGACCCAAGGATCATCCGAGCGGCTTCTTGCGTTCTGACAATCGGCGTCGTTCCACCGGAGGACTTCGAGGCGGGAATGGAACGTGGCGAAACTCGGGAAGATGGCTCTCTCGTGAGTGTGATTCAATCCTCGGGAGAAATACCGACTCGCCACGCGGCGACGTTCTACGGTTTCGTCGATAAGTGGGGCTCAAAGTACGGAAGTGATGGCGAGACTCTGTCGCTTCAATGCCGGGACATGAGCGCTCCAATCAGAGACGCAAAGCTCGGCACGAATGACCGGATAGACCTGACGTTACCTATCGACGAAGGCGTCAGGTCTTTCCTTGACTCGCTCGGTCCTACTACGCGGGGGATAGAGGTCGTCTACCGGGGCTCGGGAGACCCTCCTACACCGGGAACCGGAGCATCTACCAGGCGGCGTACAAGGCGCGGTAGGAACGCTCGCAGGGAGACACCCGGGGGGAATGATTCGACTGCCTGGGACCATATCACCGACGTCGTTAGGGCGCTGGGATTGCTCCCGATTATGAGGGGATATTTCCTCGTGATCCAGGACCCTCGGACGCTCTATTCAACCGAGGAAACCACGCGAATGGTCTACGGTCGAAACATCTCCGACCTTGACTTTGAGAGGTCATTACAGGGCGAGCGCTCCCCGACGATAGAGGTCAGGTGTTACGACCCTGACAGGGGGAGGACTATCTGGGGCCGCTACCCGGTTGTAGGGGGTGGTAGAGCCAGTGGGGTCGTTGGTATTGACTCCCCGCCTCAGCCGTCCAGAGCGAGCGCTGTAACGCCAAGCGGGGCGAACCCAGATGATACGGTCCAGACCTACTCAGTATCCGGGATAACAGACCCGGAGCGGCTCGTGACTATCGCTCAGAGCACATTCGAGCAGATAGGTCGCCACGAGATACAAGGGCGATTCGAGACGGAAGACCCCGACTCCTATGGTATTCCCGGGGAAGGGCGTATGTTCACCCTTCAGGCCGGCCATGCAGTCGAGATACTCATGGCAACCTGCGACGATTCCGAGTCAACTGGAGTTGAGACGACTCAAGCCCGTTTGCAGGCGATGAGCCGGGCTCGCAGAAGCGACTACCTGATATCTATGGGCTTCGAGCGACGAGTCGCTGAGAGGCTGTCAGCGCTTCAGGATGCTACCGGATTTCAGACGGTATTCCGAGTCTCTCGCGTCTCGATAAATTTCTCCTCAGATGATGGGGTGAAATCGAAAGTTGATTTCATCAACTATATCGAAGTGAGAGAGCAGGAACAACCGACAATGGAGCCGACTGAAACCGAAGTAGTTTTCGATGATGACGACGTGGTGACAGCATGACCTCTAAGCGAATGGACTGGAGCGCACTTCGTCGGACAGTCCGTGGTCCCGGAATGGATACCCGGGATTGGATCGTCATGGGTCGGGTGGACGAAGACCCTGACTCGACGGTGTGGGACGAAGTACTCGGCTGGCTCTGCGACGTTACGGCGCTCACCGGGTCGATGGCAGGCTCGCGGCTACCGCTGGCCTGTCGCGTCCTTTCTCAGTGGCAAGGAGAGGATAATGGAATCCACTCCCCGCCGCGCCAGGGAGCGCTCTGCGTCGTCGTTTTCCCCAGTGGCGACCCGAACGAAGACTCTGTGATTCTAGGCTTCCTGCACGACGCTGACGGGGCCGGAGCGCCTGCCACTGTGAACGGTGACACCATCGTTGAGACCGGCGCAGAGAGCGGTCAAGTGGCCGCTGATGAGACGTTCCTTGCGACAATTCCGAATCTCGACATCGACATCGAGGCTCGGAATGTTCGGGTGACCGGAAGCCTCATACTCGGATCGCCGGATGCAGACCAGGAAGCCGTCAGAGGCAGCGACATTGCCGATGCCATTGAAGACCTTGCCGACTCTCTGGTGAGCGCCGTCACGACGGTAAATGCGGCGATTCCTACCGGGATTTCAGACCCGACTGTCGTGGCTTCTCTTCAGGTCGCAGTCGCGACATTCCGGTCCGCGAGACAGACCTATCTGTCGAGCCGGATAAAGGTGGACTGATGGCGTGGAATAATACAGCCTGGCTACTCTGCTATTCCGCCGTGCCAGGTGCTATTTGGGACGACGTGGACTTTACACCGACCGGGCTTACCGGGCGGTGTCTGGTCAGCCTTACCGTTAATGCCGATGTCGCTTGCGAAATCAGCGTGCGACCATCTGATGATGCGAATGACTGGCAACCCGGCGTCCAGGATGGCCAGGGTACTGCTACGTGCAGGGTCGATCCGGTCGGAGCTGCAGCTCCGGTCTATGATGCGTTGCTGATACCCACGGGACCTGCAGGTCATATCAGTGTTTTCTGTTCGTCCGCCGTCGCCAATGTACAGATCCGACTACAGGGATATGCCCCTATGTCGTGGGGGGTGAATACCATTTTTGGTCCCGGTGCTCTTCCGATTGCATGGACCGATATTGACCTTTCTGCAATCACCGGAGTCAAGGACGTTCTCTGTTTTTCCTCGCAGGAATGGCTCGCTGCGGCATTTACCCGGTATGCACTCAGGGTGGATGGAGATACTGCTGAGTATGCCCCGGCATGGGCCGTGGATATGGCTCTTGGGACTGCAACTGTCGGGAATCTGGCAGTTGCGCTGAAACAGCGAGGTATGTTGTCTCTCGCGAGACAGGGAATTATCGAACATAAATCAGCCATTGCACAGAACGGCCAACTCGATCTTATAGGATGGCTGAACGCCCATATTATGCCAGCCCCCGATGGATACAAAATCGTATCTACCGCTATTCCCCCTGTAGCATGGGGAACAGCAATCGACCTTACGACTGACTTTCTCGGAGCTGATACCGGATTAGTAGGCGAGAACCTGGCGGTTCTTCGATTCTGGAAGGGGGCAGGAGGCGCGGCGAAACATAATATTACCGTCAGACGAAATGGCGATATATATGACTATTATCATGGAGGGACTACATTCCCACTTGGTTCCCAGGTAGGTTGTTGTTTCAATATCGGTGACTCGGTAATTCTCATTGTATCGACCGATGCTACCGGGCTTATAGAATGGAGGGGAAATGGTGGAGCATGGGAAGTATTTCTTTTAGGATACCTGAATTTCCCCCCTATTCTTACCGGAATTGACCCTGCTCCCGGTACCGTAGAAACCACCGCCGATGCTAACGTGGAATTTACCGCGACCGATGATGTGGCGGTAATACAAACCACGATTGACCTGACGCTCACGCCCCCTGTAGGTCCTGTCCAGAATGCGATAGTCAATGGTGTATTCGACGTTGCGAACGGCTTCTCAGGGCTACTGTGGCCCGACGGAGCAGGTAATTTCGCTCCTATCCTATCGAGGCATCCTGACTGGATGCCTGGGCTGTGGCAGGCAGATATATATGGCGAGGATATTCACGGCGAGAGCGACACTGACACGTGGACGTGGACCGTAGGTGGGATGGCGCTTGTCGATATCGTCCAGTCGTCAACGAATTCCGTAGATGTGACCTTCGATGAAGAACCTCTTCACCTTGACGCCTCGAATCCACAGGACGGGCTTTACCTCGCGGCTTATGCTGTCACCGGTCCGGTTTCACCATTGAAAGAACGCCTGATATGGGGCGCTGAATATATCGGAGATAACACGATTCGCCTATATTTCGATGGCGATCTTGTTCGAGATGAGACGTACACAATTACGATTACAGGTCTGAAATCGGCGGCAGGATATCTCCTGATAGTTCCGGCGACAGGTTCATTCATTGCCTATGGAGTTTCGATTCTTCCCGTCTCGCTTCTACGTGAGATTGAGGACTCTTACGATCTCCATAATCCTCAGACTGCTTCCGAGGCTGGACAGCGGGAATCGCTCGGAACACTATCGGCCGATGAGAGCGGGGATCTTTCGGTGGAAAACCGGCGATCGAGCCTCAAAAAGCGCGTCATTCGCCGATGCACCACGAAGCCCGGAGGCTTTGCTCACCTGAAAGATTATGGATTGCGGATTGACTCGAAGTCGCTGCTTCGGCCTTCCGACCTGCGAAAACTACAGATTGACGCGGAGGACCAGGTGGGCCAGGAGCCGGACGTGCGCTCTGTTCGAGCGACCGTTAGCCAGATACTCCCGGGAGTGATACAGTTATCGCTGAGAGTCGTCGATAGGTACGGACCCATCGAGATTCAGACGTTGTTGGGTGATTAAATGGACCTTCCGACAAGACCCCAGCTTTTCGAGATAGGCGCTCAGGACCTGCTCACTCGCGCTGAAACTCGCCCCTATGGCCGGAGAATTACTGCCGAACAGGTCTATCTCAAAGGCAGCGACGTCAATCTCATCGCCGGTGGAGCCTCTGTGATGGCCGAAGAGGTCGTCTCGCAACTCGGAAGGGGCCTATCTGACCTGACCCTCGACGGGGCTTCAGGGTCCGCGCTGGACCGCGTAGCGTTCGAGCGTACCTGTGGGGAGGTCATTCGTCTCGGAGCAACCCCTTCCTGGGTCACCGTCCAATTCACCAGGACATCTGTCGCGCTCGGAGCGGTAACTCAGCTCACCGGAAGCATCGTCCAGACGACAGGTGGGGTCCGGTTTATCACGCAGTCTGACGCGGTATTCGGAGCGGCTTCGCTCGGGCCGGTTTCCGTGACAGCGAGAGCGGTAGAAGCCGGTCGGATAGGTAACGTTCAAGCCGGTACAATAACCGGATTTGTATCGACAAAGATTGACCCTACTCTGCTCGTTACGAATCCTTCATTCGCGGCAGGTGGCGACGAGTCAGAGAGCGATTCGCGGCTTCGGGCAAGGGTCAGGCTATGGCCGAAATCGACCCGTCGCGGGACCAGGGAAGCGATTGAATTCGGGGCTCTGACCGTTCCGGGAGTTGTCCAGGCGACGGCCTATGAGTTACTCTCCTCGCCGCTCGGAGTGCCGAACGGATTTATCGCGCTCTATATCGCCGATGCGAACGGGCAAGCCAACTCGGCACTGACCGCCGCTGTAGAGCTCGCCTTGGAAGCGTATAGAGGTTTCGGAATCTGGGTAGATGTCTACGGCGGAGTGCCCTTCTACCAGGCCGTAGAGCTTGACCTGGCCTATACTGCCGGGACTGATACTGTGACGGCATTCGGGAATGTTCGTCGGGCAGTAGTCGCGGCAATCAACGGACTTCCACCTGGACAAACTCTAGAGGTTTCGCTGATAATTGCGGCGGCAAAGCGCATCGCTGGCGTAATAGTTTATGATGATTCCGTGGTCATTCCGATTGGAGACGTTGTCCCGGCAACCGGCCAGGTTATCAGGACTAAAACCTCGATAGTGAACCCGTCATGACCGAGCTTTCACAGAGCGACCTGCTTGACGTACTTCGGAAGTCTTCGGACCAGTCCTATATTGAACCTTTGGAAACCGAGGACAACGGGGCAGGCTTCGACGTTTTCCAGTCGATTGCCGCTCAGTTTGCCCGCGCTTCCGAGGCCATAGAGGTCGATTGCCAGGGATTCTACCTCTGGCCACACTCTGACCAGACCTACCCTCCTGCGAGCAGCGGAGTGCAGGCAACCGGAAATCTGACCTTCACCCGGGACGCTCCCGCTGAAAGCGCGATCACAATCCCGGAAGGTGAGACGCTCTTAGTGATGCTACTCGGACTCGACGGGAATCAGCTCGTTGAGGCGGAGTTAGAGGTCACTGCTGACACGGTATTCGCCTCTGGCGTTTCCGGCCCCTTGACGGTCCCTGTGCGGGCTTCTCGCATCGGGTTCCATGGCAATCTCCAGGATTCGATCGGACGGTTCCTGGTCCTGCGACAGAAGACCACGAAGACTCTCACAGGCTGTCAGACTGCCGCAAACAAGGTGATTGACACCGGACTCGGCGACACATTCGACAATGGCGATATCGGATGTTGGTTGCGCTTTACTACTGGCCCTGAAGTCGGACGCGGATCTAGATTCATCATCGCCTTCGATGAGAGCACTGACACGATAGTCGTGGACGGAGCGGCGTTGGTCGGCTCGCCTCCTACGAGCGATTGTGAGGTCGTTGACCTCGAACGGCTAGGGTTCCATGCCGTCATAGACGGAGCGCTCTCAGGCGGTCGCAGCGCGACTCTGGATATGTTCGGGAAGGACCGGACTGTCCGCCGAAACGTGGACGAGACCGACGCTTCCTACCTGGAGAGGGTGTTGCGACTTCCCGACGTGGTTTCGCCGGATGCAATCCAGCGGGCTGCCGGGAGAATCTTCAATCCGATTCCGGTCAGGTTTCGTATTCTTGAATCGCGCAATCCTAACGATTTCGTCGGAGCTTACTGGAGCGGTTTCGCCTATGATGACCCGGCGATATGGAGTTGGGTACTTGGGAGAGATCATTTCTTCTGGCAGGGAGACGGCTTCGAGTATCGAGGTTTCTACCTCGTAGTTGAGCGGGGATGGTACGGTGATTTCGGCTTTCCGTTTGACCAGACGCCTCCATTGCCTGGTCAGCATCCGTCGAACGCATGGGACTGGGGTTTCTATGATGGTTATCCCCTCGGCTTCGCCAACGATTTAGCGGCGGCTGTGAGGGAAGTTGAGTCGGCGCGAGAGTACGGGGTTCCCTGGCTTGTCGTGCTGGTAGAGGTGATACCGTGAAGGATGATGGGATTCCGATCAGTACGCTCGAAAGGGCGATTTCTACGGACGTGACGAAAGCTCAGGAGTTGATTCGCCGGGCGGTAGATGAGCTTGCACAGGCCGCTATCGCCCAGAGTTTTCAGAACGGAGTCGCTCCTAATCCATCGACTCGCACAATTCGTACTCATGTTATGAGCGGATTAGCAGTGTCACAATCTGCCGGAGCGACTATTGTAGTTTCAGCAGGAGTACTGTTCCAGAACGTAGCTGCGAGTCTTCCTGACGTTCCGGCGGCAGGTGCGTTGGATTCACCATATCGCTTCGGAATTTCTCTATCGCAAGAGGACGTGGGAGACCCATGGGATGGTACCGCGGCTTGGTGGCTACTCGAGTCCAGAGTCGTCCGTGTTACCACGCTCAATGAGGCCAGGGACATCTTCAATCCGGCACTCGGGACGTTCGCGGCAGGTCCGGCAATCGATAAACAGTACGAGGCACAGATTGAATTCCAGTGGACGAAAGACCCGGTCGGCTTTGCCACAGCTCTTCCGACTCCTACCGTTGGATGGGCTCCTACCGGATGGTGCGTCAGGCCAATGGTGTACGCTGCAATCACTGACGATATGGTCGGAGGGATGGGCCTTCAGGTCGAAGATATCGTAGGGCATGACGTCGAAGATGGGAAAGCAGTCCGCCGGAATATGCGATTCCGTCAGGCGAACGTGGCGGATTCCGACGGCGTCAGCGCATCGGTAGCCAGGACGTATAAGTTCGACCTTGAGGCTGAAATCAACGGGATTAAAGTCTATGCTCGAACTATCGACGGCGGAGTTTGCCAGCTTGATAGTACCTTTATCGAAGCAGTTTCAGTTGCGGCACTTAATGTCGGCGGAACATGGGGATATGTCTATCTGGCTTCAGGTGGAGATTGGGGGAATCCATCGAATTTCTATGGTCCACTGAACCCGGAAGTTGTCCATCGCGGAGTATTGCTAATTAGCCGCGTTCCGCCTGATGCTCACGGTCTCAATTCCGGTGCTATCACGCATCCACTTCCACTCCCATTGACACTTGATCCCGGTGAGGCGGTCCATATTGGGTACATAAGAAGTGCGGGGGCCGGATCTCACTATTTCATCGACGTTAGCTCCAAAGGAGTCGGAAGGATAGCTCTGCGGGAATTGGTCAATGGAGCTTTCCCACTGACTCAGGCGAACGGCTACGTTGGTCCGGCCGGACCGGGCGTGAGTAACTATAATCTGGCAGTTCTCGGACCCGGCGCAACGGAGGATATCCCATGGGGCGCAACCTCGGTAAAGTGCGTATTGGAGCACACTGCCGTTGACGCTGCGGCGGTAGCGATGGCCGTCGAGATGACCCATTCAATGACGACAGCCGCAGGGCTTGGCGACTCTCCAACCGCGACGAATTACCCGAGGATGATGCTTCCAACCGACGTTCCGGTGTCGAAGGAATTTGACCTATACACGAGAGCATCTAACCTTGAAATGCGAGTCACATTCGTTCCACTGACAGCCGCTCTTGCTAACACAGGAGGCGGTGCCGCTCATGGTGGAAACAATGCGTTCAGGACTGCGATGATAGGGTTTACGATCTAGGGAAGAATCGCGCTGATATGACCGTCAGTAAGCACGAAAGAACATCGTGAATCAAAGTCCAGCTCGCTCCAATAAATATCAATGATTCCGTCTGAAACAACTGCCGAAAGGTCTCCGTTCCAGTCGTCCTGATTCCATTCACACCTTATAGGATTGCTCCAATCTATTTGATAAACAGAATCTTCCTCGTCCCCTGGGTATCCATAGAGTATAACTGCCGATACCGAAACATTCTCATTTACATTCCCAGAGAACACCAGAGTTGAATCAGCGAAGTATCCTGGAAAGTATCCGTGGACTATTACAGACCACGATTCCTCGGAACCTTCTGCTGATATCTCGGCGTCTTCCATTGGATGCAGCGGGTGACTTCCGATGGAATCTGCCGATCCATAGAAAAACATCTCGGCATCTTCATTCACATCACCATGAATGTGACCAGGTTCTGGTTCAAGACAGCCGGCAAGAATCGCAACAAACAACCAAACAAAATACCTCATCTCGACATCTCCTATCCTTGCATCTATAATAATACCAAATGGGGGAGGAGGCCAGAATGGCGGCGGAAAAAACATGGTATCCTTGCCCGGACCACGCGATGATGGAAGCCACCCTCGCCCGTCTGGACGAGCGGTCGAAAGCCCAAACTGCGGCATCGGAGCAGGTTCTGGCCGAGCTCAAAAGTCTCAATCGCCGCCTCGGTCCGGTCGAGTTACAGGTCGCCAGGGAGCAGGGAGTCGAGTCCGAGCGTGATATCACTCGCCAGATCGCTCCGAAGTGGGCATCGGCGAAGATCGCCGGGGCGGCACTCGTCCTTTCACTTATGGTGACGCTGGCCAGTCTGGCACTGGTAGTCTTCAGTCGATAGGATGCGACAATGGACGAATTCACTGCTGCGTTAGAATCCGGCTCTTGGAGCGTAATTCTCGGCGTGATACTCACACTTATCGCTCCGGCTGTCGGCGCGATACTCGACGGGAAGCTCTCCCCGAAAGCAGAGAGATGGTCGAGCCTCGTCAGAGGCGTTGTCTTCGGCCTGGGAGTCTCGCTCGCGGGGGGCGGCCTTTGGTGGCTGGCCATCTGTTCCGGGCTTCTGGGACTGCTACAGAGCCAGGGATTCAGGGATCAAGTCCGGGCATTGCTGCCCGATTACAAAGGAGACGAGAAGTGAGAAATTCGTTGATGCAATTCTTCGCCTATAAGCACCTTCCGGCGCATCTTCAGGCGATCTCGAAACCGTTCTGCGACCTCGCAGAGTGGATGGACAATGATCTTCCGAACGGAGCGGAAAAGACCGCCGCTCTTCGGAAGGTGCTCGAAGCGAAGGACTGCGGTGTTCGCTCGGTCCTTTTCAAGGAGGAGAAATGAGCCCTATTCAATCCGTTCGAGACATCGCCAGGTGGACGATGACTCTACTCGCCATAGGGGTCGCGCTGGCGGTCGCTGTGACCTTCGCTGGTTGCGAAATCCCGCCACCGCAGTCAGCACCCACTGATCCCTGTCGCTGGGAAGGGGCGGCGGTCGAAGCTCTTGGCGGCGCAGTCGGCGCTCTGGAACAGCTCGCCCCGGAGTCCGACGAGATGACCCGGGCGATCGCGCTGTCTCTCGAATCGCTGGAGCTTGGCCGAGCATCGGTTGCCATCTGTCATATGGCGAGCGCGAGTGAACGGCCTCGGTGGTGGGCGTGGGCGGCCGGAGGATTGCGGGCTTTGTCGGCGATTCTCGGGATCATAAAAGAGGCCGGAGTGCCGATACCATCCGCACTCCAAACCGGACTTGCAGTCATCTCGACGGCGCTCTCGATGATGAGCCCGCCGAGTCCGCCGAGTCCAGGGTGATGGTTGAACTGTGGAAAACATCACTCGTCAGAGTCGAGCTCACAGGGTGTGGATATGGGCTCAAATCGCCTGGTATCTTCTCCTGAATCGGCTCGGAATCAAGAGATGACATGACCGCAAAACTAATCGACGTAGGCGTCTACGCTGACTGGAATGTTCCTAGAACATCTAAGGGTTTCGACCAGTGGGAACGTGACCTCAGATGGCTGAAGTCCCTCGGTGTTTCCGACGTAGTAATCGGATTAGCCGATGCCGCGCAAGGTCCGCCGGATTCTATCCTTGATTCCCTGGTAAGGCGGGCTGATGTTTGCCGAATGGTCACTCGGTCATGGGCCATCGGAATCGCTCCATGGCTGATGACTTGGGCATATCGAGATCGTCAATGGGTCGAGACCATTCTTCCGAAGCTCAAAGATCTTCAGGTCGAGTCAGGAGCACTCGGCCGGCTCCTCGATTGCGAGGGAGGAATCATGCGAGCGAGCGGAGGATTCGGAGTCGGGATGACGACCTGGGAATTCGCCGATACCGTCGTCGATCTTATGGGCGATGGACGATGGGGAATCACCGGCCTTGCTACGCTCGTCACGCCCCTTCGCGAGCTCGCTTCGGCATCTGGCCTTTGCATCCCGCAACCACTATCGGTGTGGGAAAGTGACGCGCACTTCGAGCGCAGGAAGTCCCGATCATCTCACCCTGATACACTGCGACCTATCCGAGGTGGACCGCCTCCAAAGCTCCAGATCGACTCGTTCGAGTCATGGGAGGAATACGTTCCAGGTTATCGGATAGAGCTCGAGATCGGAGCGTACTACCAGAACCGCCCCGGGATGGATCGAGAGGAGTGCTTTACGCGCCAGCTTCAAGCCGCCGTTGACCTTGGGACGCGACGAGTGTGGCTATGGTCGCTCAAGAATATGAAGGCGAATCGGTGGACTGAGGAGATCGTTGGCGAGTATACCGGAGCGATTCAGTAGCTTTCTTTCACTGGTTCAGTCCAGCGATCCTCGAACACGTGGAACACCAATGGGAACACCAATGACCCGAGAAACACGGTTCCGATAAACCACAAATAGTCCGGGTCGATGTCGATTTGATGGCCGGTTCCATAGGTCTGAAACCGTCGTGTTTCCGTGGGACTCCCCGGCTCGACAATCGCCCAGATATATATCTCCTCTCCCTGCACTCCTGCGGAGAGTATCTCAGCGTTTATCGGCATTTCGATAACGCCTTCCGGTGTGAGTAGAAACTTCCATATCCTTTTCATCTTCCGTCCTTTCCGAGGTATTCAACCTCGCACATCACTCCATCTTCTCGCAGCATCTCGGCTCGGTTTCGACAGACACTCTCGACGGCAAACCGGTAGAGCACGGTCTGGCAATCTTCGACAACCGTCAGCCCCCAGTCCCAGTATTCTCGACAGCATTCCCGGATGACATTGGCAAAAGCCTTGTCGACCCAAGGCTTCGCTCCCTCCGGAAGGTCCGGCCTCGGGCGGACGAGAAAAGAGATTCTTTGAGCTGACATCGTAGCCTCCTGCCCCATTGTTGCACCGTCGAGCCCGCGAAAGCAAGGCTAAAAGTTACTCCGCACGATAAAAAGTTACTTTTGACCCTTGCCTCACCCTGGCCAGGGTGGTTAGATAGGTGGAGGAGGTACGATGCGAAACAAGCGAAAAACCTTGTCAATCCCCGCCGACGTGGCCGCCTTGGTCCCCAGCGGGGAGAACGTGAGCGCCTGGGTCGGTGGCGCGATCAGGCTCCGGGCGTCACTCCCGGAGGGGGCTGGAGTGCCCTACCTGCACGCCCTGGTCGAGGCTCAGAGACGTCGCGTGGACCATGCCATGAAGGAGCTGACGGCCCAGGGCCTCCAGCCTGAGCTGGTCGGGCAGTTCGCTACCGGGCTCGCTGTGGGCGACCTGCGGGACGATGACCGGTCGCCGCGGCCTGTTATCGGCCTGGTGAGGATTCTACTGGAGGAATCGCTGATGGGTGGAAGAACTGTCCAAGATTCCATGGAATCGTCGATAGACTATGGAGACGAATTAGTAGAGGTAACAATATGAATGATGATACAAATTGGGAAACAAGCTGGACTCGCGAATTCCTTATAAGGCAACAAATGGAGGAGTCCCTTGAAAAATCGAAGAATAAACCGCCAGAAAAGTTGGACGATATCCAGAATGAAACAACCATGAACGACGAAGTGAAACGCGAAGCCGAAGTGATCTCGTCTCTACTCGAAAGGCGAGTCGAACCTAGGAAGCCCCTCGACTGGTCGCACCTCGGAATCTCCGAGCAGGATGGATACCGGAACACCGAACACTCCGCCCATGCTCTAATCGAAGCCGGCGACGAAATGCAATGACTATCCGGTGATGTCCTACTCGGACTACTCCAGTCCGTCCAGGTACTCACCGCCAGGATGGTCGAGTATTCCCGGGCGAAACGGCGACTCAAAGAGGTTGCGGACGAGGTGACACCGTGAAAAAACTGTGCATTTATCATCGAATCGACCTCGACGGTCAGTGTTCGGCTGCTATCGTGAGGAGACGATTCCATGATGTCGAGTTGCATGGATGGAACTACGGCGACCAGATCCCGTGGGAGAAGATCGAAGATGCCGACGAAGTTATCCTCGTTGACGTCTCGTTTCCTCCTGTCGAGATGTGCCGTCTTCCTCCGGGATCTGTGTGGATTGATCACCACAAAACGGCAATCGAGAGCATGGGCGATGCCGGGAAAGCCATCAGCGGGACTCGTCGCGACGGGACCGCCGCCTGCGAGCTCTCCTGGGAATACTACTTCCCTGACGAGCCGATGCCTCGCGCCGTCTGGCTCATCGGAAGATGGGACGTCTGGGCGTGGAAGGGCCTTCCTGAGCGAAATGAAATCGAAGCGTTCCAGTTCGGGATGCAATCGGTTGACACGAGGCCAGAGCAAGATATCTGGCGCAAGTTGTTCACTCTTCCGTTCAAGATTTTCGATATCGTCGAGACGGGAAAGTCAATACTCCGGTACCGAGATCGGAACTATTCCGAAACCGCAAAGTTAGCCTTCGAGACGTTCCTTTCATGGCAGATCGGTCCAGATTTGCACGCAGCTAAGTTCCTAGCGCTGAACGCCGGCGGCGGCTCGACGGTCTTCGACTCGGTCTGGGCCGATCACCCTGATTGTGTGGCGAAGCTCTCGTTCTTCTGGACCGGGGAGCGCTGGACCGTGAGCCTCTATTCTGACCGAGGATTCGACTGCTCGACTGTGGCGAAAGCTCACGCCGGCGGCGGGCACGCAGGAGCGGCCGGGTTCCAGTGTCGGGAACTTCCGTTCAGCCTTCACGCCGTGACGGAAGAACCGAAGGACTTACCGGGTCACGAGGAAGGTTTACCCGCACCTGAAGCGGAGTTAGAGTTGATTCTGAAATCGCAGAATGCGCTCATGGAAGCGCAGTTTGACCGGGAAATTGACGCGAGTCTTCCCGGGAAGGGTGAAGGAAGATGAAGAACAGAGACGAGATTAGTAGAATGATCGTCGCCACCTCGATCGTCCGTCGATTATCCGACCGAATCAAAGCAGGACTCGGTACTCCTGGAGAAGACGAACTGAAAGGCTATATCGAAGAGGCGGTGTTGATGGCGGAATTGTTCATGGAATGTTCAGAAGATGATGGTCCGACGGCTCCACTTCGACCACGAGACGCTGGGTAGTCCTACTTCACGCCTAACTTTTCCAGAATCCCGATAACCTGACTCGCCACAATCCGCCACCTCGCTCCGGTTGAAAGCGCCTTCGCGGACGATTCAAGCCCCTCTTCCACGAAGTCAACATCCCCGGCATTCAGCCCGTAGGCGGCGAGCTTTTCCGCCGACTTCCGAGGGTCTGGAATCGAGCCTGTGAGCCAGTAATAAACCTCCTGGCCTACCTGCATCGCTTCGAGCTCGTAGACGGCTCGTGACGGGCGACTGGCCAGGTAGGCGAGCTGGAATCCCATGCCTCCCCGGTCGTACTGGTGGACGTGCTGGAACTCGTGAGCGCACGTCGTCACCTGCGAGATGAGACCGCGCTTCCCTTCGTCTTCCTCGCCGATTCTGAAATTGACGAAAACGTCTTTCCCGACTGTCGTCGTGTAATCCCGGAGGAAGGTCTCCTGATCCATGATTCCTATCAGGTCTAGAGCTTGACCGATTGCTACCATTCCTTGCGAGTCTTCTTTCCTGATAATGCCAGACCCGTATCTCGACGCCATCTTCGACCAGAGCGCTCTCACCTGTCCGCCGGTCAGTTTCCGGCTCATCTCGACACCTCGGGCAGGCAGGTGTGGAGCCCGTCAACGGCCTGGCACGTCCAATTCCCGGGGGAAAGCTCGGATACCTCGCCGCAGTCGCCCACGTCGCGCCAGTGGCCCGCTGAGTCGCAGACCTGGGGATTGCCCTCACCGGAGCATCGGGTCTCTACCTGGCGGCAGACGGCCGGACAGCCTGCGAGCGCGAGGACGGAGAGGAGTAGCACCACGATTAAATACTGTTTCACCTATGCCTCCTGCGACCATTCTACCCGACCGCCCGACCTATCGCTACCCTAGCCGCCCAGGTGACGCCGTGGGGCTTCCCGGGGGTGCCTGGCTACCTGTGGCTATCCTCACGGTCCAAGGCCGCAGAGAGCGCCTCAGCGGCCTTAGCAGGCATGTTTTTCTATGGCTCGCCTTGGCGTGCTTGGCACGGGTTTTGCTTTTATGATTCTCTATTGTTAAGTTAGTTATAGTAATATTGCTTGATATGTATCAAGCTATTAAGCATTAAAAAACAAGCTATTAAACTAAAATTGAGAGATTAAGGAAGAGAGGGGGTGTGGGGGGGAGGAACCATCAAGAGAGAGGGTCTACAAAGAATCGTGCCAAGTTTTGAAACTCCCCTGAAAAACTTTCCCGGGAATTAAATTTGTGTCGCTGCGTCAAAAAAACCTTGCATCGCCGATTGTGTCGTGGTAAGGCTGATAGTGCCCGGGCTGATACTTCCCCGGGAAAGGAGACCATGATGAGCGAAACGAAACCAGCCAAGAAAAAAACCTCCAAGGCGAAGCCCGTCAAGAAGGCGAAGCCTGCCCCACGGGAAGCCTCAGCAGTGATCGACTCCGCCCCCCTCGCCATGGCCGGCGACGTGAAGCCTCTCGGCTGGCTCGTCTGGTGGGACCTACGAGGCGCTGAGGTAGACGGAGCGGCCTTTGAGACCGCCCTGGCCTCCCTTGGCCATGGGGACGCCTGCCCGGCTCCTATGTCGCCAGAGAGGCGGCTGACTATCGCCATGGGGAGGAAACGGAGCGCCCTGTCGGTGGACTTCAAGCGGGCCGGGAAAACAGAAGGACAGGTCGTTTATCGGCCAGTCCACACCGAGAAAAAACGGGACGACACGGGGGCCGACGCGGCCTCACAACTCACCGTAGACCCCATGGTCATGTCGTCCATCGCCGTGGACGTCGAGACCGGAGCGCTCTCGCTGGGCGACGGGGCATGCATCGTGGCCCAGACCGTGGCCACGGAGTATCACAGGCTCGATGGTCGCCTCATGGCGTGGGATATCTCCTCGGGAATAGTCGAGACCCTGTGGACCTATCACGCCGTCGCTCTCAGGAGAAACGGCGGAATGTACTTCGTGCCCTTCTCGGCTCCCGCTGAAGTAACCCTCAAAGGTCTCGCCGGGATTGTCGAAGGCATTGGCGAGTGCGAGTTTTTCATGCCTCTCCTTCCCGATTCCGAGGACTGGACGCGAGCCGCTCAGAGTGCCTCAATTTCGAGCTTGGAAGGCCAGTACTCCGAGCTCTTCAGAATCGCCGAAGGCTTCGTCTCCACACTGGACGCCGGAGAGATGGTCTCCGGTCGCTCCTTGACGTCAAGAGTGCAGGCCGTGAAATCTCTCCGGGATAGAATGAGCTTTTTCCGGGAGATACTTCAGGATCGTGGCCAGGCGCTCGAAGATGCTTCCGTGGCATTGTCTGGAGCGCTCAGTTCAATCCTCGACAAGTCCGCCGAGGTCCGCTCCCTGATGAAGGCGAAGGACTCCGAGAAGGCCCAGCAGCTCGCCCGAGAGTCGCTGGCCGAAATCACCGAGGCGACCCGGGAAGCTCTGGCCGCTGCCCGCTCCCACTACTCCCCCGCCGCCACCGACGCCGAGTAGACCCCCTCCCTCCCTGACCCTGACATCCGTGGCCGAATCGATCTCTTCCATCGCGCATCGCCTCACCATTGTTTTTGCTGGTTTTCCTGCCACCGTGATAAAAAAAGTGATCGCAGTGTCAAAAAAACCTTGCATCCCGCTTCGAGGGGTGGTATAGTTCTATCAGGTCGCAGCGATAGAGACTGCGAGAGGAGAGAGTCCATGGAACTAACACGAGAAGTTATTGAAACAACGATCTTTGAGATTCTTTCAGAGAAAGAACAAAAGAGGGTTCCAATGAAGACGAGCCCGACAGAGGTTTGTAAGAAGTTATATGAACAAGGTTACAAGGAAAGCATGAATGGTAGACATCTATTTACGATGAAGCCGAATAGTGACGTGTTCGACGTTGTTTGTGCAGTAGCACAAAAGTCGTTTACCTATAAGATTCACGGTAACTTCAGGTCGATAAGCCTGTAGGTAAGAGCCCCACGAGGCCCCACAGCTCTCCGCCCCCTCTTCTAGGGGGCTCGGGGCGTTGAGAGGCCGAGAGGCCCGGAAGGAGATGACCATGAAACATCGAGTAAGCCCCCCATTCCGAGGCGACAGCAGGTACAAGAAGTGGGCCAAGATTGTGACCGGCGTCGATAAGACGAAGACGAATGGCTACGCCTTCGCCGGCAACTTCTGCAGGGAAGGGCGAGACGTCGAAGTTGAGCCGGGGACGATCTTCCTGACCTTCGGCGAGACCGGTTCGGCGAAGTATCACGCTCCCGAAGTTTTCGTCAGTCGAGTTACAACCGAGGGGAAACTCGAGGAGATACTCGAGGCCGATGGGCGCAACTGGGCGCTCGATATCCGCGATGATCTCGCGGACATTATGGCGCAAGCCGCCGCCCCTTCCGCTGAAGAGAAGGCGGAATTGCATCCTGTCGAGAGGGTAGTCGCTCTCCTGAAAGCCCACGGATGCGCCGTCGAAGTCGAGACGCTTCGGAAGATTCTCGCCGCTGAAAACCTCGCGATAGTCGAGGAAAAGGTCGGCGAGTAGCTGAGGAATCACCTCACCTGCGGATTCTTCCTGAGCGCTCAGGACCGCAGGAGTAGGCTGGCGGCTGCACGAGGCTCTGCAAGCCGCCTGGGTCCGCTCCGAGGGGAGCGATAGGGGTCCAGCCCTATCTGGTCGGTTCGACTCCGACCGGACCTGCCAGAGCGCCTGAACGGCGCAGGAGACGACCATGACGAATCAGGTAACACCAGCAATGAAACTCGCGATGATTCGCGAGCAACTCCGACTCGCCTTTCACGAGAGGGAGAACGAAATCGACGGTCTCCTCGTGGCGATACTGGCCATGGAACACGTCCTACTCCTCGGGCCGCCTGGCACAGCGAAGAGCGCTCTGGCTCGCTCGGTTTGCCAGTCGCTTGACGGAGCGTCCTGGTTCCAATGGCTGTTGACGAAGTTCACCACACCGGAGGAGATATTCGGCCCGATCAGCCTGAAGGGGCTGGAAAACGATGTCGTGAGGCGGATTACGGCGCACAAGCTCCCGGAAGCCCACCTCGCCTTTCTGGACGAGGTATTCAAAGCGAACAGCGCCATCTTGAATTCCATGCTCAGCGTCGTAAACGAGAGGCGATACCACAATAACGGCTCCCCGGTCGTGTGCCCTCTCCTGACGGCAGTCGGAGCATCGAACGAGCTACCAGACGGCGACGATCTTGGAGCGCTCTACGACCGCTTCCTGCTCCGCTACTGGGTATCGCCCATCGGAGACAGGGACGTCATGCGCTCCCTACTGCTCTCCCCTGGAGAACCGGCCATCACGGCGAGTCTCACCCTGCCAGATCTCGCCTTGCTCCAAGCTCAGGTCGATACCATCGCCGTCGCTCCTGACGCCGTTGACGCAATTCTCCAGATAAAAAGCGACCTCGAAGGAATCGGGATTCGATGCTCCGATCGGCGCTGGAGGAAGTCGATGCGAATCGTTCGCGCCTTCGCACTTCTGCAAGGTCACGTCGAAGTCGAGGAAGACGACCTGCTGATCCTCGAACATGTCCTCTGGCGTGAGCCCGACCAGAGGCCACAAGTCCGGGAGAAGGTCGGGTCCGTGGCCAGCCCGTTGACCTCGGAAGCCCTGGCCATCCTGGACGCGGCGAAAGAAGCGCATTCCGCGATTCTGAAACTGGAAGGGAGCGCGGACTTCCTGGTCCAGAGCGTCGAAATCAGGGCGACACTGAAGGAGATGAGGAATCGTCTCGAAGCGTCGATAAAAAGCTCAGGCGGAAAAGCCCGGAGAGCCGAGAAGGTTCTTTCTGAGCTTTCGGCCTTGCAAACCGATATCAAACGGCGTGCAGACCGCGCCCTCGACTAGGTGTCATCATGGCCGGAATCATCACAGATACTTCCCGGGAACTACGGCATGGCTCGGACCTTACCAGGGTCGTGAAACAGTGGCCTCGGATGCAATCCGCCTGGTCGCTCACCGGAGAGCAGTCCGAAAAGACTCTCACTGATGGGACAGAGAAGGTCAGCTCATGGCCCGGCTTCGTCCGCGAGGTATTCTCCCGCCTTTACTCCGGTGACAGACTCACATCGACTCCTGAGATCCGCAGGGAGCATCGTTGGGCGAGTCAGCTACATTCCATGCTGGACGACTTGCCGGAATGGAAGCGATTGGCGGAGCGCTGTCGCGGCGACAGTTACGCCTGTAAGGCTGCGACTATCGGCCTTTCCTCTGGAGTCATCGAGAGCATTCCAGAGCATTGCCACGACGCGGAGTACTCTCGCCGAATGGTCGAGTTGCTCCAAGACGATTGGGATTTAGCCCTGGACCGCAACCCTGCCGCTCCCCCTCCCCCCGGTCTACAGGACGCCCAGAGCGCCCTTGACGGGGCTCGGACCGAGGCTGACGCCAATGCCAGTGGACTGAACGCATCTGGCATCAGGCAGGCGATGAGGGGAGCTATCGCCGGTGCCAGCGAGCATCTCGACGAGCTGGACAAGGCCGCGAGTGCTTGCGGATGGGGAACCGAGGATTCCGGGGAAGGTGGCGAGAGTGCCGCCGCGACGAAAGCCGCTCTCGCGGAGCGGTTGAAGGACAGCCGAAAGCTCGTCGAAATCATGGAATTAGCCGGACGAATGCGCGATATCATGCGCGAAACGCAAGCCCAGAAGGTCCGTCACGGTGCGTCCGAGCTGACCGACATCGAGCTTGGAGCAGACCTCGGAAGGCTCCTTCCGAGCGAGTTAGTAGCGTTGCGTCATCCCGGGATGAAACTTCTCCTGTATCGTCGCCTATTAGAGCGGGGATGTTTGCAGTATCGGCTCGAAGCGAAGGAGAAGCTCGGGAAAGGTCCGCTGGTGGTCTGCATCGACGATTCCGGGTCGATGCACGGTTCCAGGGAGGTTTGGTCAAAGGCTGTTGCTCTGGCCCTCTTGGAGCTTGCGCGAAGGCAGAACCGAACATTCGCATACTGCACCTTTTCTAGACAGATTACCCGGGAATTCGTCGAACCTATCGGCCGGAAAACTTCTCCGGTTGACCTCTTGGATCACCTGGCGTCTTTCAGCGGAGGCGGAACGGATTTCGACATTCCACTGAAATGGGCACTCGATAGAATCGAGGAAGACGATCGACTCGAAGAGGCTGACGTTATCTTCATTTCGGACGGTGAGTGCGCCTGCCGTGGTGAGCGAATCGTGAAGGAGCGAATCGCCAAGGCCGGGGCTCATGTGTGGGGAGTCGCGCTTGGTCCTGATGCGGTTCGGTCAACCGGACCGGGAACGATGTCGAGCTTCTGTGACCAACTCTGGCCGATCACTGACCTGGCCAACAAGGATCAGGAATTGGACGCGGCGAAAGGAGTCCTCGGTGTCTGATTCCTCGACTGAAACGATCCTGTTCGAGGCTCGATTCGAGCACGGCGATGACCTGCTTCCGCTCATTCCCGGGAGTAGGTATCGGAGGAAGAGTCCGCCGAAATACCGCGACTCGTTCGAGTACATGAAAGCCGTTAGGCGACTCGGGCGAAGGATCGGGTATGAAGATGAGTTACTCGGACGAGATGGCCGACTGCTAGGGGCCGGATGGAACTTCCTACCGCCGCGAGTATGGCTCCGAATTCTACCGGCGTTCCTGGCCTACTGGGACGCTCTGGAGGTCAAGGATCGTCCGGTAGGATCGTGCTACCACGACTCACCGGAAGCCGTCAGGAACGCCTGGGATCTCGGCATTCCGGTCGCAGAGTATCCCGGCATGGGATCGGGATGGGCGAATCAGCTTCTGCCTGACCCGAAGCATGGAAACCGAGTGTTCCATGAGAGAGTGCGACTCGTCTGTCTGCTGGCGAAACGACGAGTCGCCTGCCCGTCTCACCGGATGAGTATCCGGGACTTGCGAGCGCTGGCCAGGCTACCGGGATGGCTACTACGAGCCGCGATTGTCGTCTATTCCAACGAGAGAATAGACTGGCAAGGTCTCGCCGACCTTCAACGAAAGCTGACGCCGGAGATTCGCGAAAAGCTCGAATCCGCGAAGATTCCTGCGAATCAATGGTCCGGAATCGACCCGAAGTATATTCCGGCCATCGCGGTCCTTCGCTCGGTAGGACTACGGGTGAAACGATTGGAGCATTACGGATATTCTCCAATCGTAGAAATCACCACGATTGAAAGAAATGGTATTGGAATCGTCGAGCGAAACGGAGCGTTGCTTCATGATTTCTGGCTGGAATTGAAGCAGATTCGAGCCCTGGCAGTTTTCGAGGCGATATCTTCCGATAGTCTGGAAAAGGCAGCGGAAGAATTGCCGAAGCTGAAATCGCTTGCAGAAATCGAGGCGGAAGATGATCGTGTTCAGTTCTTCCGACCTCTGCTGGAAACACTCCGCGCCTATCTGCGGAGTAGAATGGAGGATAGATGCGACTCGGAAGGATGAAGTCTGGTGAGATAGCAGTGGACCGTCTACGGTCACATATCCACGGAGATGTGATCGCAGTATTGCCGGAAGTCCTCGGCGAGATATCGCTCACTGAAGACTTCGGAGAATTCGAGGTTGACCTTGGCCGAATCGTCGGGACAACTTCCTGCGTGGATGTCGGACCCAAGGATGACGTCCGCCTCGAAGTCCGACCTGGTCGTCGCTGGCCTTCCAGGGTCGTTTATGGGCGACAGCCCGAGCCCTGCTCTTGGGTCACAGTAGTATTGAAGCGGGACTACGATCGACCTTCCAGAGTCGTCCTGATCACGGCCTATGTGGGCCGATACGTCGGACCGGAAGACAGCGACCCTCGCTCCACGCCGGAGTCGAGGGCAAGATGGGCGACGAGAGCGCTCATTGCGTAGGAATCATGAGATTGACTACCGAAAAGATCCTGTCCATGAACCCATGCTCATCGTGGACTCGTGAGCGAATCGATGCGCTGATTTCGCCTCGGAAATACATGCTCCATAGCACTGCTCTCCACGATTCGATGGTGCCAATTGACGATCGAATTTGGCTCGGGATCGCCCTGCTCGACGACCCGCGGCAGAGGCTATTCGCATGTGACTGCGCTGAGCGGTCACTCACCAGGGAGCGCGATGCCGGCCATGAGCCGGACCCTCGAAGCTGGGCCGCTGTCGATGTGGCTCGGAGGTATGTCCGGGGAGAGGCGACCGACGAGGAGTTGTCCGCCGCTATTGCCGCCGCCTGGTCC
>Ga0180008_1000601_pt1 | contig 28269 bp, 28 predicted proteins | sample MM_PW_MetaG_FD_121121 | JGI IMG/M metagenome (GOLD analysis project Ga0180008, IMG submission 121121) | Groundwater microbial communities from the Aspo Hard Rock Laboratory (HRL) deep subsurface site, Sweden - MM_PW_MetaG | ecosystem: Environmental > Aquatic > Deep subsurface > Groundwater... | reverse complement strand
GTGATCAATCGTCGTCGATCAGGCGTCCGCGGCACACCCGCCAAGGTCAATGCGAACGCTGGTCTTGCGGCCAGCGAAGGGGTAAACTCGGGCAGTATCTCGGATGGCAGTCATGAGAGCGTATATCTTTGCCCGTTTTATGTGACGCCCCTAGGACAACCTCGGCGCAGTGCCTGAACTCTAATCGGCTGGTCGCTGTCGATCAGTGACGGATCTTGACCCGCTTTTGTAACGGTCGCCTCCAACCTTGTGTTTCCACGCTGTCCCGTTCTATATTTGTGCCGCTTTGCTCGTTGGGCTTGCATTGCAACCGGTACCGCCCATGCATTTGGAGTTCGCACGCTTTGCGCATCGCCGTCCCCTTCCTTGGCAGAGCGCGCCAGGCCTGAGCCATGCGGAGCGATCTCGATCATCTGCCGCTACACAAGCAGCGCGAGTTGGACCTTGTCGTGGAAATGCTGTTCCAGGGGCTTCGCGACGCCACCGTCGCGGCGACGGGGCGGCGCAAGTCCGGCCGGATCCTCAAGATCATATTGTTCGGATCCTATGCCCGCGGCGACTGGGTGGACGCCCCGCTCGATGCCAACCGGTACAAGTCCGACTATGACCTGCTGGTCATCGTCAACCAGAAGGACCTGACGGATCGTGCGGCCTATTGGGACGAGACGGACCAGCGGATCGTCACCGCCTATAATTTCGAGAAGACCCTTGGCACGCCCGCCAATTTCATCGTCCACTCGCTGCAGGAGGTGAACGACGGGCTGGCGCATGGCCGACTGTTTTTCATGAATATCCTCAACGACGGCATCCTTCTCTACGAATCCGACGATCGGCCGCTGAAGACGCCGGTTCCCAAGACGCCGGACATGGCCTTGGCGGCCGCCGAAGAATATTTTTCGAAGTACATCGGTGACGCAACCCGGTTCTTCGATCTGGCCAAGGTCGCGATTGAAAAGGACTATTGTAATGAGGCGGCGTTTCTCCTTCATCAAACGGTTGAAAATCTCTATCAGGGCCTGTTGCTGACTTTCACTTTCTATACCCCTTACGATCACAATATTCTGTTCCTGCGGGACCTTGCCGAGGATATCGATCGCAGCCTCTTCGATGTCTGGCCGCGCGGCACGCGGCGGGAGCGCGCGCTCTACCAGAAATTGAAGGACGCCTATCGCAAGGGTCGTTATTCGCGCCATTACAGGATCAGCCGCGAGGACCTGGAATGGCTCGCCGGCCATGCCGAGGTCCTTGGGCAGCGCGTCCATGCCCTGTGCCAGTCGCGCATCGCCGAATTGCGCAGGGCCGTTACCGATCAGGCTTGAGCCGGCGTCTTGCGCCCTTCGCACCTTTGGCTATCATAGGCTGCGGAGGCGTTGATCGCCGGCACCCGCCTCCCTCCTGTTCTGCCAGGCATCACTACATCCGTCCCTGCGGTCGGGTGGCAGGGGTTTTTATAAAGACCTCGCGCGTCGCTAGCTCTCGCCAACCCCGGACCGTCCCGAGGCGCGACGACTGCTGGCCCGACGAGGTCGTGCGTTTCCATGCCAATGCGACATGCCCGGGCGCTTGCCGGCGAACGCCGCATCGCTGCGCAATCCGCCGACCCGGACCCCGGTGAGGACGCGCACGAGATTGGCGGCAAGGCCAGCAGGATCGAGGGGCTTTACCGGGAAGAGGCCCCGCGCCTCACCCGCTACTTTCGTCGTCGCATCGGCGAGGCGGACGAGGCGCCCGATCTCGTGCAGGAAGCCTTCGCGCGGCTCGCCGCCTTCATGGCGCGCGAGGGCCTGGCCAACCCGGCGCCCTATCTCCAGCGCATCGCACGCAATCTCCTGTTCGAACGGAGCCGCCGCCGCGCGCGCCGCATGGCCGCCGCCCATGTCGCCATCGGCGAGGAAGCCGACATCGCAGTGCCGCCTGCCCAGGAGGAAGCCCTCGCGCATGCCGACCTCATGGCGCGCTACGAGGATGCCGTGCAGCGCCTTCCCGACCGGACCCGCGAGGCATTCCTGCTTCACCGCCTCGACGAACTGACCTATCGCGAGATCGCCGAGCGGCTCGGCATCTCCATTCCCACCGTCCAATATCATGTCGGGCGGGCACTGGCACAAATCTCCACGGCTCTTGAAACCGAATGACACAGATGGATGGATCGCGAACGCCCGAGCTGCGCGAGGACGCTGCCATGTGGTTCGCCCTCATGCGCGGTCCCGAAGCCGAGACGCAGCGCGCGGAATTCGAGACCTGGCTTGCCGCAGATCCGGCGCATCGCCAGGCCTATAGCCATATCAGCGAGGTGTTCAGCCTCGGGAAAGGGCTGAAGTTGGCCGTCGAGGTGTCGGAAACACGTCGTCCTGCGCGACAGCCCATGCTGCTCGCCCGGATGATGGGCAGCCCGGTCCTCTTGCTGCTGCTCCCTTTTGTGTCCATTCCTATGCTGGTCGGGCTAACCGTGGCTGCGATGCGCGCGATTGGCCCGGGCCATCCGCTCATCCAGGCGGCCGAAACGGGCAGGGCATCGGTCGCCGAGGCAAGCCTCGCCACGTCGCCCGGGGAAGTGCGGGCATTCCGGCTGGCCGACGGATCCCGCCTGATCCTCGATGCCGACAGCCGCGTGCGCGTTATGCTCTCGGCTGAGCGGCGCGACCTGTCGCTGCTGCGTGGGCGGGCGCGCTTTGTCGTCGCGCATGAGCCGCGACCGTTCGTCGTCGCGGCCGGCGGGGGCTCTGTCCTCGCGCGCGGCACCATCTTCGATGTGACGCTTCGTGCCCAAGGCGCTACCGTCGCGCTTATCGAAGGCCAGGTCGATGTCCGCCAGCCCGCCATGGGGACGGCCGCAGGATCGCCCCGAAACAGCGGCGAGGTGACGCGCCTCACCGCCGGCCATGGCATCGCGATCGGTGGGGGGAAGGGGGTGCCGCTTCAGGCAATCCCGGTGGTCCAGGCCGACTGGCCGAGCGACCTGCGCGACTTCAGGAACGTGCCGCTGCGCGATCTGCTCGCGGAGGCGAACCGCTATGCCGACCGTCCCTTGGTCCTGACCGAGCCCGGGCTCGGCGACCTGCGCGTCTCGGGCATCTTCCGCGTCCGCGAACCCACGCGCCTTGCCGCAAACCTTGCAGAACTGCTCGATCTCTCCCTCGTCCAGGGCCCGTCAGGCATCGCGCTTGGGCGACGCTGCGCTGGGCACGAAAAAATTTCGTGCCCGCCCTCATAAATTTCGCCTGACCGGCATGGATACCCCTGAACAGCCTGCAACGGGACAAGGGGGTAACCATGAGCAACAAGAGATCGAGTGCATTTTTCCTGGCGGCGAGCCTGTGGGCGCTGGCCGTTCCGGCAGGGGCGCAGGAACCACGCCAGGAGTTGCACCTGCCTGCCCAGGGGCTCGGCGATGCGCTGCGAGCGCTCGGCAGCGCCGCCCGGCGCGAGATCATTTTCACCCCCGAGGCCGTCGCCGGCAAGTCCGCCGCTGCGCTCGACGGCGCCTATACGTTCAAGGAGGCACTCGACAGGCTGCTGGCTGGCAGCGGCCTGTCTACGGTCGAGCGCGACGGGACGGTGCTTATCGTGGGGCGATCGCAGGCGCCGCTAGCCCCGGCGGCAGCCCTTAGCGAGGATGCCGCGATCCTGGTGACAGGGTCGCGCATTCGCGGGGCACCGCCGGCCTCGCCGGTCACCGTCCTCACCAGCCGCGAGATCGCCCAGGCCGGCCAGACCGACCTCGGCGAGGCGGTGCGCACGCTGCCGCAGAGCTTTGGTGGCGGCCAGAACCCGGGCGTTGCGCCCGGTGCGCCGGGCAGTAACAACAACCAGAATTCGGGCTCGAGCATCAATCTGCGCGGCCTCGGGCCAGACGCGACATTGACCCTGCTCAACGGCCATCGCCTCGCCTATGGCTCCTTCACCCAGGCCATCGACGTCAATGCCATCCCGCTTGCCGCGGTCGAGCGCATCGAAATCGTCGCTGACGGTGCCTCGGCGCTCTATGGCTCGGATGCGGTGGGCGGCGTCGCCAACATCATCCTGCGCAAGGACTATGAAGGCGCCTCCGCTACCGCGCGGCTTGGTTCCGCGACCGACGGCGGCAATACGCAGCAGCAATACAGCCTCGTCGCGGGAACGACCTGGAACGGCGGCGGCCTCATGGCGACCTATGATTTCGAGCGCGACACCGCGATCACCGCCCGGCAGCGCAGCTACACCCAATATATGCCGGGCAATACGACCTTGCTGCCTGCCGTGAAGCGGCACAGTGCGGTGCTGAGCCTGCACCATGCGCTTTCTCCCGACCTGACCTTCAGCATCGATGGCCTCTATAATTGGCGGCGCGCTCCCACCGTCCTGCAGGTGCCGGGCGGGTCGCGCTACACGACCGAGCCGACCAACAAGTCCTTCGCGATCGCGCCGTCGCTGTCGTTCGAGGCAACGCCCTCGCTCTCCTTCGCCCTCAGTGGCGTCTATGGCGAGGACCGTACCGACACCAGGCAGTTCACCACTACCGCGGCCGGGGCGGTCAGCGCCTATCCCTATTGCTACTGCAATATGGTCAAGTCCCTCGAAGCGACATCGCAGGGTGACCTCTTCGACCTGCCTGCCGGCACGGTCAGGTTCGCCGGCGGCGCCGGCTATCGCGACAATGGCTATCTCAACCGCTCCACCAGCCTGCCCGAGCCGATCGACGTCCATCAGGACAGCTATTATGGCTTCGGCGAAATCTACGTCCCGCTGTTCTCGCCAGCACAGGCGGTCGCCGCCATCCATCGCCTGTCGCTCACCGGCGCGCTGCGCTACGAGAAATATCCCGGTATCGACGACGTGCTGACACCCAAGCTGGGCTTGATCTATGCGCCGAGCCCGGACCTGGATCTCAAGGCATCCTGGGGCAAATCCTTCAAGGCGGCAACGCTGTACCAGCAGTACCAGCCCCAATATGCCTTTCTGTACGACGCGACGACCCTGGGTGGTTCGGGCTACCCGGCGGGCGCGACCGCGCTGTTCACCAATGGCGGCAACCGGTCGCTCAAGCCCGAGCGCGCGACCTCCTGGTCGGCGACTCTGGCCGCCCATCCCCGCGCCGTTTCCGGGCTCCGGCTGGAGGCGAGCTATTTCGAGATCGCCTATCGCGACCGGGTGGCGCAGCCGTTCCAGGGCACCGACTTCTACAACGCGCTCGGCCGGCTGACCCTCGACGATTTTGTCGATCCCTATCCTGATGCCGAGCAGCAAGCGGCGCTGATCGCCGCATCGCCCGTCCCGCTCTTTAACTATTCGGGGCAGGCCTACGACCCGGATGCAGTCGTCGCCGCCGTCTATAATACATTTTTCAATGTCGCGCGGCAGAAGATCCGCGGCGTCGACCTCATGGCCCGTTATGATGCTGAGCTCGATAGTGGCGACAAACTGTCTCTGACAGGCTCGGCGTCCTGGCTGCAGTCACGCCAGAGGCTCGACTCGTCGCTGCCTTTTACCGACCTTGCCGGGACGATCTTCAACCCGCCGCACTGGCGGGGCCGGGGCGGAGCGACATGGACGCGCGGCCCCCTGAGCGCATCCGCCTTTGCCAACTATACCGGCGGGGTGGACGACACCCGCAATAGCCCCGCTGTGCGAGTGGGATCGCAGACGACCTTCGATCTCGCGCTTGTCTACCGCCCATCGCAGGAAGGACTGGTCCCGGGCGTCGGCTTCGCACTGGCCGTCCGCAACCTTCTCAATGACAAGCCTGCCTATGCGCGCGCGGTGGCGAACTATTATGTCAGCTACGATTCCACCAACCAGTCCGCGATCGGCCGCTTCATCAGCGTCTCGCTGACCAAGGAGTGGTGAGCGATGACCGGTCCTGATCTTCCCGCAGCTGGATCCAGGCGAATGGCAGCGCGATGGCGGGTCCATCGCTCCGGTTGTCGCGCACGCGGAGAGAAGCGACATATCGCCCTTGGCGGACTTGCCCTTGGCATGGCGCTGGTACCGGTTGCATCCCGGGCAAGCCAGCCGCCCTGCGACCTGCTGCCGCTCGCCGCGCCGCCGGCCGAGGCCCGGCGCGAGATCAACGCGCTCGACCTTGTCCGCCTACGCGATTTCGGGGGCATGCAGTTCGATAGCTATCCGGGGCCCCCGGCGGCGCTGTCGCCTGACGGCCGGCATGTGGCATTGCAGCTTCGTCGCGGTGACCCTTCGTCCAACCGCTACTGCACCGGCATCCTGGTGAAGGAGACCGGGAGCGCCGCGCCGCCCCGGATCGTCGCCGATGGCGGCGAGGTCATCCGGCTCTCCTTCGACAAATATGGCTTCTCCGGCCTTGTGGCAGGCGCGCCCGTGCCCTCGGTCCTGCGCTGGGCGCCCGATGGCAAGCTTCTGGCGTTCACCAAGGCGGTGGGCGGCATCATGCAGCTGTATCTCGTTCGCCCCGATGGGACGGATGAGACGCAACTGACGCATTCGAACGTGTCGATCGACGATTTCCAGTGGCTGTCAGGCGGCGAGGCGATCGTCTATTCCAGTCGTGCCGGCCTGATCGACGCGGAGCGGCGGATCGACAGCGAGGCGCCAGGCGGATGGCGCTACGACCTGCGTTTCTGGCCCCTGGCCGGTGGCCGGCCGCACCCGCCATCCCCGATCCCCAGCCGGGCCGACGTCATCACGCTGGCGGATCGAACGGTGCGCAAGGCAAGCGATGCGCAGCGCCTCGTCCTGGAACCGGCGGGCACGCCGGGCTGGCCGACTGGGGCGATCCAGGCCCTGCCGCTGGGCAGCGGCGCAGATCGTGCCTGGCTGGCACCGGCCAATCCCGATGCCTTGTTCAAGCCCAATATTCTCCATGTGTCAGTGAACGGCCGCGAACTGCCTTGTCCGCAGCAGGCCTGCAGCGACGTGATCGGCCTGTGGAAGCGTGATGATCGCACGATCCTGTTCCTCAAGCGACAAGGCGTGGCGCGCAGCGAACTGGCCCTGATGCGCTGGGACCTCGACGCCGGCGCACCTCGGCGGCTGCTTGGCACCAACGATCCCTGGCTGGGCTGCCAGCTCGGGCCTCGGGAGCTGGTCTGTACGGCGGAGGGCGGCACTGCGCCTCGCCATGTGATCGGCGTCGATGTGGACACGGCCAAGGTCCGCACGATCTACGATCCCAATCCGGAATTTGCCGCAATCCGGCTTCGCCACCCCGAGCGCCTGGTCTGGCGGAATGCATTCGGCATCGAGACCTTTGCCGACCTCGTCCTTCCTTCCGGTTATCGGCCCGGACATCCCGTTCCGCTCATTGTCGTCCAATATGAATCGCGCGGCTTCCTGCGCGGCGGTACCGCTGACGAATTCCCGATCCAGCTGTTCGCGGCCCATGGCTTCGCCGTCCTCAGCTTCAATCGGCCGCCCTGGTACGCCCTCCAGGGAAAGCCGCTCGATCTTTTCACCTTCCTCCAGGCCAACCAGAAGGACTGGCTGGATCGGCGCAGCGTCCAGTCCTCCCTCGAAATCGTCGTCGAGCGCCTGATCGCGCGGGGCATCGCCGATCCCGCCCGCATCGGCATCACCGGGCAAAGCGACGGCGCCTCCACAGCGACCTTCGCACTGATCCATTCGCGGCTGTTCAAGGCCGTCGCGCTCAGCACCTGCTGCGAGGATCCGGCGATGATGGCCAATCTTGGCCCTGGATTCGAGGACTGGTATGCGAAGTCGGGATATCCCAGGTTCAACGAGGATCGTCCCGACTTCTGGAAGCAGGGGTCGCTGGCGCCCAATCTTGCGGCGCTGCCGCCGGTTCCCTTGCTGATCCAGGCGGGCGAGGAGGAGTTCCGCTTCGCATTGCCGACCTACGCGGCAGTCAAGAATGCCGGCTGGCCAACCGAGATGTACGTCTTTTCGGGCGAGGGCCATGTAAAGCTGCAGCCGGCCCATCGGCTCGCCGTCTATGAGCGAAACCTCGCCTGGTTCCAGCGCTGGTTCAAGCCGAACGAGGGTGCAGCGCCATGAGGCTGAGCAGGGTCAGCCGCGACGGGCAGCGAGCCAGGCTTCGACATCCACGAACCGCATGATCCGCACATAGAGAAGATCTCCCGCGTCCGGCGTCGTCGCAAGACTGGTCTCCAGTGCCGGCCGGTCCACGATCCCGCGCGCGCACAATTCGCCCTCGAGCAGCATTGCGCGGATAGTAGCGAGATTGCCGAGATAAAGGCTTCGCACGAGGCTGGAGAAACCGCCCTTCGAGGCACGCTGGACGATTTTGGCCGGGAGCTTGGGGGCATAGGCATGGCGCGCGATCGCCCGGTTCATGCCATCCTCGTACCAGAGCCATGTCGGCTGCCGCAGGCAGGCTTCCATCACCGGCTGCGACAGCAACGGATAGATAACCGGCATGCCCTCCGCCCCATCGAGATAGTCGATGAGGGCAAGGCCGCGCATGATCGCCGCGACATGCTCACGCTTGCCGACGGGAAGGTCTGCGAACTCGTTGATCCAGGGATGCGACGGATGCGCTGTTCGTGCGTCGAGCAGCGCGGGAGCGAGCAGGCGCTCGTCCCGGGGCCACGTCCAGGCCCGACGGCGGCGCAGATGCTTCTGCAGCGATCGTCGCGCGATCAGGAAGGGCGAGCATTCGGTTACCGCAGCGACCTCCATCACCGTGCGCCAATATCCCGCCCCCAGCCCGTGGGCTGCCCTCCTGTCGCTTGCCGGGGTCGCCGAGCGCAGGAAGCAGAAAACATTGTCGCCGCCGCTGCCATAGGCGATCGCCCTTGCACCGACTTCATGGGCGGCAGCGCTGCCATGCTTGACGAGGCTTTGCGTGAAGGCGCGCGTGGAAGGCCGGGGGCGCTGCGCCGCGCTCGACACGGACAGGGCGACGTCGGCTGGGGAGAGGTCCATTTGATGCGACTGCAGGTCGAGATGCCGGCATACCTCGCTGGCAAATGTGCGTTCGTCTCCGCTCCCTGTGCCGCTTACCAGGGTGATCGCATGGCGCAGGCCGGGGAGCGTCGCGGCGAGCACCGAGGAATCCAGCCCACCGCTCAATGTCAGCGCCACCGGACCGACCTGCCGCGACCAGTCGCGGCACGCACTTTCCACCGCCCGCGCGACCTCGTCCTGAGCCTGCTCGAAAGATGGGAGAGCCGCGGCGTCGATGAATTTGGCCGGGCTCCATAGCGCATGATGATAAACGCCCTCGGGCCCGATATGCAGCATCTCGCCTGGCAGAACCTCCTTGATGCCGACAAGGGCGCTCGCGCGTCCTACCAGGTCCGGATAGAGCAGTTCGTCTTCGACGACCCGCCAGTCGATCGCATTGGCGCGACCAGTGAGCGCCTCGATGAACGGCAAGTGAGACGCGATCACCAGTTCGCTTCCCCAACGCCTATAGTAGCAGGGACAGCGAGCGGACGGATCGCGATAGATGCACACATCATCCGGTCCCTCGATGCCGGTCCAGGCCACGAAAGCGCCCCACCGCGCTTCGATCGCTTCGAGAAAGGCAGCGGGTGCGGCGTTGGAATCGACGACCCCTATGAACGGGGATCCGCCCGGTGTGCGCGAAAAGGCCGGCCCCACTATGTGAATGTCTGCAGGAACGCCGCCGATGCTCTGGGTCGGACCTGTCGCGAACAAGGCGTGAGCGCTCGAGACGGCACAGGGCGCCAGGCCCAGCCGCTCTGCAACCGCATCGGCCGCGGTTCGGGCCGGGGCCGGCCGGTCGCGCTCCAGCGTCACCACGCCGAGATAGGCGCCAAGCATCATAGCTGCAGGATCGGCGTGAAGCACGCGACCCGCTCATGCGTGTCACCCAGGATCATGTCATGATCCTGGACCCAGCAATGCGCCTCGAACGGGTCGAGGCGCACGCCGAGTACGAGGCGGCAGGCCATGTTTCGCGACCGCAGGAAATGCAGTAGCGCCATCGAATCGGGGAGGCAGGTGTCGCGCGCCGGGACGAGCAGCCGCGCCCGCACGAACAGCGCGGTTCTGGCTGCTGCCTGGCCCGGCGTCATGGGCACCGACGGGCGGGACTGGAGGCGGCGGGCCCACCTGATGAGGAGGCGCAGGGGAATGAGACGCACCGCAAGGCGCATGGTGATGATCCGCACGATCGCCGCTCCTGTCACCCCTGTCACAAGGGGTCGGCGCTGTACGTCGGCTGTGGCGGCCGGCGGCGCATCCTGCGCAGGTACCGCGATATGGCTCGGCTCCGCAGGGCGGCCGAAATCCGCGTCGCAAAGGCCGATCCGGGCGAGCGCCTCGAACCGATTGGCGGGACCATCGGCACGGGCGCCGCCATGTCGCAGGGCGTGGAAAGCCTCGACCAGATGCTTAGGCAATTGGAGGTAGATGTCGCGCGCAACGTCGATGACGACGATCCGCCCTCCGACATCGCACCAATTTATGTCCGCGCGGGCCATGGTGCATTCTGGCTCCCTGCATGCGAGCGTCGCAGGCAAAGCCTGCCTCGCGGTTTGCGGGTTACGGAGCCTGGCGCATCCCCGGCCGGGAATGCGCCAGGGTAGATCAGTCGTCGAGGATACCGGCAAGGCCCTGGCCGGCAGGCGCATCGACCGTTCCACCGGAGATGCCCTTGGTTTCGACGCTCACCGCGCCGAGTTCGACGACGTCGTCACGGCGGTCTTCGCTGTTGCGTTCCATTTCGTCTACTCCTTGTAGCCGCTGGATTGCGGCACGAGAAGAATAGGATCCGGAGTTTCCGCGTGCGAACTTATATTATGCCGGAATGAGAGTCCTTGGGATTGGGCGGGCCGGACTATTATCATTAATATTGAGAATGCTTCATCATACTGGATGACTGTATTCACTGGCGGCTATTCATGGCTGCATTATCGTGTGGATCGCGAAACTCGACCGTGCGCGCTCTTGGTGATAGCGGGCCATGGCTCGGCGTGCCGCGCCGATCGGCGCCCTGTCGATCGTGGCGAGGAGCAGCGAGAATTCGCCGACGACATCAGGGAGGAGGCGATGCTCCAAGGCCCGCGCGCGTGCCAATGCGCGTGAGGCTGCTGCCACTGCCTGCGCCAACTCCTCATTTTGCGGTACGGTTGCCAGGATGCCGAATAGCCTTTCGGACGCTGCGGCCACTTGTCCCGGATCCAGCGCCTCATGCTTGAGCGCGCCGAGTCCTTTCCTTGCGCTCTCTGGCAAAGGACGCTCAAGAGCGATCTGGATCAAATGGCCATGCCAACGATAGAGCCCGGCGAGCCGGTCGGCATCGAGTGGCCGGACGCGAAAGCCTCCGCCCGGAAGCAGAATGACAAGACGCTCGCCCACCAGCCGGTTCAGGGCATCACGGACGGGTGTAGCGCTCGCACCGAACTGATCGGTGAGACGGGTGAGCTTGAGCATCGCGCCGTGCGCGAAGGCGCCCTCGACAATTTCATGCCGGATGCGACGATATATATAGTCTGCCGTGATAGGCTCGGGCGCCATCCTACCTCCATTTTGCGCATTGGGACCTCTGCGCCCCGCGCTCCGGTACGCTGGGCCCCTGCCGGTTTCGCTTCCGCTCGCAGGTATCGGCTTGGCGCGCCGGCTAGCCGCCTGCAGGATCGCGCATGCCGTTCCTGCTGGCGCTGGCCTTGTATCGGGGCATGTCGACGCTGACGCCTTGCCGGAGGCATGCAGGCGCCCGGCAGGGGCTGCGCTCTATGCCGACATGTCGATCCCGTCGCCCGGGCGAGCACCGCCCCAGATGCTGACGAGTCGGTCAAGTAGCCGGACAATCTTCGCCCTGCCTTCCTGCGTGAGGCTGACGCGTACATAGCGGTGATCGCGCTGTCGCCGGCTCCGCTCGGCACCGTTTTCCGGGCTCGCGCCGCGGCGGCAGAGGACGAGGCCATCCCGCTCCAGTTCACCCACCTTGCGATGCGCGGTCGACGCCGGCACCTGCGAGGCCAGGCACAAGCTCCAGGCGTGCAGCGTGCGATGCTCGCACTCGGCGAGGTAGAGCAGGGCGAGCATGTCGAGGCGCGGGGTGGATACGAAGTCACTGCCGAGGCAATCACTCGTCGCCTCGCGCATGCTGGCGAGAATCCGGCATGCCTGGGCGCGCAGCTCCTCATCCGTCATGCCTGTCATCTGGCCTGCTCCCTATCCTGTCCCTCCCGGACCATGGGCAATCGCCCATCTCTCCGATGTATCACCCTGGCGTGATCCCGAGCGGTCATGTTCCGAGCCAGAGCGGCTCGGCGGCCTGCGATGTCACCCGCTTGAAGGCGGCTGGGCCGCGTCATGGTCTCGGCACTGTCTCGTGCCGAGGTGAGGGCGCTCGTCATCGGCTGGCGAGGCTCCACGCCGGATCGCGGTGGCCATGACGACGGCGTCGATGATGCCGCTCCGTGCCGATGAGGAGGAGGAGCAGCATGGGATAGGACAGCTTGCCGACGATCCACCAATAGGCCAGCGGCAGGATGTCGGCGTCGAAGGCACGCGCGGCATGCGCAGCGAGCGCCAGGCACTGGATCGCCGCAACCCAGAGCGGCCAGAAGCGATTCGCCCTCAGTGCGATCGCGAGCAGGGCGGCGAGGAGCGCCGCATCGATCCAGACGATCGACCACTGCACATCGCGAAAAGCCAAGGCCCCCTGCATGTTCGTAAGGCTCGTTGCGATCGTGGCGACCAGCATCGCCGCTGCCGCGAGACGCTCGGGGGCGCCGCCGCGCCAGCCGGCGTGGATCGCCAGGACGGCGACCAGCAGGAGGAAGGCCGCGATCAGGGTCATCGATGTCGCGGACGCGAGGGATCATCGCCGCCGCTCATCCATCGGCTCGGGATGGCTCCACGCCGAACGCGCTTGCCGGCGGCTTGAGGACGTCGCCGAACGCTTGCACGTCGATCCCGAGCTTGCGACCAAGCATTTCAAGCATGCGGTGGGCCTCGGCGACATGTCCCAGCGCGCTCGATGTCAGCAACTGCGCGTTGCTGATGGCGGCCAGGACCTGATGGCCCGCGACGGGGGACAGGTTGCGGCCGACCTGCGCGAGGATCGCGGAGGTCGAAAGCTCGCCGCCTTTCGCAAACAGGGCCTGGAGCAGCTTCTCATAGGCGTGCAGGTCGCTGGCGAGGGCCGCGACGCCTGGGCCACAGGCAGGCGAGGCGGCCTTATTCGCCGGTGAAGAACCTGGAGAGGACCTCGAGGCCGATGGCCAGCATTCCGAAGCTTGCGGCGGCGGCAAGGACGAGGAGGATGAACCAGAAGAGGCGATGGATAGGTCCGAGTGCATTGCGATCTACTCCCTTGTGACGAAAGGGAAGCAGCACCTGCCATTCGCCGACCTGCAACCCTTGACCCGGCACTGGGGGATCGCTCGTGCCGATGGCTACCCCCGCCAATTCGCCCCTCGATTTCCCGGGGGGCGTCATATTCTTGCCGCCGAACAGCATTTCGGCCGCCCGGCGTCGGTTGGGTGCGCCCAGGATCGCTACCGCTTCTGAAATATAGGAGTCCACCGTGCCGACGCCGATGCCGAGCTCACCCGCAATCTCCTTGGATGTCCGGAGCTGGAAGACGTGCCACAGGCATTCGCGATGGCGGGGCGCAAGCCTGTCGGCAAGGGCTTCAACCTCCTCCGTCACTGCATCGGTCCTTCAAGGACTGATTTGGGGAGAGTGGCGGACGCTGCCCGCGCGATGGACGCGGCGGGCGCCGCGAGGGTCATCTTGATTGCCGTTCGCACCAGCGTTGCACCTCCCTCCGCTCCATCATGATCGAGCGGCCCGCAGCACCATTCCCAACGCATCCAGTCCCTTGCCGTTTATGGTCAATTCTGGCCATAGGGATAGATAGATCGCGAGTCTGCGGTTTGCCACCCCGACGCGTGAGGAAGACGCACGGTCGCGGCGTATCGCCGATCCGTTTGATTCGGTGCGTTCATCCCCTATGTACGGCACCTCGCAATCCCGCATCTTTGCGGCGCTGCGGCTTGATGCCCCGGACCCATCCGCCCGCCAGTCCGCGGCGTTTCTGCACGTTCCCGGGCGACGAGATCCTTCACCTGGCTCTTGCAGCGGCCCATAGACCCGCGCGGCCTCGAGGCGAGGGACGGCTTGGGACCGCTCCGCGGCTCGAGCCTTGGATTTCCATCATCGCCGCCCCCCCATACCCCCATGCCCCCCGCGCCGCCGCGCACGCGATGGCCTCTCCCTGCTCGTCCGGTCGGCCCGCTGGAAATCCCCGCCACGATCTTCGGGGGGTGACCGCCTCGCGCGAAGGCCGCGATGACCAAAGGATGCGCTGTCGTTGCCCGGCCCGGGCACCGCCATCGCCCGGGGCATCGAGATCGACTGCCCTTGCGGAAAGGGGGCATATGCATAGGTCTGGTGATCACCGCTTCGGCTCCCCGAATGTGCGTATCCCTTCCGCATCGCCTCGGCGCCCGCGCCGGGCCCATCCCGTCATGCTGGCGCCTCCGCCGCCTGCCGCCTGGCGATGATAGCCGGGCCGCTGGCTCGCCGTATCGAGGCACTGGTGCGTCGCGGGCGCGCCGGTCTGGCCTGGGAGGTGACGCGGCGCGACCCCGCCTATCGTGCTGACTGGGAGCGCGCGGTCGTCGCTGACAATCTACCATCCGGGCGAGACGACCGCCCGTTGGTCTCGCGCAAGGCTGCCCTGGCGCACCAATGGGGGTTGCACTTTTGCCGAAGATCCAGGGGAGGATTCTATGCAGGTGGTGCCGGTCTGGTCTGCCGTCCTCGATCCGTGCGTCCTGCGCGCCCGGATCGCATCTGAGGAGGCGAATGCGTTCTGTCGCTTCGATGCGCCGGCCCGCCGGGCGCGCAGCATCCCGGGGACAGAAGGCGAGCATATCGCCTTCGACTGCCTGGGGGAGGTGGCGCGGATCGATCTTGTCGGGGAGAGGTTGCCCGCCGAACCAGTGCTGCTGAGCTTCGAAATCATCGCCGACGAGCGGCTTGGCTCGCAGTTGGCCGCGCTCCAGCGGATCTACTTCCATGCCGGGGCGGGCGGGCAGGCGAATGGGCTGCGGCGCCAGCATCTGTCGCTTCTCGCCGCAGATGCACGCGCCGCAGGGGCAAACCTGCGGGACGTCGCCGAGCTTGTCTTGGGGCCAGGCAGCTGGCCCGGAGATGGCGAGCACCGCAAGTCGCTGGTCCGCCGCCTCGTGGCGGCAGGCACCCTGCTATGCCAGAAGGGACCTGCCGCAATCCTGCAATCCTGACCCGACGGGAATGGTCGAAGGGTGTTGTCCATCTTCCGCTTCGATTGACGGGGGGTACATGTCTGCATCTGGTTCTGCGCTGGCGCATTGCCTTTCTGTCCTAAATCTCCTGCCCGTCTGTCCTAAATCTCCTGCCCGAAGGGATGACGGGGCAGCGGAGGCTTCCGTGGAAGGTTCGAGGGGCGCATCGCGTAGGGGCCACGACCGCGCTCTAGGGCTCGCTGCCCTCGCCCCCGAGCCCCTTGCGGGTCTCGGCCTTCGGTGACGATCGCTTGCGCAGGATGATGGTCGCCGCCCGGTTCGCGCGGCGGCGTTTCCTGTTTGCCTCTCCCGGCGTGGCGGGTGTGGCCGGCGCTCCCGGCTAGGCCCGTCGCGGCCAAGGACAACCCCGCCCGCTGCGCTCCTGCTGGGTGCTCCACATCCGTTCCGCCCTTGCGGTGTCCTTGCCCGCTGGAGCCGGGCCTCTTGGTCGCATGTCGCCGCCCACCCCCGCCTTTGCGGGGAGGCTTTGTGCCTTTTTTTAGGGTGGTGGAAAGGACAGACCATGCCGAATTCTTCAAGCCGCAGTGCTGCCCGTGAGGTCGGAAAGGGCGGGAACGGCGAACGCGCTACCCTCTATGACGAGGTGACCACGCGCATCGTCTCGGAACTGGAGGCGGGGCGCGTCCCGTGGGCCCAGCCATGGGGAAAGGTCGGGGGGCCGGGCGTCAACGCCGCGGCCGGCCTGCCGCGCAACGCGGCGACGGCCCGGCCTTACTCGGGCGTCAACATCCTGATCCTGTGGTGCGCCGTCATCGAAAACAGCTGGCCTTCGCAAGGCTGGCTGACCTTCCGGCAAGCCCGCGAGGCGGGTGGATGCGTCCGCAAGGGTGAGCGCGGCGTGAGCGTGGTTTATGCCGATCGCTTCACCCCCAGGGGCGAGGCCGAGCGGGCGACGCGCGATGGCGACGAGGCCCGCGCCATTCCCTTCCTCAAGCGCTTCACCCTCTTCAACGTCGCCCAATGTGATGGGCTGCCCGCAGACCTTGCCGGCGATCCGGTGCCATTGGCCGAGAGCGAGATCGTGCCGGTCGCCCGGCAAGTGATCGCCGCTTCGGGCGTCGAGTTCCGCATAGGCGGGGACAAGGCCTTCTATGCGCCCGGTGCCGACTTCGTCGCCGTCCCGCCGCAGGCCGCCTTCTTCGATCCGGTGAACTGGCACAGGACGGCTTTTCACGAATTATGTCACGCGACCGGCCATGCGAAGCGGCTGAACCGGGATATGACCAATCCCTTCGGCAGCAAGGACTATGCCCGCGAGGAACTTATCGCGGAAATGGGCTCGGCCTTCCTGTGCGCCGCGCTCGGCATCGTCCCGACCGTTCGTCACGCCGATTATCTCGGCGAGTGGCTCGATGTCCTGCGCGAGGACAACCGCGCCATCTTTCGCGCCGCCAGCGCTGCCTCCAAGGCCGCCGACTGGTTGCTGTCCCGCCATCGCGAGGTCGAGAGCGCCCGCGCCGAGGAAAGGATCGCAGCATGATCCTGCTTCCCGATGACCTGCGCAAGGCACTGCGCGCGAACGCCATTCGCCACGGCATCGCCCTGCGCGGCGGCCTTGCCGAACCGGACTTCGTGCCCCTTCTCAAGCTGTTCAACCCGCTGGGCGCGTCGACATGGCTGGCGAGCGAACTCGCCGAGGATGGCGATACGCTTTTCGGCGTTGCCGATCTTGGCTTCGGTTGCCCGGAACTCGGCACGTTCAGCCTCTCGGAAATCGCTGCCATCCCGCTGCCTTATGGCATGGCCATCGAGCGCGATCTCGCTTTCGAGACGGCTCATCCGCTTTCCGTCTGGGCCACATGGTCGCGCCGGTCCGGCTCGATCCTCTGGGCGCAGGCGATGCTCCGCCGCCATGGCCCGGCTTCGGGCGAGACGGCTGCGGACCCTGATCTTCCCCCGTCCTGACGGCGGATGACGCAAGGCGGCGCGTCATGCCGCCACCCTCAGTGCCGGTCACGTCCTGAGCATCGCAAACAGCGCGACCAGCACCTTTTGACGAAAGGCAAATGACTGATGAAACTCGACCATATCCCGCTCGACAGGCTCTATGTCGACAAGACCAACATGCGCTTTGGTCGCAAGGCGCCGGACGTCTCCGACATCCTGCCGACCATCCGGGCGCGCGGCGTCATACAGTCGCTTCTGGTCCGTCCCCCCGATGCCGAAGGCCGCTTCGGCATCATCGCGGGCAGCCGCCGCTTCCACGCAAGCCGTATCGTCGCAGACGAACGGCGGGACGCGGGCGATATCGATCCCGACGCGCTGCTCCTGCCCTGCGGGATCATGGAGGATGGCGACGATGCCGCCGCCATCGAAGCCTCGATGATTGAGAACATGGCCCGGCTCGACGCCGACGAAGTGCGCCAGTGGGAGAGCTTCACCCGGCTGGTGCGCGAGGGACGCGGGGTCGAGGAGATCGCCATGACCTTCGGCCTGCCCGAACTCTCCATCCGGCGCGTCCTTGCGCTTGGCAACCTTTTGCCGCGCATCCGCGACCTCTATCGCGCCGAGCGGATCGACCGGATCACCGTCCGCCACCTGACACTGGCGAGCAAGAGCCAGCAAAAGGCATGGCTGGCTCTGTTCGAGGACGCCGACGCCTATGTCCCCACAGGACACCAGCTGAAGGCATGGCTTTTTGGCGGCCAGTCGATCCCGGCCCGCTTCGCGCTCTTCGACATCGATGGTTTCAGCGGCGCGACCGTCTCCGACCTGTTCGGCGAGGATCGCTATTTCGCCGATCCTGACGCCTTCTGGACGGCGCAGAACGCAGCGATCGAGGCATCGCGCGTAGCCTATATCGCACAGGGCTGGGCCGATGTCGTCGTGGTCCCGCCTGCCGAGCATTTCCATTCGTGGGAATATGAAAAGGCCCCCAAGCGCAAGGGCGGGCGCGTCTATGTCGATGTGCGCGGAACTGGCGAGGTCCTGTTTCACGAAGGCTATGTCACGCGCGCGGAGGCGCGCCGGATCGAGCGCGGCGAAGCCGCCGCGCCGCCCAAGGCCCAGCGGCCCGAGCTAACGTCCACGCTCCAGACCTATGTCGACCTGCACCGCCATGCAGCCGTGCGCGCCGCACTGGTCGGCCATCCCGCGCTTGCCCTGCGGCTCATGGTGGCGCACGCCATCGTCGGCTCGCCTCTATGGACCGTACGTCCCGAACCGCAGGCGACGCGCAGCGACGAGGTCCGCGAGAGCATCGAGACATGCCGGGGCGAGGCGGTCTTCGACGCGGAGCGGCGCGTTGTTCTGGATTGCCTCGGCTTCGGCAGCGAGGAACCCACCGTGACGGGCGGAAACGGCGATGACTATGGCGTGGCCGGGCTGTTCCTACGTCTTGTCGCGCTGCCTGACGAAGAGGTGATGCGCGTCCTTGCCGTCGTCATGGGCGAGACCTTGATGGCAGGCTCGGCAGCGGTCGAGGCCGTCGGCGAGGAGGTCGGGGTCGCCATGGCCGGCTGGTGGCAGGCCGACGAAGCGCTCTTTTCCTTGCTGCGCGACCGCGAGGTGCTGGGCCGGATGACGGCAGAGGTGGCCGGGGAAACGGTCGCCAGCGCCAATGCGGGCGAGAAGGCGAAGACCTTGAAGCGGATCATTGCCGATCATCTCGAAGGCGCGGAAGGCCGGGACAAGGTCGAGCGCTGGGTGCCGCGCTGGATGCAGTTCCCGCCTTCTGCCTACACCGAGAGAGGTGGCGTCGGAACGGTCGCCGCCCATGCCAAGGTCGCCGCCGCGCGCCGGATGGTCGCTGGGGATTGCCCCGCGGAATTGGAGGAAGAGGAGGATAGGCCGTTGCCCCAGGCGGCATGAACGAAGGCGGGCGGGAGCGATCGCGCTCGCCCGCCACATGCTGGAAAATCGCGCCGCGCGGCCTCGCCCGATGGGCTCGGCCGCGCGGCTTTGTTTCGTCTCCATCCATGCTGGGACAGGCTCGCATGGCGCATTATGACGGCTGCGCGGATTTCGGGGGCGGAACGCGCGCGAACAGGGAGAGCGGTGATGAAGCGCGCGGACACGTCGGAAATCGCGATGCGGATCATCATCGACCGGCCCGTGCCCGGCGTGTGGCACAGCCTCCAATCCAAGGACGGCACCCCGCTTGATCCGAAAAGGTCCGGCGATGGCGAACCGCTCGCCCTCGACTTCGCCGTGCGGGTCGGGACGGGTCCCAAATTCTTCGGTGACCAGATTCGCCGCGAAGGTCCCTCGCGCCGTTTCGTCTATGTGCGCTTGGGTCAGGCGGCGGGCGATCATGCCTCACCCTGGTCCCGCCGGATGAAGGTCGACATCCATGATATCGCCCCGGCGCTGCTGGCGCGCGCGGCGGGAGGCGGGATCATCGTCACCACCATTTGCGGCACCGCCAAGGATGGCAGCCCCGCCTGCGCCACGGTCCCCGCGCTGCGCCGGGAGCTTGTCGAGCGCTAGGGCGCGGAAAGGCTGGCAGCGGGCGAAGCGATAGGGCGAATTCCCCCGATGGCCTCATCCTGCATGGGGTTCGGACCTGGATCGTGCCAGCAAGGGTCTCCTTTTTCCGATGACTCGTGCCGCCCTTGGCCTCTCTTGAAGGCTGGTCTGGCGGCGTGCGCGCCTTGTCCGAGCAACGGCTTCGCGCCAGTTTCTTCCCCGCCCTGGCGGGCTCCTCGCGCAACCAAGAAACAGGCGCTTCGCCGTCCTTCGCTCCCGCGGCGGCCGTCCCGGTGCACGGCGGCGCGACGCCGCCCGATCGACCGCCGTCGAGGCCGCATCGGGCGGCACTCGGGCAATAGAAGGAGACATATCATGGCACAGATCGGCAGCTTCACCCGCAACGAGGACGGCATCTACAACGGGGAAATCCGCACCCTCACGCTTCGCGTCAAGGCCACCATCCGGCCGGTCGAGCGCGACCACGACAAGGCCCCGGACCACCGCGTGAGTGCCGGCGGCGTCGAGTTCGGAGCCGGCTGGACCAAGGCCGCCCGCGAGACCGGCGCCGAATATCTCAGCCTCAAGCTGGACGACCCATCGCTTCCCGCGCCGATCTACGCGACGCTGACCCAGGGCGACAAGGACGAGCACAAGCTCATCTGGTCCCGCTGAAGTCCACGACCCCCGCGCCGAACCCGGCGCGGGGACCTTTCATGCTGTGTCGAAAACGCCGTTGCCGGTTTCGACACTCCCGGCCCGGTATCCCGCCCGCCATCCTCGATATCGCGAACCCATCGCCATGGGTCGCTCTATCGAAAGGATGGCTCATCATGGACGACGACGACCAGATCGCCCGGGCGACCCGCGCCAAGCGCGGCTCGCCCTTCCTCAATACCGAGCAGGCGGCGGCCTATCTCAAGATTTCCGGGCTGCTGCTGCGGCGGATGCGACGCCTTGGCACGGGGCCGGTGTTCCGCCGCCATTGCCGCTACGTCCAATATCATATCGACGATCTTGATGCCTGGTCGCGCGAACATAGTGCGCGGGGCATTTCCAAATGAGCGGCCGTCGCAGTCGCTTCAAGGACGCGCCGCTGCTCGCCTGGGGCGAGGCGCTTCGCCTGCGCAAGGAAGTGCAGCGCCGCCGCCGGCAGCGCTTCTTCCTCGTCGGCCTGGGCGCGGGTCTGGTACTCGGCGCGGCGATCCTTCCGCCAACACCGCGCCTGCTCTGGAATGCCAGTGCGAGCGCCCCGATCGGGCTCTACCAGGTCAGTCCCGGTGCGCCCGTCATGACAGGCGACATGGTGGTGGCGCGCCTGCCCGAACCCTTCCGGGCGCTCGCTGCGGCCCGGCGCTATCTCCCCCACAATGTCCCGCTCGTGAAGCGTGTCGCGGCCGAGGCTGGCGACGAGGTCTGCGCGCTCGGCGACCAGGTCTTCGTCAATGGACGGCCGGTAGCGAGGCGCAAGAAATTCGATGCCATGGGGCGGGTCATGCCATCCTGGCACGGCTGTCGCATGCTGCGGCGGCAGCAACTCTTCCTGCTGATGGACAGTACCGATTCGTTCGACGGGCGCTATGTCGGGGTGAGCGAAGCCACCGATCTCATCGGCAAGGCGCAGCTGCTATGGCGCCGCTGAAATGGACGGTCGCCGCCCTCGCATTGGCCGCGCCGGTGCCGATATCGGCCCAGTCCACTGGTCCGTCATCGGCCGTGCAACCTGTATCGACGGTGGCCACATGGCGGCCCTACATCCGCGAGGCATCACGGCGCTTCGGCGTGCCGGTCGCCTGGATCGAGCGCGTAATGGAGGCCGAGAGCCGGGGCCGCACGGCCCAGGGCGGTCGTCCGATCCGCTCGTCGGCAGGGGCCATCGGACTGATGCAGCTCATGCCGGGGACGTGGTCGAACATGCGCGCGCGGCTCGGCCTTGGCGTCGATCCGGACGACCCCCGCGACAACATCCTCGCGGGCACCTTCTATCTTCGCCTGATGTACGACCGCTTCGGCTATCCGGGGCTGTTTGCGGCCTATAATGCGGGGCCGGCGCGCTATGCACACTATCTCGCAGGTCGCGCTGGCCTTCCACGCGAGACCATCGGCTATCTCGCCAGCGTCGCGCCGGACGCGCAGGAAAGCGAGGAAGTCCCGGCAACGGCGCGGCCGGTGGAGGGGCTTTTCGCCGTCCGGAAGATACCGGCATCCCCGCCTTCCGATAGGCTCGATGTGCAGCACAAGGGGTCAATCTTTGTCGCCCTGTCGCAGGAGCAATGACGTGAGGTCGGGTGTCCCCGAGAGGGAGGAACCTCGTCTCGATGGGCCCAGTGTGACGGCTGGCGCAGCGGCTCTCAAGGCCCGCAGGTACCCCCCGATTTGCTGCGCAAATCGGTTCCCCCCACGTCCGCTTCGCGGCTCTTCGCTTCTCTCATCGGCCCTGACAGCCGCTGCGCCAACCGTCGTCGAAAGCCGTTCTCGATGATGGGAACGACAGCGAAGGAGGTCATAATGGGCATGGTTCAGCACATCGAAACGGCGTTTCCCGGATGCAATGACAAGGTCGTGTCGGCGCTGGTCGCAGGGCTGGAGCGGGAGTTCGGGCGCGGCGCGGCGGAAGGTCTGGCGCGTCATTTCCTGGAGGCCGAGGAGGTGGATTTCCGGTGGGATGCACGGAGCGAGGAGCGCTGGCTGGGCCTCTATGAGGACCCCGATAAAGCAGAATTTGAACTGGACCGGGTCGCCATCTGTGGCTGCCTTGATGGGTCGTGGTTCACGGCCATCATGCTCGTGGATGGCGAGGGGAAAGCCCATGGCATGACCGGGTGCCGTGTCGCCCGGGATCGAACGGAGGCGCGCGATGGGATGCTCCATGGGCACTGACCGACAGACAGTTCGGCTGGAGAGGCGGCGTCGGTTCGGCGTCGTCTCTCCCCCTTTTTTGAAGCGGAAGGAGAAGGGAAAAGGGAGGAAGGGGAAACAAGATAAAGGCAGTGTCTCGCGACCACTGCCAAGCCTTTGTCTGCACATCCTTTTTTCACGAGACAGGCAATCGCGACCGCGAGACAGTCAAAGCAGGAATGGCCGAAATCAGCCATTTTCCGCCCGAAATCGCGAGACTGGAGGACGGTGTGATGTCTGATGACGATTTTACCCCCAGGCTCGGCAGCCAGCGTGGCAATGACGGCAAGAAGGTCGTCAAATATGGCGGACGCATTCGCGCTGCGGCACGCCTCGCGGGCACGAAGACCGGAGTTCGCTCGCGACGGTTCGACGGCAGTCGGATCGGGCGCGGCGCGAGCATGGGGCGGTTGCTGTCGAGCCGCGATCGGCTCGCGGGTTTTCGCGGGCGCCGTGCCGTAGTGAAGGCGAGCCTGATTCGCTTGGCTGGCAAGGGCGGCCAGGCCGCCCGCGCGCACATGCGCTACATCCAGCGCGACGGGGTGACCCGCGAGGGCTTGCCAGGCGAACTTTACGGTCCCGAAACCGACCGTGCAGATGGCGGTGATTTCCTGAAGCGGACCGCCGGTGACCGCCATCAGTTTCGCTTCATCGTATCGGCCGAGGACGGCGCGGAATATCCCGACCTCAAGCCCTATGTCCGGCGACTGATGACCCAGGTCGAACAGGACCTCGGCACGAAGCTGGACTGGGTCGCGGTCGACCACTTCAATACCGAGCGTCCGCATACCCACATCGTGCTGCGCGGCGTCGATGACCAGGGCGACAATCTGGTCATCGCGCGGGAGTATATCTCGCACGGGCTTAGAGAGCGCGCCTCCGAGCTTGTGACGCTCGACCTTGGCCCTCGTACCGACCGTGAGATCGAGGCGCGCCTGCGCCATGACGTCGACCAGGAACGGCTGACAGCAATCGACCGTCGCCTGCTGCGCCGCATGGACGTCGATCGCACGGTATCACCGGCCGACAACGATCCCTTCCAGCAGTCGGTGGCGGCGGGACGGCTTCGCAAGCTCAAGGCGATGGATCTGGCCGACGATGTCGGTGGCGGACGCTACAGGCTCGCAGAGAGGCTGGAGGAAACGCTCCGCCGCATGGGCGAGCGCGGCGACATCATCCGCCTCATGCAGCGCGAACTGACCGCGCGCAGGCTGGACCGCGCCGGCGTCGAGCAGGTCGTCTCGCCCGACCTTCGAGAACCGATCGTCGGACGGGTGATCCAGCGGGGCTTCTCCGACGAGCATCGCGACCGGCATTACCTGATGGTCGATGGGGTCGATGGCCGGGTCCATTATGTCGATATCGGCCGGGGGGATGCGACGCCATCTGTTCCCGAAGGATCGACCGTGCGGGTCGCGCCGTCGCGGATGGAAGCGACCCAGGCTGACCGCACCGTAGATGCGGTCGCCCGCGCCCATGGCGGGCGCTATTCGATCGACCTGCATCTGCGGCACGATCCGAATGCTAGCGAGGCGTTCGCCACGAGCCATGTCCGGCGGCTTGAGGCGATGCGCCGGGCAGGCGCTGGACCCGAGCGCCTGGCGGACGGCAGTTGGATGATCCCCGCCGATCATCTCGCTCGCGCCGAAGCCTATGCTCAGCGCCAGCAGCGAGACCGGCCCGTGATGCTGTCGGTCCTTTCGCAGTCTCCGGTCGCCGAACTCGCCGGAAAGGACGCGCCGACCTGGCTTGATCGCGAGATTGCCGAGGGCGGTCACGCGGCTGTCCGCGATGTTGGCTATGGGCGCGAGGTACGCACCGCCTTGGTAGCGCGGCGGCGATGGCTGATCGAGCAGCAGTTGGCGGACGGCGAGCGGTCCGCGTTTCGGTATCGGGACGGCGCGCTGGACACGCTGCGGCGGCGTGAGTTGCAGGGCGTCGGCGATCGGCTCGGCGAGGAGCTGGGCAAGCGGTTCGCGCAGGCCCGGAACGGCGAGCGGATCGAGGGCCGGATCACGCGGCGGATCGATGTCGAGAGCGGCAGCTTCGCCGTCGTCGAGCGGTCGCGAGACTTCACGCTGGTACCGTGGCGCGATGTGCTCGAACGCAATATCGGCAAGGCCGCTTCGGGCATCGTGCGCACCGACGGGATCAGCTGGCAGTTCGAGCGCGGAAGAGGCGGTCCGTCGGTCAGTTGAATGGCCAGCCGAACAAATGGTGCGGCCATGAACGCTTGGGTTTCGCTGGCGCAATTCCTATATGGCGTGAGCCCCCACGGGACACGCTTCGGCGACGCCAGTGGTGGGACGTTACAGGGACCGTGGGTGGATTCGTCCTCGCCGCCGTGACGACAATGGACGGGCTCTATCCCGTCATAATCTGGACCGCCTTGGCGGTCATTGCAGCATGCCGGTTCCTGGCGCCGGGCGACAAGGCCAGGACGACGCGTACCAAGTACAAGACTGAGAAGACGAAAAGGAACTACAAGACGAGGTTGGTAGATATGGGCACATCGATGATCCGCGAACTCGCGAAGGCCGCACCTATAACGGTGCTTTTTCACACGGTCGGCATCGACGCACTGTCCCTGTAACGTCCCATAATCCACCCATGCATCAATCCAGTGCCGGCCCATCGGGCCGGCCTTTTTTTGTTCGCGGTAGATCGCCGTATCAGTCCGCATGATCATGGACGCAGAGCCGCAGCTCAGGAATCCCGATAGCAATTTCATCCATTCCCGCTGTTTCAATGCATATTGAAAATGCCACTATTGGTGAAATTAATTGACTTTTCACTGAAATAACCTATTTCACTGATCTATGAAATCCTCGTCTTCAGTGAAACAGATCGAGAGACAGGTGGCGGCCGCGCTGCAAAGCCAGCTTTCCCGAATTTCCGTGATTCAACTCGAAAACATGGAAACGACGGTCGACTGGCGTGCACATTCGCTGGAAGCGATGCACCGTCCCGACATAGTCGCCCACGTGATCGCAGACGGCGCCCCGGTCGAGATCATCTGCGAAGTCAAGGAACGTGGTTATCCCAAGCAGGTTCGCCAAGCCATTGCTCAGCTTCAGGCTTGGCGTTCCGTTGCGGCGCATGATGCCGTGGCGATGGTGGGATCGACTTGGCTGTCACCCGAGTCACGTTCGATCTGCGACGAGGCCGGCGTCGGCTGGATCGACCTCGCGGGAAACTGCCGGATCGCATTCGGCGGCATACACGTCGAGCGTGAAACTACCGAACGGCCCAAGCCCGCCGCCCGCAGCTTCCGATCGATCTTTTCGCCGAAGTCCGCACAGGTGCTGCGGGTCCTCCTGAAAGATCCGACGCGGCCTTGGAAGGTCAGCGATCTGGCAGAAGCGTCGGGCGTGAGCCTCGGCCAGGTCAGCAACGTCCGATCTGCACTCATCGACCGTGAATGGGCGATGGCCGACGAGGAGGGGCTTCACCTCACGAATCCCGAAGCCCTGCTCGATGCTTGGCGAGACGAGTACGAACCTGTCCGCGGCGAGCGCTCATCCTGGTACACGGTGATGCATGGCCGCGAGCTTGATCAGGCTCTCCGCAAACTGCGCGCGCCAGCGGACGCCAATGGCCATTCCATGCTCGCCGGACTTTCGGCGGCGGCATGGCTTGCCCCCTATCTGCGCGGTACCAGCACCACCTCGATCTATGCCGACGAAGCCGCCGTGCCTTCCATCGTCGAGAGGCTGAAGCTCAGGCCGGCAGGTTCAGGCGCTAATGTCGAGATCATCGTACCTGATGATCCAGCCCTGCTAAACGAGCGCGTCGAACAGCCGAACGCTCCTCCCGTCGCACCACCCGTGCTCACCTATCTCGATCTCTACCAGCTCCACGATCGCGGTCGGGAAGCCGCCAATCACCTCAGAGAAAAGCTTCTGTCATGGCACTGACCCCAGAACCTCAGTCTGCTGCCGACTACAGTGACCGTGTAACCGACGCCGTTCGATCGGCACTCGTCGAAATCGGCCAGATCCTCGGCAGCTTCGAGGGCAAGTTCGCCGTGATCGGCGGTGCGGTTCCCTGGCTGCTGCTCGACGCCGAAGACATGCCGCATGTCGGTACGACCGACATCGATCTTTCTCTCGATGCCGAGGCGCTCGGTGACGGAGAATATGCGCATCTGGTCGAAGCGCTCATGGGTAACGGCTACGAGCAGCGCGAAGATCATCGTCGTTTTCAGCTCGTACGAACGATCGAACCGGGCGACGGCAGTGACGCGATCGAGGTCATCGTCGACTTTCTGATGCCGCGGGAAGCGGTAATCGAGAAGAACATCCAGCCGATCCTGTCGGAGTTCGCGGTGCAGCGCGCCTCGGGTGCCGAACTGGCCATCCGCTTTCATCAGCTGGTCGCGATCGAAGGCCTCATGCCCGGCGGCGGACGCAATCGAGTCGAGATCGCAGTCGCTTCGATTCCGGCGCTGCTCGCGATGAAGGGACATGCGCTGCTCCGCCGTCAGAAGCGGAAAGACGCCTACGATGTCTACTACTGCATCCGGAACTATGAAGGTGGCCCCGCTGCGCTGGCCGAAGCCTGCCGTCCGCTCCTGGAGATCGGCGAAGCACGCGAAGGCTATGCCGGCATCGCCGAGAAGTTCGCGCAGATCGATGCCATCGGTCCGGTCTGGGTACGCCAGTTCGTGGATGGAACGCCTGTGATGGGCGACAGAACCGCCGAGCAGTGGCAGACGGATGCCCACGGGCAGGTGCAGGTGTGGCTGGAGGCACTGGGACTGTGATAATCACGCCTCATCCCACTGTGGAAATGCCCTCGCTCTGGATCAAACTTCAACTGGCGCGTGAAGATGATGCTGGCTATCCAGTCATCGGAACACTCGGGGAACAGTGATGGACATTCTGACGAGTGAAAAGCGATCGGTGCTGATGTCCAGAATAGGTGGCAAAAATACTCGACCTGAACTGATCGTTCGGCGGGCGGCTTATGCGCTTTGCCTTCGCTTTCGACTGGGCGCAGCGCCGTAGGTAAGAAAGGCGACGAGCTGATCGGCCACCTCGCGATCGGCGAGCGCCTTGCTGATCGCATCGACCGGATCGCCACGCGTGATCGCATTAGCCGTGGTCGGCGCCGATGCCGATGCCCTTCGGCGAGCGCAGAGCAGCGGAAGTGATCGCGCGCGCTGCGTCTTCACATATCCACCACGCGTCTTCGATCATGGCGGCGGTGAGATCGGGCATGAGTGGGAGGGCTGATCGAGAAAATCAGAAATATAGCTTGCCCGCGCACCTGCACGTATGAGCCTGCTGAGGCGCACGATTGCTCAGGTAGCCAAGGGTCTCGACCTTGAAGCGTGCGCCATGTCGCCCTCGGCGAAACTCGGTGATTGATCGCGACAGCCCACATCGGCGCCGCTCGGCGCGACTTAGCCCACTCCGCATGCCCATCAGCTTGGCAGGGGCCGCGCCGAACACCGCCTGCGCCTGCGCGAACCATGCCTGATGGAGGGTCGCGAGCGCACGATCATGCGGGACCCATACCCCGTCGTCATCCAGATAGTGCCCCAGATAAAGAACCTTGTCGAAGAGGCGCTTCAGGATGTGCCGCATCGAGTAGAAATGCACCAGCGACGGGACGAGGGCGGCCACATTGCGTGGCGACAACTACGATGGCCGGTTGAGCGGCAACTATGATGGCCGGTAGGATCGGTTGTCTGGGCTGATCGTAGGGAGGGGCGTAGCCCCGACCGGAGAGCGGACCAGACAACCGGTGG